>Ga0160457_1000206_pt1 | contig 46982 bp, 46 predicted proteins | sample HID1972M_E6MG_FD_108242 | JGI IMG/M metagenome (GOLD analysis project Ga0160457, IMG submission 108242) | Enriched pill bug-associated microbial communities from UW Madison campus, WI, USA - HID1972M_E6 MG | ecosystem: Host-associated > Arthropoda: Insects > Digestive system > Unclassified ... | reverse complement strand
TGCGCAAATACCTGACCGGCCTGTGGGCTTGCATGCAAGCCGGAGAAGATTTCGATACGGCCAAGCTTTTTAGCGCAAAAGACCTCGCAAAAGCTTGACCGTAAACAGAGTATCTACAGGGGATCCGGGATTATTACTCCCACGGTAACGCTCTCTTGATTGATCCAGGTTTGTACCTCACCCCCCGCAAGGCATAAGCTTCGCCCCCTACGACTTTCGTCTCATCTGCCGTTTTTTCAGGAAAGGCCCCATGTCCAGTCAGTTCCCCGAAGCACGTCCCCGCCGTCTGCGCCGCAATGCGAGCCTGCGCAGTCTGTTCCAGGAAACCGAATTCAGCCTGAACGACCTGGTGTTGCCGATCTTCGTCGAAGAAGAAATCGACGACTTCGTGCCGATCAAAAGCATGCCCGGCGTGATGCGTATTCCCGAGCGCAAACTGGCCAGCGAGATCGAGCGCTATGCGCGCGCCGGCATCAAATCGGTGATGACCTTTGGTGTGTCGCATCATCTGGACGGCAACGGCAGCGACACCTGGCGCGAAGACGGTCTGGTTTCGCGCATGTCGCGCATCGCCAAAGACGCTGTGCCGGACATGATCGTGATGTCCGACACTTGCTTCTGCGAATACACCGATCACGGCCACTGCGGCGTGATGCACAACCATGAAGTCGACAACGACCAGACCCTGATCAACCTCGGCAAGCAAGCCGTGGCCGCTGCCAGCGCTGGCGCTGATGTGATCGCGCCATCGGCGGCGATGGACGGCCAGGTGCGGGCGATTCGTCAGGCGCTGGACGCGGCCGGTTTCACCCAGATTCCGATCATGGCCTATTCGACCAAATTCGCTTCGGCGCTGTACGGCCCGTTCCGCGAGGCCGGTGGCAGCGCGCTGAAGGGCGACCGCAAAAGCTATCAGATGAACCCGATGAACCGCCGCGAAGCACTGCGTGAATCGCTGCTTGATGAGCAGGAAGGCGCCGACGCACTGATGGTCAAACCGGCCGGTGCGTACCTGGACATCATCCGCGACATCCGCGAAGCCTCGAACTTGCCGTTGTCGGCGTATCAGGTCAGCGGCGAGTACGCGATGATCAAGTTCGGCGCGCAGGCGGGGGCGATTGATGAAGATCGTGTGGTGCGCGAAAGCCTGGGCGCGATCAAGCGTGCCGGTGCGGATCTGATCTTTACCTACTTCGCGATGGACCTGGCCCTGGCCGGGATCTAAGCAACAGCGCAAATCAAAACTGTAGGAGTGAGCCTGCTCGCGAAGGCGTTGTATCAGTCAACATTGATGTCGGCTGATACAACGCCTTCGCGAGCAGGCTCACTCCTACAGGGGATTTGCGCTGGGTCAGGAGCAATTGAAGAACGGGCGGATGCCGTGACCGCGGAAGTACCGTTCAATCACCTTCGGATCCGCGCTGTTCTCCGCAATCGCCACATAGGTATCCGGGCGCAGCAGGTAAAAACCGTTGCGCCCCAGTCCCGCCGTGTCAAACGCCGGTCGCCAGTCGAACACATGCAGCGGCAGATGATGTTCATTGCACCAGGCGATCATCTCGTCGCTGGTGTCGCCGTACACATGCACCTGCCAGCACGGCTGGCGCAACGGTTCGTAATTATCCCCCTCACCATCATGCGCCCACGGCAAGCGATCGCCGCCGTGCACATGGCCAGCCACGCCTTGGCTCAGCGGCATGGCGCGATAGTTGAGAGTGACTTGTGAAACCGTGCGAAAGAGGAATTCACGACTGGCCTCGAATGAGGCCATTTTCGGAATCACAAACGGTGCCAGCCGCGTGCGCAGCAGGTCGGCGAGACGTCCCTCGGCGGTGACGAAACTGAAAACTTTATCGGTCGTCGACACCAGTTTGCGAGCGAAGGCGATGCGTTCGGTTTCGTAAGTGTCGAGCAACTCCTGCGTGGCCGCGCCGCTGAGCACCGCCGCCAGTTTCCACGCCAGATTGATCGCATCGCCGATGCCGGTGTTCATGCCTTGCCCGCCAGCGGGGCTGTGCACGTGCGCGGCATCGCCGAGCAGAAACGCCCGACCACCGCGAAAGTGCTCGGCGACGCGGTGATGCACGCGATACGTGGAAAACCAGTGGACGTCTTCAACATGGACGTTCAGGTGTTCGATGGCGCGGCTGCTGACGTCGGAAAATTCCAGCGTCTCCGCGCGCTGCGCCCGCTCATCACGTACGGTGCCGATCAACCGCGCGCGGCCTTCGCCGGCCAGTGGGAAGACCGCGAGAAAATCTGCCTCGTCGAGATCGATGTGCAACTCGCCATTCATCGCCGGGCCGCTGGCCTGCACATCCGCGACGTAGAAAATCTGCTGATAAGTGCCGCCGGGGAAACCGGCGTCTAGGGCTTTGCGCACCACCGAACGGGCGCCATCGCAACCGGCCAGATAACAGGCCTGACAGATCTCCTGCTCGCCATCGGGCAGGCGCAAATGCGCGGTGAGACCGTCGCCGTTCTCAGTGAAACTCTCCAGCGTGGTGTTGCGCTCGACGGTGACGCCGTAGTCTTCGAGGCGTTCGATCAGCAGTTTTTCGTGTTGATCCTGCGGGAAGATTTCGACAAATGCGTAGGGCGTCAGGCCTTCGCCGATACGGTTCAGCGGCAGCTTGGCAACGGGTTTGCCACTGACCCAGAAATTCGCCGCCGCGACTCGGTGGCCGTTGCGCACGATGGTGTCGGAGAGATCCAGTTGCCGGTACAACTCAAGTGTTCGCGCCTGCACTGCCAGTGCCCGTGAAGTGGTGCCGGGGGCCGAGGTTTTGTCGATGATGCGCACGCGTACGCCGAGTTTGCTCAGCCACAGGGCCAGCACCAGACCGGTGGGGCCGGCGCCGGTGATCAATACGTCGCTGCGGTGCATGAGAGAGTCCTCTGCATGGGGTGCAGCAAGTATGGATCAGAAGGCGAGGGTGGCCAGTGGATTGGTCAGATGGTCTGTGTTCGGCTTGGGGGCTGTTGCGCGGCGTAGATCCGGGCCCCTCACCCCAGCCCTCTCCCGAGGGAGAGGGAGCCGATTTGTGGGCTTTTCAAAGTATGTGTTCAACTCGGTGGCACACGTCGGCGCACCTCGAAAAAACACCGCGGTCAGTCCCCTCTCCCTCCGGGAGAGGGCCAGGGTGAGGGGCTGATTTGTGTGTTTCCCAAGGCCTGAGTCCGACTCGGTATTTCAGGTCGCCGTACCTCGCACAAACACCTCAGTCAGTCCCCTCTCCCTCCGGGAGAGGGCCAGGTTGAGGGGCTGATTTGTGTGTTTCCCAAGGCCTGAGTTCGACTCGATATTTCAGGTCGCCGTACCTCGCACAAACACCTCGGTCAGTCCCCTCTCCCTCCGGGAGAGGGCTAGGGTGAGGGGCTTTTCAGGCTTAGAAATCAATCGTCCCCGACAACTTCGCCACCCGCGGTTCACCCTGCGTCAGGTAACCGCCCTGAGCCGATTCCCAGTACTTCTTGTTCGCCAGGTTCTCCACGCCCAAACGCAGCGTCACGTCCTTCTCCGACACCTTGAACGCATACCGCGCGCCCGCATCGAAACGGTTCCACGTCGGCAGGCTCAGGTTGTTCGCCGCATCCGCATACTGGCCACCGGTACGCAGCATCCGCGCATTCAGCGCAACACCTTGCAGACCCGGCACATCCCAATCCGCGCCAGCGTTGAACTGGAACGTCGGCACGCCAATCGCCCGGTTGCCGTCGTTGGCGCCGTTCTGGGTGTTTTTCAGTTCGGTGTCCATCAAGGTCAGGCCGCTGATCAAACGCAGACCGCTGATCGGCTCGCCGAAGACGTTCATTTCCACGCCTTTGTTGACCTGCTCGCCTTCACGGACGTAGGTGCAGTTGTCAGCATCGATGATTTCGCAGTAACCATCGCTCGGCTGCTCGATGCGGTACACACCCAGGCTCGCGCCGTAGGTGCCCATGTCGACCTTCACCCCGGCCTCGGTCTGCTTGGAACGCGCCGGTGCGTAAACCTCGTTGCCGTTGGTCACGCGGAAGCCGCCGCTGCTGGTTGGCGACGTCGGGCCCTGCGCCAGACCTTCGATGTGGTTGGCGTAGAACGACACGTGATCCCACGGTTTGAACACGATGCCGTAGACCGGCGTGGTGATCGATTCGTCGTAGCTCGAAGAGCGCGGGCCGCTGCCATAGCTGGCGTAACTGTAACCCTGCACGACCAATTGCTGACGACGCAGGCCAGCGGTGATCAGCAGGCGATCATCGAAGAAACCGAGGGTGTCGGACAGCGCGATACTGCGGTTGAAGGTCTTGCCGACGATGCCCGGATCGCTGTTGTCGCCACCAGAGAAGTTACCGTTCGGCGACGGCGTTTCCACCGGGTGATAGATGTTGTTGGCGTATTTGGTCAGGTCGAAATCGTAGGCGCTGCGTTGTTCTGTCCAAATGCCGGTCAGGCCGAAGTTGAGCTTGTGGCTGACCGCGCCAGTGTCGAATTTGCCGTTGAGGCCGGCCATGACGCTGGTGTTGTCTTCGTCGTGGGGGATGAACGAACCGGTGGTGAACGAAGCACCGTTGTTGCCAACCAGCGTGGTCGAGTTGTAGCGGCCGACTTCGCGGGTGTGCTTGGCGCCGCCGGCAGCGTAGGCAGTCCAGTTATCGTTCAGATCGTATTCGGCGCGGAGCATGCCGAAAGTGTCTTCGATGTCGGTGTAGCCCCACTTCGGCGCGTAGTTAGTGTCAGCCGATGGCGCATCCGGAATGTGCGTGGCAGTACCGAGGTTGACCGAGTTGCGACCACCGTTGACGCGTTCTTTCTGATAGGCGAAGTCGCCGGACAGGCGCAGGGCATCGCCGCGATAATCGAGGCCGATGGCGAACAGTTTCGAGCGCTGGTTTTCGTGATCAATGCCGGTATCGCCTTCACGCTGCGACAGGTTGATCCGCGCGCCGAAGCGATTGTCCTCACCGAAACGCTGGCCGATGTCGAAGTGCTGACCGACGCGACCTTCGCTGTTGATGTCGGTGGTGAAACGACGCAGCGGCTCGTCGCCGGCGCGTTTTGGTTGCAGGTTTACGCCACCGCCGATGCCAGAACCGGTCGGGGTCACGCCGTTGATAAAGGCGTTCGGGCCTTTGAACACTTCCACACGTTCCAGGGCGTCGGTGGAAATGATCTGCCGTGGCAGCACGCCGTAGAGGCCGTTATAGGAAATGTCGTCGCCATTCAGCGGCAGGCCACGAATCATGAACACCTGCGACTGGTTGGAAAAACCCGACGCCTGACGTACCGACGAATCGTTGAGCAGCACGTCGGCGACGTCTTCGGCTTGCTGATCCTGAATCAGTTGTTCGGTGTAGGACGCAGCGCTGAACGGCACGTCCATCATGTCCTGATTACCCAACACGCCGAGCTGACCGCCACGCGCGACCTGACCACCGCTGTAAACCGGGGGCAGGGCGTTGGGGGTCGGGGCTTGGGCATTGATGTTGACGTTGTCGAGCACCAGCTCTTTATTGTCAGCTTCGGCGGCGTGAGCGGTAACGGTCAGGGAGCACAGCAGGGCGAGCAACGTCGGGCGGAACGGGACGGCGAGTCGGGCTGGAGCGGGCATTGTTGTACCTGGAGGCGCACGGCCGGTGAGAAAAGTTAGGGCGGCGCGGGAACTCCTTGCGCAAATGCGACTCCAGGTGCAAATGATAGGTTTTCTCAGTCACGTTTTGCAATCAGTTTGTCAGTACTCCCCATAACACCCGTAGGAGCTGCCGAAGGCTGCGATCTTTTGATCTGGTTTTTTAAAATCAAAGTCAAAAGATCGCAGCCTGCGGCAGCTCCTACACGGATTGTGTATGGTGATCGCGGCTCAACGGACTGGAAGGAGCGCCATGCACACCCCTCGATTACTGATCACCCTCGCCGCCATGCTGGTGCTGGCCGGTTGCGCCAGTCAGCGCAGCGACGAACCTGCACCGCGTGCGCCGAATGAAGTGAAGGCCGAAATCGTTCGGCTGATGCCCGCTAAAATCGCTGATCGCCAAGGCTGGGCCACCGATATCTATGCCGCTTTCGCCGCGCAAAACATCAGCCCGACTACGCAGAATCTCTGTTCAGTGCTGGCTGTGGCCGAGCAGGAATCAACCTTTCAGGCTGACCCCACCGTACCCGGTCTGGGCAGAATCGCCCGCGACGAAATTGATCGTCGCGCCGGCAAAGTGCACATTCCCAGCCTGCTGGTCAGCGGCGCGTTGCAGGTGAATTCAACCAATGGCAAGACCTACAGCGAACGTCTCAACGCCGCGCGTAGCGAGAAGGAGTTGAGCGCAATCTTCGACGATTTCATCGGCAGGGTGCCCATGGGCCGCACGCTGTTCGGCGGCTTCAACCCGGTGCACACCGGCGGCCCGATGCAGGTCAGCATCGAATTTGCCGAGCAACACGCCAAGGATTATCCGTACCCGGTGGACGGCACGATTCGCCGCGAAGTGTTCAGCCGTCGCGGCGGCATGTATTTCGGCATCGCGCATTTGCTCGGTTACCCGGTGAGTTACCGCGAGCCGCTGTATCGCTTCGCCGATTTCAATGCCGGTTGGTACGCCAGCCGCAACGCCGCGTTTCAAAATGCGGTGAGCCGCGCTTCGGGCATTCCGCTGGCGCTGGACGGCGACCTGATTCGTTACGACTCGATCATGCCCGGCAGCACAGAACTGGCGGTGCGCACCCTCGGCAAATCGCTGGATATGCGTAACCCAACCATTCGCGATCAACTGGAGAAGGGTAAAACACTGGAGTTCGAAGAGACCAAACTCTATCAACGAGTCTTTGAACTGGCAGAAAAAGCCGAGGGTAAAACGCTGCCGCGTGCGGTGTTGCCGGGGATCGTCCTGCAAAGCCCGAAAATCACCCGCAAACTCACCACCGCGTGGTTCGCTAAACGCGTGGATGAGCGCTACAAGCGCTGCATGGCCAAGGCCAACTAAATCAAGCGGACATAAAAAACCCGGCTGCGGGAGCCGGGTTTCTCTGGGTTGTTGCGATGACGCGAGTCATTCAGACAGCGCGGCGTTCAAGCAGACGATCAGAACCACCTTCAGCGACAGTGTTGCCTTGCAGACGATCCGAGCCATCAGCAGCGACGGTGTTGCCTTGCAGACGATCGGAACCATCAGCGGCGACGGTGTTGCCTTGCAGACGATCCGAACCATCAGCGGCGACGGTGTTGCCTTGCAGACGATCCGAGCCATCAGCGGCGACGGTGTTGCCTTGCAGACGATCGGAACCATCAGCGGCGACGGTGTTGCCTTGCAAACGATCCGAGCCATCTGCCGCAACAGCGTTCTGGTACAGACGATCCGAGCCGTCGGCGGCGATCATCGTGTGGGCCGGGGTGGCGGCGAAAGCGTTAACGGCGAAGACCGAGAAAGCGATGCTGAGAAGAGTTTGGCGTTTCATGATGGTGTGCTCCGGGGTGTTGTTGGTTGGTATGGAGCTGATGTTACGCCGGGGATTTTTTATGAGAACTTCATTGACGTGATGGTGAACATCGACAGCAATGATGGTTGAAACACACCCGTGTAGGAGCTGCCGAAGGCTGCGATCTTTTGATCTTGATTTGAAAGGGCAAAATCAAAAGATCGACAGCAATGATGGTTGAAACACACCCGTGTAGGAGCTGCCGAAGGCTGCGATCTTTTGATCTTGATTTGAAAAGGCAAAAGCAAAAGATCGCAGCCTTCGGCAGCTCCTACAGGTGGTGTCAGAGGACTTTTACTGCGCGGCCAATCGCCTGAATCGGCCCGGTCGGTTTGCCGATCGGCGAGCCATTGGCGCCTTCCAGCGTCAACTCGAACAACTGATTCGGCTGCAGCGGCGGCAGTTTATCCAGCGGTACCCGCAACGCCTCGCCCGGTTTGACCAACCCCAGCGACACCGGCCCTTGCCAGCCATCGGCCTTGGTCCAGAACTCCAGCGCCTTGTCCGCCGGCACTTCGACCACACCCAGCGGAATCAACTGTATCTCCCGCGAGTCGCTCGCCTGAATCACCCAGCCTGGCGCCTTGTCCTGCGGCGCCACCAGCACCACCAGATAACTCGGCTTCGGCGTGGTCTGGGTCAACAGCATCGCGCCCAACACCAACGTCGCCGCCAGACCAGCAGCACTCAACCCGCGCCACAACGGCAGCAGATTCCACCAGGACGTCGCCGGCGCTGTCTGCGTCAGCCGATCTACACTGCGTTCGATCCGCCGCCACAGCTGCGCCGAGGGTTGCTGCGGCTCGGCAAGATCCGTCAGCTCCAGCAAACGCCGCTCCCAGGCGTCCACGGCGGCGCGCAAATCGGCGTCATGCTGCAGACGCTGTTGCACCTCGATGCGCTGCTCGGCCGACAGGGTGCCGAGCACATATTCGCCGGCCAGTTCATCTCGATCCTGCGCCGATTCAGTGGTCATCCCATGCACTCCCGCAGCGCAGTGAGGCTGCGTTTGATCCAGGCTTTGACGGTGCCCAGCGGCGTGTCGAGGCGCGCGGCAATTTGCGCGTGGCTGTAGCCGTCGACGTAGGCGTGAAGGATGCAGTGGCGGCGCTGCGGCTCCAGTTGTTCGAGGCAACGGTGAATGCGCGCCGAATGCGCGTGGGCGTCGAACGCATCCTCGTCGTGCACAGGCATTTCATGCGCTTCGTTGAACGGCGTTTCCCGCGCCTGATTGCGCAACTGATTCAGCGCCAGATGGCGGGTCACGCTGAACATCCAGCCGCGCGCCGAACCGCGCGCCGGATCAAAACCCGCCGCGCCGTTCCAGATTTTGATAAAGGCTTCATGGACGATGTCCTCCGCCAGCGCCGTGTCTCGCACCAGCCGCTTGGCCACACCGAGCAGACGCGGGCCTTCCTGCACATACAAATCGCGCAGGGCCGCACGCTCGCCCCGGGCACAGGCGGCGAGGCGGGCTTGGTAATCGAACTCGGATTCGGCTAAAGGCATGTCGTGCAATCTAGCTCACATTCCCCAAAACAACACAGAACCTTGTAGGAGCCGAGCTTGCTCGCGAAGGCGGTATGTCAGTTGACCCGTGCGTCACAGACCTACCGCTTTCGCGAGCAAGCTCGGCTCCTACAAAAGCATGGATCAGTTCGCCGCCCAGAAGATGTAATCGGCCTGATACTTCACCACTTCCTGCTTGCCCTTGTTCGCCGCCGTGCATTCACTGCCCGGCGCCACGCCGCCTTTGAGCGCAACCCGCTGGATATAACTCACACCACTCATCGCGCCTTTACCTTCAGCCGGATTGGCCTTGACCAGTTGATAAGGCAGGTTCCCCGGCGTCGACGGTGCCACGGCCAGTTGTGTGCCGGTGACTTTCGAACCGTCCTTGGCCTGCCACGTAGCCGGCGGGCCGAAATAAGTGCCGACCTGCTTGCCGCTGCGATCATTGAGCACCGCTTTCGGGCCAACGAACGTCCACTCGGTCTGCCCGGCAGCGTTGGGTTTGTCACGGCATTCATAAGTAATCTCGCCAACCCCGGTGGTTTCCATGGCGATCTTGTGGCCGTCCGGGACTTTGATCGCATCGGGATAACTGCTTTGGGCGAAGGTCGTCGAGGTGACGGCGAGCAAACCGGTGAAGCCAATCAGTTGGGTGATGTTCATCAGGTGTTCTCCGAAAAGGGTAAACCGCTGACAGCCGAGGAGGGCTGTTACAGGGACTACCCGTGGCGGAGCGGTTTGGATGCAGTGCCTGAAAAATAAATTTCAAACACCCTCAAGCCCCACTGGGCAGGGAGGTAGACCCAAAGGCTGCAAATGCACTACAACTGAAGTGGGCGGATAACCAATCGAAAGGGGGGAGCTATGTATCAACTCTACGGACATCGAAATTCCGGCGCAGCCGCCATCGAAGCGGCGCTGGAGCTGTGCCAGATCGCCTATCGCTTCATCGATATCGAAGCCAGCAGCGAGGCCGCCGAGGCGCTGGCCAAGCTCAATCCGCTGAAACAGATCCCGACCCTGCAATTGCCCGACGGCAGTGCGCTGACCGAAAGCGCGGCGATTCTGATTCACCTCGGGCTGACCTTTCCCAAGTCCGGTTTGCTGCCAGTCGAGGCCGCCGAGCGCGACCAGGCGATTCGCGGCATGGTTTATATCGTCAGCAATTGTTACGCAGCAATTGGCGTGATCGACTACCCCGAACGCTGGCTATTGATGCCCGACGAAGCGTCGCGACAGAACTTGATGGCGGGTGCCCGTGAGCGATTGCACTGGAGTTGGGAAGTGTTCGCCGACCAGTTCTCCGCCGAACTGTACCTGGACGACGAAACGCCGGGCGCGCTGGATGTGCTGGCGGCGGTGGTAACCCGTTGGGCGGGGAGCCGCGAGCATTTGCGCCAGACGCGGCCGGGGTTTTACGCGTGGCTGCAACGCATTGACCGGCATCCGGTACTGGCCCCGGTGTTTGCCCGGCATTGGCCGTCCTGAGCCCGACGCAAAACCAAAATGTGGGAATGAATCCTTTGCCTATGGAATTTATCTGTGGTTAGGGGATTTATCTGTGGTCAGGGGATTGATCTGTGGCGAGGGGATTTATCCCCGATGGGGCGCGAAGCGGCCCCGCTTTTGACTTACAAGCGGGACTGCTTCGCAGTCCGTCGGGGATAAATCCCCTCGCCACAGATAAATCCCCTCAGGATTCGGCCTTACAAGGGGGGGCGGATTACTCCCCGCGAATGTACTGCTCCAGCTGTTTGATCAGCTCAGCCTGCTCGGCAATGGCTTCCTTGACCAGGTCACCAATCGACAGCAGCCCGATCAACTTGCCATCCTGCACCACCGGCAAATGGCGCAGACGCTTGTCGGACATGATGCCCAGGCACGTGTCGACGGTCTGGTGCGTATCGACGGTGATTACCGGCGAGACCATGATGTCGCGCACCGGCGTGCCCACCGACGAACGGCCATGCAGCACCAGCTTACGGGCGTAATCGCGCTCACTGATGATGCCCAGCACTTCGTCGTTCTCCACCACCAGCAAGGCGCCGACGTTTTTCTCGGCCATCTTCATCAGCGCTTCGAGCACCATGTGATCAGGTTTGATCTGGTGCACTTCCTGATTTTTCTGATCTTTGAGCTTGAGCAGTTGGGCGACGGTCTTCATGGCGGTTACTCAGATGTTGTCGTTGTTATCCAAGCATCGTAGACCCTGAGGCGCAGGGCAAGGTGACAAAGCGGCAGATAGCACGCAAAAAACGTCATTTCCCGAAAAAAAAGCCCGAACACACAACCATTCTTGGAGGGAACCTCCTTGGTGAGTGGATTTATCTGTGGCAAGGAGGCTTATCAGTGATGAGGAGTTTTATTTGAGGTGAGGGAATTTATTTGAGGCGAGGGGATTTATCTGTGGCGAGGGGATTTATCCCCGATGGGGCGCGAAGCGGCCCCGCTTTTGACCTACAAGCGGGCCCGCTGCGCAGGCCATCGGGGATAAATCCCCTCACCACAAATAAGTGGCTCACCACAAAGTATCCAAACTCAAACCGCGGTCGCTGGAAGGGCAGCGTAGAATGCCCCTCTGTTTCAATACCCGAGGTTGCAGTGGTGGATTTACCGCAGGGCTTCGTCCTGACCCGGCATTGGCGTGATACGCCGGCCGGCACCGAAGTCGAGTTCTGGTTGGCGACCGACGCCGGGCCGCGTCGTGTGCGTTTGCCGCATCAGCCGTCGGTGGCGTTTATCCCCGCTGAACAGCGCGAGGCGGCCGAACGCTTGCTGCACGACGAAAAGAACGTCGAACTGCGCCCCTTGGCCCTGCAGGACTTCGAACATCGCCCGGTGCTCGGCTTGTATTGCCAACAACACGGCCAGTTGATGCGTCTGGAAACCGCGCTCACCCGCGCCGGCGTCGACGTTTACGAAGCCGACGTGCGCCCGCCGGAACGCTACCTGATGGAGCGCTTCATCACCGCGCCGGTATTCTTCAGCGGCACAGCGGACGCCGACGGCACCTTGCTCAACGCTCACCTCAAACCTGCACCGGATTACCGACCGAAACTGCGCCTGGTCTCCCTCGACATCGAAACCACCGAAAATGGCGAGTTGTATTCCATCGCCCTCGAAGGCTGTGGCGAGCGTCAGGTGTACATGCTCGGTACCCCGAATGGCGACGCCAGCATCGTCGACTTTGATCTCGAATACTGCGACTCGCGCACCGTCATCCTGAAAAAACTCAACGACTGGTTCGCACTGCACGATCCCGACGCGATCATCGGCTGGAACGTCGTGCAGTTCGACCTGCGCATCCTTCACGAGCACGCACGGCGCCTCGGTGTGCCGCTGAAAATCGGCCGTGGCGGCGAAGAAATGCAGTGGCGTGAGCACGGCAGCCGCAACCACTACTTTGCCTCCGCAGCGGGGCGGTTGATCATCGACGGTATCGAATCCCTGCGGTCGGCGACCTGGAGTTTCCCCTCGTTCAGTCTGGAAAACGTTGCGCAAACCCTGCTCGGCGAGGGCAAGGCCATCGACAACCCGTACCAGCGCATGGACGAAATCAACCGCATGTTCGCCGAAGACAAACCGGCGCTGGCCAAGTACAACCTCAAGGACTGCGAACTAGTCACGCGGATCTTCGCCAAGACCGAACTGTTGACCTTCCTGCTGGAGCGCGCCAGCGTCACCGGATTGCCAGCAGATCGCAGCGGCGGCTCGGTCGCCGCGTTCACGCATTTGTATATGCCGCTGATGCACCGACAGGGTTTCGTCGCGCCGAACCTCGGTACCAACCCGCCGCAGGCCAGCCCGGGCGGTTTTGTCATGGATTCGCAACCGGGCCTTTACGAATCGGTGCTGGTGCTCGATTACAAGAGTCTGTACCCGTCGATCATCCGCACTTTTCTGATCGATCCGGTGGGCCTGATCGAAGGCTTGCAACACCCGGACGACGCTGACTCTGTACCGGGTTTCCGTGGCGCGCGCTTCTCTCGCACCCGTCATTGCCTGCCGTCGATCGTCTCGCGCGTGGCCGAGGGTCGCGAGACCGCCAAACGCGAGCACAACGCCCCGCTGTCGCAAGCGCTGAAAATCATCATGAACGCCTTTTACGGCGTGCTCGGTTCCAGCGGTTGCCGGTTTTTCGATACACGGCTGGCCTCGTCGATCACTCTGCGCGGTCACGAAATCATGCTGCGCACGCGCAAGTTGATCGAAGAGCAGGGCCACGCGGTGATCTATGGTGACACCGATTCCACCTTCGTCTGGCTGCGCCGTCAGCATGCTCAGGAAGAGGCGGCAAAGATCGGCCAGGCGCTGGTCAAGCACGTCAACGACTGGTGGCGCGAGCATGTGCGCGATGAGTACGGGCTGGAAAGCACCCTCGAATTGCAGTTCGAAATTCACTACAAACGCTTCCTGATGCCGACCATCCGTGGCGCGGAGGAGGGCAGCAAGAAGCGTTACGCCGGCCTCGTCACCCGCGCCGACGGCAGTGATGAAATGGTCTACAAAGGCCTGGAAACCGTGCGCACCGACTGGTCGCTGCTGGCCCGGCAATTTCAGCAGGAGTTGTACGAGCGGATTTTCCAGCGCAAGCCGTATCAGGATTACGTGCGCGACTACGTGCGCAAAACCCTCGCCGGTGAGTTCGATGATCGGCTGATTTACCGCAAACGCCTGCGCCGCACCCTCGACGACTACGAACGCAACGTGCCGCCCCACGTGCGCGCGGCGCGGCTGGCCGACGAATACAACACGCAGTACGGTCGGCCACGGCAATATCAGAACGGTGGCTGGATCAGTTACGTCATTACCTTGGCCGGCCCCGAACCACTGGAAGTGCGCCGCGCGGCCATCGACTACGACCACTACATCACCCGGCAGCTGCAACCGGTGGCAGATGCGATTCTGCCGTTTGTCGACGACGATTTCTCAACCCTGATCGGTGGGCAACTGGGCCTGTTTTGAGTCGAGCAGTTGCAGGGTCCATTCATCGAGAATGCCGTGGAAGTAGCGCTCCAGCGCCTGCGCGAACAGGCTGTCGTCGGCGCTGAACTGAGCGAACAGCGTCATCGAAGAGTGAAATTTCAGGTCGTCAGGATGACCGAAAATCTCCGCGATTGAACGCTGGTGCACGTTGAGCACCAACTGCGTGCAGGTGCGCAAGCGGGCGCCGAGCAATTCATGGTCGAGGTAGGCCTGCGCTTCTTCGGCGGAACCGATGGCGTAGCGTCGGGACATTTCACTGCCGCCCAAACCGGCGAACTGCGGGAAGACGAACCACATCCAGTGACTGCGTTTGCGGCCGTCTTCGAGTTCGCGCTGCACCCGCTCGAACACCGAGTCTTGGGCCAGCACAAAACGTTGCAGGTTGAACGGGTCGTTCTGATCCGTGCTTCTCATCGCGAAGCCCTCGCCAGTCGGCGGCTCAGACCATGGCCAGCCGCTGCTTGCGTTGTGGCGCTTGAAACACCTGATCCAGCGCCGCCAGATCCCCGGCCTCCAGTTGCAGCTGCGCCGCTTGTGCATTGAGTTGCACGTGTTCGGGTCGCACAGCCTTGGGAATCGCAATGACCCCATCCTGACGCAGAATCCACGCCAGCGAAACCTGCGCGGGGGTGACGCCGTGACGAGCGGCAATCTGTTTCAGCACCGGTTCCGCCAGCATCGCGCCGCCCTGACCGATCGGGCAGTAAGCCATCAGCGGCATCCGCTGGTGCTGACACCAAGGCAGCAGATCGAATTCAATGCCGCGCTCTTCAAGGTTGTAGAGCACTTGATTGGTGGCGCAGGCCGAACTGGAGAGTTCTTCGAGGTCATCGACGTCGAAATTGGAGACGCCCCAACGGCCGATCTTGCCTTCTTCGCGCAGACGTTCGAAGGCTTCGACGGTTTCTTCCAGCGGATACTGGCCGCGCCAGTGCAGCAGATAGAGGTCGATGTAATCAGTGTCGAGACGGCGCAGACTACGCTCGCAGGCTTGCGGAATGCCTTTGCGGCTGGCGTTGTGCGGGTAGACCTTGCTCACCAGAAACACTTGATCGCGCAGACCGGCAATCGCTTCGCCGACCACCGATTCGGCACCGCCCTCGGCGTACATTTCGGCGCTGTCGATCAGGGTCATGCCCAGTTCGATCCCCGTGCGCAACGCCGCCACTTCACGCTTGTGCGCCGAACGGTCTTCGCCCATGCGCCAGGTGCCCTGACCAATGACTGGAACCTGCACACCGGCCAATTCAAGGGTACGCATTCAAACCTCCTATCTGAAAGAGTCGATACCTTTAAGTGGGCAGCAGGATAGCCCAGGGGTTCCGAAAGCTTGCAGATCAGGAGTCTTTATGAAGTGGCTGAAATAAATTGTGGCGAGGGGATTTATCCCCGCTGGGTTGCGAAGCAGCCCCAAAACCATTCAGCGCGGAGTATCAGGCAAACCCGGTTGTCTGGTTTTGGGGCTGCTGCGCAACCCAACGGGGATAAATCCCCTCGCCACAGGGGACTCAACTCATCACAGATGTTGTGTTGGCAGTTATTTCGCGGAGAACTTCAACACCACGCTGTGGTTGTAAGTCTGCCCCGGATCCAGCCGCGTGCTCGGGAAGTTCGGCTGATTAGGCGAGTCCGGATAGTGCTGCGTTTCCAACGTAAACGCGCCCCAGTGCGGATACACCTTGCCGCCCTTACCCTTGACCGTGCCATCCAGGAAGTTACTGGTGTAAAACTGCACGCCCGGCTCAGTGGTGAACAACTGCAAATGCCGCCCCGACTGTGGATCGCTGACTTCAGTGGCGACTTTGCTCACATCGCCCTTGGCATCCAGCGCCCAGTTGAAATCAAATCCACCCTGTTTCGGCTCAGCAAATTTCAGTTGCTCATGATCCGCCTTGATGTGCGTGCCAATCGCCGTCGGTTTGGTGAAATCCATCGGCGTACCGGCGACGGGCGCGAGTTCCCCGGTCGGGATCAGTTTGGCCGTCACCGGCGTGTAATGGCTGGCGTACAGGGTCGCGACCTGCTTGAGAATGTCGCCATTACCGGCGCCGGCGAGGTTGAAGTAACTGTGGTTGGTCAGGTTGAGCACCGTCGGTCTATCGGTGTTGGCCTTGTAGTCGATGCGCAGCTCGTTGTTGTCGGTGAGGCGATAGGTGACCTCGGTGGTGAGGTTGCCGGGAAAGCCCATTTCGCCGTCCGCCGACAGATACGTCAGGGTTACGCCGACCGAATCCTTGTCCTTGGTTTCCTGGGCTTTCCAGACTTTCTTGTCGAAACCCAAGGTGCCGCCGTGCAGCGCGTTGCTCTTGTCGTTCTGCGGCACTTGATAGCGTTTGCCATCGAGTTCGAACGCACCTTCGGCGAGGCGATTGCCGAAACGGCCGATGGTCGCGCCGAAGTACGCGGTGCCTTTCTGATAACCCTGCACATCGTCGAAGCCGAGCACGACGTCGTCGAACTTGCCGTGTTTGTCCGCCACCAAGAGCGATTGCAGGGTCGCGCCGTAAGTGATGACGGTGGCTTGCATGCCGTGGCTGTTGCGCAGGATGTATTGCTCGACGGGCGTGCCGTCATTGGTTTTGCCGAAGGCTTTGTGCTCGGCGCTGAGGCCGGCGGCATTGGCGGAAAGGGTGGCGATCATCAGGGACAGTCCGAGGCCGGAGAGCAGGTGTCGGGATTGAAGCATGGTTGACCTTCCTTTTTGTTGTTGTTTTCAAAGCAGCGCGGATTCCCCTGTAGGAGCTGCCGAAGGCTGCGATCTTTTGATCTTTATAAAAGCAAAAGATCGCAGCCTTCGGCAGCTCCTACAGGGTGGTTAATAGTCATGCTATCTGTAAGTAGGAAGAATATTTATAGCGGATGAATCGTTTATTGCCAAAATAAAGTCTGACTAATTGATGTAGGGATCAGCGCCAAAGGTCGGATCAACGCTCGCACACTGCACTTTTTCGAATTTCCCGGCTCTATCCATGGCCAGGATGCGGTGACCCCCGCCGCACAGGAATGTGCCTGTTCGAGACTACATGCCGAGATTTTTTCAGCTGATTGCCGATTTTTTTCGCCGACCGTGCCTGCCGCTCGCCTGTCTGTCATTGCTGTTGTTCAGCGGTTGCAGCCATCAGGAGGGCAACGGCTTTTTCGCGCAGATGCGTGACGGCCAGCCGCAGGAATTCATGCAGACCAGCGTCGACCGTATGGCCACGCTGGCAATGCGCGACAACCTCAACAGCCTCTACCGCCTGATGGGCAAGCTGTACCTGCGCAATCCAGAAGAGCTGAAAAAATCGGGGTTCCTCAGTATCAGCGTGGCGGTGAAACAGGTGCGTCTGGCCGTTGAACAGCAACAGCCATTGCCGGTGCTCGGCGGAAGAAAGGATCTCGCGGCGCTGAGCTACGCGATGAGCCCGGAGTTTCGCGGTGACCGCGTCGGCGCGTTCATCTATGCGATCGGCAGCATGCTGGTGACGGCCCACGGCAATCGCACCGAGTTCTACATGACCGATGCGATCAACCCGACCTTCGTCCACAACGCCGCGCGCAACATCGAAAAAGCCACGTGGATCCTGTCGCAACGGCAGAACAAGGACGGCCAGCCGCTGCTGTTTTCCAATGAGATTTCCGAGGAGGGCAGCAACCTCAGCTTTGCCACCGAGTTCGGCAAAATCGTCGCGCGGCTGGATCTGATCACGCAGATGCTTGATGAGCGCTACCGGCGGATTGGTTTGAATTACGCGCAGAGCCTTCTGTTCCTGAATTTCCTCCCAGTGCAGTGAGTTCCACGAAAACCTGTGGCGTGCAGAGATCCAATGTGGGAGCGAGCCTGCTCGCGAAAGCGGTGGTTCTGTCAACACTTCCACGCCTGAGAGATCGCATTCGCGAGCAGGCTCGCTCCCACATTGATCAAACGGTGTGCCTGGTTTTTGTATACAATCCGTCACCGCTATTGATCGAAAGGGAGCTGCACCCGTCATGACCGACCCCGCAAGCGCCGATTTCACTCGCGTTGACCGCGCCGTCCGCTCGGACAAATTGCCTTATGCCGCGTTGCTGGCGTTCGCCATGACCGGTTTCATCGCCATCCTCACCGAAACCCTGCCAGCCGGCCTGCTGCCGCAAATCGGCGCCGGGCTCAATGTCAGCGAGGTGCTCGCCGGGCAACTGGTGACGCTGTACGCGCTGGGCTCGATTGTCGCGGCGATTCCGCTGACCGTCGCCACGCGCGGCTGGCCTCGGCGGCGGGTGCTGTTGATGACCGTCGGCGGTTTTCTGGTGTTTAACACCGTCACCACGTTTTCCAGCCATTATGGCCTGACCCTCGCGTCGCGGTTTCTCGCCGGCATGGCGGCGGGGCTGTCGTGGGGGATCATGGCCGGCTATGCGCGCGGCATCGTGCCGGTGCATCAACAGGGCCGAGCGCTGGCGATTGCCATGCTCGGTACGCCGGTGGCGCTGTCATTAGGCACGCCGGCGGGAACATGGCTGGGTAATCTGATTGGCTGGCGTGCTTCGTTCGGGATCATGTCGGCGCTGGCATTGGTGCTGGCCGCGTGGATTGTGATCGCGGTGCCGGATCGTCCGGGGCAAACCAGCGAAGAACGCCTGCCGCTGCTTGAATCGTTGCGCCTGCCGGGCGTGCGACCGGTGCTGTTCGTGGTGCTGACGTGGATGCTCGGCCACAACATTCTTTACACCTACATCGCGCCGTTTCTGATGCAGGCCGGATTGGCCGAACGGGTTGATCTGGTGCTGCTGGTGTTTGGCCTGTGCTCGCTGGTGGGCATCTGGATCATCGGCATGCTGGTCGATCGCTGGCTGCGTTGGCTGACATTGATCAGCCTTGCGGTGTTTGCCATGACCGCACTGGTGTTGGCGTTGCTGGCGCCGTCACCGTGGCTGATTTACACGTGCATGGCGGTGTGGGGCTTGTCGTTCGGCGGCTCGGCGACGTTGCTGCTGACCGCCGCGGCGGACTCGGCGGGCGATCACGTCGACGTGGTGCAAGCGATGCTCACCACGTCGTGGAACGTGGCGATTGCCGGCGGCGGCTTGTTTGGTGGCTTGCTGCTGGATCGAGCGGGGGCGATGTCGTTTCCGTGGGCGCTGCTGATCCTCTCGCTGATTGCGCTCGCCACCGTTTGGATCAACAGCAACCACAGCTTCAAACCGGGCCGCCGCCAGCACTGACAACGCAGTCTCTCTGTAGGAGCTGCCGCAGGCTGCGATCTTTTGATGTGGGGTATAAAAAACAAGATCAAAAGATCGCAGCCTGCGGCAGCTCCTACAGGGGGAATGGTGTGTTGGGGAATAACGATAGACCGCATTGATATATGTGGTTATAAGAAAAATCGCTATGCTGCGGGCCAGATTTTTCCTGTCGTTTTTGTGGACGGTTTAATGGAATTGGCAAATTTCGGCCTGGTGATTGCCGGGCTGGTGGTGGGGTTTATCGTCGGCATGACCGGTGTCGGCGGCGGTTCGTTGATGACGCCGATCCTGCTGTGGTTCGGCATCAACCCGGCAACAGCGGTGGGCACTGACCTGTTGTACGCCGCCATTACCAAATCCAGCGGCGTGCTGGTGCACAAAAAGAACAAGAACATCGATTGGGCCATCACCGGCTGGCTGACCCTCGGCAGCGTGCCGGCGGTGGCGATGACCTTGTGGTTCCTCAGCACCCTGCACACCGCGCCGGATGCGATGAACGCCATCATCAAACAAGCCCTGGGCTTTGTGTTGTTCGCCACTGCGCTGGCGATCTTCTTCAAAAAACGCCTGCTCGCATTCGCCCACAAACGCGCCGGCGGCAACTACAACCCGAGCGGTACGCGCCTGAACGTGTTGACGGTGATCACTGGTCTGATCCTCGGCACCATGGTTGCGCTGACCTCGATTGGCGCGGGTGCGCTCGGCACCGTGGCGCTGTTCATTCTTTACCCGCTGCTGCCAACCCGTCGTCTGGTCGGCACCGAAATCGCCCACGCCGTACCGCTGACACTAGTTGCAGGCCTCGGTCACGCGAGCATGGGCAATATGGATTGGGGTGTGTTGGGCTTTCTGCTGATCGGCTCGCTGCCGGGCATCTGGCTCGGCAGCCACCTGACCGGACGCATTTCCGACGAAGTCCTGCGCCCGTGCCTGGCGACGATGCTGGTGTTGATCGGCTACAAGCTGGCGTTCTGATCAACCCGATTTTTGCATTGGAACAACCTTGTGGGACTTACTCACCACAAGTTTTGCGCTGCTGAATATCCCTTGTAGGAGCTGCCGAAGGCTGCGATCTTTTGATCTTTTTTAGGATCAAGATCAAAAAATCGCAGTCTTCGGCAGCTCCTACACTTTTTTATGACGGGTTTTGAATGGTGTATTTCATCACCGTCACCGGCAATTCCTCGTACACCATTTCCTCAATCACCTCCCATCCCAACCGTGCATACAGCGATTGCGCCGCATCGGTGTACAGATACAACTCCTTCACGCCCAGCGCCGCCGCTTCTGCAACCACACGGTTAACCAGTTGCGAAGCAACCCCGCGCCCGCGTTCTTCAGCTTTCACATAAACCCCGGCCAGCCAGGGCGTCAGGTTCGGGCGCAGCTTCAGATCGTTTTCAATCAGCAGCGCGCCGCCGAGCAAGCGCGAACCTTCGAGCGCCACCACCACGCTGGGGATCGCGCCTTTGCCGCAAGCTGCACGCATGCGTTGTGTACGCGCCTCCAAGGTATCTTCGGGGCGATATTTACCCCATTCCTCGAAGTTGAGCGTGGCCAGTTCTTCAATCAATTCGGGGTGATCGCACAGGTAATCAATGTGCATGCGGGTGAACTCCATTTCGGTGGTTGATCCACCACCCTAATGCGGTCATAAAAGGTAATCAAATCTGCCTTGCGATCGTGTCTGTGATGTTGCGCAATGTCGGCCCTGACCTAAGCTTCTGACAAGGCGACACCTATTTGCCAGATAGCCCCGGAACAATCGCCACGATGCGCAATCATTAGAGCGTGGATATTAAAAGGAGATGCGCATGCTCATCAGGTCACTGACCCTGACACTCTTGCTGGCGATTGCCGGCCCTCTGTTCGCCGCTGACAACGATTCGCCGATTGCCGGCGACATGGGCCGCGCCCGACCGCTGATCGTGATCGCACAAAGCACCGTTGACCCCGTGTGGGTCGGCCTGAAAAAGTCGCTCGACGATCCTGCCAACAAAAAAGGCGTCGCCGATCGCAACATCAAGGTTTACACGATCCTCAACATGTCCGGCCAACTCGACGGCAAAGACCTCGGCCAGCAAGACACCATGGCGCTGCTGCGCTCGCTGAAGCTGGGCGCCGGGGCGTATCCGAAAGTGTTCCTGGTGGGCAAGGACGGCGAGACCAAACTGTCGGCGTCGGGGGATGAAGCGAAAGCGGTGGATTTGAAGAAAATCTTCGACACCATTGATGCCTTGCCGGCGACCGAGAAAGACATCGCGCCACCGTCCGTGGCAACCACACCGGCAGCCGCTGAACCGGCCGCAAAAGGCGCAAAAGGCTCCAAACCAACCAAGCCTGCAAAACCCACCAAGCCACCGGAAATGCCGGATGACTAACTGAAGTCAACGCAAATCCCCCTGTAGGAGTGAGCCTGCTCGCGATAGCGGCATGTCAGTTGATACATGTTGACTGACACACCGCTATCGCGAGCAGGCTCACTCCTACAGTTTTAAGCTGCGTGTTCTTGCAATGCCGTTTGCAATCGCTTCATCTCTTGCACAAAACCTTCATACAATCGATGCGCCTCCTGCTGAGTCGTGCTCGACGTACACGCCACCTCCAGTTGCTCACACGCCGCAATCAACGGCGTCGCATGAATAATCCGCGCACTCCCCAGAATCTTGTGGCAACGCCGCGCCATGCCTTCAAAATCCCCCGTTGCAAACAGCGTTTCCATCGCCTCGAAATCCTGCTGATTGGTGCGTAACACCGTCTCCAGCAATTGCCGGGTCAGCCCCGGATCGCCAGCAGTAATGTTGCTGACCTTGGACGGATCAAAACACGCCGCACTGGCCTGACGTTCACGTTCGGATTCACGCAGATAACGCTCCAGCGCGCTGCGTGTCAACGGTTTGAACAGGCAGGCGTTCATGCCCGCGTCGAGACAGCGGCGGGTTTCCTCAGGCTGCGCATTGGCGGTCAGCCCCAGCACATGAGTCGGCGTGCGCCCCTCGGCGGCTTCGATGGCGCGCAACTGGCGGGTCATCTTGTTGCCATTGAGCAGCGGCATATTGCAGTCAGTGATCAAGTAGTCGAAAGATTCTTCGCTCCACAGGCGCAACCCTTCGAGACCGTTTTCGGCGCAGGCCACGCGCATCCCCAGCGATTCCAGTTGCCGCTGCAACACCACGCGATTGAATTCGTGATCTTCGACAATCAGCACATGCCGCGACGGCAGCGGTGGCAGATCTTCAGCCGCCATCGTCGGCAGAGTTTGTGTCTCGGTGTGCAAGCGGGTGCTCAGGTTGAGGGTAAAGCACGAGCCGAGCCCCGGCTCGCTTTCGCAGGTCAGTTGCCCACCCATCAACTCGGTCAATTGCTGACAGATCGACAACCCCAGCCCCGTGCCAATCTGTGTTTCGCTCTGGCCGTCAGCGAATTGGGTGTACGGCTGAAACAGGCGCTGGCGCTGTGGCTCGTCCATGCCGATGCCACTGTCGCGCACCACCAGGCGCAATTGCACCAGATCGCCGTGAGTCAGCAGGCTCAACTCGACGCTGACCGTGCCTTGGGCGGTGAACTTGATCGCGTTGCTCAGCAGGTTGGAAAGAATCTGCCGAAAGCGCAGCGAATCCAGTTCCACCGCTTGATCGGCATCGTCGGTGATCAAGGTCAGTTCGATGTTTTTCTGCTGAGCGAGGCTGGCGAACGCCTGCACCACGGTGCGCGCCAGACGCTCGGGATAGCAGCGGCTGCTGCGCAATTCGAACTGGCCGGCTTCAAGTTTGGTCAGGTCGAGAATCTCGCCGATCAATTCCATCATGCCGCCGGCCGACTTCTGCGCGATGTCGATCAACTCGCCATCGCCGGTGCGCTCGGGATGACGATTGCGCAGCAGTTCGAGCACGCCGATCAACGCGCTCATCGGCGTGCGGATCTCGTGGCTCATCACCGCCAGAAAATGGCTTTTGCCACGGTTCGCCGCCTCGGCTTGATGTTTGGCGGCGAGCAAGGCGTGTTGCAGATGCTGTTGTTCGGTCAGGTCGATCCAGCCGCCGATCACGCCGGTCATTTTGCCGTCGGAGTCGCGGTAGGGCAGGGCCCAGTGGTAGATGTGGAAGGTGTGGCCCTTGACCGAAAGCGGGAAATTGTCGAACGACGGCTCGCCGCTTTCCAGGGTGGCGCGGTGGATGCGTTTGTAGTTGTGGGCGTTATCCAGCGGCAGCACGTTGGCCTCGATCAGGCCTTTGTGCAGCACCTGCTCAAGCTCCACGCCCATCACCTGCAAATAAGCGCGGTTGCAAGTGAGCAGCAGGCCTTTGCGGTCGCGCACGTAAATCGGGTGCGGCGTGCCATCAACCAACGCCTTCATAAACAGCAACTGATCGCTCAAGGCTTTTTGCGCTTTGAGACGCTCGGCGATTTGCCGGCGCAGGCCGAGGTTCCACGCGATAAAACCAAGCAACACCGCCACCAAAACCATCGCCGCACGCAGAATCCAGCGTTTGTAAGTGCTCCAGCCGTCCTCGCCGTTCTGCGGGTTTTGCCAGCGGTTGGCCAAATCGCTGAACTCGCCGGGGGCGATGTCGAGCATGGCTTTGTCGAGGATCGAAATCAGCGTGGCGTTGTGTTTGCCGGTGGCGAAGGTGATCAACGCCGGTTGTGTGCCGAGCACTGAGTCGATTTGCAGGCGTCCACGAAAGTAGCGATCAATCAGATAGGCCGCGCCCATCTGCGGCTGAATCACGCCCTCGACCTGTCCTTCGGCGAGCAGTTCGTAAGTCTCGATCGACGTATCGACTTCGACCGCGCGCAACTCCGGCCATTCCCGCGCCAGCCAATGCGCGGCTTCCGAGCCCTTGATGATCGCCACCGGCCGGCCTTTCAGCCCGCTCATGCCCTCGCGGTTGGGCTTGACCCGTGTAACCAGTACAAACGGATTGACCACGTAGGCGCGGGAGAACTTCAGATCCTTGTGCCGGCGCTCGCTGTAAGTCAGCGCCGCGATCAGGCTGGGTGGATCGCGTTGCGCACGACGGGTCATGGCGTCCATCGAGGTGATTTTCTTTGGCTGAAACGCGAGGCCCGTGCGGTCGTTGATCAGCTCGAGCAAATCGGCGGACATGCCGCGCATTTCGCCTTCGGTATCGAAAAAGCTGAACGGCGAATACATGTCGTTGGCCAGCACCTCGACAATCGGATGATCCTTGATCCACTGCTGTTCGACCGGCGTCAGTTGCAGACGGCCGTAACCGAGTTTCGGGTTTGAGCCGATGCCCCAGCGCCGGGCGATTTGCGCACGTTCCGCCGGGGAGATTTTTGCCAGAACGTTGTTGAACAGGTTGAGCAACTGCGCGTCTTCGCGCTGCATGGCGAAGCTGAAACCCAAACCTTCGGAATCGCGCTGAATGGTCTGTTTGAGGCTCTGCTGGTAACTGCGTTCGAGCAGGTATTGCGCGGAGATCGCATCGGTCAGCAGCACCTTGTTTTCGCCATAAGCCACCAGGCCGAGGCCGTAGGGTGTCGACTCGACCGCCTCACGGGGATGATCGGGAAACAGCGCGGCGACGCGACCCGGGATCATCCAGTCCGAATCGAACAGAACGGTGGTGTCCTTGGGCAGTTGATTGTTCGCCCAGTGGGTGCCGAAACGGCTGACCAGCACCGCTTGATCGTACGCATACGCCGCACTCATGCGCAGTTCGCTGTACTGGTTTTCCAAATGATTGATGCGTGGCACCACATCGATGTCGCCACGTTGCAGGGCGGCGAGGGCTTCGGCCTGATTGGCGAACCGTTCGATCTGCACCCGCAGACCCAGAGTGCGAGCGATGATATCGAGGTAATCGGCCGACAGGCCTTGGTATTCACCACCGTCGGCGGTGATGTCGAGCGGCGGCCGATCCGGCAAATAGACCCCGGCGCGCAACACGGCTTTTTGCGTCAAAAAATGCCGTTGCGTGCTGCTCAGGGGCAGGGTTTGTTGATTGCTGGTCGCGCGGCTGAGCAGGCTCAGCGTGTCGGCCTGAGCGTTGAGTGCCAGCCAGCCGAGGCAGAAAACAGCGAGCAGTTGTCTGAACCGGTTCATCGCTCAGACCAGATGATTGCGTTTGGCGAACTCGACCAGATCAAGCAGCGTGTGGGTGTCGAGTTTTTGCATCAGGCGGGTCTTGTAGGTGCTGATGGTTTTGTTGCTGAGCAGCATGTCGTTGGCGATCTGCATGTTGGTCTTGCCTTGGGCCAGACCGTGCAAGACTTTGAGCTCGCGGCGGGTGATGGTGTCGATGCGCTTGGCGTCGTCCTGGGTGTATTCACTGTGATTGACCGAATCCAGCGTCCCCGGCGGAAACCAGCGTTCGCCATTGGCCACGGCTTTCAGTGCGGTGAGAATCTCCCTCGGATCATCGCCCTTCGACAGATAACCCGCCGCCCCGGCGCGCAGGCATTGCGTGGCGTAGGCCATACTTTTCAAACCGGTGTGTACCAGCACGTGCGCCGTACTGCCGCCGATGCGCAAACGGTCGATCACCGCCATGCCGTCGAGTTGCGGAATGTCCAGATCCAGCACAATCGCATCGGGCTGCAGCTCGAATGCCTTGCTCAAGGCATCGACGCCGTTGTCGCATTCAGCCACCACGACATGGCCCTCGCGCGCGAGAATCATCGCGATTGCCATGCGCACCACAGCGTGATCATCGACCAGCAGCACTTTCATCGATCAGTCCTCAAGCCCGGTTTCAGCATAGCCCGCACGCCGGGAAGAGCACGGCGCGGGCGCGACCGCGAAAAAAGAGCGCGATGCTACTTGGTTTGAGGGGGGATGCAAGAAAAGAGGGCTGCACGAATGACAATGGCTACCCCAGCCTTTGTGGTGAGGGGATTCATCCCCGATGGAGTGCGAAGCACTCCCAAAACCGGACGCTCCGGTGAGTCAGAAAAAACAGGGTTCTCTTTTGGGGCCGCTGCGCAGCCCAACGGGGATAAATCCCCTCGCCACAGGGGATTAGTGTCACTAGGGGATCAGTGTCACAAGGGGCTGGTGTCACCAGGGATCAGTGTCACTAAAGGGAGTACCACAGGTTTGGTGCCTGCCTTTATCGAGTAATTGCACTCAGGATCGTGTGCGCAATCTTCACCCGTTCCGCATTCGGGTAGTTTTTGTTCGCGAGGATCACAATGCCGACATCCTTCGATGGCACGAACGCCACGTACGCGCCGAAGCCTCCGGTTGCGCCGGTTTTGTTGTACAGCACGTTCTGCGGCTCGGGTTGCGCCGGGGTCAGCCATTGCACTTTGTGCGCTTGCAACGCCATCGGGTTCGAGTTGCCGTTTTGCAGTTTTTCCAGACTGATCGGATAGTCGTAACGCTCCCAACCCAGACCCTGGGTCATGTCACCGAGGGTGTAGTAACCGGTGTGCGTGGCGGCGACGGCTTGTTGCAGCGGCTGTTTCAGGCTGGCCGGTTTCAGGTTCGCTTCGACGTATCGCAGCAGGTCGGCGGCGCTGGTTTTGATGCCGTAGGCTTCAGCGTCCAAGGCGCCGGGGCCAACACGCACCGGTTGGTCTGCGCTGTTGTAGCCTTGGGCGTAGAGGTTGGCTTCGGACTCGGGCACGCTGAGGAATGTGTGCTGCAAACCCAGTGCTGGCAGCAGGGTTTGGGTCATCGCCTGATCAAACGGCTGACCGAGGCTCTTCGCCGTCAGATAACCAAACAGTCCCAGACTTGGATTGGAATACAGGCGATGGCTGCCCGGTGGATACAGCGGTTTCCACTGCTGGTAATAGCCGAGCATCTTGTCCGCCGAATCGGCTTCAGCGGGAAATTGCAGTGGCAGACCACCCGCGCTGTACGTGCCCAGTTGCAGCACGCTGATGTTGTCGAATGCGCTGCCGTGCAGCTCAGGCCACAGCGAGCTGGCCTTGCTCGACAGATCCAGTTTGCCCGTCGCCTGCGCATAACCAGCCAGCGTCGCAGTGAAGGTTTTGCTCACCGAACCGATTTCAAACAGGGTGTTTTCGCTGACCTTCAGCCCGCTGCCCTTGTTGGCGACGCCGTAGTTAAAGTAATGCAGTTGGCCATTAACAGTCAGGGCGATGGCCAGGCCTGGAATGTTCTGCTGCTGCATCACCGGCGTAACGGCAGCGCTGACCAAGGCTTGCAGTTGTGCATCGGTTGGCGCAGCAGCCGAACAGGCAGCCGCGCCGAAGCAAAGTCCAAAAGCGCTGTAGGAAAAGAGTTTGCTCGGCATGATTGAACGCATAAGTGAACCACTCTCCATGAGTGTTGATTATTCTATCCCGCTACACTACGGACGATTTCCCGTTCGCGCGGCTGATCAGCGCGGCCAATTTAGGCAGTCCGGCGCCAATCGACAAACGATGAAATCTCGCATGAGCCATTAGAAAAATTTGGGACTGGGCATGATTCGACCGCAATTGCCGCTGAACGCACTGCGCGCATTCGAAGCTTCGGCGCGCCATCTGAGCTTTACCCGCGCGGCGGTGGAGTTGTGTGTGACCCAGGCTGCCGTCAGCCATCAGGTCAAAAGCCTTGAGGCGCAACTCAACGTAACCCTGTTCAAACGCCTGCCCCGTGGGCTGATGCTGACCGGCGAGGGCGAAACGCTGTTGCCGGTCTTGAGCACGTCGTTTGATCACATCGCGCAAATTCTTGAACGCCTCGCCGACGGCCAGTACCGCGAAATGTTGACCGTGGGCGCGGTCGGCACGTTCGCCGTGGGCTGGTTGTTGCCGAGGCTGGCGGACTTCCGGGCGAAACATCCGCTTATAGATTTACGGCTGTCGACTAACAACAACCGTGTCGATGTCGCGGCGGAAGGGCTGGATTATGCGATCCGCTTCGGCGCGGGAGCGTGGCATGGCATCGAGGCGACACGCTTGCTCGACGCGCCGCTGTCGGTGTTGTGCGTGCCGGAAATCGCCCGGCAATTGCACGCACCTGCGGATTTGTTGCAGCAGACGTTGTTGCGTTCCTATCGCACCGATGAATGGCCGGAATGGTTTCACGCGGCCGGCATGGCGACCCACGCAGCACCGCCGCAGAGCATCGTGTTCGACTCGTCGCTGGCGATGATGGAAGCGGCGTTGCAGGGGAGTGGAGTGGCATTGGCGCCACCGCTGATGTTCGCCCGGCAACTGGCGGCGGAGGCGATCTGCCAGCCGTTCGCGATTGAAATCACCACCGGCAGTTATTGGCTGACACGTTTGCAGTCACGCCCGGAAACGGCGGCGATGCTGGCGTTCAAATCATGGCTGCAGAACGCTTCCTTGTAGGAGCAAAGCTTGCTCGCGAAGACGGCAGCGGATTCAACGATGACGTCGTCTGCCAGGACGCTTTCGCGAGCAAGCTTTGCTCCTACAGGTCATGGTTTGCGCCGTTGGTCTGTTCGATAGCACCCGTCGTGCGTCACCGTTTCCAACGTGTACGACCCGGGCTTTCCGGGCCTCCTTGGTGAGGTGTGTCATGGCTAACGATCTGCTGTTTCAGGGTGGTGTACTTCCAACCGATCCAACCCAACCGGTGCCCGGTGCTGATGAGCCGACACTGGGAGATCATGATTCACCGATGGGCATGCCACCAGGGCGCGATCCGCTGAGCGATGGCGACCGGCCTGACGACTGGAAGGATCCGGCTGCCGACGACGATGTGCCGCCAGCGGATGAGCCAACGCCGTTGTCGGATGATCGACGCTAGTTGATGAGGTGTTTGTCCGGGCCCCATCGCGAGCAAGCTTTGCTCCCACAATGAACAGTTGCATCACCACTGACTTGTAGGAGCCGAGCTTGCTCGCGAAGGCGGCATCAGCCCCAACATCCATCAACGATCAAACCCCGCACCCCGAATCACGACCCGCTGCTCAAGATTCAACGCCAACACCCCAATCAACACCACCACCGACCCCACCAGCACCATCACCGTCGGCCGCTCGCCCAACCCCACCGAAGCAATCGCCATCGCCGTCGGCGGGATCAAATACAACGTCATCGTCGCCCGGCTCAGATCCACATGCTTGAGCACGAACCCCCATGCCAGATACGCCAGCGCACTCGGAAAAACCCCCAATGCCAGCACCGCCCACTGCACCCGCAGCGGCGCTTTCATCACGGCATCGCCCAGCCCTGGCAGATAAATCAGCAACAACAATGTCCCCGACCACACCGCATAGCAGGCCAGACTGAAGCCGTCATAGCGCCGCGCATGATGCTTTTGCAAAGCGAAATACAGGCTCCAAGACACCGCCGCCAACAAAATCAACAACCCATGGGCGTCGATATCGCCCAGGCCTTTGTCGCCACTGACCACAATCACCACGCCGACAAAACCGAGCAGCACGCAGCCCCAACGCCAGGCACTGACCTGATCCTTAAACACAAAACGCGCCAGCAACGTGCTGAACAACGGACTCGACTGCGCCAACACACTCGAAGCGCCGGCACTGACGCTTTGCTGGCCGATGTTCAGGGCCACGTGATGCAGGCTCACGGCAAAAAATCCCAGCGCAAACAGCAACGGCACATCAGCCAGGCTCGGCAGGCGAATGCCTTTGAACGCGGCAATCACCGCCATAAACACCGACGCCAGCAGAAAACGCAGCAACGCCAGATGCCCGGGTTCATAGGCTTGCAGGCCGATGTGAATTCCTGTGGGCGAATACGCCCAGCAGCCGACGACAAACGCCATGGCCAGAATGATTTTGCAGGGAGTGGGCATGATCGAAGCACCGAAAGGTTTTGATGCGCCGAGTATCCGGCCGCTCAATCATTCGCCACAACTGACTTATACTGCGCCGAATGTTCACTCAGAGTGATGATTATGGAGCTGGCGCAGATTCGCATGTTCAAGACTGTGGCCGAACTCGGCAGCATTGCCCGAGCGGCGGAACAGCTGTTTTGCGTGCCCTCGAACATCACCGCGCGGATCAAGGCGCTGGAGGCGGAATTGGGTGTCGCGCTGTTTCTGCGTGAAGGGCGCGGGCTGCGGATCAGTGCGGCGGGCCAGACGTTTCTGGCCTATGCCGAGAAGATTCTGGCGCTGACGGCGGAAGCCAAACGCGCTGTCGATCCGGCAGCCGAGCCGTCCGGCCCATTGCGCATCGGCGCCATCGAATCTTCGGCCACCGGGCGCTTGCCACGCCTGCTGGCGAAGTTTCACAAGCGCTATCCGCGCGTGGCGCTGGAACTGACTACGGGGACTTGGGGGCAGTTACTTGACGACACTGTCAGTCATCGTCTGGATGGCGCGATCGTCGCGGTGGATGTCGAACGCTCGCAACTCAAGCGCACACCGATGTATCGCGAAGAATTATTGTTGATTGCCTCAACCTCGTTCGGGCCAGTGCGCGGGATCGAGGACTTGCAGGACAAAACCGTGTTCATGTGGCCGCAGGGTTGTCCGTATCGGGCGGCGCTGGAGCATTGGTTGTTGCGTGAGGGGCAGGCGCTGCCGATTGTCAGCCTGGCCAGTTACGGGGCGATTGTCGGTTGCGTGAGTGCCGGGGCGGGGGTGGCGTTGGTGCCTAAAGGCGTGTTTGAGCAGTATGCGAAAGGGGCCGGTTGCGTGGCTTATGAATTTGCTGAACTGACGGCCGTCGACAATTTGTTTTACTGGCATGAGAACGCCGGAGTACACCCGGCGCGAGAGGCGTTTGTGGCGATGTTGCGGGAGGAATTCACTTAGGCTTTTGATCTCCGTAGGAGCTGCCGAAGGCTGCGACCTTTTGACGTTGCCTGTAAAAAAGATCAAAAGATCGCAGCCTTCGGCAGCTCCTACAAGGGGGGCGTTTGCAGGGCTTTCAGGCCACCGCCAAATCCCGCATCAACAAGCCAAAGCGCAAATCCACCGCATCCGGAATCGGCAAATACACCGTGTGCCCATCCCCCGGCGCCACCTCGATCGCGCCGCCCTGAGCGTTGTGCAACTCATGCAGATCAAAATGAAAGTTGCCCTTGGGCGTCATCAATTCCAGATGATCACCCACCGCAAAGCGGTTCTTCACCTTGACCTCAGCCAGCCGATCACGCCGCTCCCCGGTCAGTTCGCCGACAAACTGCTGGCGCTCCGACACCGAGCTGCCGTGCTGATAATTCTGATACTCGTCATGCACATGCCGGCGCAGAAAACCCTCGGTGTACCCGCGCTGGGCCAGTGACTCCAGATCCGTCATCAAGCTGCGATCGAACTCGCGCCCGGCCACCGCATCATCAATTGCCCGTCGGTACACCTGCGTGGTGCGCGCGCAATAGAAGTGCGATTTCGTCCGACCCTCGATCTTCAGCGAATGCACGCCCATGCGCGTCAACCGCTCGACATGCTGCACCGCGCGCAGATCCTTGGCGTTCATGATGTACGTGCCGTGCTCATCCTCGAACGCCGGCATCAACTCATCCAGGCGATTGGCCTCCTGCAACAGAAATACCTGATCGGTAGGCGCGCCAATACCAAGGGTGGGCTCGGGTTCAAAGGTCTGCACGATCTCGCCGAGCTGATTTTCCGTGGCTTGCTGCGCCGAGTATTTCCAGCGGCAGGCGTTGGTGCAGGAACCCTGATTGGCGTCACGTTTGTTCATATAGCCCGACAACAAACAGCGCCCGGAATAAGCCATGCACAACGCGCCGTGGACGAAAACCTCCAGCTCCATGCCCGGCACCTGCTCGCGAATCTCGCCGATCTCTTCCAGCGACAATTCCCGCGACAGAATGATCCGGCTCAGCCCCTGTTGCTGCCAGAACTCCACACTCGCCCAGTTCACCGTGTTGGCCTGCACCGACAGGTGAATCGGCATCTGCGGGAAGTGCCGACGCACCAGCATGATCAGCCCCGGGTCGGACATGATCAGCGCATCCGGCGCCATCTCGATCACCGGCGCCAGATCCTTGAGGAAGGTTTTCAGTTTGGCGTTGTGCGGCGCGATGTTGACCACCACATAGAAGCGTTTGCCCTGCGCCTGCGCTTCACGAATACCCAGCGCCAGATTGGCGTGATCGAATTCGTTGTTGCGCACGCGCAGGCTGTAACGCGGCTGGCCGGCATACACCGCATCGGCACCGTAGGCGAAGGCGTAACGCATGTTTTTCAGGGTGCCGGCGGGAGCCAGCAACTCGGGCGCGGCGAGGGACAGGGTAGGCGTCATGGGAAGGTCGGTCGCAAAAGCCCGGCAGGGTAGTGCAGACGTCGGTGCGGGTTATTGATCTGCGTCTACATTTGCGCGGCCGACGGCTCCGGCCAATCCCCAACTATGCTCAATAAATAAAGATGGCACTCGCGCGCGCGCCGGCTGACTAAGCATCGGGGCGTGCATGGCGCCTGACTGACATGGACCGGACATGAACGCAAAAAGTCTTCAATTCAAATCGCTGACAGTGCTGCTGCTGTTGGTCACCGTGGCCTTTATCTGGATTCTGTTGCCGTTCTACGGCGCGGTGTTCTGGGCGGTGATTCTCGGGATTCTGTTTGCGCCGATGCAGCGCCGCATACAGGCAAAATTCGGCTGGCAGCGCAACTTCACGTCGCTGTGTACGCTGAGTATCTGTCTGGTGATCGCAATTTTGCCGGTGATCATTCTCAGCGTGTTGCTGGTGCAGGAAGGCGCGACGGTCTACAAAAACATCGAAAGTGGCGAGTTGGACATCGCCGCGTATCTGGCGCAGTTCAAACACAGTTTGCCGCCGTACTTTCAGCATTTGCTCGATCGCTTCGGCATGGGCGAGCTCAACGGTTTGCGCGAGAAAATCGTCAAAGCGGCGATGCAGGGCAGTCAGGTGCTGGCGAGCCAGGCCTTCAGTTTTGGCCAGGGCACGTTCGAGTTCGTGGTGAGTTTTTTCATCATGCTGTACTTGCTGTTCTTTTTCCTGCGTGACGGTGCCGAACTGGTGCGTAAAGTGCGCATCGCCGTGCCGCTGGAGGAAAACCACAAACGTCGCTTGCAGCTGAAATTCAACCGCGTGGTGCGGGCGACGGTGAAGGGCAACCTGGTCGTGGCAATCACGCAGGGCGCGTTGGGCGGGGCGATTTTCTGGTTTCTCGATATCCCCAGCGCGTTGTTGTGGGCGGTGTTGATGGCGTTTCTGTCGCTGTTGCCGGCGGTGGGCGCGGGGATTGTCTGGGCGCCGGTGGCGGTGTACTTCCTGCTCAGCGGGATGATCTGGCAAGGCGTGGTGCTGGGGTTGTTCGGGGTGTTTGTGATCGGTCTGGTGGATAACGTCTTACGACCGATTCTGGTCGGCAAGGACACACGCATGCCCGATTACATGATTCTGATCTCGACCCTTGGCGGTCTGGCCGTGTTTGGCCTCAATGGTTTCGTGATCGGTCCGTTGATCGCTGCGCTGTTTATGTCGAGCTGGGCGCTGTTCATTGAGACCAAGCCGAAAGTTCAGCTGCCTTAAGCGTGGAACGGCGCGCTGGCGATTTTCTCTGCCTGCGCCTGAGCGGCTGGCAATGAAGCGAGCGGGCCGCTGATCGGTTCGCCGTTGCGCATCAGGTACCAGCAGGCGAGCAAACCCGACGCTCTGAGCGAGGCGGGAACGGCGCTGCCGATAACGGACATGATTTGAACCTGAGCCATGACAAGTACCTCCAGTGATCTATGGAGCTACCTTAGGGACTCGACGGTTTAACGGACAATCAACGTTTTCGATAGTGGTCATTGACGCCAATGAGGTTTGGCGTCAGTCCACCACTTGATCGAGCATGTGCATGACTTCGCGCTCGTTGAGCAGGCCCTTGTGCACCAGATTCTCCGCCAGTAACGAGAGAAACTTGGCGCAGCGGTGACCTTCCAGGTGCTTGAGTTCGGTGAGGGTGTTGTACACCTTGCCCGAGGTGCATAAACCGACAATGCGGTGCGGGTTCTGCGTTGGCATGGCTCGTCCTTGTTTTTATCAACCTGTTGTTTACGGACGGATTCAGCTTGCGGTTCCGTCATGACAAAAAGATGACCGTTGTGTGTTCAGCCTCAACGATTCCTGATTGATCATGACGACTTTAGCCTTTGAAACTGTCCTCACAGCGACCTTGGCGAGATTTTTTCAGACGATGGCCGACAAACGGTCAAAAAAAAGCCCCGCTTGAATAGCGGGGCTCTGGTTTACCAGCGACCGTAATGCGGAGGATACGGACGACCGTAATAACCGCGTGGTGGCCCGTAATACACCGGGGCCGGCACGTAAACCGGTTGTTGCACATAAACCGGCGCCGGTTGGTAGTAGACCGGTGGCGGCGGTTGTTGCACATACACCGGAGGCGGTGCGGCATACACCGGCGCTTGTTGCACGTACACCGGACGGTTCTGGTTGATAAGCGCCGAGCCAATGATGGCCGAGCCAACGATTGCGCCAAACACCGCAGGGCCTTGCCAGTAATTGCCACCGTGGGCTTGCGCTTGCCCCGTAACAGCAAAAGCACCGATCAACAGGGCCACTATGGGGAGTTTACGAATCATGATAATTCCTCGGTTCTTCAACCCGTCGTCCAGGCCTGCAATAGGCTCATGAACGTCACGGGGATACTTCTAAGACAGCGAAATTCTGAAATTCAGCACAGCCGCCAGGTAAATTTTGTGTAAGGTCTGTACCGGTTTCTTTACCGGGCATTCGACCCTTGTGGCGAAGCCTGTGCAGACACGTCGATATGATCGAACAGACCCGATGGAATGGCTAATCCCGTCCATCCGAAAGTGCGTTTAGAAGGAGAAGTTTCATGCAGATGAACCCGAACAAAGACACCCAATTGTGCATGTCCCTGTCCGGGCGCCCCGGCAACTTCGGTCTGCGGTTTCACAACCACTTGTATGAGCAGTTAGGCCTGAATTTCTATTACAAGGCGTTCAGCAGCCAGGATCTGACCGGCGCTGTCGGCGGCATTCGTGCGTTGGGCATTCGTGGCTGCGGCGTGTCAATGCCGTTCAAGGAAGCCTGCATTGCGCTGGTCGATGAGCTGGATGCGTCGGCGGCGGCGATCCAGTCGATCAACACCATTGTCAACACCGCCGGGCATCTCAAGGCTTACAACACCGATTACATCGCCGTGGCGCAGTTGCTGGAAACCCACGCCGTGCCGAAAGAATCGACATTCGTCCTGCGTGGCAGCGGCGGCATGGCCAAAGCGGTGGCGAGTGCCTTGCGCGATGGCGGATACAAAAACGGTCTGATCGTGGCCCGCAATGAACGTGCCGGACGTGCGCTGGCGGACTCGCTCGGTTATCGCTGGCAGGCAGAATTGGGCGATGAACGGCCTCAGATGCTGATCAACGTGACGCCGGTGGGCATGGACGGCGGGCCGGAGGCGGGGCACTTGGCGTTTGAGCCTGAGGTGATCAAAGCGGCGCAGACGGTGTTTGATGTGGTGGCGATTCCGTCGGAGACGCCGTTGATCGTGCTTGGTCGCGCGGAGGGTAAGCGGGTGATTACCGGGTTGGAAGTGATCGCGATTCAGGCGCTGGAGCAGTTTGTGCTGTACACCGGGGTGCGGCCGAATGAGGAGCAGTTTGCGGCGGCGGTGGCGTTTGCGCGTAGCTGACCGGGTTTGATAATGGCTGGGCGGGCCTCTTCGCGAGCAGGCTCGCTCCCACAGTTGATTTGTTGCCATTCACAGATTGTTTATTCGCCGATGTCCCCTGTGGGAGCGAGCCTGCTCGCGAAAGATTCGACGCGATCCTCTCTCCCTGGCAAACACAGATAAAAACCATGACCGAGGCCCCCATGCATCCGCCCATCCTCAACCTGCATCAGGTCGAACTCGAACCCTTGCCCGAAGCCCTCGCCCCTGAAGGCGAAACCGCGGGCCGCTATCAGCAACGCATGGCGCGGGTCGGTCAGCAACTTGGCTCACAGAAACTCGGCTATCGCCTCTACGCCTTGCCACCCGGCATGCGCGGCAGTCCGTTTCACAGCCATCGGGTCAATGAGGAAATGTTCTACGTGGTGGCCGGCGAGGGCGAGGTGCGCCTTGGTGCCGAGCGCTTTCCGATTCGCGAGGGTGATGTGATTGCCTGTCCACCGGGTGGGCCGGAGAAGGCGCATCAGATCATCAATACCAGTCAGGCTGAATTGCGTTATCTGGCGGTGAGCACCCAGCAGCAGCCGGAGATCTGTGAGTATCCGGATTCGAATAAATACGCGGTGATGGATAACTTCACGGTCGATGCCGAGGGCAATGCCTCAGGTTTCGTCGCCGTGGCGCGGCAGGCGGATGGCGTGGATTACTGGGACGGCGAATAGCCCACAGATCCTGAATTGACGCACAACCCTGTAGGAGTGAGCCTGCTCGCGATAGCGGTGTGTCATTCAAAGATAATGTGACTGACACACCGCTATCGCGAGCAGGCTCACTCCTACAAGGGGTTTATGTTGGTTATTCGAGTCGCGCCAGGCGCTCTTCCAGCGCGGCAATGCGTGCTTCCAGCTCTTCAATACGCTCAAGCGAAACACCGCTACTCGCACCGCGCTCCTGCGGATTACTGCGCGCCGCCAGAATCGCCTCGATATCCGCCGGATCGCCCAGCGCGTGGGTATAGCGATCCTCACGCTGCCCGGCCTGACGTGGAATCAACACCGCCAACCCGCGCGCGATCAGGCGCTCAAGCTGATGCACCACCTGCTCGGCATCTTCGAAATCGTGCATGCGGCCGCTGCGGGTCAGCAGTTCGTTGACGGTTTGCGGGCCGCGCAGAAACATCAAACCACTGAGAATCACCTGCGCCGGCACCAGTTCCAGCGCCTTGTCGACCTTGTGCTCCCAGCGGTCGGCGCGGCTGCCCATGACCAGTTTGGCAAAACCGCGACCTTCGAGTGCGCGCAGGCTTTGGCCGACCTGGCCCTGGGTCAGGTTCATCACCGGTTCGCGGCTGGTTTTCTGGTTACACGCCGTGACCAATGCGTTGAGGGTCAGCGGATAGGTTTCCGGGCTGGTCGCCTGTTTCTCGATCAACGAGCCGAGGATGCGGATTTCCGTGGCGTTGAGCCGCGGCTCGTCGAAGGTGGATTCTGGTTCTGTGGTCATCGCGCGTTCCCTCTGCAGTCGAAGCCGCCTAGCCTAATCCTTGCCAAACAAAAGGCAAGCCGTGCGGTCATCAAAGCATGGCTATAATCGCCTCCTTGTTCCACCCAGCCACCACACGAGACTGCCATGACCATTTCCCTGTACGCCGCATCCGTCCCGGTTTTTCAACAAATGCTCAACGCCCTGAGCGATGTGCTGAAAAAGGCTGAAGCCCACGCCACCGAGAAAAACATCGACCCGAACGCGTTCCTGCAAGCGCGTCTGTTCCCGGACATGTTCCCGCTGACCCGTCAGGTACAGATCGCCGTCGATTTCGCCAAAGGCGTTTCCGCGCGTCTGGCTGAAGTCGAACTGCCGAAATATGACGACACTGAAACCTCCTTCGCCGAGCTGCAAGCGCTGATCGCCAAGGTCTTGGCCTTCATCGGCGAGATCAAGCCAGAACAGATCGATGGCAAGGAAGGCATTGAAATTGTGACCCGTCCGGGCACGCCGAAAGAGAAGCGCTTCAGCGGTCAGTCGTACTTGCTGACTTACGGCCTGCCGCAGTTCTTCTTCCACGTCACCACCACTTATGCGCTGCTGCGTCATAACGGTGTGGAAGTGGGCAAGCGCGATTACATGGGCGCGTTCTAAGCGGCCAGAAGCCCCTCACCCTAACCCGCTGCTGGAGGGAGAGGGGACTGACGGAGTTGTTTGTTCGAGCTGCACCGACCTGAAATATCAAGTCGAACACTCGTTTTGAACAGCACACAGATCAGCTCCCTTTCCCCTCGCCCCCTTGGGGGAGAGGGTTGGGGTTGAGGGGGAAAAGATCTCCGCCACAAAAAAGCCCGCCAAGGTTCACACCATGGCGGGCTTTTTGTTTTTTGTAGGAGTGAGCCTGCTCGCGATAGCAGTGTGTCATTTAACGATGATGTTACTGACACAACGCCATCGCGAGCAGGCTCACTCCTACAGGGGTCATGCGGTGCGTTGGGCTTTCTCTTCTTCACCCAGGCAAGCCGCTGCGGTAAACAGCACGTCCGTCGAAGAATTCAACGCCGTCTCCGCCGAATCCTGCAACACGCCAATAATGAAACCGACCGCCACCACCTGCATGGCAATCTCGCTCGGAATCCCAAACAGGCTGCACGCCAGCGGAATCAACAGCAGCGAACCACCCGCCACACCCGAAGCGCCGCACGCACAAATCGCCGCGACCACGCTCAGCAGAATCGCCGTCGGAATGTCCACGGCAATGCCCAGTGTGTGCACCGCCGCCAGCGTCAGCACGGTAATGGTGATCGCCGCGCCGGCCATGTTGATGGTCGCGCCGAGCGGGATCGACACCGAATACGTGTCTTCATGCAGGCCCAGACGCTTGCTCAATTCCAGGTTGACCGGAATGTTCGCCGCCGAGCTGCGGGTGAAGAACGCGGTAATACCGCTTTCGCGCAGGCACATCAGGGTCAGCGGGTACGGGTTGCGACGCAGTTTCCAGAACACGATCAGCGGGTTCATCACCAGCGCCACAAACAGCATGCAACCGAGCAGCACGGCCAGCAGGTGCGCATAACCGATCAGCGCGCCGAAACCCGAGGTCGCCAGCGTCGACGCCACCAGACCGAAAATACCCAGCGGTGCGAAGCGAATCACCACGCGCACGATCAAGGTCACGCCGTTGGACAAATCACCGAGCACTTCACGAGTGGTGTCGCCAGCATGCCGAATCGCCACGCCCATGCCGATCGCCCAGGCCAGAATACCGATGAAGTTGGCTTCGATCAGCGCCTTCACCGGGTTTTCCACCACGCTCAGCAGCAGGCTCTGCAACACTTCACCAATACCGCCCGGCGCCGTCACCGCAACGTTTTCGGTGGACAGCACCAGATGCGATGGAAACGCCATGCTCGCGACCACGGCCACTACGGCGGCGGCGAAGGTACCCAGCAAGTACAGGAACAGAATCGGGCGAATATGGGTTTCCTGACCGTGCTTGTGGTTGGCGATCGAGGCCATCACCAGCACGAACACCAGAATCGGTGCGACGGCTTTCAACGCCGAGACAAACACTTTGCCGATGAACGCTGTGTCTTTCGCGACTTCCGGGGCGAACAGCGCCAAAGCGATACCGGCGATCAGGCCGATGAGGATCTGCGCGACGAGGCTCAGGTTCTTCAGGCGTTGCAATAGAGAAGGGGAGGAAGCAGTCATAACGGCATCTCTGATTTTTTATAGGCGCAAGGTTGAGTGAACGCGCTGGCAAATTCGGGGGCAGACCAGCTTCACGAACCGAAAGGGTGAGGCGATATCAACGCCATTAAGCGGGCGGTTGATCAGGGGTGTACGTTTTTCAGGGCGCGGACTTTATCACAGCGTAGGCGTTATCCTTCAGGCGTGTGACGATCTGCCACCCGATTGGCGGGCAAAGTCGGCAGGTTTGTGCAAGTCACTGCGGACACACTCTGTTAAGATTGCGCATCCTAATTTTAAAGTTCTGCCAGCGGGCCCTCGGGTCAACGCTGGTGTCGTCGTTTTGCTGGAGTTACCCATGCTGTTACCCATCCTTCTGTTGTCCGCCGCCGGTTTTACGGTGCTGACCACGGAATTCGTCATCGTCGGCTTGCTGCCGGCGATCGCTCGCGACCTTGAGGTCAGCATTCCGCAGGCCGGGCTGCTGGTGACGTTGTTCGCCTTCACGGTGGCGCTGTTCGGGCCATTCCTCACCGCGTATTTCGCTCGATTTGAACGGCGCAAGTTGTTCATCAGCATCCTGATCATGTTCGGCATCGCCAACACGGTTGCAGCATTGGCGCCGAATATCTGGGTGATGGCGTTTGCCCGATTGATCCCGGCCCTTGGCTTGCCGGTGTTCTGGGCTTTGGCCAGTGAGACTGCGGTGGACATCGTCGGCCCGGATTTCGCCGGTCGCGCGATTGCCAAGATCGGTTTCGGCATCGTCTGCGCCACGGTATTCGGCATTCCGGTCGGCACGCTGATTTCCGATGCGTTCGGCTGGCGCAGTGCCTTCGGCATTCTCGCGGTGATCGCGTTTGCCAAGGCTTTGCTGCTGTTTGTGTACCTGCCGAAAACCAGCCTGCACCAGCATCAGGTCAGCTTCGCGTCGCAATTCAAGATCCTGCGCAGCCCGCTGATGATCGGCCATATCGCCCTGTCGATTCTGGTGTTCAGCGGTATGTTTACCGCTTACACCTATCTGGCCGACATCCTTGAGCGCCTCGCCGGTTTCAACGGCACTGTGGTCGGTTGGTGCTTGATGGGCTTTGGTGCGGTCGGGCTGATTGGCAACTCGCTGGGCGGTCGCGCAGTGGATAAGCACCCGCTGGGCGCGTCGGTGTTGTTCTGCGCATTCATGATTGCCGGCATGGTCTCGCTGGTGCCGAACATTCATTCGCCAGTGGGCCTGGCGGTGGCGATGGGTATTTGGGGTATTACCCAGGCAGCGTTGTTCCTGGTCAGCCATGTGCGCCTGATGAAAGCCGCACCAGAAGCACCAGCCTTTGCTGCCTCGTTGAATATTGCCGGGGCCAATCTGGGGATTGGCCTGGGCGCCATGGTCGGTGGCCGGGTTATCGACGGTGCAGGTCTGGGCTTTCTCGGTTTTGCCGCCGCCGGTTTCATTTTGTTGTCGGTGTTTCTGGCCATGGTGTTGATGACGCTGAAGCCGCGCGAAGTCTGCGCCGAAGCGTCATAACGCGGTAAACAGCTCGCGTCGGGCACCTTCGGTAATCGCAACGATGCCGGGGTGCTTGACCTTGCGCTCCACCGAAATGGCGTAGAACGACTCGGTCACCGCGTCGGTCTGGCCAATCAACTCGACGCCGTATTGGCGCTTCACTTCATCGGCAATCACGCTCGGGCCAATAAAAATCCCGCTGCCGGATTGGCCGAAGGCCTGCATCAAGGCACTGTCATCAAACTCCCCAACGATTTGCGGCTGAATCTGCTGCTCGGCAAACCAGCGTTGCAAACGGCTGCGCACCACGGTTTCGGCGCCGGGAATCAATAGCGGCGCACCGTGCAGGTTGCGTGGGAAATCCTGACCGTACTTCGCCGCCAGTTCGGCGGTGGCGAAGAAACTGATCCCGCATTCCCCCAGCTTCTGGCTGTAGCCCTTGATGTCGAGGTGCGAGGGCATCGGGCTGTCGGAAATCACCAGATCCAGACGCTGGATCGCCAGGTCGGCGAGCAAACGTTCGAGTTTGTCCTCACGGCAGGTGATGCGCAGCGGTTCGCTGAGCTCCATGGTCGGTGCGATCAGGCGATAAACGATGGATTTCGGCACCACGTCCGCCACGCCAACGCGGAACAGAATCTGCTGTTCGTTGGGCTGCGCGCGCAGCATCAGCTCCAGTTCGCCGCCGAGTTGAAACATCTGCTCGGCGTAGGGCAGGGCCTGACGCCCGGCTTCGGTCAACTCCAGTTGACGACCCACGCGCCGAAACAACTCTATGCCGTAGGTTTGTTCGAGCAGGGAAATCTGCCCGCTGATGGTCTGTGGCGTCAGGTTCAGCTGCTCGCACGCACGCACGATGCTGCCGGTCTTGGCCACGACCCAGAAGTAATGCAGTTGTCGGTAATTGAGCATCCGCCGCCCCCCCGTGTAGGCGCTGCCGAAGGCTGCGATCTTCTGATCTTGCTCTTAAAAAAACATCAAAAGATCGCAGCCTGCGGCAGCTCCTACATTGAATAGTGTGTGAGTTCGTAAAAACCGAAGTATAGCCGCTAAAAATACGAATTTTCCTGAAGTGTTCACCTCCCTAGAATGCCCAGCCATCGACGGCCGGTCTGTGAGCCTGTCTGTTCATTCGAAGGAAGCCTCATGAAATTCAAAAGCACTGCACTGTTGATTGCGTCTTTACTGGTTCTGGCCGGTTGCGATCAAGCCGAAAAAAGCGCTCAGCAACTGATGGGCAAAGCCGCCGAAAGCGCCAAACAGGCGATCGACGACACCCATAAAGCTGCCGAGCAAGCGCTCAGCGATGCCACCGGCGGGCTGATCGAGAAAAAACCAACCCCGGAAAAAGACTCGGACGAATCCGAATCTTCCTCCAAGACCATCTAATTTAGTCACACAAAGAGTCAGGACTGACCCATGGAATATTTGTTAGAACTCGCCGCCAGCCCTACCGCCTGGGTTGCCTTGGCCACACTGGTGGTGATGGAAATCGTGCTCGGCATCGATAACCTGATCTTTATTTCGATCCTGACCAACAAGTTGCCTAAGCAGTACCAGCAGAAGGCCCGCCGTATCGGTATCGGCATGGCGTTGATCCTGCGTCTGGCGCTGTTGAGCACCATCGCGTTTATCGTGCAGTTGACGGAACCGGTGATCGACATCCTCGGCCAGGCCTTCTCCTGGAAGGACATGATCCTGATCGCCGGTGGTCTGTTCCTGGTCTGGAAAGCCACAACCGAGATCCATCACAGCATGGATCCGGCACCGGAAGATCCAAAGTCGGCCACGTCGACCGTGACTCTGGGCTTTGCTGCTGCGATTGGTCAGATCCTGTTGCTTGATATGGTGTTCTCGATCGACAGCATCATTACCGCGGTCGGCATGACCGAGCACTTGCCGATCATGATCATCGCGGTGGTGGTCTCGGTGCTGGTGATGTTGCTGGCGGCTGATCCGCTGGCCAAGTTCATCAACGACAACCCGACTGTGGTGATGTTGGCCCTGGGCTTCCTGATCATGATCGGTATGACCCTGATCGCCGAAGGCTTCGGCGCCCACGTACCGAAAGGTTATGTGTACGCGGCTATGGCGTTCTCGGCGGGTATTGAGGTGTTGAACATGTTGTCGCGTCGTGCCAAGCAGAAGAAACTTGCTGCGCAGGCGTAACCGCTAACCATGCAAAAGGCCGCCTGAACTTCATAAGTTCAGGCGGCCTTTTTGCATCCTGTAGGAGCTGCCGAAGGCTGCGATCTTTTGATCTTCCACGTCAAAGGATCGCAGCCTTCGGCAGCTCCTACAAAGTCCAATTGCGTTTTCTTTCCGAAAAATGCCTTGGGTCAGTGCGCGGTCGCGTGACGGGTGGGTTGTTTCTCGACTTTATCAATCTTCGCAGGCTCAACCGGATGATGGTGCCGCCGCGAAATCCGCAACACCCCCCACAGCATGGCCGCCGCCACGGCCAGCCAACCGGCAATCAACATCACAATGGTCATGGTCAGGCTCATCAGTGCCTCCTCTTTGCCCTGCGTCGGGCTCACTCTTTTTCAATTCGCTCTGTTTCACTGACAGTCTAGTTGCCCGGGTGTTACACGCTATTGACCAAAGGTCGGTGATGACCAATCAGTTTGCTCTATGCAATCGCCGCCCCTGCGGTTTAAGGCTATACCGCAGCGGTTTGCCGCCCTATGATCGGTGATCTTGCCGGAACACGATGACCGGCGTCTGAACAGAGAGCAACGATGGTGCAGGTATTTTCTCGAGTGTGTGCGGCGCTGTTGGTGGCTGGCTGCGTGGCTGCATTGACGGGGTGTGCGGGCAGTGTGGCGCCGGAGGTCAAGCGTTTGCCGGAGCGTGTCGAGCTCAGTGGCAGGTTCTATCGGGGGCAGGCCTTCCAGAGCGGGCCGCAGGTATTGGCCAGTCTGTTGTCGCAGCAGGGCGTGGTGATCACCCCGGGTTTGCTGGAAAAACCGCTGCATGTGCCGGGCGCTGAAGACAAGTTGCAGCAGAACATTCAAAACCTTGCCCGTGAATACGGCATGGTCGTCTATCCACTGGACAGCAATCTGCCCGCGCTGCTGACTCAGGTGGCGGCCGGTTACCCGGTAATGGTGCGTTTTAGCGAAGGCTCGGCGTTCTGGGCGGAACCGCGTTACGCGATCCTTTCCGGCTACGACCGCAATAAACAGAAAGTCCTGCTGCGTGCCGGCATGAACCGTCGCGAGTTGATGGACTTTGCCTCCTTTGAATCAGCTTTCGAAAAATCCGGCGGCTGGGCAATTCTGATTCAAAAACCGACGCAGATTCCCGCTGCGGTGGATCGTGCGCGTTGGCTCAAAGCGGCCGATGAACTGGCGCAGGCCGGTCAGGAAAACGAAGCGGCGCAGGCGAAAAAGGCTTTGGCGGCGCACTAGTTCTCCGTTCGTCATCTGCCGGGCACGTCTGTGTCCGGCAAGCCTCTTACCTCTATAACCCGATTTCGCGGGTGAATCAGGAGGCAAGCATGGCAGAGTCCACATCCCCAAAAGGCCCGCACTCATCCGAGCATTCCTCGGGCGATGACCTGGGTTTCGATCCCGATTCGCCGGATCTTGACGACCCGCAAGTCGATCCCGTCGGCCCGGCCAAAGCGCCGAAAGACGTGAAGCCCGGCGACGACGACAAAAAACCGGCCAAACCCTACGACCCGTTAGCCAATCTGAAACCTTGATGCGAGGTGCGTATGAGTACCGATTCAAGCTTCGATGATCAAAAACCTGATAGCGTACCGACGACGCCTGAGCCTGAAGTTGATCCGGTGCTGGATCCGGACAGCCCGCTGCGCGATCCGCTGGCCCGGCCGAATGTGCTGACGCCGGATCTGGAGCGTGATCCGAGCAAGGGGGATGGCATACCTGATGATAATCAGATGCCGTTGCCGAATGATTGAGGTCTCTCAGATTTAGTGAGATCTAAATGTGGCGAGGGGATTTATCAGTGGCGAGAGGTTTATCTGTGGCGAGGGGATTTATCCCCGATGGGTCGCGAAGCGGCCCCCGCTTTTGATTTAAAAGAAGGGCCTGCTGCGCAGTCCATCGGGGATAAATCCCCTCGCCACAGATAAATCCCCTCACCACACGTAGCGTAAATCCAGTGTCCTACTTCGAAGCCTCAACCACGCCACTCTGGCGATTCTTCAGGTTCTTGTCGGCCTTGTACTGCTGCGCCACCGCCGGAACACTGGCACTGCGCCCAGTCTCAACCCAGCTACGAATCCGGCTCGCATCGGCAAAATGCGTGTACTTGCCGAACGCGTCCAAAATCACCAGTGCCACCGGGCGATTGCCCATGCGCGTCACCAACACCAGGCAGTGACCAGCAGGATTGGTAAAGCCGGTTTTAGTGATCTTGATGTCCCAGTCAGCCTTGTTCACCAAATGATCGGTGTTACGGAAACCCAACGTGTAATTGGGTTTACGGAACGACACGGTCTTTTCCTTGGTGGTCGTCAGTTCAGTGAGGATCGGGTGCTTGCTCGCTGCGACCAACAACTTGCTCAAATCGCGCGCCGTGGAAACGTTGCGCTCGGACAAACCGGTCGGCTCGACGTAGTGAGTGTTGGTCATGCCCAGCGCCTTGGCCTTGGCGTTCATCGCCGCGATAAAGGCTGCATAACCGCCCGGATAATGATGCGCGAGGCTGGCGGCGGCACGGTTTTCCGAAGACATCAAAGCGATCAGCAGCATCTCGCGGCGCGGCAGTTCACTTTTCAGTTTGACTCGGGAGAACACGCCTTTCATCTCTGGCGTGTTTTTGATGTCGACATCGATCCATTCGTCCATGTTCTGTTTGGCTTCAACCACCACCAGGCCAGTCATCAGCTTGCTGACGGAAGCGATCGGCACGATCACGTCAGGGTTGCTGGAATAAATGACTTTGTTGGTCTGCATATCCATGAGCAGGGCGCTGCCGGAAGCGATCTTCAGGGTCGAAGCGTCACGCGGGGCAGCGGTGGTTTCCGCAGCGTTGATCGTTGGCGTGATGAATGTGCCTGTAAAAGCAAAAAACAGGCTCAGAATCGAAAGACGAATTTTCACGCGGGCGAACTCATAAAGGTTGGATATTCCGTTAGTTTGTAACGGGTTATTTCTTCAAAGCGTCGCATTCTAGGAGTATGGCTGAAGATCTGTCGATGGTTGTTTGAACGACCTGAAAATCTCGTGAAAAGGCCTGTAAAAAGAGGGGTTTCCGGCGAACGGTTATAGTTTTTTCTCGAATACGAAAAACCCCGCACGGGGCGGGGTTTTGATGCTGCGAAAAAACCGTCTTAAGCGTGCAGGGTTTCTGCTGCGTAGAGGGTGTTTTCCAGCAGGCACGCACGGGTCATCGGGCCAACACCGCCCGGGACTGGCGTGATCCAGCCAGCGCGGGGCAGGGCGGTTTCGTAAACAACATCGCCGACCAGTTTGCCGTCGTCCTGACGGTTAATGCCGACGTCAACGACGATCGCGCCTTCCTTGATCCATTCGCCCTTGACCAGGCCCGGCTTGCCGGCGGCCACGACCACCAGATCAGCACGGCCGACGTGGCCGGCCAGATCCTTGGTGAAGCGGTGGGTCACGGTCACGGTGCAACCGGCCAACAGCAATTCCATCGCCATCGGGCGACCGACGATGTTGGAAGCGCCAACGACCACGGCGTCCAGACCATAAAGATCAACACCGGTGCTTTCCAGCAGGGTCATGATGCCTTTAGGCGTGCACGGACGCAGCAGCGGGATGCGCTGGGCCAGACGGCCGACGTTATAAGGATGGAAACCGTCGACGTCTTTGTCCGGGCGGATGCGCTCCAGCAATTTGGAGGCGTCCAGGTGCTCAGGCAGCGGCAGTTGCAGGAGGATGCCGTCGATCGCAGGGTCGTCGTTGAGGCGATCGATCAGATCGGTCAACGCTTGTTGCGTGGTTTCGGAGGGCAGGTCGTAGGCTTGAGAGAGGAAGCCGACCTCTTCACAGTCTTTACGCTTGTGCGAGACATAAACCTGAGAGGCAGGATCGCTGCCGACCAGGATCACCGCGAGGCCGGGAGTGCGCAGGCCTTGCTGGCGACGCTCGGCAACTCGTTTGGCGATCTGCTGGCGCAGGCTGGCGGCGATCGATTTGCCGTCGATT
>Ga0160457_1000195_pt1 | contig 50398 bp, 45 predicted proteins | sample HID1972M_E6MG_FD_108242 | JGI IMG/M metagenome (GOLD analysis project Ga0160457, IMG submission 108242) | Enriched pill bug-associated microbial communities from UW Madison campus, WI, USA - HID1972M_E6 MG | ecosystem: Host-associated > Arthropoda: Insects > Digestive system > Unclassified ... | reverse complement strand
TCAGCGGCCACGGAGCAAGCTAATGGACGGTTCAACCAACAAAAGCCTGAGCATTGCCAACCCCAGCGAATCGAACCTGACCTCGACCGTGCTGGATCTTGATCTGCGGATCCTGTTTCTGACCGCCGCCAACCCGGGCGCCGGCACCACCACCAGTGCGTTGGCGCTGGCCAGCCAGTTGGCGCAAATGAGCAGCGGCCAGGTGCTGCTGGTCGACGCCAGCCAGTCGGCGAGCAATCTGACCCAGCAGCTGAACCTGAGCAAAGAGCGCGGCCTGCGTGACTTGCTGTTCAACCCGGACAACCCGCCGCTGTTGCAGGACTGCGTGGTGCAGGTCTCAAGCCTGCCGTTCCACGTACTGCCGAATGGCCGGCCGATCCGCACCATGGAGCACCTGACCGCCGAGCGTCTAAGCCCGTTGCTTGATCAACTGGGCAGCCAGTATCGCTTCGTGGTGATCGACGGCGACGCGGTGTATTCCGCCGCCGACACCCTGGTGATCAGCACTCAGGTCGATGGCGTGGTGTTCGTGGTTCGCGCTGAAGACACCCGCTGGGAAGTCGCTCAGGCCGCCGTGCAACGGCTGACGCAGGCTGGCGCGAAAGTGGTCGGCAGCGTGTTCAACCGGCGCAAGTACTACATGCCCAAATGGCTTTACAAAAACCTGTAAGCAACCGCGAAGGATGACGCCATGAACGCCAAAATGCTTGTCCTGCTGTTGCTGCCGCTCGCAGGTTGCTCCAGCAATTCTGAAACGCAAAACATGCCGGTGAATATCCTCACCGCCGCGCCGGCCAACGCCCAAGCGACGGATATGCCGAAGATCGAGCAGACCCTGCGCCCGCAGGATGTGCTCGACGTGATATTCCATATCAGCACCAGCGGCTCGGACGCTTACCGCGTGCAGTCGGGTGACCAGATCGGCCTGAACTTCACCGCCGCCAGCCAGCTCAACGGCAATCAACTGGTGCTGCCCGACGGCAGCATCGAACTGCCGGGCGCCAACACTTCGGTGAAAATCGCCGGGCTGACCAGTGATCAGGCACGCGAAGAAATCCAGCGTGCCTATCAGCGCAAACAGCTGTTCCAGCCCAATCGCAATCAATTGACCGTGCAGATCATCAGCCCGCTGACCAATGAGCAAAACCTGAAAAGCGCGCTGAATCACCCGGCCACCGGCATGAGCCGCGAGATCACCGTCGGCACTGACGGCTACGCGAGTTTCCCGGAAATCGGTGCTGTGCCGCTGCAAGGCATGACCGTCAATCAACTGGAAACCTTCCTCAACAAGAAGTACGCGCAACTGCCGGGCCGGATGACCGTGGACGTGCTGCTGAAGTCCACCGCCGGCAACGAAATCTATGTGCTCGGCGAAGTCGGCCAACCGGGTTCCTACCCGATCCGCCGGCCGGTCTCGGTGCTTGAAGCGCTGACCCTGGCTCGTGGCACCAACGTCAAGGCACGCCTTGATTCGGTGGTGATCATGCGCCGCAACGGTAATCAGGTGCAGGCCGTGCGTTACGACGTCGAGAAGGCCCTGTCGGGCGAGGCGCCGCAAATCGCCTACCTGCAACCGGACGACATGCTCTACGTGCCGAAAACCAAACTGGCCAGCGCCGGCGAACTCGCCCGTCAACTGGCCGACGTGGTGCTGTTCCAGGGCGTCGGGTTCAGCTTCGGCTACCGCGTCGACAACAAAGACAGTGACAGCAACTAACTCTCAGGTGACCGACATGAATCCAAAGGAAAACTACCTGCACGAGTTCTTCAGGATCTTTTTCGCCAACAAGCAATTGGTGAAACGGGTCTTCCTGATCTTTGCAGTGATCGCCCTGCTCCTGCCGCTGTTGCTCAAACAGAGCTTCGATATCACCGCGCAGGTGATCGTGCAGTCGAAAAAACTCTCTCAGGGTGACGCCACCACGTCGCTCACCGTGGACAACGCCACGTTCATTCCGCCGTCGCTGGCGGACATGGAAACCGAGAGCAATATCCTCCGTTCGCCGGCGCTGATCCGTCAGACCATCAGCGAACTGCGCGACAAAGGCGAATACACGCCTTCGCCGGGCATGTTCAGCAAACTGGTGGCCGATCCGTTCAAGCGCTACGTCAGTTCGCCACTGCGCCAGTACGTGATCAACCCGGTGCGCAACATGCTCGGGCTGGAGACCGATCCGGTGCGCGACACCGCGCTCGACGCCCTGACCCAGCAAGCCATCGACAGCCTGAAAATCGAGACGCTGCCGGGCTCAAACGTGATCTCGATCATCTACAGCTTCCCCGATCCGCATCAGGGCACAACGTTTGTCGCCGCCCTCTTGCAGAACTATCTGGTCAGCCGTCAGGCGCTGCAATCGATCGACTTGCCGCAGTCCTTCTATGAATCGAAAAAGCAGCTCTACCAAGTGCGTCTCGATGGCCTGGAAGGCAACCGTCAGGCCTTGCTCGAAAGCGTCGGCGCGTCGGATCCGAAGGAAGAAATCACCTTCCGCCTCAACGCGATCAACACCGAAGAGCAGGCGCTGAACCTGTATCAGGATCGCCTGCTGCAGAGCCAGCGCTGGCTCGAATACCTGAAAACCGCACTGGCGGCCGCGAGCACTAACAAGCTCAACGACTACACCTTCCCCTACACCTTCACCACCACCGTCGACAACGTGGCGTTCGAAGATCGGGAGATCAAACAGATGGGCGAGCAACTGACCACTCAGGTCAGCCGCTACATGAATGATCTGGCGGTGTTCCAGCCTGGCAGCGAGCCGATGCTGCTGACCCGCGAGCAAATCGCCCGCACCCGTAGCCAGTTCCTCAAAGTGGTGAGCAACCGCATTCAGGAACGCACCAACGATCTGGCGGTGGTCAAGCAGGTGATCGATCAGAAAACCGCGCGCATCGCCCAGTTCAAGAACCGCATCCACGAGTTGCAGCAGACTCAGAGCAAGCTGCGGCAGATGGACACCGAGATCGATGCGCTGCACGCCGCGTTTTCAACCTACGCCCAGCGGTTCGCCGAAAGCAGCACCACCCGTTCGCTCAGCGACGACCTGTCCAACGCCCGGGTGCTCAGCCCGCCGTTCGAACCGACCGAAGCGGCGTTCCCGAAACCGGGCCTGATCATTCCATTCGGCATGCTCACCGGGTTGCTGTTGGCGATTGCCTTCGTCTACGTGCGTGAGTTCTTCGATCACCGCTTCAAACACCCGGCGCAAATCAGCCACGAGCTGGGCATTCCGGTGCTGTTGGTGATCAACGACCAAAACGTGCTGCCGAGCAATCCGCACAAGAACTGGACCGTACCAAGCTTCCTGCACTGGGTGCGCAATTGAGCAGCGCATCCGCCCCGAATACCGCGCTGCCGATCATTCATTTGCTCAGCAGCGGCGGTTTCTATGGGGCCGAGCGCATGTTGCTGGATCATTGTCTGGCGACGCCGGGGCAGCATCAGGTGCTGTTCCTCGACGCGCCAGCAGAACTGATCGCGCGCTTTCGCGAGGCCGGGGTCGACTGTCGCGGTTGTGCCGGACTAGCGGAATTACTGCAGCACTTGCGTCAGCGTCGCGCGGAAAAACCGTTGCTCAATACGCACAATTTCAAAGGGCTGTTGTTCGGTTGGGTTGGCGCGACGCTGTTGCGCCTGCCGTTGGTCATCACCCAACACGGTTTCACACCGCGCAGCCGCAAGCAGAAGTTTTACACCTGGCTCAGCCTGCAACTGTGCCGCACGGCGTCGGTGGATCGGGTCGTCTGCGTGGCGGAAAGCATCGCCACGCTGCACCGTGAGGCCAGCGTGCGCGCGGATAAATTGCAGGTCATTCCCAACGGTTTGCCGGCGGCTGCGGCGATGGTGCCGGATGCCGATCGGCAACGCTGGCTGGCCGGTTACGTTGGCCGTCTGAGCAGTGAGAAAGGCCCTGATCTGTTTCTCGACGCGCTGATTCCGCTGTGTCATCAACATCCGCAACTGGATGCGGTGATGCTCGGCGACGGCCCGGAACGCGAGGCGTTGCAGGCGCGGATCGACAACGCCGGGTTGCAGCAACGCATTCGTTTGCCGGGTTATCAGACGGCGATGCAACCGTGGTGGCAGCAACTCGATGCACTGGTGATCAGCTCGCGCACCGAAGGCACCCCGATGATTTTGCTCGAAGCCATGCAGGCCGGGGTGCCGGTGGTGGCGTTCGCTGTCGGCGGGATTCCCGACGTGCTGGAACACCGGCACAACGGTTTACTCGCGACACCGGCCGATTGCGCCGACCTCAGCCGTCAGCTCGAGACCTTGCTGAGCGAGCCGAAACTGGCCCGGCAGCTGCGCGACAACGCAAAACGCACGCAACAGGATCGCTACGACCTCAAGGCCCTGGCCGAACGCTGGTCGCAGCTGTACATCCGCACGGCACGGGAGGCACGCGCATGATTTTCCCGCTCTCGATCGTCAGTTTGCTCGGTCTGGTCTGCATCGCTTTGCTGGCCAGCCCTTATCCGTTTCTGGCGCCGGGAGTGGTGCTCGGCCTGGTCGGTTTTGCGGTGCTGTACCGCAAGCCGACCTGGGGCCTGCTCGGCATTGCTGCACTGGTGCCGTTCGAAGGTTTCTTCAAGGACAGTTCGTTTTCCGGGAGTAAATTGCTCGGTGCCGGGCTGGCAGTGATTTTGATGCTGCAACTGGCGCTGCACCAGATTCCTTCGGAGCGCCTGCGCAGCAATATCTGGCGCTACCTGATCTGGTTCATGGTTCTGTACTTTTTGAGCATGCTCAACACCGATGATCTGGGCATGTCACTAGGGCATCTGCGTGAACTCAGCGTCGGCCTGATTCTGTTTGTCATTACCCTGTTGATCGGTCGCGACCTTAATCTCGACCTGTTCGCCCGACTCGTCACCCTTGCCGTCAGCACCACCTGCGCGATGGCGATGTTCTCGGCCAAATTCCAGGATCAGGGCCGCGCGGCGGGCCTGCTCGAAGACCCCAACGCTTTCGCCATGCTGATTGCCTTCGCGGTGCCGATGGGTTTGCTGCTGGTGATACGTAGCCCGAACCTGCTGCACCGGTTGTTCTGGGGCGGTTGCTGCCTGCTGTTGCTGGGCGGCATGACCAAAACCGAATCGCGCTCCGGGCTGGTGGTGTTGGCGCTGAGCTTGTTGATCGGCTGCTGGCATTACCGTTCGCAACTGACGCGGATTCGTCCACGGCATCTGGGTTTTGCCATGCTCGGTGCGGCCATCGTGCTGCCGCTGGCGATCTACGCGATGCCGGCCGGTTACATGGCGCGCATCCAGTCCTTGAGTATTCTCAGCGCCGGTTCCAAGGCGCAGGACGAATCCCTCGGACGCCGCGCTTCGTACATCGTCGTTGGCAGCCAGATGATCCGCGAGAACCCGCTGCTCGGCTCCGGGCCCGGCACCTTCCCGCTGCATTATGCGACCACCGGTTACGCCAAAGCCTTTTCCGCCAACCGCAAAATCGGCGACTTGTACCGCCGCGCACACAACACTTATCTGGAAATCTTCAGTGAACTCGGGGTGCCTGCCGGGCTGTTGTTTGTCGGCATGCTCGCCCTCGGTCTGTACAACCTGATTCGCGCGCGGGCGGCGTGGATGCTGCGCCGCGATGCGTATCAGGCGGATCTGATGACCCATCTCGGTGTGAGTTTTCTGTCGCTGACGCTGTTCCTGATGTTCCTCAGCGCGCCGAACCAGAAATACGTGTGGATCATGCTCGCGCTGACCAGTGTCCTGCGCCTGAAAGCCGAGCAAGCAGCGCTGACAACGGAGGCCAGAGCATGAGCCGAATCAGCATCGTCATTCCGATGTTCAACGAAGCCCGGCACATTGGTCGCACGCTGCTCGCGGCGCAAAAAGCCGCGCACGCGGCTGATATCGAGTGCGAACTGATCGTGGTCGATAATGGCTCGACCGATGAAGGCCCGCACATCGCCCGGCAATTCGGCGCGACGGTGTTGATATTGCCGGGGTTGTTGATCGGCGCGTTGCGCAATCGCGGCACCGCCATTGCCAGCGGCGAATGGCTGGCGTTTATCGATGCTGACATCGAAATGCCGGAGAACTGGCTCAAACCTTTATTCGACATCGAGGCCAGCGGTCAGGCCGACGTATTTGCGCTGGATCTGCACACCCCCGCCGAAGCGCCGTGGTACGCCACCGCGTGGCAGCGGCGCACCTTGCGCGTGTCGTCGCAGACTTCGCACGCCGTCGACTGGCTGCCCAGCGCAAACCTGTTGATGCGCCGGCGCTGGTTCGACAAGGTCGGTGGCTTCAACGAAACCCTGCGCACCGGCGAGGACAAGGAGTTCACCTTGCGCCTGCATGAACAGGGCGCGCGGTTGCTGTCGATCAACAACAGCGTCGCCCTGCACTGGGGTTACGAGATGAATTGGCGCGAGTGGATGGGCAAGGAATTGTGGCGCCAGGGCAGTCATCTGCAACTGTTGCGTACCCACGGTTTCAGTCTGCGGCTGCTGCGTTTCCCTATGCTCTCGCTGCTGGTGTGGTTGCTGGATTTTCTGGCGATTTCAGCGTTGCTCGACGGCTTTCCGCATCACGCAGCGGTCATGGTGGCGATCACCAGTCTGCCGGGGTTGGTGCTGAGCCTGCGCCAGAGCGCCAAACACCACGATATCGGCCTGACCCTGCAACTGTGGGGCCTACACTGGGTGCGCCTGCACCTGGCCGGCGCCGCGTTTATTTTGAGTCTGTGTCATTGGAACGCCAGGAGGCCTGCCCGTGGCTGAGTTCATTTTCTGGATGTGCCTGTTGTTGCCGGTCTACGCCTACGTCGGCTACCCGCTGCTGCTGACGCTGGTCGCGCCGCTCTTCCCGGCCTGGCGCCACACCCCGGCACCGCCGCTGAACGTCAGTATTGTGATCGCCGCGCACAACGAAGCACGGCATATCGAGCATAAGTTGCGCACGTTGCTGGCGCAGGATTATCAGCCCGCAACCCTGCAAATCATTCTGGCCAGCGACGGTTCGACCGATGACACCGTGGCTTGCGCGCACAAAGTCGTTGACCCGCGCATCACCGTCCTCGACCTGCCGCGCCAGGGCAAAGCCGCGACGCTGAACGCTGGCGTAGCCCTGAGCACTGGCGACATTCTGGTGTTCACCGATGCCGATAACCAATGGTCACGGGAAACCCTCGGTTATCTGCTCGCGCCGCTGAGTGATCCGCAGGTCGGCGGCTGCGCCGGGCACATGGTCATCCCGGTCACCGGCGGCGGTTTGAGCGTCGGCGACAGTCTCTATCGGCATTACGAAGGCTGGCTGCGCAGGGTCGAGAACCGCACCGGTTGCATGGTCTCCGCCGACGGCGCCCTGCTCGCCCTGCGCCGCGAGTTGTTCCAGAACGTGCCGGCCGAGGTTAACGACGATTTCTTTATCAGCACCTGCGCACCGGTGGCGCACAAACGCATCGTCTATGTGCCGGAAGCGCAAGTGATCGACCACGGTGTCGATGAAGCAGACAAACAATTCCGGCGGCGTCAGCGCGTCACCGTCGGCGGTCTGCAAAGCCTCGCGCAACGTCGCGAGCTGCTCAATCCGCTGAAATATGGCCTGTACTCGATCGCGTTGATCAGCCACAAACTGATCCGCCGACTGGCGCCGATCCTCTTGCTGCCGCTGCTGCTGAGCAACTTCTGGCTGTGGAACGAGCACGGTTTTTATCGCCTCGCCCTTATCGCGCAACTGTTCGGCTACACCATCGCGATTGCCGGGCTGCTGGACTCGCAACACCGTTTGCCAAAACCCTTCCGCCTCGCTGCGTTTTTGCTGGTCACCCTCGCCGGGATGAGTCTCGGTCTGTGGCAGTTCCTGCGCGGTCAGCGGTATGCCCAGTGGAATCCCGAACAGAACCGTTAAGAGGACTGAAGCCATGGCGATCAAACAACTGCTAAAACGCACCAGTGGCTGGCTCTATCTCAACTCGTCGATGGGCCGCAACCAGTTGCACGGCGCTGGGGTGATTCTGATGCTGCACCGGGTTCTGGCCAACGACCGCGCGGCCAATCTGCCGCACCGCAATGAACTGTGCGTCGGGCCCAAGGCGTTCGAGCATTTGCTGGTGTGGCTGCGCAAGCATTTCGATTGCGTGCCGCTGATGGAAATCCTTCAGCCCAATTCGCTGCGCAGCGAGCGCCCGCGCGTAGCGCTGACCTTTGATGATGGCTGGCGCGACAACGCGGTCAACGCCTTCCCGCTCCTGCAAAAACACCAGGTACCGGCGAGCATTTTCCTCTCCACCGATTTCATTGGCAGCCGTCAGCGTTTCTGGTGGGAAAGCCTCGGCGAAACCCTGTGGGGCAGCCACGGTGAAAAAGCGCGGATGCATTTGATCGAGTGCCTGCAAATGATGCATCACCCCTTGCCGGTGATGCTCGATGACATTGATGTCGATCGCCGCAGCCTGGCGTTACTGCATTACCTGCAACGGTTGAAGTCGCTTGATCCGCGAGAGTTGGAAAAGCTCACCGATGAATGCCCAACGGAATCGCAACCGCAAGCGCTGGACTGGCATCAAGTCCGCGCGCTGGAAGCTTCGGGACTGGTGCGTTTCGGCCCGCACGGCGCCAGTCACGCGATCCTCACCGGCCTTGATGATCAGCGCCTGAACGAAGAAATCAGCCGCAGCCGCGATGCTTTGTACAACGGCTGCAACCGGCCACTGCCGGTGTATTGCTACCCCAACGGCGACAACGATGAACGCGTGCGCGAGCAGATCGCCAATCACGATTATCCGTTCGCGCTCGGCACCGGCACCGGCATTTATCGCGGCGAAGGCGAGCCGTTGAACCTGCCGCGTTTCGGCGTCAGTCAGCGCACCGCGCGCAATCCGGAATTGTTGTCGTGGCGGATTTTTCGCGGGGCGCGGCCATGAGCCGAGGCACCTACCTCAAACATCTGGCGCTGAGCATGGGCACCAAACTGGCGATGATCGCCCTGCGTTTGCTGCGCAACGTGCTGCTGGCGCGGATTCTCGGGCCAAGTGAGCGCGGCTTGTTTGCGCTGCTCAGCACCCTGCCGGATTTGATCAGCGCCGCCACCAGTGGCGGGCTCAATTCGGCGGTGGGTTTTCAGGCTGCCAAGCAGCGGCCGATGGGGTTGTTGCTGAGTCAGGTGTTGGTGTTCGGTTGCTTGCTGGCGGCGCTGCTGACCTTGCTGGTGGTGGCGCTGGTGCGTGAGTTTGGCAGTGAACTGGATGTGACGATGCAACTCGGTTTGCTCGCCTGGCTGTTGCTGCTGGCGGTGCCGCTCACCGTGTTGAAAAGCGGCCTGCTGACGCTGCACAACGCCTCGGGTGGCGTGGTCGCGTTCAATGCCTTGCGTCTGGTCGAATCGCTGGCGCCGCTGTTGCTGTTTCTCGCACTGTTCTGGATGTGGAAAAGCGCCGCACTCGAAGCCGCGCTGATCAGTTGGCTGGCCGGGATCAGTCTGGTGGTGCTGGCCGGTTGGGTCTGGCTCAAACGCGCGCAGCCATTACAACTGCAATGGGATCGCGCCAGCCAGAAAGAACTGCTGCGCTACAGCGCGCGCAGTCATCCGGATCTGCTGTTCCAGCAAGTGATATTGCGCTCGGATTATCTGTTTATCGGCGCCCTGCTCGGCAGCACCGCCCTCGGTCATTACGCAATGGCCAGCGCCGCCGCCGAACTGCTGCTGATCGTCCCGGAAGCGGTAACCACGCCGCTGATGAAACGCCTGCTGCAACAAGACGAAGGCATGGACAAGGTCACGCCGCTGGCCCTGCGCCTGACCGCGACGGTGATGCTCGGCGCGTGCCTGACCATGGCGGTGATTGGCGAATGGCTGATCGTCACGCTGTTTGGTGCGGTGTATCAACCGGCCTATCCGGCGCTGCTGGCGTTGCTGCCGGGGCTGTTGGGCCTGTGCTACGCAAGCATTTTGCGCCTGGACTTGCTCGGTAAAAATCGCCCCGGCACGGTGTCGATGCTGATGGGTTTGGGCGCGCTGCTGAACCTGGCGCTGAACCTGGTGATGATTCCGGCTTACGGCATCGTCGGCGCGGCGGCGGCTTCGTCGATTGCGTATCTGGCAGTGACGGTGGCGATGCTGGTGCTTTATTGCCGCTTGAGCGGCGTGCCGTTCTGGCAAACCCTGATCATCCTGCCGCGCGACGTCACACCGATGTGGCTGATGCTGCAACGGCGGAAAACCGCATGAAAGGCCTGGCCCTGCTGCTCGGTCTCGGCCTGTCGCTGGACGCCTTTGCGGCGTCGATGCGCTGGGGCGAGATTCGCGACGGCAGCCTGTATCTGCAAGCGGATCGTCCGGACACGGTAACCGTGCGCTGGACACCGGCGTGGCAGGCTGAGGCCAATGAAGAACATGTGTATTTGCTCGATGGCCAAGGCAAGTTGCAGGGTGATCGGTTTATCAAAGCCAGTGAAACCCGTGGCAGTCAGAGCTGGCCGTTGTTGCCCGGCGCGGCGAGTTATCGACTGGAAATTCCCGGCTACAGCTTCCGCAATTACCGCGTCGAACATGACGAGCGCACGGTGGCGTTGTTCGCCCCAGCGAAAGTGCATTTCAGCGCCGATACGCACAATGGCGACGAGTTGTATTTCAAAGTCGCAGCGGGCGAGCACGCAGTGCTGGCCGGCAAGTTTCATGGCGGCGTCAGCGGTTTGCAGGCGCAGCGCGTTGGCGATGATCAACAACTGACACTGGCGCTGAAACCTTATCGCGCCTATTGGCAGTTCGATCAGGTCGCCCTGCCCGTCAGCGAACGCGAACAGGTCTGGCGCCTGCGTTTGCAGGGCAGCGGCAAAGCAGCGTTCTGGTTGGATGGCACGGCCAACCTGTTTGCGCAGAATCCGCAGCAACTGAAGCCGCTGCGCGAAGACGCCGGGCACACCCGTTTGACCCTGCACGACAAAGTCCTCGGGCGCACGCCGGATCTGGGCATCGCCCTGCCCTACGTGATGCCGCCGCCGGCCAGTCACGCCGTGCTGGATGCGCTGAAACCGAGCGCTGCGAGTTACTACAGTTTTGTCGATGTGACGGCGAAGAACCCGCATTTCGAAGACGCGTTCCGAAAGGTGTATCAGGATCGTTTCGGCATCAAACAGGACATCACCTTGCTGGCCGGCAGTCAGCGACAGGCGGATCTGCGCGCCGATGTGCAGAGCAACAGCGGCCTCGATGCGTGGCTGGCCAGCACCCGAGCGCTGGGCGGCAAAGGCACGCATTACATTGGTTTTGCCGATGAGCCGAATCTCAACTATTCGAGCTACGCGCAGTATCAGGCGATTTTCGCCAGCATGGCTCGGCAGGTGCGCAGCGATCCGGCGAATGCCAAGGCTGGTGTGCGCATTGCCATGCCGGCCAGTTCGCGACTGGTCAACGGGCCGTTCGCCGACAACGCGGCGGATAAACGCGGGATCGATTGGGCGCGGCGTTTGCTCAACGAATCCGGCGATCAGGTCGATGCGCTGGCGTGGCACGAATGGATGATCCGCGACCTCCTCGCCACACGCGTTTATCGCGACAGCGTGCGCCGCGCCGCCGACCTGGTTGGCCTCGACAGCAAAGGCCAGCCGCGCAAAGCCTTGCTGCTCGATCAGACCAATATGTCCAGCGGCTCCAGCCTCAGCCCCTATGATCAGGAAACTCACTACGCTTCGCTGTGGTGGGCGTCGGTGGTGATCAACGCTTCGCAGGACGGCTTGTTGAGCATGCTCAACTGGTTCCAGGCTGCCGATGAGCCGCAGTACCCCAAGGGCATGCTGCGGGTCTCGGCGGATGAACAACGTTTCGAGTTGAAACCGGTCGGCCTGGCGCAGCAGTTTATCGCCCAGCATTGGCTGCATCAGGTGCTGTGGCTGGAGAACGATTCGTTTGAAGTCGATGTGCTGGCGATGGCCGGCGACGATCAGCGTGGCTTGCTCGGCGTCAACAAGGGCACGCGCCTGCAGCGCATGGAACTGAGCGGCGCCAAGTGCCCGCTGCACAACGGCGCCCTGCGCTACTTCGGCACCGACAACCGCAGCCGCGACGCACCGTTCACCTGCCGCGATGGACGCGTCAGCTTTGATCTGCCAGGCCAGACCCTGTTTGCACTGAGCTGGATCGCGTCATGAAGCCAATTCCGAACATTCATGAGAAAGGCCAGGTGAACCTGAAAACTGTGGTGATGGAGCTTTTTTTTGATGAAGGGAATTTGTGGTGATGGAAGTTGTGTTGAACAGTTTTTGTGGCGAGGGGATTTATCCCCGATGGGCTGCGAAGCGGCCCCAGCTTTTCAGGTTAGAGAAGCGACGACTGCTACGCAGCCGATCGGGGATAAATCCCCTCACCACAAAAGCTCATCACCACAGAACCCCATTACCTCAGGAGCCTCACCACAAAAGCCTCACCCCACAGGGTTCGCCGTGCCAGGGTTCAGGAGCACACACCATGGGCATCGTCAGCAAACTCAGCGAGCACATCAAACAAAAAGGCCTGCGCGCCACTTTGGCGAAAGCCTGGAAACACTACGTTTTTTCCCATCAGGAACTGCTGTGGATGGAGCGTGATCTGGTCAGCCCGGTGCCGCCGCACAACCTCAAACCCTACCCGCCATTGCAGGTAGTGAAGATCACGCCAGACAACGCCAGCGCCTTCGCCCGTAACTTTGGTGACCGTGTCGGCACCATGGCCGAACTGGCCAACGAGGGCCACACCGGACACATGCACCTGGATGACCAGGGCGCTGCCGTGGCGTTTATCTGGGGCAGCTCGCGGGACTATTTCGACCGGCATTACTACGGCTGCCTGTTCCCGGTGAAACCCGGCGAGTTCTTCGAGTTTGGCGGCGAGTTGACCCGCAAGTATTGGGGCACCGAGCTGTCGGTGGATCTGCAATTGGAGCTGTGGAAAGCCATGGCCGCACAGGGTTGCGACAAGGTCGTCGACGTCTGCGAATTTCACAATATCCCGGCGCTCAAGCTGCACCTGCGCATGGGCTATACCGAACAGGGACGGATCATGAATGTTTACACCTTGTTCAGTCGCTGGCGCTTCTACCGCGAAACCCGCTACAGCGGCTCGCGTCTGGACGCACTGCGCAAACCGTCCCGTCCACCCGTAACAGCAACGGCGGCCTGAGCCTATGGTGACGCGATTTGAATGGCGCACTTCACTGTGCGCCGCCGATTTCCCCGAAGCAGCGTATGAAGCGCTGCGTCTGCGGGTGACGGATCACACGCCGTTCAACAACCTCGGTTGGTTGTGCGCGGCCGAGCAGGCCCTTGGTACGGATGAGCGTCTGCACATCCTGCTGGGTTGGGAGGCGGACGAATTGCGTCTGTGCCTGCCGCTGGTGGCGAGTCGCGAACGCTTTGCCGGCGTGCCGTTTCGGGTGCTGCATCACTTGGGTTATCCGCTGGCGGATCGCTTGGCGCTGCTGTCGTTGTTGGGCGCTGAGGACATGCGTCAGGCGCTGAATATGATTCGCCAACGTGTGCCCCACGCGCTGCTGCAACTCAATGAATTGTCCGAACCTGCCGGTGAAGAAAGTGCGCTCACCGAATGGATGGCGCACAGCTCCACCGGTGAACGACGGCTGAGTTGTCGAGTGCCGGTGCACCTGATCAGCGAGGCCGATCATCAGGAAGTCTCCGGTGATCCGCGCTACAAACTGCGACGGGCGCGCAAGCGGATTGCCGCGTGTGGCGCTGAGGTGCGCAGAATTATTCCCGACGCGATGAGCATGGGCCCGTTGTTGCAGGCCATCAGCGAAGTCGAAGCGGTGAGCTGGAAAGGTGATGAAGGCGTAGGCATTTTTGCCAGCGAACCCAGTCGCCAATTGATCGAACGCGCGTTCATCGCCCTCGCCGGCCAAGGCCTGGTTCGGGTGGTCACGCTGGAGTTGAACGGGCGCTGCATCAGCTATCGCCTCGGCCTGCTGGAGCAAGGCCGGCTCTACGATTACAACCTCGCCTTCCTGCCGCAATACGCCGATCTGGGCAGCGGCCGGGTGCTGCTGGAGGAATGGATTCGCTGGGGGCTCGACGATCACTGGCACTGGATCGATGCCTCGCGGGTCAGCCTGGAAAACTCCAGCCATCAACTGCACGAACGCATGACCGGACAACTGGAGCACTGGCGCTGGAGTTTTTATTCCTGGCGGCCGAGTGGTCTTGTCCTCGGCCTGGGCTTGCGCCTGTGGCATCGACTCAAGCCGCGCGTACAAGCCTGGCGGGCGCGGCGTGCCGAGCAAGTGAAACCTGTTTTGAAACCTGTTGCGATCACCACGGAGGGCGAACATGCCACGCCAAGTCATAGTCAACGCTGACGATTTCGGCCTCAGCCCGAACGAAAACGCGGTGATCTTCGCTGCCTTTCAGGCCGGGGTCATCAGTTCTGCCACAGCCATGGCCAACATGCCGGCGTTCGAAGCGGCGTGCGCGATGGCCCGGCATCCGACGTTGCAAGGCCGGGTTGGATTGCACTTCAACCTGACCTACGGGCGACCGTTGAGTCAGGCAATTCTCAACCGCCGTACATTCTGCGACGACCATGGCGTGTTCGACCTGAGTCTGCCGCGCCATCGGTTGTGGCTTGGCCGTGAAGATCGCGAGGCGGTGCGTGAAGAATTGCAAGCGCAGTGGCAGCGTTGCGTCGATCACGGTGTGCGGCCGAGTCATATCGATTCACATCAGCACGTGCACAACATCTGGCCGATCGGCGAGATCGTCGCGCGGTTTGCCGCGCATCAAGGTGTGCCGATTCGACTGGCGCGCAATCTGGGGCAAAACCTCAATCTACCCAAGCGCGTGTTCAAGGGTTTGCTCAATTGGCGCTTGCAGAGTCTGGCTGGTGTGACGGCTGACTATGTGTGCACGCCGATCGACCTGCGCAATGACATTTCGCCGACCGACGGCGTGCTGGAAATCGTCGCTCACCCGACACAACTTGGCGGCGATTTTGGTGATGCTTATCTCAACCCTGACGAGTCCCTGAGCCGCGTGCTAGAGCAGCGGTTAACGGGCGTTCCACGGGTTTCCTACGCCGATCTGAACAAGGATTTTCTACGCGGTACTGCCGCACTCGATTGAGTTACATACCTTGCAATACTTTCGAAGATGGCACTTTGAAATGAACCCCCAAGGGTGATCTATACCCACAAAAGCGACATCCACAACACCGGGCTTCGGCCACGGAGGGCATCATGAGCTTCATCAAAAAACTACAAGAACGCATCCGCCAAAAAGGCTTGGGCCGCACTTTCGGCACGTTGTGGAAACGTTACATGTTTTTCCATTGGGAACTGTTGTGGATGGAGCGTGACTTGGTCACTCCGGTGCCGCCGCACAAGCTGCGTCCTTACGAGGGCCTGCGCAAAGTCGACATTACGCCGGAGAATGCGATCGCGTTCAGCAAGCATTTTGGTGACCGCGTGGAGACCATGGCTGAGCTGGCGACCGAGGGTCACACCGGGCATATGTACCTCGATGCGGAGGGGCATGCGGTCGGGTTTATCTGGGGCAGCATTCGCGACTATCACGACCGTCATTATTACGGCTGCACCTTCCCGGTGAAGCAGGGTGAATTCTTTGAGTTTGGCGGTGAGATGATCCGCGCGTATTTCGGCAGCAGCCTCTCGGTGGACGTGCAAGTGGCGCTGTGGAAAGCGATGGCGGCGCAGGGTTGCAACAAAGTGGTGGACGTCTGTGAGACGCACAATATTCCTGCGCTGAAGCTGCACATTCGCATGGGCTATCACGAACAGGGGCGCGTGATGCACGTGTATTGCCTGTTCGGACGCTGGAAGTTTTTCCGTGAGACGCGGTATGAGGGTTCGCGGCTGGAACCGCTGCGTAAGCCGGGGCGGCCGGTGGTGAGTGCGGCGGCGCAGGCTTGATTCAGTTCCGGAATTTGTATCGGCACTGATGTCGTCATCGCGAGCAGGCTCACTCCTACAAGGGATCTGCTATGCGCTGAATACCAGTGTAGGAGCTGCCGAAGGCTGCGATCTTTTGACTTTGAAGATCAAAAGATCGCAGCCTTCGGCAGCTCCTACAGGGATTTGTGTATGGCGCATAGCCAATGTGGGTCGACTCACTAAAGCATTCAGGCCTTGATGGCGACCAGGGTAAAGCACATCGGCATCTGCGCCTCGCGATTCATATACTGGTCATACACCTCTTCCCGATTCGAGTGCGGGTACTCCTTGAAATGCGCAATATTCAGCCCCGCCGCAATCGCGCCACTGAAAATATCCCCCAGCGTATGCACAAACCAATACGACTTCGCTGCCTGCTGCTCAACCTTGCCGACATACACAATCGGCTCTTCCTGCACAAACGGCTCGGTACGGAAATACGAACTGGCGAGCTGATACGGATCTTCCGCATCCGGATCAACCATTTCCAGAAACGGATGGGTTTCATAGATCACCAGTTTCCCACCCGGTTTCAGCGTCGAGACGAGATGACGGAAAAACTCGCCAATGTCCGGCATCCAGCCGAACACGCCAATGGTGATCAGCGCCACGTCAAAACGGTTGTGCAAGGACGCCGGCAAATGATGGATATCGGTCTCGATGAACTCGGCGTTGTGTGGTGAACGGCGGTTCAGCTCACGCGCCTGATCAAGAAACGCCGCCGACTGATCGACCCCGACCACACTCCGCGCACCGTGGGCAAACAACGACAGACTCTCGCGGCCATTGTTGCAGCACAGCTGAATCACATCCTTACCATCGACCTCAAGCAACCCGCTCAACGTCTCATCAAGACAAGAGAAATCCGCCTGCGCAACTTCGCTGAGCAACGCCTGCCAGTCAGGCGAATCCTCATGATGGCGGGCGGAATCGTTCCACGCCTGTCGATTGCTCTCGATGGCGGTTTTGTTATTGGGCACTTCCATGGCGCACTCCGGACGATGCTCGTGATTGAGCGAACCCGAGTCTAGATCACCCCGCCAATCCCGATTGTTGCAAACTTGTAAGCCACACCGTGTAGAAGCTGCCGCAGGCTCGGGCCGCGTTCGGACGATCTTTTGATCCTGCTTTTAAAGATCAAAAGATCGCAGCCTGCGGCAGCTCCTACAGGGAGCCGATGTGGATCGGGCGTTAGTGGCGTGGGCAGCTATAGTTAATAGCCTTGGGGAATACCGCACTCGCAGGTGCCGCCATGCTGATGCTCGAACGGCTGTTGATGATGGGTTGTCTGCTTGCTGCCACTCAGGCGCAGGCGCTGGACAGCAATTTTGTGTACTACGGGCCGAACCAGCCCTTTGCCCACCCTGCCCCGTATTCACTGAATGCGACGCCGCCGCGATCTTATGAAGAGGCGGCGCCGCAGGATTTTGTGGTGATCCCGGGTGACCATGAGTTCTACGATTCACAACTGCCGACGGTGGCGGATGCGACGGTACGGGTGTTTATTCGCACGTACGATGCCGAGCGCGGGATTTATGTGAATGATGAGGTGCTGGATCCCGGTTGTTTGCTGGAGTGTTTGAGTCGGCAACAACAACACTGAATACCGTACGCCCACTGTAGGAGCTGCCGAAGGCTGCGATCTTTTGATCTTGATCTTAAAACAAGATCAAAAGATCGCAGCCTTCGGCAGCTCCTACATTGTGTACGGCCGCTACCACTGCCGTTTATCCGGGCGGGCCAGGCCGAGTTTTTCGATGCGATAGCGCAGCATGTCGCGGCTCAGGCCAAGCAGGCGCGCGGATTTGGTGACGTTCCAGTCGGTCTTGTCGAGCATCTTGCGCACCATATCGCGCTCCACCTCCGGCAGGTTCATCGATTCGGTATTGCTCGCCGGCCGTGGTTCGTAGTGCACCGGCGCTTCATGAATATGCAGCGGCGGCTCGTCGACCAGGCTCATGCACACATTAAGTTGATGCGCGGCAATCGTATCGCTCGGCGCCAGCAGCACAGTTTGCTCAAGCATGTTGCGCAACTCGCGCACGTTGCCCGGCCAGGTGTAACTGAGCAGCAACTCCTCGGCCTGCTGGCTGAAATGCAGATTCGGTTTGCCGTAACGCTTGCCATGGCTGGCGAGAAAATGCCGCGCCAACAGCAAAATATCCTCACCGCGCGCATACAAACGCGGCACTTTGATCGAAATAATCCGCAGACGGAAAAACAGATCACGCCTGAATTTGCCCTGCTGCACCATTTGCTCAAGGTTGCAGTTGGTCGCGCTGATCACCCGCAGATTGACCTTGCGCTCCTTCACCGAACCCACCCGGCGAATCGTCCGATCCTCCAGCAATTTCAAAATCTTCGCCTGCAACAGCAGATCCATCTCGCCAATCTCATCGAGAAACAGCGTGCCGCCATCCGCCGCTTCCACCAGTCCGACCCGGCGATCCTTGGCGTCGGTGAACGCGCCCTTCTCATGCCCGAACAGTTCCGACTCCACCAGATTCGACGGAATCGACGCGCAGTTGAATTCAATGAACGGGCCTTTGCTACGCGGGCCGTCGAAGTGCAGCGCACGGGCCACCAGTTCCTTGCCGGTGCCGGTCTCGCCTTCGACCAACACCGGTGGCAGATCGGTGTTGGTCATGCGCCGTTCTGCGTCGAGCAACTGGCCAATGGTATTTTTCAGATACTGCATCGGCGCCGAGTCGCCGATCAGCGCCTGTATCCCGGATTTCTGCGCCTCGCGCTCCTGATAGAACGACAGCGTGCGCTCCATCCGTTCAGTGGCCAGGGCCTTGTCGAGCAGCAGTTTGAGTTCCGCCAACGCAACCGGTTTGGTCACGTAATGAAAGGCCCCCTCCTTCATCGCCACCACGGCGTCTTCGACGTTGCCGTAACCGGTCATCATGATCACTTTGAGATCCGGCGCGCTGATGCGCAGCTTCTGGATCAGGTCGTGACCACTCATGCCCGGCAGCGAGTTATCCGTCAGGACGATGTCGGGCATAAAGCTTTCCAGTTGCTCCAGCGCGTCTTCGGCCGAATGGCAGACTGTCACCTCGAAGTCTTTGCGCTCCAGGTAGGTCTGAATATTTTCGGCCAACAGTTCGTCATCCTCGACCAGCAGAATGCTGTGTTCCATATTCCCCTCCCGATGCCACTTTGAAGTTGAGACTGACGCGGGTTCCTTCCTGCTCGCGGCTGGTCAGGACGACCGAACCTTGAAAGCGCTCCATGATTCTTTTGACCAACGCCAGGCCAACCCCGAGGCCGCCCTGTTTGGTGGTGAAAAACGGTTTGAACACCAGCTGTTGCTGCGACGCGCTCATGCCCTTGCCGGTGTCGCTCAGGGTCATGCGCACGCTGTCCGGCTGCGGTGATTCGAATTCAATGCTGAGTACGCCGCCCTTGGGCATGGCTTCGAGGGCGTTGGCAAACAGGCTATTGAGGATTTGCGTAAGCAGCACCTTTTGACTGACCACCGGCAGGCAATTTTGTGGACTGAATCGCACTTCGACGCCGTTACGCCTGATCAACGCGTCGAAGGCACCCAACGTGTCCTCCACCGCCAGCACCAGATCCACCGCTTCGCCGTCGTCATTCATCGGCCGTAACGACACCAGCAGTTCGCGCACCCAGCGCGACATGCGGTCGACCTGACTGATGATGTCGCCGATATTGCGTTGCGCACCGGGGCTGGCGACTTCCTGAGCCAGTTCGGCGCTGGAGCGAATCGTCGCCAGCGGATTACGCAAACTGTGCGCCACCGCCGAAGACATCTCGCCCAGCGCGACAAAGGTTTCGTTGCTGATCAATTGCTGTTGTTGGCTTTGCAGCAATTTCGCCGCGCGCCGGACAATCCAGAACAAGGCGAGAAAAATGGCTGCACCACCGAAACACGTGGCCGCCCAGATCGAGGCGAAACCACGGTCGATGCGATCGACCAGATCCGACGGTTCCTTGTAGATCTCGACCATGGCGATGACTTTGCTTTTATCGGCATTGAACATCGGGATGTAGTTCTCGATGAACAGGTATTTCGGCTCGCGCAGCAGACGTTGCTCCGGACGCTCGTCGTCGATTTTGTGGTAGCTGGAGGAGACCGGCACTCTCATCTCGAACGACTCGTCGAGTTCGTCGTCATCGTCGATGTGCACGCCGATCAGCTCGGCGTTGGTCGACCAGATCACCGTGCGATCCAGCGCATAAACGGTGGCCAGTAAAATGTCCGGCAAGTGTTCGACGTGATCGAGAAACTCGGTACGCGCCGACGCCTGTAACGCCGGATCAACATCGGGATAGTGGTTATCCTGGCGCGGGTCGAGCATCTCGCCCATCGTCCGGTTCGGATTGATTTTGGCGTGGCGCATCTCCGCCTCGCCGATGGCCTGAACAAATTGCGCGGTCAGCAGCGCGTCACGCTCGACGCTTTCGGTGACCACGAAGCGCGTGGAGATGTAACCGAGCCCCAGCGCCACGGCCGCAATGATGAAAAAACTGGCGAGCGTGAACCAGCGCAGCAGATCGAACTGCTCACGCCAGCCCTTGCCTGCGACCGATGCGTTCGGTGCAGAGGTTTTTTGTGCTTCCAGTCGCTGCATGGGAGTGCCCTGGAGTGTTTGTATCGAAGCGGTTACAGCCCTTAGTGTAGGTGGCTATGACCGCGACACACGGTTCAATGATGCTATTTTGCCGCTAGCGCATTTGACTCACCGTCGCGGCGCTATCGCCCGGTTTTACTGGCGTCAAGCCGCCGTCGGCCAAGCCTTTGCCGGATGTTTGCTGACGTTCGGTTTCGTCACTGAGGAAGTCGATGATCGACTGCGCCGAGGCTTCGTCGAGGCGCAGATTGGGCATCGGAATTCGCTCGAATTGTTCATACAGTTGCAGCGCGATCGGATCTTTTTCCGCAAGCAAGCGATCCGGTTCGCGGATCCAGCGATTCAGCCATTTCGGATCACGATTACGGGTCACGCCGATCAGGTCGGGGCCGATGTTGCGCATGCCGATGCCCTGGCCATCCTGCGGGCCGAGGCTGTGGCACGAAGCGCAGCGGGTGCGAAACAGTTCTTCACCGTTGCTTGGCGGGCGAATATCCGGGGCGTTGGCGTAGCTTTCTTCAATGCTCGGCTGTTTCCAGTTCTGCAAGGTGTTGGCCAGTTGATCGGCAAGGATCCACGGGTTCTCGAATGGCGAAGCTTTCATCCAGCGCCCGGTGGTCTGATTGCCGACGATCAGGCTGAGGTTGTGATCCTTGCTGCGGCCGTTGTCGACACCTTCGATGAACAGCCCGAGTTTCTTGCGCAGGTCGGTGACGTCTTCGAATTCGCCGGTGAGAAACTTCCAGCCCGGCCCGACCTTGAAGCGTTGCGAATAGGCCTTGAGCACCTCGGGCGTATCGCTCAGCGGATCGATGCTGATCGAGTAGAAGAAAATGTCCTGCCCGACCCGATCGCCGAGCAGTTTCTGCACCTGGCGCAGGCGCGCGGTTTCCAGTGGGCAGGAGTCGCTGCACGAGGTGAAGATGAAGTTGATCACCACCACTTTGTCTTTGATCAGGTCATCGAAAAAATGCACCTGCTGACCGTCCTGATCGGTCAGCAGGGTATTGGGGAAATAGTCGCCACCCCACGGGGTGGCGGATTCGCTGGCCGCGGGCGGTTGGCCGACGCTGGCCTGATGTGCCAGCAGCACGCGGCTGCCGAGCACACAGACTACCAGCATCAGCACCAGGTGCATGCCCAGCGCGCGGGAACGCGGAGTTTGTGTTGGCATGACGGTGCGCTCGCGGTTCATTTTTTCACGGTCACTTGCGGGCCGAAGCCATCGCCGTTGCGGAAGGTTGGCAGCGCGGCGGAGTTGACGTAGCGCACGCCGTCCCAACTTGGCAGAGGCGTCGGCATCAACTGCAGTTGCCCGGGCTTCTCAAGGTCCCAACGCAGCAGCATCGAGTTGTCCTCATGCTGAGTGTTGTGACAGTGCTCCATGTACGTCCCGGCAAACTCGCGGAAGTTGATCGCCATCTCGACGCTGTCCAGCCCATCGTTTTCCGAACCGATGCGATAGACGTCTTTGCGCGCCCATTTTTCCCATTCAGGCGGTGCCTTGCCGCCGCGACTGAGGATGATCCCCTCCTCGAAGTGCACGTGCACCGGATGGCTCCAGCCCTTGCCGCCGGCCTTGATGTTCCACACCTCCAGGGTGCCGAAACCGGTGATACCGGCGTCGGTCGGGCCGCTGGACAATTTGGTCGAGGCGTTGAGGCGCCTTGGATCCATGTGGAAGCCGAACCCGCCATCGGTCTTGACCGTCCACGGCGCTTCATCAGTGCCGTCGGAACGGCCGAAGGTGAAGGTGCGGTGACGGGCGTTGGCCAGCAGTGCTTTGTCGGCAGCGTTGTCGCGGTGAATCTTCAGCGGAATCATCACCAGCCCTTCAGCCTTGCCCGGTTTGGCCGGCTCGTAGGCTGCCGGATCCATCGCCAGATCCTGGCCGGTGTAGGCCTTGACGTTGAGCTGCAAGACTTTGCCCACCGCCGGATCACCCTTGTCCCACTGCGGGCCTTTGCTGCTCTGTTTGATTACCGCGAGGTATTTCTCGGAGAGCACGTCGGCCAGCGAGATCACGTCTTTCGGCCCCTTGCCGTCGTCGTGGGCCTGCAAGTTGAGGAAGAACAGTTTGTCGCCGGGTTTGATGCCGTTTTTGGCGAAGTTGACGATGATGTCGAAGCGCTCGGCGATACCTTGGGTCGGCAGAATTGCGTTGTGGTTCTGTTTGTCGCCGTCGGCATCGAGATCCATCGAGCCGTCGAATGGCACGCTGTGCTCCATGATGTTGCCGTCGTTGGCGATCATGTGAAACGGCACGCGGCTGTACGACACGCCAGAGTTTTTCGGCCCTTGAAACTCGCCGCTGCTGCCTTTGATCTCACGCACCAGCGCCAGTTTGAAGTAACGCGACACCGAGCCGTTGAGGATGCGGAAACGGTAGCTGCGCGCACGCACGTCGAGGGTCGGTTTCCACTGCCAGTTGACCAGCACCTGATCGCCGAGGAAGCCGTCGGTGTTGAACGGGTTGAACCACAACTGGCCTTCCTGATCCCAGGCCTTGTCGGCGAACACCAGGTTGACGTCGTAGTCGCGGTTGCCCCACGGCAAGGCGCTGCCGCTGGGCAGGCGCAGGTTGACGCCGTCGTTGACCGACTCGTTGCCGCGATCCAGCGCGCTGTAGTAATTCATCATCGCCGCGTTGCCCTTGTAGACATTCTGCGCGGTGAAATCGAGCATGTGATCGTGGAACCAGTGGGTGCTCATGGTCTCGCGCCAGTCGCCGCGAATCTTTATGGTGCCGTGGTCGCAGGTCTTTTTCGCCGGGGCCAGGTCGTTGACCCACAGGGTTTCACCCGCTGCGCAGGGGAACGCTGCGCGCGGGTCTTCAGCCTTGGTGTTGATGCTGTCGTAACCGGCGAGCTGGATCGGCCAGCGATAGTCGTAGAACTGCCCCGGGAAGAAAAATGCGTTGGCGTAACCGTCGCTTTCCGCCGGCGCGTGACCGTTGTGCTCGTGGGTACTGATGGTGTGCAAGCCGAACCCGCGGTTGGCCGCCGGATCAATCGGCAAACCGTTGTAGTGACGCATCATCACCGGCTGGCCGTAGCGCACCATCAACAGTTTCGGTGGCAGCGTGCCGTCGAACGTCCACACCGCGTTGTGGTTCTGCACCGGCATGTTCGGGTGAAAGCGCGGGTCGACGCCTTTGGCCGTGCCGTCCGTCAGCGGTACTCCGGCGACATTGTGGTACAGGCCGCCGGGGCCGAATTCGCCCACGGCGTAATGGTGCATCTGCACGCTGTCACGCAGGCCGCCATTGATGCGCGCACCGGTTTGCGCGGTTTTGTAGGCAACTTGCGGGTAGAACTCGTTCCAGCGCTGATGCGCCCAGCCCTTTCCTGGCGGCCGCCCTTCAGCGGACGAACCGATATGGCGGTTGAGGAACACCTCGATCTGCGCCTGCCACGGGTTGCGGTCGACAATGTTGGAGAACTGGCTGGGGAATGGCGTCAGGCCCGGTTGGCGCAAGAACGCGTCGAGCGCAGTGCCGGGTGGCGCACTGCGGGCGACGTTGTTCGGATCCTGCGCGGGGGCCGGGCCGATCGCGGCCGGTGGAAATGGCAGCGGCGCGGCGGGAGTGGTCGGGTCGAGTTTTTCCGGGCCGAACTCTTCGAACAACACCAATTGCTGGGTGAACGGCTGCGCGCCATAGAGCGGGCTCGGCTTGCCGTTGGTGGGGTAGTTGAAACTGGTCTGCACGGTCGGCGGCAGGCTGTTTTCCGCACGCGGAGTGTCACGCGAGCCTTTGACGCCGTCGGGCAAGTCGAAAGAATCTTCGTTGGCCTCGGGCATGGTCAGGATGGCGTTGAGCGCCGTCGCCTCATCCGCCGGCTCGTCGTAGTAGGCCGACGGATCGGACGCTTCGGGCTCGCGCTCGTCATCGATCGGGCTCGCTCGAACGCCGGCCATGGTGCCGAGGGTCAACAGCAGGAAGACGCTCAGCGGCGTCAGCAGGAAGGTGTTGCTTGGGTTTCGCGTTGTTCTGTCCATCACCAGCCGCCTCATCAAGGAAGGGGTGATGGTGTTTTGCAACTAGTGCGCCAAGAATTTATTTCCAGTTGTTACAGGGGCTTGCGGGGGCTGCGGGTGTCCCCACTCCCCGGTGACCGGGGCTTGACACCCAGTGATGGGGGAAGTTCATAAAAATTTTGGGGCATACATAATCCCTGTAGGAGCTGCCAAAGGCTGCGATCTTTTGATCTTGTTTTTTAAGATCAAAATCAAAAGATCGCAGCCTTCGGCAGCTCCTACAGGGGTTAGCGAATTACTCGACAAGTTGGAAGGCCAGGCGCACGGTGGTGCCCTCGCCCTCGCGGCTGTGCAGGGTTACGCCGCCGCCGAAGCGTTCCATGATGCGTTTGACCAGCACCAGACCGACGCCGAGGCCGCCGGCCTTGGTGGTGAAAAACGGCCGGAAGGCCATGGTGCGCTGTTCTTCGTTCATGCCTTTGCCGGTGTCGCTGAGCACCACGCAAACGCCACGATCGTCGCTTGGTTCGAGGCTGATGGTCAGCGTGCCGCCCTTGTCCATCGCCTCCAGTGCGTTGGCCAGCAGGCTGTTGAGGATCTGCGTCAGTTGCACCGGCTGGCTCAGCACCATTGGCGTGTGCTGCGGCTGAAACACTACATTCACGCCAGCCCTGGCGATCTGCTGTTCGAAGGCAACGAGGCTTTCGTGCAGCGCCGCCACGAGGTTCACCGGCTCCGGGTCATCGTTGAGCGGACGCAAAGACTGCAGCAACTCGCGCACCCACTTCGACATGCGATCAACCTGGCCGATGATGTCTTTGATGTTTTTCTCTGCCGGGCCGGCGTCGAACTCCAGCGCGAGCTCGGCGCTGGAACGGATGGTCGCCAGCGGATTGCGCAAACTGTGCGCCACGGCGGACGACATCTCGCCCAATGCGACATACGTTTCATTGGCGATCAGTTGTTTTTGCTGCACGGCGAGCAAAATCGCCGCGCGCCGCACGATCCAGTACAAGCCCAGATAAATCAGCCCGCCGCCGAGCGCAGTGGCCAACCAGATCAGAATCATTCCACGCTCCATGCGCGCGATCAGGTCTTTGGGTTCCTTATAAATCTCGACCATCGCCGTGACGGTCTTGCCGTCGGCGTCGAACAGCGGGATGTAGTTTTCGATAAAGATGTAGTCCGGCGGAATGACGAACTTCTGTTCTTCACGCGCCTTGTCGACGTCGTGATAGCTGGCCGACACCGGAATCTTTTCGTTGAAGGCGCGATCAAGGTCTTCGTCGGCATGGATGCTGGTGCCGACGAGAACCGGGTTTGTCGACCAGATCACCTGGCGATCCGGCGCATAGATGTTGGCGAGGATCACGTCGGGCAGGTGTTCGATGTGATCAAGAAACTCTCCGCGCGCATCGGCCCGGGCTTGTGGATCGACATCGGGAAAATCCTTGTCCTGGCGCGGGTCGAGCAACTCGCCCATGGTGCGCACGTTGGGGATCGAGACGTGGCGCACTTCGGCTGAAGCGATGGCCTGAATGAATTGCGCGGTGAGCAAGGCGTCGCGCTGCACGCTTTCCTCGATCACAAACCGCGTCGACACTGCTCCGAGCGCCACCGCTACGGTGGCGATCACCGCCATGCTGATCAGCGAAAACCAGCGCAGCAGGTTGAACGGCTGCTTGCGCGAGCCCAACCGTAGCGTGCCCTCCTCAACCGGAAGCGATTTCGACTGCATGTTCATGGCGGCGACTTCCCGATACATCCCTATAGGGTTATAGCCCACGGGTGGGGGTTTGCCCGGTTGCGGGGATATCGACCCGATGCACACCTGCCAAACCCACCGCAAATCCCTGTAGGAGCTGCCGAAGGCTGCGATCTTTTGATCCTGTTTTTAAATCAAGATCAAAAGATCGCAGCCTTCGGCAGCTCCTACAGGGGTTATGTGTTTGGCAGGTAATGGATGTTCATCCCCATCGTCCCCGATTCTGGGGAATTGCGCCCTTTTCCCGCCTGTCGCGCTCGGCACTTCGCAACTGCGAAACCCCTCTACCCCGGCCCTCTCCCGCCCATTCACTGCACCTTGGCATGGAAGGTGTACAGGCCCTCTGCAACTGACCCATCCCCAAGGGGCAGGTACTTCGATAGAGGGATTAACTCATGCACCCTTTACTGTCCAAAACCGCGACCGTCCTGGTCGTGAGCGCCTTGGCCCAGGGCATTGCTCAGGCCGCTTTGTTTGCTGTAGATCCGGGCCCGTACACACCGGCCAGTGGCGGTTTCGCCAATTGGTATCAGGACACCCACGGTCGCACCCTCGATCTGTGCCTGTCGAAAGCACTCAGCTCGCGAGTGCCGAGCGCACCCGGCGCGCCGTCGTACATGTGCTCGCTGCTACCGACCCCCGGCGTGTTTGACGATACCCAACCGATCGTCTTCCCGAGCAACTTTCCCGACGAAGCGTTCTGGTTCACCGGCGAAACCACCCTCGTCGACGCCGCACGCGGGATCGACCTGACCTACATCAGTGCCATCGAAGCCGCGTTCGCCGCCGAAGAACCGGTGGAAGGTGATCAAGTCAGCTTCGCGCGAATCCGTATTCGCGTCGACGTGCCCACCGCGGGTACCTACGTCATCACCCACCCGTACGGCGTCGATGTGTTCAACATCGACACCCCCGGTCGCCGTGCGATCAACATGACCCGCGACATCGGCATCGGCACTCCGAAAACCTATGACGGCGCACTCAAGGGCGACATCGGCCCGTTCCTGCGTAGCGTCAACGGCCCGTACACCGAGACCAATCCGCTGACCGGTGCCGCCGAGCAATTCGTCGGCGATCCGAACCTTTCCGAAGCGGTGACGGGCAGTCCGTTCAACACCAACTTCGTGCGCATCGAAGGCCCGAATGGTCTGGATCTGCGTTCCACGACGTTTGCCGTCTCCGGCAAATTGTCGACCGTCGTGCGGCCAACGCCGATGATCGCGCAGCGCAGCACCTACTCACGCAAGGCCGGCGACAGCGCACCGGTGGCGCAGCAAGACGTGTTCGTCCTCGCGCCGCCGGCACCGGGTACAGCGGCCGTCACCAGCAGCACGCCCGTGCTGAACATGACCGAAGCCAACAGCACCGGCAGTTGGTATGCGCAATCGGCGGTCAACCCGACCTTGCCGACCACCTTGCAAGTGACCGCCGACAACCACTTGGCCATCGCCAGCAGCACGCCGACCACCCTGCCCATGGCCCTGACCGATCTGGTGGTAATCCAGAGCGCGCAATACAGCCTGAGCTCCGGCCAACTCACCGTGGTGGCCTCGACCAGCGACGAAACCTCGCCGCCACTACTTACCGCGACCTCCGGCAGCGGCGCCGCCATCGGTGCGCTCGGTGGCGACGGCGCGGTGAAAACCCTGGCCACCGGGATCTCGCCGATTCCACCGGCCAAGGTGCGCGTGACGTCGTCCAACGGCGGCAGCGACACCGAAGAAGTGGTCATCGTGCAATGAACGCTCACATGCCCAGATCCGCATCAGGAGGCATCATGAACAAGTGGCCACGCTTTGCGCTCAACGCGCTCGGGCTCGCTCTCTCGCTGACCGGCAGTGCCTATGCGCAACTCGCCGCCGTCGACCCCGGCCCCTACACCTTCGCCACCGGGAAATTCCCGATGTGGTATCAGGACGAAAACCAGCTGTCGATGGAGCTCTGCCAGTCGCGCGCCGCCAGCTCGCGAGTGGCGGCCAGCGTGCCACCGGCCTACATGTGCATCCTGCTCGCCGAGCCGGGTATCTACGATGATGCTCAGCCGATGATTTTCCCGGACAACTGGCCGCCGGAAGCGTTCTGGTTTCTGGCCGAAACCACCATCGCCAACAACGCCGCCGGTTACGGGATGGACGCCTACGTCGCCGGGATTGAAGCGGCGTTCGCCTCGGAAAATCCGGCCGATGGTGATCAGCAAAGCTTCGCGCGGATTCGCATCCGGGTGAACGTACCGCTTGCTGGCACCTACACCATCACTCACCCGTATGGTGTGGAAACGGTCAACGTCACCGCGCCTGGCCGGCGGGCGATCAACATCACTCGCGACATCGGCATCGGCGCACCGGGCAATTTCAGCGGTGCTGTCGGTGGTGCGATCGGCCCGTTCCTGCGCAGCGTCAACGGGCCGTACACCGAAGTGAACCCGGACACCGGCGCCACCGAAACTTTTGTTGGCGACCCGAACCTCAACGAAGCGGTCACCGGCAGCCCGTTCAACACCAACTTCGTGCGCATCACCGGGCCTGCCGGCACCATCCAGTCGAACGTGTTCAGCCTGTCCGGCAAAGTGCTCGACAACCGTCAGCAGACCCACGTCGACATCGACCGCGCGACCTATCGCCGCACCGCCGCTGGTGTGCGTGCCGAGGTGTTCGCCAAGGCTGACAGCAGCTCGACCCTGTGCTTCCGTGAAACCGTTGCGTTGCTGCCCGGCCCACCACAAACGCCGTGCCAGACCAATCTGCTGGGCGACAACAACGGTCTGTTCTTCGGCCATCGATTGGGCACCGGTGCTGTCCCTCCGGTAGTGGTCGTGACGGCCACCAACCCGACCGGAACCACTCGGCCAACGGCCGTATCGGCCAAGCTCACCGACGTGGTGAAAGTGCAGACCGCACGTTACAACTGGGCCAACCACAGCCTGCTGATCGAAGCCACTTCGAGCGATGAAGTGGCGATCCCGGACATGGTTGCCCAAGGCTACGGACGTTTGTCGAAGACCGGCACTCTGCAGCGCATTACCGTCGCCGACCTGACTCAGCCACCCGCTGCCGTGACGGTGAAATCCGCCGCCGGCGGCAGTGACACTGAGCCTGTTGTGGTGGTCGGCACCGCACCGAACACCGGTGAGAACCAGGCGCCAATCGCCAACGCCGATGCTGGCAGCACCAGTTTTGGTGTACCGATCACCCTCAGCTTGCTGACCAACGACAGCGATCCCGATGGCGATAACCCACTGGGTATCACCGCGTTGACTCAACCGGCGGCCGGTCAAGGCACCGTCGCGCTCAACGGCAGCACCTCGGTGGTCTACACCCCGCCAGCGGTGGTCAACGCGCCACTGACCACGACCTTCACCTACAAGGCGCAGGACGCCAAAGGTCTGGCCTCGGCCAACCCGGCAACCGTAACCATCACCGTCGCGCCAAACCAGGCACCGACCGCCGTCGCCGACAGCGTCGCCACTCTGGGCGTAGCGATCCCGATCAACGTGCTGGCCAACGACACCGATCCGGAAGGCAACGTGCCGCTGGCCGTCAACAGCCTGACCCAACCCGCCGCCGGACGCGGCACGGTCAGCAGCAACGGCACGGTGATCACCTACACCCCGCCCGCCACCGTCACCACGGCGTTCACCACGACCTTCACCTACATCGCTCGGGACAACTTCGGTGCCCTGTCGACGCCGGCCACAGTCACGGTGCAAGTGTCGCCACGGCCAGCGGCGGAAACCTTCGCCGTGACCGCATCGACGGTGCAGGCACGCTCCGGCGGACGCTTCAACTGGGACTTCACCGGCACCTCGTCAGTGACCACCGGCAACACCATCACCGTGCAGGTCACGACCCCGACCGGGCTGGTCACTCTTGGCACCACCACGGTGCCGTTGACCGGACGCTGGCGGCTGACGCTGAACAACACGACGGTGGTGCCATCGGCCAACCCGACCGCGACGATCCGCTCATCTCAGGGCACCGTGCGCACGGTCTCGGTGACCACGCTGTAAGCCAGATCCCCAGCCACTTTCGGGTGGCTGGGGCCCTTCAAATCGGTTAACGCCTGACAGGATGTAAGCCATGAACACGCCGACCGCCGCCCTGCTTTGCCTGCTTCTGCTGTGCAGCAGCGCGGGCGTGCGCTCCGACGACCTGATGGACAACGACGACCTGGCCCCGACCAGCAGCGACCTCGGCGAACTGCCCCCACCCGTGGGTCAGCAAGCCCTGATCGATCAACTCGGCCAAGCCAACGTCGCCCTGCTGCAACAGAACGGTCAGTCGCTGCTCGGGCAGATCGTGCAGTCGGGCAGCAATCAGGAGGCGTACATCCTGCAACAGGGCAGCGACCTGATGGCCCTGATCAACCAGAACGGTTCCGGCAACGCCGCTTCGATCACGCAAAACGGCAGCCACAACCGCGCGCAGATTTCGCAAAACGGCAACAACAACGACGCCAGCATCGAGCAGGCCGGCGCGGGGCTGCAAAGCGCCGTGACCCAGTCGGGCAACGGCATGAGCGTTTCGGTCAAGCAATACCGCTAAGCACTGCAAATCATCGGAGAGTTCAATCATGTTCAAACTGACGCCCCTCACCGCCGCCCTGCTGGTCATGATCAGTGCCCAGGCCATGGCCGACGACAGCCTGTCCAACCAGAACCAGGCCGGTACCGCCAACATCGCCGACGTGAAACAGACCCAAGCCCCGTTCAGCACGGCCACCCAGACGCAACTGGGCCAAGGCAACGACGCCGCCGCCGTGCAAGACCACGCCACCAGCGTGATCACCCAGGACGCAGTCGGCGACTACAACGCCGGCTACGCCGAACAACTTTACGAAGACAACGCCACCATCACTCAACAACAGGCCGGCGCCTTCAACACTGCCCACGCCAGCCAGTCGCTGGGCTTCGGCTCACCGAACAGCGCGCTGCAACAACAGCAAGGCACCGGCAACTTCTCGTTCGTCTATCAGGACTCGCAGAACGGCAGCGAAGGCAAAACCTTCCAGTACGGCGACAGCAACGAAGCCAACATCGAGCAACTCTATGAAGGCAGCGGCAACAGCGCGGTGATCACCCAATTCGGCACCGCCAACTACGGCACCGCCGAGCAAGTCACCCACAACGGCGGCCAGATCGGCATCAACCAGGCCGGCGAAAACAACTACGCCTACGGCGACCAGCGCGACGGCACCGGCGGCAACATCACCATCAACCAGTTCGGCAACCTCAACGGCAGCGAAATCTGGCAAGACGCGCAACTGGCCAGTCAGGCGACCGTCAACCAATACGGCGACAGCAACGAAACCGTGGTCGACCAAAGCTTCGGCGAAAACAACACCGCCGCCGTCACCCAGGTCGGCAACACCAACGCGATCTACGCCGACCAGTTCGAATCGGTCAACTCGACCCTCGCGCTCTATCAAGTCGGCAACGGCAACGTCCACTTCACCTACCAAAGCGGCGACGGCCACACGCTCAGCGCGACCTCCGTGGGCAACGACAACAAGGTCTACGCCAGCAACTGGAAAGGCCCGCAACTTGGTGGCCAATTCGGCAGCAACCAACGCGCGACCGTGACTCAGGCGGGGAATGGCAACATCGCCAGCTTCACTCAGGATGGTGTTGGACAAGTGATGACCACGCAGCAGACCGGGACGGGCAACAAGACCACGGTCAGCCAGGCGGAGTCGTATAACGAGCTGTATTTTGAACAGAATGGCAGCGACAACATTTTGATCTCCGATCAACGCGGCACTGGCAACCTGGTGCAGGGTTCTTCGAATGGCACCGGCAACAGTGCGGATTTCGATCAGTCAGGCTCGGGCAACCAGGCGTACACCGCGCAGCTGTATGGCAGTGACAACCAGATCACGGTGAAGCAGGCGGACACCATGAACGTGGCGTATGTGACCCAGGGTGGGACGGGGAACATTGCCAATGTCGATCAGAGCGGGGTCACGCAGACGGCGAATATTCAGCAGTTCGGGTCGGCTAACCAGGCGACGGTTTTGCAGCAGTAGGGGTTGGGTGTTGATGGGCCGCGATTCTCTGGTGAGGGGGGTCGCGGTTTTTTTTGCGCTGACGCTTGAGTTACGTCCTACAGAAAACGGAACGTTTTTAGAAATCCGGGGAGTTTTCTGACAGGTTCTGGCGGTTGGCCGTCGGAAGCGCAGGCTCTAGGATTTGCCGGGACAACTTGATCCTCATGGAGCTTGGCCTACATGCAATTCATCCAGACAGCGACGACAGCGATACCGTTAACGAATAGACTTCGAGGCACCAAACCCGGAGGTTCTATGATCGACCCGTCCTTGATCGACCCATTGTGCCCTGTTGTTTCGGATCTTGGTCCCGAGGAGCAGGCTGCGAGTTATGACCGTTGGTTTCGGGCCGAAGTACAGGCCTCTCTCGATGATCCGCGTCCGAGTATTCCCCATGAGCAAGTGATGGAGGAAATGAATGCCTTGATGGAATCAATGCGCAAAAGCGCTGATGCAGATTAAGTGGCGACCCAAGGCTCGGGTCGAACTCTCGAAAATCCTGAAGTACATTGGCGAGCGAAATTTTGTAGCGGCGACTGCACTTCACAAGTCCGTCGTAAAAACTACATCTGCGCTTTGTTGGCATCCCCACCTGTATCGCAAAGGTCGCTCTCCCGGCACTCGAGAGATTGTGGTAAGCCCGAACTATCTCATCGTTTATCAAGTGGCGGACCACATTGAGATTGTGAGCATCTTGCATGCGCGTCAGGAGTACCCTCGACGCGACCCCGGTTAGGATCGCTTCCTCGTCTCAACACAAGAAACCGTGCTTCCCGTGGAGGTACGGTTTTTTTGATCGTTCCCACGCTCTGCGTGGGAATGCCTCTCGGGACGCTCCGCGTTCCAACTCGCGAATTTGACGCGGAGCGTCAAGGGCTGCATTCCTTTGCTGCGTGTGGGAAAGATCAATCAGCCATCCTTCAACTCGACGTGATCCAGCGCTTGGTTGACTGCCAGTTCTCCCAACATGACGACTTGAGCGATGCCCAGTGCTGTCTTGCGATGCGAGGTTTCCAGAGAGGCGGCGAAGTTGATGAGCATTTCGCTGGCCGAGCCCAGGGTTTCGCTGGCGTTGGCCAGCAGGGATTCGGTGTTGTACCTGGGATTGGCGAGGTACATGGGTTCCGGCTCGTTGGCGCTGGACATAATGTGGGCGGTGGGGTTGAGGTAGAAATCCAGGGCGCGGTCGGCGGCTTCGTGGAGTTTTTTGCTGTCGACTGAGGCGTAGGGGGATGTGGTGTTGGTGTCTGATTCTGGGGGGTTGGGTGTTGGTTTTTTCATGGTGATTCTCCGATCCTGAAGTGGAGCTGGCCCATTCGGTTTCCGAACGAATAGGTGGCAGCTGTACGCAGGCTGGAAACCCGGGGAACGGAGAACCCGGTTGACCCGAAGGTCTCCCGCGCACAGCCGCCATAACGGAGTGCACACAATTAAGGTGCGCAAGCATACGTCATGAAAAGCGCAAATGCGCTCGGTTCACGTCGGGGTTTCCAATCCCGGTCGCTGAATTGGCAGCGACGAACACAGGCTAGAGACCGGACGTCCGACGGACAACCTGAAAACCTTGTGGGAAGGTTCCGCAAAATCGAAACATCCTTTAAACATCCCGAATTGAAATACGCATGTATAGGAGCTGCCGAAGGCTGCGATCTTTTGATCTTGATTTTGATATTCATCTTAAAAAATCAGAGTCAAAAGATCGCAGCCTTCGGCAGCTCCTACAGTGAATGTGTGCAACCGGCGGGAATTGGTCGGCTCATAGATCGCCATCGCTGGCAAGCCACACACAAGGAGTTGGGTACATCCGCAATAGCTACTGTGTCTGAGAGATAGCTATCGCGAGCAGGCTCACTCCTACCATTGAATCGCGTGCTGTCAGCAAGAGATTGGGCGGCTGTCAGGCCGCCTTCGCGAGCAAGCTCAGCGCCTACAAAAGCAAGATCAAAAGATCGCAGCCTTCGGCAGCTCCTACACAGGATGAGCGTTAGCTCGGCTGCAGCTTTTGATCTTGATCCACGGGCGACGTCGGAAGGCTGAGTGGAGGGATTGATCCGGGCGTGGGAGCGCAGCGACCGTTTGGCGCAGCCAAACACAGCGAGAGGAGGTGCAGCGAAGCAAACCGTAGGCGCTGCGCCCGGATCGATCACGGAGCGAAGGAACCCCGAGCTTTAGCGAGCGGGCCGTACGTAGGAGCAAGCGTTTTTTTTGCTTACTTTTTTTAGGCGTTTGTAAAAAAAGTGAGTCGCCGTCAGGGCGAAACCCTAGGGGGCCGTTGCCGCAGGAATGGATATGTACTCAGTCAGAAAGAACCCCAGCGCCTGACAAAAAGCCTTCGCGAGCAGGCTCACTCCTACAGGTTTAAACCGGTTTCGGCCAAAAGAACCTGGTCGGCCCGAAGGCCGCCACGTTCACTCCGCCTCCGGATCCACCTTGTTCTGGCTCAAATACCGATTCAACACATCATCCTGCCCAGGCACAGAAGCGTCCCCCGCCACCTGCCACAACCGCCGCTCAATCCCCTGCGCCACCATATGCCCCACCGCCGCCTCAATCGCCGACAACACACACAACTGCGCCGGCTCATTCGTGGTGTAGCCAACCTCCGCCTCAAGCAACTTCTTGAACTCGATAAACTTGAAAATCCCCGCACTGCGCGCCACCGAATAAATCGTCTTGCTGGTCATCACATTCGACAACACCTGCCCGCTACGCACATCCACCGCACGCAAGTTCACAGTCACCTGATCCACCCGATATTCCCGAGAAATATCAATCCCCAAATACCGCGCCCCTTCCCCACCGCTACGCACATTCGTGTCATACGCGATGATCCCGCCCTCGAGCATCATGTTCGCCGCCTGCAACGGTGGCAGCTCACCCTGAATATTCACCGGGGTATTCGGCTTCTTCTGCGACGCGCGAATGATCTTGCGCTCGGTCAGCAGGTTCTGCAGCCCTTCCCGTTCCAGCACCACAAACCAGCCACTGGCCTGCATCGCGTCCATCAACATCGACGCCGCGCCCTGGGTCACGCTGGTGGAAAACGAACTCGCCGGCGTTGGCTTGTACTGCCCGGTCTGATCACGGAAACCGTACACCACCGCCATCAACCGGCCCTTGGGCCGCGGCATCTTCAGCAAGTCGTAATAAGTCGAGGCCCTGGGGGTCAGGGTTGGAGTTTCGGTGTCCTGCTCGGCCGACATCGGCTCACGCAGACTGCACCCTTGTAATGTCGCCAACAGCAGCCCTAACGCGATGATCTTTTTCATGTCCGTTCTCCCCGGAACCGTCAGCCCGTCACGGGTTGAGGCCGTTCACCTGAATTTCCGAAACCTCACCGGTCGCTCGATCGGTCACTTCAATGCTCAGTGCCCCGGAGTCGTCGATGACGTTGACGATAAAAGAGTCGGTGGACAGGCTCCCCGTGTTGCCGGTGGAGATGTTGTCCAGCAACTGCCCTAGCAGCCGCGATTGCAATTGACTGGTGAAGCGCTCCAGCGCCGAGGTGCCGGCCACCGCCGAGCGGCTCTTGATGTCCGGGTCGTCGTGATCGTTTTGCGCCTGCGCGTTGTTGAGCAACCAGGTGCCGTTGAGCGGGTTGCCGCCGAACGACGGGTTGACCGGCGTGTAGACCAGTTCAGTGGCCTGGACAGCGGCAGCGCTGGCGAGCCCGATCAACAACCCCGAGATCCACAATCCGCTGCGCCGTGAGAACGTTGTGCTGTTCATAGTTCGTCCTTCTCAAGGTCGGTGGTGTCCTGCAACAGAGCCTCCAGCTTGCGCTGGACAACCTGGCGTCGAACCCAGTCGGCGGCCGCGTAGGCCTCGTCCTTCAGTTCCACGGTATTCGGCGGCAGGAAGCGCCGATAAACCAGGCGTTGCTGATATTCCACGGTCACCAGGCTGCCCCAGCGCGCGTCGGGCCGCTCGCGCACCACCAGGTTGAAATCCATCGGGCTGGTGTCGCGCAGGCGTTCACTGAACGAGTAATAAAAGTCGTGGCCGATGTGCGAGATCGTGTCGTCGACGATGAAGCCCATCATTTCGTCTTCTTCACCGGCGCTGGCGCAGCACGCCACAGCGGTAAGGAGCAGCGCGCACCACCACTGACGAGTCATGGCTGCAACGCCTGAGGCAAATTCGATTGCCCTTTCGCCGGGCCATTAGTGCCCTCAAGAAAGGCTTTTTCGGCGACGAACTGCCAGTCCGAATAACGCTGCATGCCATCGAAATCCGACCACTGCGTCGGGAAGTCCGCCTGCTTCAACGGCAGCTCGGTCGACGGGCTGTTGAGGCCGGTGATGCGTCCGTCAAAACCGCGTTGCAGCGCCCATTCACCCTGACCGATCGGGTCCGGATAAAGCTGACGCAAGTGATGCTTAGCCTCAGGAAAACGCTGATCGTCGAGCAGGTCTTCAAGCTCTTTCGGGTACTGCGCCAGCCCCGGCGAGCTGCGGTAATAGCTGCGCAGCGCCTGCGCGTATTGGGTGCCGACCCAGAGCAACTGACGTTCACGGTCGCGGCGTGAAGCGGTCGACCACAACTCGCCGGCACTGGCCAGGCCCATGCCCATCATCACAATCAGGAACAGCACGCCCAGGTAAGTGAAACCACCCTGCTGCGCACGATTACCACTCGGAATACTGGCTGCCATCACGCGCCCTCCCGGTAGCACCGCTTTTGATGTCGGCCACACCACCGGCAACACCGTCCGGTGGCGCGATCAGCACCCACTGGTCTTTGCGTTCGGTGATCGGATCGAGTGGCGCATTGCGCAGGTAACGTTGTTCGATCAGTTGCTCGATGGAATCCGGATAGCGCCCGGTGTCACCGTAGAAATGATCCAGCGCCTCGCGCATCGCCGACAGGCTCTGGCGCAAGGTGGTTTCCTTCGACGCTTCGAGGCTGTTGAAGTAGCGCGGCAGCGCGATGGTCATCAGCGTGGCGATGATCGCCATCACCACCATCAGCTCCAGCAAGGTAAAACCTTTTTCCCGGCGCATGAGGTTCACCACTCGCGGTAGGCGATGCCGTTGAGGCCCTTGCCCCGGGCGTGGGAGTAGACGTCGAAAACGTCCTCGCCATCGCGCGGGTTTTGAGCCGAACTGTTGTAGGCGCGCACGCCCCAACCCCCTTCATCATCACGTTTGGCCGGCACCAGCGGATCGCGCGGGATGCGGCGTAAAAAGTAGAACTTGGCGCCCTTCGCGCTGCGCACATCGCGCACGCCTTCGACCAGCACTTTCAGGTTCGGCGGGTAGCCGCTGCTGTTCAGCGACTTCTCGATGTAACCGGCATCGAACGCGCGTTTGTAGGCGTCGATACCATCGCGAATCTGGTACAGCGCATTGCGCAATTCCTGCTCCTTGCCACGCCGCACCAGGGTCTCGGTCAGTGGCGCGGCCATGCTCGCCAACAGGCCGATCAGGGCCAGCGTCACCACGACTTCGATCAGGGTGAAACCGCGTTGGGAGGCGTTCATGATCAAGGCTTCTCGACAGTGACGCGGGTGGTGGCCACGGCCGATTCACCGACGGCACGCGGCTGCGCGGCCGGCGACGGCATCACGTAGCTCTGCGAACGATCCGGCGCCTGGATGTGCATGCTGGTTTCGGTGCCGGTGGAGAACTCCATGTCCGACGGGCTCTGATACGGCAGGTTGCGCACAATCCGTGGGGTGATCGACAGCACCAGTTCGGATTTGCCGATGGTGTCCTTGTTGCTGCCGAACAGGCGGCCCAGACCGGGAATGTCGCCGAGGCCGGGAATCTTGTTGCCGGTGGCGCCGTGATCGTTGCGCACCAGCCCGGCGAGGATCTGCGTTTCGCCGTCGTGCAGACGCAACGATGTTTGCGCGTTGCGGGTATCGACCTGCACCGGGATCGTGCCCTGACGGGTCGGTTCCAGCGGCGTGGCGTTACTCACTTCCAGCGCGATCTTGATCGCCACTTCGTTGTTCAAATGCACGGTGGGCGTCACTTCGAGCTTCAGACCGACATCCAGATAGGTCACGCTTTCAGTGATCACCGGCCCCTGCGTCGACGGCACCGAGGTGGCGCTGATAATCGGCACGCGCTGACCGATGTGAATGCGCGCCTGCTCGCGGTTGCTGACGCGAATCACCGGGCTGGCGAGGGTGTTGATGTCGTTGTCCTGCGCGTTGATCTTGGCTTGCGGCGACGGGCCGATGGAGATGCGGTCAGAGTTGATGCCCTTGAGTTGGCCCAACAGCGTCACCGGCGAACCATCGGAGTTGACCACGCCGAAGGTGCTCGGCCATTGCAGGCCAAGGTCGAGAATGCGCTGGGTGGCGACTTCCATCACCTCCACTTCGAGCACCACTTCCGGGTTGGACTGGTCTTGCGATTGCAGGAGTTTCTCGGCCATGCGCACGGCGTCTTCGGTGTCGCGCATGGTCAGGGTATTGAGGCGTTCGTCAACGAACACGTCGCGGGTCTTGAGCATGGTTTTCACCATGTTCAGCGCGGTGTTGGCGTCGATGCTGGTCAGGTAGAAAGTGCGCATCACCAGTTCCTGGTAATCCTTCACTTTCTGCGGCGAATCCGGGTAGATCAGCAAGGTGTTTTCGTTCACCACTTTCTGGTGCAACTGGTTCTGTTGCAGCAGCAGGGTCACGGCGTCTTCGATGCGCACGTCACGTACGAAGATTGTGGCTTTCATGTCCGGGCGCAGGTCTTTGTCGAAGATGAAATTCAGCCCGGCAACCTGCGACAGCACTTCGAAAATGGTCTTGAGGTTGGCGTCGCGAAATTCCAGGGTCACCGGGCGATCGAGCTTGGTGCGCAGTTGCGGATAGGCAATCACGTTGCGGCTCTGCACCAGACGAATATTGCCTTGCAGCTCCAACGCACCGTCGTTGTTCGGGTCGAGTTCGAGGATCTGTTTGACCTGACGATCGGCGCCATAAATATCGCCGCGACGCAGGTCGCCACGGGCCAGCTCGAGTTTTTCGTCCATGCTGCGCAGGTAATCCATCTGCTTCAGAGCATCCTGGGCGCGGCGGTTGTTCGGCTCGATGGTCAGCACTCGTGCGTAAGCGATACGCGCCGAGGCGAAGTCGCGGCGCGAGCGATCGGTGTCGCCGGAGGTCAGCAGCGCGGTGATCGCCTTGGCCCGGCCGCTGTTGAGCAGCAAGTGCAATTCGGTGTCGCGAGGATTTTCACGCAGACCTTCCTCAATGCGGGCCAGCCCCGCCTCGTACTGACCCTGTTCAATCAGGTCGGCGGCTTCCTTGTTGGCCACCTGCGCAGAGCTGCACGCGGCCAGCCCGGCGCACAGGCCCAGGCTCATCAGCAAACGGGAACGGTTCATTGCGTACTCCCCACAGACAGGGTCTGCGACAAATGCAAAGGCAGGTAGACCAGACGCAATTCCACATCGGAAATGCCGGTGATCTTCCAGGTGTCGTCGATCACATCCCCGTTGCGCACGACGTAGATTTTTTCGCCGTTCTGCAAAAACACTTGCAGGTCGCTGCGGTCGTGCAGCCTGCCGACGAACTGAAACGGCACAGGTGGCAGGCTCGGGGCTTGCACCACTGTTGCGGGATTGACGGCAATTTCAGTGACCGTGGCCAGGGTCGGCGCGGCCTTCCAGCTCTTGGCGGCGAACAGATCACCGGCCGGGCTCAAGTCCTTGATCGGCGCCTCTTTGGCCTTGGCGATGCTGGTCGGCAGCGCACCACGGGCTTTCACCGGTGTGGCGACGGCCACTTGTTTCAAATCGGCGTCTTCGCTCGGCGAGAAATACGCCGGTAACCACGCCAGCGCAGCGGCCACACCGAAGAACGCTATCCACCCTGTCACGCGCTTGGTATTCATCACGACCTCGACAGGAAAAGGGTCATACGGATCCGGCCATTGAGGTCGGTGTCGCCAATCTTTTTGCGTTGCAACTCGAGGTCTTCCACCACCACCGCCGGCAACTGACCGAGCAAGGCGTGCACAAAGCGGCGCAGTTGCGGGTAGCTGCCGCGCACGGGAAGGAGGATCTGATAACGCGCCAGATGGGTTTTCGGGTCGACGCCGAGCGCATATTCGCCACGCGCCAGAGTGATGTGCTCTTGGGCTGCGAGGGCGTAGATGCGGTCGATGGCGACCGTGGCTTGCGGCTGCGCCGGCAGTTTGTTGCGAAAGTCGTCGAGCTGACGCTGCGGCACCACCGGCGGCGCGATGCTGCCGTCTTCAACCTTGGCCAGGTACTCGGTGGCTTCCTGAGTCTGCTGGCTCAAATGCTGCAAGGATTGCCAGCCCGGCAGCAAACCACCGAGCGCCCAGGCCACGGCGACCAGCAGCAGCGCCAGCCCGGCGAGGCCCGGAATGCCGAGGCCTTGCAGGTATTCGTGGACGATCAGTCTAGGGATTCGCATCGCCCATCTCCCAAGTCGCCGACAGGTTGAATTGCACCGGTTGTTCCGGCGATTTGACGACGATCTCGTGGCTCAACAGCGAGACGTCGGACAGCTCGTCGCTGGCTTCCAGACGTTTGTGGAAATCGAGCATCGCTTGCAGATCGCGCGCCTCGGCACTGATCCGCACCTGACCTTTGCGCGCATCCGGGGTCAGGCTCAGCAGTGCCACGTCATCGCGCGGCATCGCTTCGAGCATGGCGAACAGGCGTTCCCATGGGCGGCGCAGTTGCTGCGAGACTTTGCGCATTTCGGCGAGGTTTTGTGCCTGCTCGCGGGTTTCCGCCGGGCTCAGGGTGGACTTGGCGCCGTTGTCGCCGGTGAGCTGACGCTGAGTGGTTTGCAGGTGGCCCTGTTGCTGTTCGGTGTGCGCGTCGAGGTGCTGTTGCACGCCGAAGCACAGCAGCGCCAGCAGCACTCCGCCGCTGAGCAAACTCCAACCTAATGGGCCGGAACGTGGACGCGGCTGAAAGTCGAGATTGAGCGCGCGCATCTCAGGCCACCGCCCGGGACATGACGTACAAGCCGTCACGCACAGTCATCGAATCGTCTTCAAGGGTGCGCAACTGCACACCCGCCACGTCCGGATGCGCATCGAGGCGCGCCGGCGCATGCAGATAAACGTTGAAGGCGCGTTCGCTGGTCGAGGCCTGCAGTTGCCGTTCGCGACCGATCAGGGCACTCAGCGCGGCATCGCTGTCGCTGCCGCCCACTGAGCGCACACCGGCCCAGCGCCCTTCCCTTGCCAGCAACAACACACTGCGTTGCGGCTCGGCGACGACGAAGAGGAAGTCGCCGGCATCGAGGCTTTTGTCGAAACGGTTGAACGCCGCCATCAGGTACGGCTGCACCGAACGCAGACGCAACCCACGAGCGCTGACCAGCGTGCGCAAGCGTTCCAGCAAGTCCTGCGGCAAGGCGCTGGCGATGCGGTCGTAACCGGCCGGTTCGGCGGACAGCACCAGACTCCACGGCTGGGTTGGTGCACCGAACAGGTCTTCAAAACACAGTTGAGCAAAGCCACGCAGTTCTTCCGGGCTGCTGATTTGCGCGCTCCACGGCACCAGGCAGAAACGGCTGAAGTGCCCGGAAATGACCACGCTCAATTCGGCACCGGCACCGGCGTGTTCACCGAGCAGGCAATCGAGGGTGTCCAGCGCCACCGCGTAGCTCTGGAAGCCTTCGTCGATGTATCCGACGCTGCCCAGCCACAGGGTGTCGCTGCCACGCCGCTGACCCAAGCCAACACCGCTGGCGCCGAGCACGGCGACAAAACGCTCACGAGATAAATGTGACACGGTTGATCTCCTCCAGCGTGGTGCGACCTTGTTCCACCAGCTCCAGCGCCGATTCGCGCAGCAGGCGCAAACCACGGGCGCAGGCCAGGGCTTTGATTTGTTTGATCGGTTGGCGCTCGACGATCATCTGGCGCAGCTCGTCGTCGAGGTGCAGCAACTCGGCAATCGCCGTGCGCCCGCGATAACCGCTGCCCCGGCAATGGCCGCAGCCCTTGCCGTGAACGAAGTGGTAATGGTCGACTTTCTGCGGATCGAGGCCGGAGGCGCGCAGCTCTTCATCGCTCGGATTCACCGGCGCGCTGCAACTGGCGCACACCAGTCGGATCAGGCGCTGGGCGAGAATCGCGTTGAGCGCCGAGACCAGGCTGTACGGGTCGATTTCCATTTGGGTGAAGCGGCCGATCACGTCGAAAACGTTGTTGGCGTGGATGGTGGTGAACACCAAGTGGCCGGTGAGCGCCGATTGCACGGCGATCTGCGCGGTGTCCGGGTCGCGGATCTCGCCGACCATGATCTTGTCCGGGTCGTGGCGCAGGATCGAGCGCAAACCCCGGGCGAAGGTCAGGCCTTTTTTCTCGTTGACCGGGATTTGCAGCACCCCCGGCAATTGGTATTCGACCGGGTCTTCGATGGTGATGATCTTGTCCACGCCATGGTTGATCTCGGTGATCATCGCGTACAGCGTGGTGGTTTTGCCGCTGCCGGTCGGGCCGGTGACCAGCACCATGCCGTAGGGTTCGGCGGCGAGGCGGCGCAACTGGCGCAGGGTTTCGTCTTCAAAGCCCAGCGCCTGCAATTGCACGCCGCAGACCTTGTCGGCCAGATCCTGTTTGTCGAGCACACGCAGCACCGCGTCTTCGCCGAAGATGCTCGGCATGATCGATACGCGAAAGTCGATCTGGCGGCCACTGATGCCGATCTTGAAGCGCCCGTCCTGCGGCACGCGTTTCTCGCCGATGTCCAGTTCGGCCATGACCTTGACCCGTGAGATCACCTGCTCGGAGAACTCGGCGCCCTGGACTTTGCTGATGTTGTTGAGCACGCCGTCGATGCGGTACTTGATCACCAGACCGTTGCCGGTGGTGCCGAGGTGGATGTCGCTGGCGTGCATTTTCAGCGCGTCGTAGAGGGTCGAGTTGACCAGTTTCACCACGCTGCTGGCGTCTTCGCTGATGCTGGTCAGCGACAGGCTTTGCAGGGTATCGATTTCGTGGTGAGTGTCGCCTTGGGCGTTCAGCGATTCGACGGCGTGGAAGCTTTCTTCGTGGCGGGCCAGATAGGCTTTGAGGTCATCGGCGTGCACCAGATACAACGGCGCTCCGTGCAGGCAATCATCAATCCAGGCCAGCCGTGCCGGGTCGAAGGGATCGGCAAACACGCCGATGACTTCGTCGTTGTGGCGCAGCAGGATGAATTCACGTTTCAGGCATTGCGCGAGGGTGACCCGGTCGAACACCGGCGTCGCGGCAAACAGGCTGTCGGTGTCGAGCACCGGGTAATGCAGGGTGGCGCCGAGGGCTTGAATGAACGGCATTGCTGCCAGTTCGCACAACACGCCGAGCGCCTCAAGGACGCGTTCGCCGGAAGTGGCGGCCCGCGCCCGGGCCTGGGACAACTGCTCGCTGGAAAAATGTTCACTGGAAAAATGCGCAGGGGCACTTTCGGCCGGCAGTGGTTCGACGACAACGGACAGACGTTCCATGGCTTGCTCTCCAACCGGGGCTCAGAGCCCTGTCGGCGCGGCAAACCTTGGCGGCAAGTGCCGGAACGTCTGTTCGCGCCATTACTCCCCGGTGAGCATTTGATCGTCGTCCGGTGCCATGGCGTGCAACTGTCGTCGCCGATCCGCCAACACCCAACTGCCATCGTACAACTGCAACGGGAAGCTCTCGGTCCTGCTCTGGCGTCGTTCGACAAAGCCCTCGGAAGGGCTCGCACCGGGTTTCGCTTCACGCTTGATGCCAAGAAGGTCGCAGACCGCTCGGGCCAGTTCCGCCAAAGGAAACGGTTTGAACAGGATGTGGCTGACCCCCAGTTGCCGCGCCCGCTCACAGACTTCAGCGGTCGGGTGACCCGTTATCAGCACAAAATGGCACGTCCTGTTCTGGCGGACTGCGTCGAGCACCTCAAAGCCTTCCATATCGGGCAAGCGGTAATCGAACACCAGCACGTCGGGGGCAAAGGTTTCGGCCAGGCCGATCGCCGTCGCTCCGTCATGTGCAATCCGGACGTCCAGCCCCTGCGCCGACAGATAATCCTGAAGGTTTTGTGCAAGCAGCTGTTCGTCTTCGACAACCAGTACTTTGTTAACCAAGGTCGACTCCTTGAAACAGCAGGTCCGATGACCCCGCCCTGAGAGTGCGCCTTACCAGGGGTAACGCACACTTCATGCCAGGCTGAGTGCCGGTAATTTTATGTCTTCATGTCCTTGAAATTAATGACAATGCCCGCTCGTCCCGGTACCCCGTTCCCCAGAAACGGGGAAGCACCTGAATGGGCATCGAAGCCATTCCCCACTATTGGGGGGGAACCTTCAGTCGTCGTCAATTCGTTCGATCCTGTTCTGCACCCGTAATTGCGCGAGCACTTGGCGACGAGCCTGGGTCTGTTGCTGTCGGGCGAGCTGTGCCCTGACTGTGTCCAGCCCCTGTAAATCTGGGACATCGGCGGCCTCCAAGTGGTTCTGCAAATAAATCACATGCCAGCCGAACGGTGAACGCACCGGTTGGCTGGCAAGCGCTGCCCCGCTGATGATCGAGGCGCGCATTTGCATCAAGCGTAGACGCGCTGCGGCCACTGTGGCTGCATCGGCTTGCGCTGGCACGCGGATCAACAGTTGCCGGGGTTGCAAGGTGTTCGCGCGGATCAGCTCGGCGAATACCTGCTGTGCGGCCAATTCGCGGCGGGTGTACTCGGTAAAGGAAACCTCGTCGAAACCGGCATCCTGCAAGCGACGCTGGAATTTATCCGGGCCACCGATGGCACTGCGCATCTGCTCGATCTGTTGACGCACCGCTTGCTCGTCAATCTGCACGCCACGTTTTTGCGATTCCTGCCAGAGCAATTCCTTGTCGATCAGCGTTTGCAGCGCAGCCTGTCGCAGCTGTTTATAGGCCTTGGGATTACGAATGCTCGCCACCGCGCGGCCCTGATCTTCGAGGTATTCGGCAAAAAAGCGCTCGAAGCGATAGCCGGAGATTTCCTCGCCATTGACCCGCGCCACCGCCGGTTCGTTGTTGGCCCAGACCGCCGGGAGCCAGCAGGTCAGCAGCATTAACAGCCTTGTGAACTTCATGATCGGGGCCTCCGTTCAGGGGCTGGCAACAATCGGTTTGTAGGGTGCGACCAGATAAAAATGCTGATCTGGCAAATCCACGGTGACCACGTGCGCGCCGCTCAAGCCCAGGCGTCGACCGGGGCCGAAACTCAGGCGCGGGGTCAGGCCGGTATCGAAGTCATGCAGGCCTTCCAGCGCCGCCACCAGTTTTTCGCGGCTGGCGTCGCGGCCGGCCTGTTTCATGCCTTCGCTGAGCAGCAGCATCGAGGCGTAGGCGCCCACTTGCAGCACCGCATGCTGGGCGCCGAGGCCTTGGCCTTCGCGTAAAAGCGTCAGACCGATACGCCCTGCCTGGGTCCAGTCGCTGGGCACGAACGGATAGGCGAGAAACACGCGACGGGTAAAACCACTGGGCACTTGCAGCAGATCACCGGCCACCTGGCTCGATGCCGCGAACAGGTACGGCACCTGCCCGGCGCCCTGCAACCTCGTCGCCAGACGACTGAAACCACCGCCGCTGCCCAGATAAAACACCGAGCGCGAACCCAACGGCAGCGCTTCCGCCGCCGGGTCATAGGCTTGCAGATGGACGTTCTGCCAGCCGTGATCCTGCAAATACTGACCGAGGTTTTGCGCGGCTTGCGTCTGCATCGGGTCAGCGGGATAAGCGATCAGCGTCGGCCCTTGCAGCACGCGCAGGCTCGCCGTGGCGTAGTCGGCCAAGGCGATCAGTTGCTCGCGCAAACCGGGCAACGGCTCGAAAATCTGTGGACTGGCCTGCATCGAGCCGAGCAACGACAGCGCGCCGATCAGCGGCACCCCAGCCTGTTCCAGACGCGGGCCGAGTTCGCTGTCGAGGGCTGGCACCATCGGCGCGATCAGCGCGAACACCTGTTCCTGCTCGATCAGTTGCTGCAAGGCCTGTTCGGCACTGGCGCGATCCGGGCCGGGGTCGATTACCGTCAGGCGCAGTTGCCGACCGTGAATGCCGCCGGCCTGATTGATCCGCGCGACACTGCCGTTGAGCACCGCCGCAATCGTCATGCCCTCCTCGGCCAACGGGCCTTGGCTCGGCAATAACGTGCCGAGGTGCAAGGTCTCGGCGTCGAGACCGGGGTCGCGCTCATCGGCCAGGCGCTTGAGATAGGCGGTGAGATTGCGCTGATCCTTCATCGACAGCAGAAAGCGCGGCATGCTCGGGTCGAGTCGATTGTGGCCGGGATCGCGGCCCTGCTGAATCACCGTTGCCAGCGTGCTTTCGTTATAGGCCGGATAACTGCGGCCGTTGACCTGCTGCTGGCCGTAGGTGCTGGTCAGTCGTGCCCAGTTCAGCGGCGGCGGACGTAAGCCGCCCTCGGGCCGACCGAGGCCGTCGGCGCCGTGACAGTTCGCGCACGGCAGGCTGGTGGCCGGCAGCAACACGTCCGCCGCGCCGACCCGCGCCATGATCGCCTCGCCGCTGGCCGACAGACCTTGACGGTACAGGCGTTTGCCCGCCGCTTCTTCCGAGCTCAGCGGCGCAGCATGCGCGCCGAGGCTGATGCCAGCGAGCAGGATCAGGGCGAGTACGCGGCAGCGTTTCATGGCGCGGGCTCAGCGACCGGCCACGGGCATTGTCAGCAACTGCAAGCGCTGGGCAATGGCGGCGGCCGGGGCGTCGGGGCGAATTTTGCTCCAGCGTTTGTTGGCGACATCGCCGACGATCAACTGCGTCGAGTGCTGCTCGGGCGTCGGCACGATCTGGCCGATGCGACTCAGCACCAGATCCATCTGCGCCTTGTCGCCGGTGAGAAAAAGCCAATGAGGGTCATCGGAACCCTGCTTCAAGGTGTAAGCCTTGAGCACCGCCGGCGTGTCGCGCAGCGGATCACTGGTAAGGGAAATGAAGGTGATGTCCTGCGCCTTGTCGCCCAGCAGCTCGCGGACTTCCTTGAGCTTGCGGGTGATCAGCGGGCAGGCATCGTTGCAACTGGTGAAAATCACGTTGAGCAGAACGATGCGGTTTTGCAGGGCGTCGCTGTAGAAGCGCAGGGTCTCGCCGTTCTGATCCTGCAACGGCGTGTCGGTGAACCAGGTTTTTGCGTCGTGCGTGCCTTTGGCCGGCGCGACTGCAACCGTTGTCGGTGCTTCGGGGGCATGGCCTTCGTGGGCGAACGCGACGTTGCTGAAAATCCAGAAACACACGGTCAGGGAGATCCAGTCGAGCAGTCTCATGGCTGTTGCTCCATGGCGATGGCGGTGTGTTTGGCGTGGGTGCGTAGGCCGCTGAGCTTCTCGACTTCCTTGGCCAGCAGCTCTGGATCGGTGAAGCCGTAGTAGCGCATCCAGTGGCGATTGTTGCCGTCGCCGACGAGGATCAACGGCTGATGGTTCTTGAAATCACCGCTGAAACTGCCGAGGCCTTTGAGGGTTTCATTGATCGATTGAGGCGAGCCGGTCAGCCAGCTCCAGCCCGGGCCGCGCTGAAAAGTGCGGGCATAATCCTGCAGGCGTTTCGGGTCATCGCGTTGTGGGTCGATGCTGATCGAGACCAGTTGCACTTCCTTACCGACCCGCGCGCCGAGCTGTTTCTGCACCTTGCCCATGATCGACGAGACCACCGGGCACACCGTCGTGCAACTGGTGTAGATGAAACTCATGACGACAATTTTGCCCTGCACCAGGTCTTGTTCCAGACGCACGGTTTTGCCGGTCTGGTCGAGCAGCGGCACGTTGGCGAACTTGACCTGGGTGTGTTCTTGCGTGCTGCTGGCGGGGGCTTTGTGCCCGGCGTGTTCGTCTGCCGAGTGGGCGTTGGCGTGTTGAACGCCGAGGCTCAACAGGCACAGGGTCAGCAGGCCAGTGGATGCAAATCGGTTCATGTCGAAACTCCTCTTCAACGGGCCTGGCCGGGGGTGACCCGAACACTGGCAAAGGTCTTGTCATCGAAACCGGCGCCCAGCGAGGCGGCGCGAACATGCAAGTACCAAGCGCCGCTGCGATCGAGGCTGATCGGCGCTTCGTACACGCCGTCGGCGACTTCCAGTGCCGCGACTTCACGCGGGTGTGAAGTGGGCGCGAGGTAGTAGCGCAGCTGCACGTCTTTAACGCCGCTGCGCTGGGTTTTGTCTTTGCCTTGAACGATGCGGAAGCGCACGACATACGGGTCGTTGAGCGCCACGGCAGTCTTGTCGAGGAGGAACTCGACTTTCGGCTGGCCGAGGTGTTTTGGCTGTTTGCCGTCGCTATCAATCTGCGCGGTAAAGCAGTGAATGATGTTCGGTTGATTGAGCAGGAACGCCACGTCGAAACGCCCCGCTGCCGGCAGTTTCACCCGTGCGCTGTACAGGCCCGGCGAGACTTCGCGCAGGCTGCGATCAATGACCATCGCGGCGCGGGCGATCTGGCCACGGTTGGGGTAACCGGACATCGGCGCGTTCATGCCTTCGGCGTAGAAGTAGGTGGTGTTGTCGACCGGGTTGACCACGAACACTGCGTTGTCGTCGCGTGATACCGCCAGGCTGGAGGCCAGCGGCAAGTCACCGGCTAGGCGCGGTGCTTGCGGGCCGGCTTCGAAACCCTGGCTGATCGGTTGGCGACCTTCGCCGAGGGAGGACAGGTTGATCATGGTGACTTTCGGTGAAGCGAGTCCGCGGATGTAGGCGTAGGCCTGGGTGAACACCACTTGGTAGGGTTCGGCGCTGACCTCCAGATCATGGATGGCGCTGTTGGTCGCGGCATCGATGACGCTGGCGCGGTTTTCCACGGTATTGAGGACCACACCGAAGCGGCCGTCGGCGCTGAAGCCCATGGGGCCGAGGCCTTGTTGCAGTTTGAGCACCCGGCGGATGGCGTGGGTGCTGGCGTCGATCACGGTGACGGTGCCGTCCTTGCCGTCGGCGACGTAGACGGCGCCGGACAATGCCGAATAGGCGACGGATAACGGGTGGGAGCCGGTTTTGATCTGCTCGACGATGTTCAGAGTGGCGATGTCGATCACGCTGACGGTGCCGTCGTCGCGGTTGCTGACGAAGGCGAAGCGGCTGTCTTTGCTGAAGGTGATTTCGTGGTGGCCGCGACCGGTCTGTAAATGTTTGAGGGGTTTGAGGCTTTGGGCGTCGATCACGGTGACGCCGGAGTCTTCGGTTTTGCTCGCGTTGTTGCCGACCCAGAGCAGGCGTTCGTCCGGTTGCAGGGCGACGCGAAACGGTTGGCTGCCGGCGCTGATCGAGTCGATGACTTTGAATTGTTCGCTGTCGATGACGGCGATTTCCCCGGCAGTCGGCATGGAAACGAAGACGCGTTTGTTGTCTTTGGGCGTGACCCAATCCATCGGCGGCTGCTTGAGCTCGATCCGCGCGAGGGTGCTGGTGATGCCGCCGACCGAGACCGATGGATCGACCACGGCGATGCTCGCGTCGCGGTTCATCACCAGCAGGAAATAGCTGTTGAGGTCGAGCAACGGCCGCGCGCCGATGTTGGATTTGAGGAACACGCCGACCCGGGCTTTGCAGCTCTGGTCACGGCCCTGGGCCTTATCGGCAGCGAGGGTTTGCGGATCGACCCAGGCACCCGGGGCCACGCCGGACAGAGGCTGGCCGGATGCGCTGTCGCTGATGCGGAACTGCACATCGGCGAACTCGCCTTCACGCAGTTTGCCGTCGGCGGCCATTGGCTTGAGATCGAAATCCACCGCCACGCCATCACGGTTCAGCGTCTGCCCCGCGCCGGTTTGCGCCAGCGCAATCTCACTCAGCGTCAACAACGCCCCGGCCATGGCCAGCGTGCAAATACCGATGATGTTGATGATCCTGTTCATCTTTCACTCCCCTACGCATTCCAGCCAAACGACGCGATCCCTGTGGGAGCGAGCCTGCTCGCGAAAGCAATCTGCCAGCCACCCCACCTGTTGCCTGTGCCGCCCTCTTCGCGAGCAAGCTCGCTCCCACAAGGGATTTGCATTCATCCCACCACCCTCACTGCCCACCGCAGATCCTTGTAGGAGCGAGCCTGCTCGCGATGGCGTCATCCGCCCCACCATCGAAAACCGAGTTGCCCCAATCGCGAGCAGGCTCACTCCTACAGGGGATTTGCATGCATCCCGCCAACCTCACTGCCAACCGCAGACC
>Ga0160457_1000193_pt1 | contig 51278 bp, 38 predicted proteins | sample HID1972M_E6MG_FD_108242 | JGI IMG/M metagenome (GOLD analysis project Ga0160457, IMG submission 108242) | Enriched pill bug-associated microbial communities from UW Madison campus, WI, USA - HID1972M_E6 MG | ecosystem: Host-associated > Arthropoda: Insects > Digestive system > Unclassified ... | reverse complement strand
CGACGGCGGTGTCACCAGCACCACCAACGCCGCCCTCGTGTGCGCGTTCCACAACCAATGGCTCGAAGACCACCACATCCCCATGCGCCAGACCACCGACACCCACGGCATCACCCGCTGGCAGCTCGGCACCCCCGGCACCTACCAACCCGACGGCACCGGCCACTTCCCCGACGACCCGGGACACACCTTCCGACCCCCCGAGACGTCAAAGCCAGACGAGATTCGGAACCCGGAAGAGATCCCGAGTCGAGACGAGATCCCCAAACCTGACGAGATCCCGAAACCCGACACCTCGTAGGCGTGCGACGAGGCACGAGGTTGACGAACTAGTCGTGCAGGGTAGCCATCCACTCCTCGACATCCTCGGGCCGCCGAGGCAGGGCGGCGGAGAGGTTCTCGTTGCCGTCGGCGGTGACGAGCACGTCGTCCTCGATGCGCACGCCGATGCCTCGGTACTCCTCGGGCACGGTCAGGTCGTCGCTCTTGAAGTAGAGGCCCGGCTCGATCGTGAACACCATGCCGGGTTCGAGCACCCCGTCGAGATACAGCTCCCGTCGTGCCTGCGCACAGTCGTGCACGTCGAGCCCGAGGTGGTGCGAGGTCCCGTGCACCATCCACCGGCGGTGATACTGCCCCTCGGGGTCGAGCGACTCCTCGGCGGTGCCGGGCAGCAGTCCCCACTCGGCGAGCCGTGCGGCGATGACCTCCATCGCCGCCGCGTGTACATCGCGGAATCGTGCCCCCGGGACGGCTGCCGCGAACCCGGCGTCGGCCGCGTCGAGCACCGCGGTGTAGATGCGGCGCTGCACGTCGGTGAACGTGCCGTCCACCGGCAAGGTGCGCGTGACGTCGGCCGTGTAGAGCGACTCGACCTCGACCCCCGCATCGACGAGCACGAGCTCACCGGCCCGGACCTCGCCGTCGTTGCGGATCCAGTGCAAGGTCGTGGCGTGCTCGCCCGCGGCCGCGATCGTCTCGTAGCCCACGGTGTTGCCCTCGAGCCGCGCATGGGCGTCGAAGGTCGTCTCGATCACCCGTTCACCGCGCGCATGCTCCGTCGCCCGCGGCAAGGAGCGCACCACGGCCGCGAAACCGTCGATCGTCGCCGCCACGGCATCGCGGAGCTGCGCGATCTCGAACTCGTCCTTGACGAGCCGCAGCTCGGAGAGCGCCTCCGCGAGCTCGGCGTCGGTCTCGCCCATCTCCTCGGTGGCCCGGATCTGTGCGACGACCTCCTCGATCGCCTCGTCGGCCCCGGGGACGACCCGCAGCTCCACGCCGCCGTCGCCCACGTCCTTCGCGAGGGCATCGCGCAGCTCGGCGACGTCGGCCGTGTCGATCCCGGTGAGGATCGCGATCTCGTCCAGGGTGGGACGCCCACCCACCCAGAACTCCCCGTAGCGCGAGTCCGCGTAGAACTCCTCGGTGTTGCGCGGCGCGAGCGGCCGCAGGTACAGCACGGCCCGGTGTCCGCCGTCGTCGTCCGGATGCAGCACGAGCACGGCGTCGGGCTCCTGGTCCGTGCCCAGCCCGGTGAGGTGCGCGAAGGCGGAGTGCGGCCGGAACCGGTAGTCCGTGTCGTTGGAGCGCACCTTGAGACCGCCGGCCGGGATCACGAGCCGCTCGCCCGGGAAGAGGTCGGAGAGCCGGGCACGTCGAGCCGCGGTGAAGGGTGCGGCGGGGCCTTCGTTCGCCGACGACGGCGGACGCTCGCCCCATCCGCTCGTGATGAACTCGCGGAAGGCTTGCGAGTCGGGGCGCTGTGACCGGTTGGACCCGCGCTCCTCGAGAGGCTGGTCGGTGTCGTGCTGGCTCATGGCTCCATGCTCCCACTCGTGGACCACTGGCGCGCCGCCGAGCCCCTACCCTTGCCAGTGTGCGCATCGACCTGCATACCCACTCCACCGCCTCGGACGGCACCGAGCCACCGGCGGAGGTCGTCGCGCAGGCCGCGCGTGCGGGACTGGACGTCGTCGCCCTCACCGACCACGACACGACGAGCGGTTGGGACGAGGCCGCGGTGGCCGCTCGCGAGCACGGCGTCGCGCTCGTGCGCGGTGTCGAGGTCTCCGCGCGCAGCGGCGGGATGAGCGTCCACGTGATCTCCTACCTGCACGACCCCCACGACGACGGCCTCGCCCGCGAGCTCGAGCGCGCCAGGGACGCCCGCACGTCGCGCGCCCGGCGGATCGTCGCGCTGCTGCACGGTGACTTCGGCCTGACGTGGGCCGAGGTCGAGGCACAAGTGGAGCCCGGGGCCGTCATCGGGCGCCCCCACATCGCCGATGCGCTCGTCGCTCGCGGGATAGTCCGCACCCGCAACGAGGCCTTTCTGGACCTGCTGCACCACGGCTCGAAGTACTACGTGACGCACTACGCGCCCGAGGTGCTCGACGCCGTCATGCTCATCCGTGCCGCAGGTGGCGTCGCCGTCTTCGCGCACCCGGGTGCGGACGGCCGCGGTCGCATCGTGCCCGACGCCGTGATCGACGCGATGGTCGCCTCCGGGCTGCAGGGCCTCGAGGTCGGCCACAGGGACCACAGCCCGGTCCAGCGGGCTCGCCTCACGGCGATCGCCGAACGTCACGGACTCTTCGTCACCGGCTCCTCCGACTATCACGGCGCCGGGAAGGACAACCTGCTCGGCGAGAACCTGACGACGCCCGAGGTGTTCGCGCAGATCGAGTCGCTCGGCAAGCTCGAGGTGGTGCGCTGATGCCCGAGATCCTCGACTGGCAGCTGTTCGTCTCGGTGTTCGTGACGCTCTTCGTCATCATGGACCCGCCCGGCACGGTGCCGATCTTCCTCGCGCTGACGTCCTCGATGACGCGTCAGCAGCGCAAGCGCGCGGCACGGCAGGCCGTCCTCGTGGCGTTCGCCGTCATCGCCGTCTTCGCGGTCTTCGGCCAGGAGGTGCTCAACTACCTGCACGTCTCGCTGCCCGCGCTCCAGGCGTCCGGCGGTCTGCTGCTCCTGCTCGTGGCGATGGAGCTGCTCACGGGCAAGATGGAGGATCCCGAGCCGTCGCCGAACAAGTCCGTCAACGTCGCGCTCGTCCCGCTCGGCACGCCGCTGCTCGCCGGCCCTGGCGCGATCGTCGCGACGATGGTCTACGTCACGAGCGCCGAAGGCCCCGCGCAGTGGGGCTCGGTCGGGCTCGCCCTCGTGGCCGTGTGCGTCATGCTCTGGCTGTCCATGCGTTTCGCCGGTGTGATCCGGCGGGCGCTCAGGGAGTCCGGCACGATCCTCGTGTCGCGGATCGCGGGTCTGCTCCTCGCGGCGATCGCCGTCCAGATGATCGCCGACGCCGTCCTGGCCTTCGTCGCCGAGGCCAACTAGCCCCCAGGCTGCCACAACCCCCGGCCCTCCGCGCTCGGGGTTCCACCTCGTGCCGGGTGGGACGATGAACGATTGCGTGCGCCTGACGTCAGTGATCGTTCAGCGTCCCGCCGTTCCAGCATCCCCGCGTCCCGATTCGCTGAGGTCGGCAGGTACGACTGAGATCGGCAGTCTGGCGGACTGATTCCCGACCAGACTGCCGATCTCAGCGGAGGGTGTCAGTCCTGGGAGGGGGTGGTGGCGGTGGTGGGGTCGCCGGCGGAACGACGACGGCGGCGACGACGGCGGTTGCGCGACGCGCTGCCACCCTCACCGCTCTCGCCCGATCCCGACGTCGAACCACCCGACGCTGATCCGGCCGAAGACGATCCAGCCGCGTGGGCGGACGGGCTGCTCACTGCGCCGCCGGGGTTGCCGCTCGACGTCACGGTGGAAGAGCCCGCCGACGAGGCGACCGAGGCGTGCTCCTGACCCTCGGTGCGCTCACCCGAGGCGCCGCCGCGGCGACGGTTGCGGGTACGCGTGCGTCCGCCGTCGGCCCCGTCGCGCTCAGCACGCTCGTCGCGTCCGGCACCATCACGTCCAGCACCGTCACGTCCAGCACCGTCACGTCCAGCACCGCTGCGTCCCCCGGCGCCACCACGGCTGTCCGCGCCGCCCCGGCCACTCGAGCCGCCACGACTATCTGCGCCGCCACGGCCGCCCGCGCCACCGCGACCACCACGGTCGCCGTCGCGCCCGGCGCCCACCTTCTTGCCGGTCTCGCCGAGGTCCTCGAGAACCTCCGCGCCCAGGCCGGCCCGCGTCCGCGAGGAAGCAGGCAGGCGGCCCTTCGTGCCCTCGGGGATGCCGAGCTCGGAGTAGAGGTGCGGCGAGGACGAGTACGTCTCGACGGGCTCGGGGTGCCCGAGCGACAGCGCCTTGTCGATGAGGCCCCAGCGCGGGACGTCGTCCCAGTCGACGAACGTCACGGCCGTGCCCTTGTTGCCCGCGCGCCCGGTGCGGCCCGTGCGGTGCAGGTAGACCTTCTCGTCCTCGGGGCACTGGTAGTTGATGACGTGCGTCACGTCATCCACGTCGATGCCGCGCGCGGCGACGTCGGTCGCGACGAGCACGTCGACCTTGCCGTTGCGGAACGCCCGCAGCGCCTGCTCGCGCGCGCCCTGGCCGAGGTCGCCGTGCAGCGAGGCGGCCGCGAAGCCGCGCTCGGCGAGGTCGTCGGCCACCTTGGCGGCCGTGCGCTTGGTGCGTGCGAACACGATCGAGAGCCCGCGGCCCTCCGACTGCAGGATCCGCGCGAGCACCTCGACCTTGTCGAGGGCGTGGGCGCGGTAGACCACCTGGCGGATGTTCTTGACCGTGGCGCCCGAGTCCTCGGGGTCGTTGGCGCGGATGTGCGTCGGCTGCGTCATGTAGCGCCGGGCCATCGCGACGATCGCGCCGGGCATCGTCGCCGAGAAGAGCATCGTGTGACGGGAGGCGGGGGTGCGCGCGAGCAGCTTCTCGACGTCGGGCAGGAAGCCCAGGTCGAGCATCTCGTCGGCCTCGTCGAGCACGACGCACTTGACGTACGACAGGTCGAGGTGACCCTGCTGGAGCAGGTCGATCATGCGTCCGGGGGTGCCGACGACGACCTCGACGCCGCGGTTGATCGCCTCGATCTGCGGCTCGTACGCGCGCCCGCCGTAGATCTGCACGATCCGCACCGAGCGCAGAGAGGACGCCATCGTGAGGTCGCCCGCCACCTGGACGGCGAGCTCGCGGGTCGGGGCGACGACGAGCGCCTGGGGCTTGCCCGGGGCCGGCAGCTCGTCGTAGCCGTCCTCGCCGGGCGCGACGACCCGGTGCAGGAGCGGGACGCCGAAGCCGAGGGTCTTGCCGGTACCGGTCTTGGCCTGGCCGATGATGTCGTGGCCGGACAGCGCCACGGGGAGCGTCATGGCCTGGATGGGGAACGGCGCCGTGATGCCGGCGCCCGCGAGCGCGTCGACGATCTCGGGGCGCACGCCGTAGTCGGCGAACGTCGTGTCGGACGCCTGCACGCTCGCGTGCGAGGCCTCGACGATGGGCATGGTGGGGTCGGCCTGGCCCTCAGCGGGAGTGCCTGGCTCGGTGGGGTTCTCGATGGGAGTGGTAGTCACGTCGCTTGTGCCTTCGTGCGTGCGACGGCGGTCAACGTGATCCGACCCGGTCCCGTGCGGAAGCACTCCGGGGACTCGTCGATCAGGACGTGCGCCATCGCGAGATGGTCGGCAGCCGATCGTGAATGGCAGTGCCGGCGACGTCACCCCGAGTGCGGGCGGGCCAGCGGATCGTCGAGACGACCGGGCAACCGTTGAACGGGGTCATGCTATCGGACGGGAGCCAGATCACGCAGTGACGCGCGCCACCACGGCCAGGCGTCCCCCCGTCCGGGCAGCGACGGTGGCTGGCGGTGGCGTTAGGATTCCGCGGTGACACCAGCCCAGACATCACCGGCGCAGCCGAGCACCGAGCACGACACCCTCGCATTGCTCGGCCTCGCGGCAGAGTTCGAGTTCGAGGCCTTCGTGCGCCTCGCCGGAGACTCCGCGGCCGCTCCGAGCATCGCCGAGCGCCAGGTCATCGCCCGATCCGCCGCTCGCGCGCTCGAGCGCCAGGAGCGGCTCGTGGTGCGTATCGAGGAGCTCGGCGGCGACCCCGCCGAGGCGATGGCCCCGTTCGACGGAGTGATCGAGGACTTCGAGCTTCGGACGACGGCGGGAACCTGGTCGGAGCGTCTCCTCAAGGCCTTCATCGGCTACGCGGTGGCCGACGACTTCCTCCGGTTGCTCGCCGAGGGCGCCGACGCGCAGTCACGCGAGCTCATCGCCTCGCTGCTCGGGGACCCCGATTACGCGGCGCTCGTCGTCGAGCAGCTCTCCGTCGTCCTCGCCGACGACGTCGCTGCGGCGCGTCTCGCGCTGTGGGGCCGGCGGCTCGTGGGGGACGCGCTCGCCGTCATCCAGGGCGCCGTCGTGCGTCAGCCCGCCTTCGGACGGCTCCTCGCGTCGGACTCGACCGACGACGACCGCGTGCAGCGCGTCTTCGCCGTGCTCACCGCGGAGCACACCCGCCGGATGGAACGCCTCGGCCTGACGGCGTAGCGGCCGGGCGTGCTGACGCGCCCGGCGCCGCGCGCCCGGGCTGCGTGCGCGGGGGTGTGCGCCCGGCGCCGCCCGCGAGACAGCTCGTCAGTTGACGTTGCCGAAGCCCACGGGACGCGGCGACTCGGTGCCGATCTCGATGTAGCCGATGGACGCCGTCGGCACCACGATGCGGCGACCGCGGGTGTCCTTGAGCTCGAGGGTGCTGGCACCCGACAGCGCGGCGGCGACCGCGGCAGAGGCTTCGTCCGCCGTCAGGTCGGACTCCACCACGAGCTCGCGGTTGAGGTGCTGCACACCGATCGTGATCTCCACAGTCATGCCTTCCGTCGCTGTCGCCTGCCGCATCGCGGCACGTCGTCATCCTAGGTCGCACGGCGGGCCCCGAAGCGCGACGTTCGCGGCGGGCGTACGCAGCAGGGCATCGGGCGCGGTGGACCGGGCCGTGGCGCAGCCGACCCCAGCGCCGCTGGTCCAGCGTCAGTCGGTCGCGTAGGGGAAGTCGGCGCGGATGAGCCCCGTGACCCCGCCCCAGGCGACGCGCGCCACCAGCTCGGCCGCCTCGTCGACGGGCAGCGAGGCGTACGGGCCGTCGCCGCGGTGCCGCGCGCTCGCCGCCACCTGGGCCATCCCCACGAGTGCCGTTGCGATGAGTTCGTTGTGCTCGTGTGGAAGTCCTGTGTAGTGCTCGAGCACCCCGGAGATGTGTCTGGTGGTCTCCGCGGAGGCGCTCTCGACGCGGGCGCGGACGTCGTCGTCACGCGTCACGTCCGACTCGAAGAGGAGGGAGGCGGACTGCCCCGCGGACTCGACATAGCTGAAGTACGCGCGGACCAGGGCGTGCACGACGGCCTCACCGTCACCGGGTTGCACCGGCCCGTCCGACACGGGTTCGAGGGCGGCCGTCACGGCGCTGATCAGGGCGTCTCCACCCCGGTCGACGACCGCGAGGTAGAGGTCGAGCTTGGACGGGAAGTGGCGGTAGAGCACCGGCTTGGAGACGAGCGCCTGGTCCGCGATGTCGTCCATCGACACGTGGTGGTACCCCTGCGTCGCGAAGAGCTCCTGGGCGATCTCGAGCACCTGTTCGCGGCGCGCGTCGCGCGTCATGCGCTCGCGGCGGGGTGACTCGGGTGTGCTGCTCACGGGCCGATCGTAGCGGCCCGACTTGCCGATCAGGCGCGCCGCGATGAGAACATGGGGCGATGGCATGGCGACAGGGGTCCGGCGGACCGGAGCACTCGGCGATGCCGCAGCACGTGCGAACGCGCGCTGCGGCCCGTCGAGTGGTGCGCATCCCCATCCTCGTCGCCGCAGTGCTCGTCGCGTTCGGTGCCGGGATCGGGGCCGGCGCCCTGACGCACCAGGAAGTGCCCGTGGACTCGGCGCACGGGGAGCTCTCCGGCACCGGGCTCGCGCTCATGACGGTGACACCCACGCCTCCCGACGAGGATGACGCGCCGTCGGACAACCCCGACGAGCCTGACGGCACGGACCCCGAGACCAACGAGGGCGACGAGCCGGACGGCGACGACGACGGCTCGAAGGGCGACGGCGGACCGACCGACCCCGAGGAGCGCGACACGACCGGGCTGAGCGAGTCGGACCGCGACGCGGGGATCCTCGAGGTGGGCACGCCCCAGAGCGCGGGCGGCGAGCTGCTGCGTGTGCCGGGAGAGGTGAAGGCTCCCGGGTCCGGTGAGCTGATCCGGGTTCGCGTCGAGGTCGAGGACGGGCTCCCCGTGGACGGCCTGAAGTTCGCCGACACGGTCATGGCGATCCTCAACGACGAGCGCGGATGGGGCAGCGAGGGCACCTTGACCTTCTCGCGCGTCGAGGGCGAAGCCGACATGCGCGTCGTCCTCGCCAGCCCGGACAAGGTCGACGAGATGTGTGCACCGCTGCGCACGAGCGGCGAGTTCTCGTGCGGCCGCTACGGGCACGCCGCGATCAACTACACGCGCTGGGTCGAGGCGACCGAGGAGTTCACCTCGCGCACCCAGTACCGCCAGTACGTCATCAACCACGAGATCGGGCACCTGCTCGGCAAGGAGCACGTGTCCTGCACCGGGGCAGGCGAGCTCGCGCCGATCATGCAGCAGCAGTCGATCAAGGTCGCGCCGTGCGAGCCGAACGGGTGGCCGTTCCCCGACGCGGGCTGACGGCGTCTGCCGCACGCCTGAGTGCGCGATCGTCACGGGATGTGCCGCCCTCTGAGGCGCCTTCCCTGCGGGCTCTTCCGTGAGGTGTCTGCGCCACCGTGTCGGTGGTCCGTGGTGTGATGCGGACCATGTCAGCAGCTCCGCCCGTGCGCCTCGTGCCACCAGCGCCGCCGGAGCCGCTCCCCGAACTCGACGAGTTCCAGTCCGCAGCCGTCCGGGCCGTGCTCGCGGGCGAGTCCACCGTCGTGCTCGGCCCGCCCGGTTCAGGGAAGACGACGACGGCGCTCGCCACGCTGGTCGAGTCCGTCAACGCCGGTGTGTCGGCGGACCGCGTCGTCATGCTCTCCCCGCGCCGCCGCAGCGCGGGCGTGCTGCGCGAACGCGTCGCCGGGCTGCTCGGCGTCGTGACCCGTGGCCCGCTCGTGCGGACGCCGTCCGGCCTCGCGTTCTCCGTGCTGCGCACCGAGGCGGTTCACGCGGGCGAGCCGCTGCCGGTGCTCATCTCGGGTCCAGAGCAGGACATGCTGCTGCGCGAGCTCCTCGAGGGACACCTCGAGGGTGAGGGCGTAGGCCTCGACCTGCCCGGGGACCTCCCCGCCGAGGTGCTCGCCCAGCGCGCCTTCCGGGACGAGCTGCGCGACCTCATCATGCGTGCCGCCGAGCGCGGAGTGAGTGCCGAGGAGCTGGCGGAGCTCGGCGTGCGGCACGCGCGGCCCGCGTGGGTGTTCGGGGCGCGGCTGTACCGCGAGTACCTCGACGTCGTCGCCCTCGGTGCGTCGACCCCCGATGCGGGTGAGCGCCTCGACCCGGGTCTGCTCGTCGAGAGAGCCGCCGAGGCGCTCGCCGCGTGGCCATCGGACGACAGGGCACGCCCCGGCTGGGACGTCGTCGTCGTCGACGACGCGCACGAGGCGACGCAGTCCGTCGCCGCGCTCGTACGGATCCTTGCGCACCAAGGGGCGCGGGTCGTGCTGCTCGGGGACCCCGATGTCGCCGTGCAGACCCACCGGGGAGCCGTACCCGGGGCGTTCCTCGACGGGTTCGGCATCGTGGCGGGGGAGCCCGTCGTGCTCGGCAACGGCTGGCGTCAGGGTGCCGCGTTGCACGGGGTCACGGCGCGCCTCGGGTCCCTCGTGCGCGGCGCGGGGACCTACCGGCACCAGGACGTGGCCCCCCGTGGCCCCGAGGAGGCCAGCATCGAGGCCGCGATCGTGGGGTCCGCCGCGCAGCAGACCGCCGTCGTCGCCCGCACGTTGCGTGAGGCGCACCTGCTCGACGGCCTGCCGTGGCAGGAGATGGCGGTCGTCGCGCGGTCGGGCGCGCAGGTCTCCGCCCTGCGTTCCGGGCTCGCACGGCTCGGAGTTCCCGTCGTCGTCCCCGGCGCCGAGGTGCCCGTGCGCAGCGAGCCGGCCGTGCGCCCCTTCCTGCTCGCGCTGCGGTGCGTCGTCGAGATGGAGCAGCCCGACGGCGGGGAGGCCGACGACTCCGTTCTCGACGAGGCTGTCGCAGCGTCGCTCCTGACGTCGTCGATCGGTGGGCTCGACGCGCTCGGGCTGCGTCGGCTGCGCAAGGCGCTGCGGGACGCGGAGATCGAGTCGGGCGGGTACCGGGCGAGCGGGACGCTGCTCGTCGAGGCCGTCACGCTGCCCGGGATCTCAGCGTCGCTCGGTCCTCGGGCGGCCGCCGGGGCGCGAGCGCTGCGGAGCGTCGCCAGCGTGCTCGAGGCGGGCCGAGCCGCTGCTCGGGTGCCCGGGGCGACGGCGGCGACGGTGCTGTGGGCCTTGTGGTCCGCCTCCAACCTCGAGGGGCCTTGGCGCGCGGCCGCCCTGGCCGGAGGCGTCCTGGGGCTGCGCGCCGACGCGGACCTCGACGCGATGCTCGCGCTGTTCAAGGCCGCAGAGCGTCACGCGGAGCGCATGCCCCACACGTCGCCGCTCGGCTTCCTGGAGCACCTCGACGCCCAGGACCTCACCGAGGACACGCTCGCGGCCCGGGCCGCCGGCACGGGGGCGGTCACCTTGTGCACCGCCGCGAGCGCGGCCGGGGGGCAGTGGGAGCTGGTCGCCGTCGTCGGCGTCCAGGAAGGTGCGTGGCCTGACCTGCGGCTGCGCGACTCGCTGCTCGGTGCCCAGGCGCTCGTGGACGCCGTCGCGGGCCGGCTCGCCGGTGGCGCCCCCGACCTGCGCGAGGCCCGGCTCGCCGTGCTCGACGACGAGCTGCGGGCGCTCGTCCTCGCGGCCTCGCGTGCCCGGTCGAGGCTGCTCGTGACCGCCGTCCAGGACGAGGACGACCGCCCGTCGGCGTTCCTCGACCTCGTGGTCCCGCCGCCCGACGAGCTCGAGGACGAGGACGGCACCGAGGTGGTCGACCCCCGTCGCGCAGCACCACGGTTGCCGCTCGACCTGCGGGGGCTCGTCGCACAGCTGCGCCACGAGGTGCTCGCGCCCGAACTCGAGCCGGCGCCGTCGGCAGTGACTCTCGCGCGCTCGGAGGCCGCGGCTCGCACGCTCGCCCGGCTCGCTGCCGAGGGTGTCGCGGGAGCGAACCCGGACTCGTGGGCGGGTCTTGCCGAGCTGAGCACCCACGCCCCGCTGTACGGCCCCGAGCAGACGGCCCACCTGTCACCGTCACGCGTCGAGTCGCTCTCGACGTGCTCGTTGCGGTGGGCGCTCGAGTCCGCCGGGGGTACGTCGTCGGGCACCTTCGCGGCGCACCTGGGCTCCCTCGTGCACGAGATCGCGGAGACGCTGCCCACCGGAACGCTCGAGGAGATGACGGCCGAGCTCGACCGGTTGTGGCCGCGGCTCGGGCTTCCCGAGGGCTGGCTCACGGACCGGGACCGACGGCGGGCCGAGGAGATACTCACGCGTCTTGCCGCCTACGTCGCGGCCCACCCGGACGTCGTCGGGACCGAGGTCGACTTCGACCTCGAGCTCGAGACGGCGGCCGGTCCCGTGCGGCTGCGCGGGCGCGTCGACCGCGTGGAGCGGGACTCGGCGGGCCGGTTGCGCATCGTCGACGTCAAGACCGGCAAGAGCGCCCCGTCGATCGAGAAGGCGAAGGAGAACCCGCAGCTCGGGATCTACCAGCTCGCCGTGGAGCGCGGAGCCCTCGATGTGGCGAGCGGGGACGGACCCACGAGGCCGAGCGGTGGCGCAGCTCTGCTCTACGTCGGCAAGGACGGTGCGAAGGCCGCCGAGCGGCACCAGCCGCCGCTGTCGGAGGTGGCGGACCCGGGGTGGGTCGAGGAGGTCGTCGGGTCGGCGCGGGCGCAGATGGCCGGCCCCGCCGTCTCGGCGGTCGTCAACGAGCTGTGCGAGTACTGCCCCGTGCGACGCAGCTGCCCGCTGCAGGACGAGGGACGGCAGGTGACGGCATGAGGCGGGTCTCCGCGGCCGAGGTCGCCGCCGTCATCGCTCCTGGGACGACCCCGACGCCAGAGCAGACCGCCGTCGTCGAAGCCACGGACGTACCGACGCTCGTCGTGGCGGGGGCGGGCTCGGGCAAGACGCAGACGATGTCGCTGCGGATCGTGTGGCTCGTCGCCAACGGGCTCGCCGCCCCCGAGGAGATCCTGGGCCTCACGTTCACGCGCAAGGCCGCCGGCGAGCTCGCCGAGCGCATCCGGCGGCAGCTGCGCCGGTGGTGGGCCCACGAGCGGACCGTCGTCACGGCGGCGTCCGGGCCCTCGGTCGCGACCTACAACTCGTATGCCGCGTCCGTCGTCGCGGACCACGCGCTGCGCATCGGTCACGACCCCGGGGCGCGCGTCCTGAGCGAGGGTGCGCGCTGGCAGCTCGCGCACGAGGTCGTCGCGGGCTTCGACTTCGCCGACGATGCGCCGTCGGCGGCGGTGAAGAACCTCGTCAGCGGGGTGCTCTCGCTCTCGGACTCCCTCGCGGAGCACCTCCTCGACCCCGTCGAGGCCGAGGGGCGGCTCGAGGAGCTCGCGGGAGAGTTCCTCGGTCGAGAGCTCGGTCCACGGGGGCGGGTGTATCCGAAGGATCTCGCGAACATCGCCGAGAGCCTGCGCACGCGCGCCCGGTTGCTCGCCGTCGTGCAGCGCTACCGGGACCGCAAGGCCGAGCTCGGGGTCATGGACTTCGCGGACCAGATCATGCTCGCGGGGCGACTCGCGCGGGTCGACGCCGTGCGCGCGGGGGAGCGGGCGCGGTTCTCCCGTGTGATCCTCGACGAGTACCAGGACACGTCCGTGGCCCAGCTCGACTTCCTCCACACCCTCTTCGGTGCCGGGCACCCGGTCATGGCGGTCGGCGACCCCAACCAGTCGATCTACGGCTGGCGCGGTGCCTCTGCCGGTGGGCTCAACGCCTTCCGCGAGACGTTCCGCAGCGACGAAGGCGCGCCGGCGACCCAGCTCCACCTCTCCACGGCCTGGCGCAACGACCACGCGATCCTCGACGCAGCGAACGCGATCGCCGGGCCGCTCGCGCGGGACACGGGGCTCGAGGTGCCACCGCTGCGGCCCCGGCCGGGCGCCGGGCCGGGCGAGGTGCTCGCGGAGTACCACACGACGGTCGAGGACGAGGCCGAGGCCGTCGCCACCTACCTCGGCCGCTTCGGCTGGGCCGACGGCGGCTCGCGGGCCCGACCGACGGCGGCGGTGCTGTGCCGCAAGCGCAGCCAGTTCGGTCACCTCGTCGGGGCGCTGCGTCGCCATGGCATCCCGTTCGAGGTCGTGGGCCTCGGTGGGTTGCTCTCGGTCCCCGAGGTCGTCGACGTCGTCGCCGCGCTGCAGGCCGCCCACGACCCGACCCGCGGCGACTCCTTCATGCGGCTGCTCACGTCGGCGCGGCTGCGCCTCGGGCTCGCGGACATCGCGTTCCTCGGCGACTGGGGGCGTCACCTCGCCGCGAAGCGCCGGGGCCTCGAGCGGGACGAGTCCGCGCCGGACGTCGAGGAGGACGAGGTCGACGAGCGCTCGATCGTCGAAGCCATCGAGGACCTCCCGCGGCCCGGCTCGTCGTGGCGCGACAGCCGCGGTCACGAGCTCACCGCCGCGGCGCGCGAGCGCATGGGGCAGCTCGCCACCCAGCTCGCCGGGCTGCGGCGCGCGACGTACCTGCCCGTGGGCGATCTCGTGGTCGAGGCTGAGCGTCTGCTCGGGCTCGACGTCGAGCTCACCGCACGAGGTGGTCCGCAGGCGCGCATCCACCTCGACCGGCTGCAGGAGGTCGCCGAGCAGTTCACCTCGGAACAGGACTCCTCGGCCGCGACCCTCGGAGCCTTTCTCGAGTACCTCGACGCCATCGATCAGCACGAGCGCGGTGGCGAGCCCGGCCAGGTCGACGTCGCGCTCGACCGCGTGCAGCTCCTGACGGTCCACGCGGCGAAGGGGCTGGAGTGGGACGTCGTCGTCGTCCCCGGACTGCGCGACGGGTCCTTCCCCACGATGGCCGTGAAGGACACGAAGGGTGCCAAGACGAAGGCGTGGCTCCTCGGCGTCGGTGACCTGCCCTACCCTCTCCGCAAGGACTATCGCGACCCCGACGGCGCCGCCCGGCTCCCCGCGCTCGAGCTCGAGCCGGGCGCTGACACGGCCGGCGTGTCCGAGGCCATCAAGGAGTTCCAGGTCGCCGTCGCGCGTCACGAGGTCGCCGAGGATCGCCGCGTCGCCTACGTCGCCCTGACCCGGGCGCGCCGCCACATGCTGCTCACCGGCGCGTGGTGGGCCGATGCCGCGACGGCACGAGAGCCGTCGATCTTGCTGGACGAGCTCGTGGCGGCGGGGGGCGTCACCGTCGAGGTGGACCCGAGCGAGGCGGAGACGGAAGGCGGGAACCCCCTGCTGAGCCGCACCGCCTCCGGGCAGTGGCCCGCGGACCCGTTCGCGGGGCTCGAGGACTCGCGGCGGCCCGCGCTCGAGGCGGCGGCCGCGCGGGTGCGGGCCGCGATGGTGCGGGTGGAGGTCGGCCCGGCGCAGCATGGTGCGACGGGCCCTCGGGCGACAGGCGGAACGGACGTCGGGCCGGGCACAGAAGTCGCACCCGTGAAGGACGTCGCGCCGGTTGAGGACGCCGGGCCGGGCACGGACGTCGGGGCCGACGACGAGCGACTCGTCGACCTGCTCCTCGCGGAGGAGGCTCGTCGAGGCGATCCCGGCGTGAGCGAGGTGTCCCTGCCCCCGGCCGCCTCGCCGACCGCGTTGACGCAGCTCGTGCACAACCGCGAGCGGTTCATCACGAACCTGCGTCGCCCCGTGCCGCGTGAGCCCTCCGTCGCGGCGCTGCGCGGCACCCTGTTCCACCAGTGGATCGAGCAGCACTTCCGTTCGACGTCGCTCGTCGACCTCGACGACCTGCCCGGCGCGGACGACGCCGCCCACGCGGACGAGGCCACGGCGGCGCTGCAGGCGGCCTTCGAGGCGAGCGAGTGGGCCGCGCGCACGCCTCTCGAGATCGAGCTGGACCTCGTGGTCCCCGTGGGCGGCGTCGTCGTGCACGCCCGTCCCGACGCGATCTTCGCGGACGGGGACGGGTATGTCGTCGTCGACTGGAAGTCCGGGCGACCGCCGCGCTCGCCCGAGGAGCTGCGCGAGCGTGAGCTCCAGCTGGCCCTCTACCGGTTCGCGTGGGCGACGTACCGGGGGATCGACCAGGCGCTCGTGCGGGCCGCGTTCTTCTTCGCCGCGACGGGTGAGACGGTCCTCGCGCACCGCACCGTCACGCGCGAGGACATCCCGGCGATCCTCGCGGGAGATCTGCGAGGCGACACCTAGCGAGTGCGGCTCCCGCTCTGCGGGACCAACCCCGCCCCGTCGCCCTACGCGCTGGGTGCGTCGGCCTCGCCCTCGGCGAGAACGTGCTCGCCGAGGTCGGTGAGCATGGCCACGGCATCCTCGACCACGTCAGCCTGCTTGGTGCGCACCCCGAAGAGCAGCCACCGGGCGAGGGCGAGCTCACCCGCGAGCAGTGCCCGCTCCACGAGGTACGGGTCCTTGAGCTCGGTGCGGCGCAGCTGGTAGGCCTCGGTGATCGAGTCGACGGCGTCGCTCGGGGCGGCGACGAGGAGCCACGCGAGATCGTCGGCGGGGTCGGCGACCTTGGCCTCGCCCCAGCCGAGCACGCCCGTGATGAGGTGCCCGTCGGTGAGGACGTGCGACGACGTGAGGTCACCGTGCACCACGGTGGGCCGGAACCGCCACAGGGCGACGTCCTCGAGCTTCGCCTCCCAGCGACGCAGCAGCACGGTGGGCACCTTCCCCGTGCGCGCCGCCTCGTCCACCTCGGACTGGCGCCGCTCGCGGTAGGCCTCGGCCTCGTACACGGCGAGACCCGCGTTCTCGACCGTGCTCGTGGGCAGCTCGTGGATCGCCGCGATCGTGCGGCCGAGCGCGGCCGCGAGACCGGGTCCGCCGGTGAGCGACTCGAGCCGCACCTCGCTCCCGCGCAGCGCCGGGTAGACGACGGCACGCCCGCCCTCGGGCAACGGTGCCGAGCCGGCAACGCGCGGCACCTCGAACGGCAGCACTCCCGACTCGACGTGGCTCTCGAGCGTGCCGAGCAGTGCGAGCTCGGCCTCGAGCGCGGCGCCGGCGGCGGCGTGCAGGGGCGCGCGCACGACCCAACGGCGACGCTCGGCGTCCGTGACGAGGGCGAGGTCGAAGTCGCTGCCGGTGTGGGCCGACGGCCGCACGTCGCGGGCGTCGAGCCCGGGGACCGCGGCGGTGGCGAGTGCGGCGAGTGCGAACGGGGAGCGGGTCACCTGGCCAGCCTAGGTCGCCGGCGTCGACGCGGCCCGGCACGCCTCGGGCGTGTCCCGTGCGGCTGCCCGTCGCGAGCCACGCACCCAGACCGACGACGTACCGTGGACGCGTGACATGGCCGGTGCGGTGGGACGAGCTGCCGCTCGCGCGCTCGAGCGTGGACCGGTCGGCGAACCTGCGCGGCGAGCCAGGCCTCGTCGACACCCTCCTCGCGCGGCCTGAGACCCGCGTACTCCTCGCGCACCGTGGCCGGTTCGCCGTCCGCAGTGCGACCACGGGGCTCGATGTCGCCCGCGTCGGCGGGCCGCGCGAGGCGATCGACCTGCGACCGCCGCACGATCCCGTCGTCTTCGCGGCGCTGCCGCTCGCCCAGCGCTACTTCCTCGGGTCCGACGGCGACGGCGCCTACCTGGCGCTCGTGCTCCCCGACGAGACCGAACCACCGGGGGGCTGCGCCTGGGCGAGCCTGCGGGACGTCGGCGAGCGGCTCGACGCGCGGGACGCCGGGCTCGCGGCGACGACTGTCGCGCTCGCCGCGTGGCACGCCTCCCACCGGTTCTGCTCGCGCTGCGGGGCGCCCACCGAGCCGAGCTTCGCAGGCTGGCAGCGCCGGTGCAGCGTGGAGGGCACGGAGCAGTACCCGCGCACCGACCCGGCGGTCATCATGGCGATCACGGACGACGACGACCGCCTCCTGCTCGGCCACGCGACGCACTGGCCCGAGCGCAGGTTCTCGACGCTGGCGGGCTTCGTCGAGGCGGGGGAGAGTGCCGAGCAGGCGCTGCGGCGCGAAGTGCTCGAGGAGGTTGCACTGCCGGTCGGCGAGATCGAGTACCGCGGCTCGCAGACGTGGCCGTTCCCGGCCTCGCTCATGCTCGCCTACCGGGCGCGCGCGACGGCCACCGCCGTCGTCGTGGACGGCAACGAGATGGGGGAGGCGCGCTGGTTCGACCGCGCTGGGCTGCGCTCAGCGGCGGACTCGGGCGAGGTGCTGCTGCCGGGCCGCGCCTCGATCGCGCGGGCCCTCATCGAGGAGTGGCACGGCGGTCCCCTGCCCTGACCGGGCGGTGACGGGGCGGCTCAGGCCGAGAGGCGGGTGCGGACCTCGGCGAGCGAGGGGTTGGTGGCCGTCGAACCGTCGGGGAACAGGACGGTGGGGACCGTCTGGTTCCCGCCGTTGACGCTCTCCACGAACGCGGCGGACTCCGCGTCCTCCTCGATGTTGACCTCGCGGTAGGCGATGCCCTCGGAGTCGAGCTGGGTCTTGAGCCGCCGGCAGTACCCGCACCACGTGGTCGAGTACATGGTGATGGTGGTGTTCTCGGCGGCGGGCGCGGTCTCGGCGGTCACGGGTCCAGGTTACGTCACGGCGGCGCGGCGTCGCCGGTGCGTCCCGGCACCGTGCACCGCACCGAGCCGGCGTGCCGCAGCGGCGCCGATGCCTCGCGGCAAGGCCACCGGTGCTAGGTCATCGGCACCGAACCGTCCACAGCACCGGGCGCCCTCCGTCGTCGGTGTCGGTGCGGCCTGGGAGGATGGTCACCGATGCTCTCCGCCGACCAGATCCTCGACGCGCTCGACCCCGAGCAGCGCGAGGTCGCCCTCGCCACGACCGGCCCGGTCTGCGTGCACGCCGGCGCCGGCACGGGCAAGACCCGGGCGATCACGCACCGCATCGCCTACGGGGTGCGCAGTGGCACCTTCGCGCCGACGTCGGTCCTCGCCGTGACGTTCACCGCCCGCGCCGCGGGGGAGATGCGCACCCGGTTGCGCCAGCTCGGCGTCGAGGGCGTCCAGGCGCGGACATTCCACTCGGCCGCGCTGCGCCAGCTGAGCTTCTTCTGGCCCAAGGTCGTCGGCGGCGCACCGCCCAAGATCATGGAGCACAAGGCGAACGCCGTCGCGGAGTCGGCGGGCCGGCTCGGGCTCGGGGTCGACCGCATCTCGGTGCGCGATCTCGCCGGCGAGGTCGAGTGGGCCAAGGTCTCGCTCGTCGAGCCGGACGACTACGTGCGCGCGGCCGAGGCGACGCACCGACCCCCCATCGCCGGATACAACCACCAGACCGTCGCGAGACTGCTCGCGGAGTACGAGAAGACCAAGGCGGCCCGCGGCGTCATCGACTTCGAGGACGTGCTCCTCCTCCTCGCGAGCATGCTGCAGGATCACCGCGAGGTCGCCGAGCAGGTGAGGTCGCAGTACCGCCGGTTCGTCGTCGACGAGTTCCAGGACGTCTCGCCCGTGCAGAAGTTCCTGCTCGACCAGTGGCTCGGTGGGCGCAAGGAGCTCTGCGTCGTCGGCGACCCCGCCCAGACGATCTACTCCTTCACGGGCGCGACCCCGCACCACCTGCTGACGTTCACGAAGGAGTTCCCGGGCGCGAAGGTCGTCAAGCTCGTGCGTGACTACCGCTCGACGCCGCAGGTCGTGAGCCTCGCCAACCGCATCCTCGCCGCGCCCGGGCGGCGGGCCGGGAGCCTCGAGCTCGTCGCGCAGCGCCCCGCCGGCCCGCCCGTGGCCTTCACGACGTATCCCGACGACGACGGCGAGGCCGAAGGGATCGCCGCCCGCGTCGCTCGACTCGTCGCGGCGGGTACCCCGGCGAGCGAGATCGCCGTGCTGTATCGGACCAACGCACAGTCGGAGGCCTTCGAGCAGGCGTTCGCGGCCGCGGGCATCGGCTACCTCGTGCGCGGCGGCGAACGGTTCTTCCAGCGTCGCGACGTGCGCGAGGCCGTCGTCGTGCTGCGCGCCGCCGTGCGCCAGGCGGACCCCGACGCGGCGCTGCCCGACCAGGTGCGAGACGCGCTGCGGGACATCGGCTGGGCCAAGGAGCCGCCCGCGGGTCGGGGCGCGGTGCGCGACCGTTGGGACGCCCTCCAGGCGCTCGTGTCCCTCGCGGACGATCTTGCCGCCGAGCGGGCCGCCGCTGGGGGGCAGGCGAGCCTCGCGGACCTCGTGACGGACCTCGACGAGCGGGCGGCCGCGCAGCACGCCCCGACGGTCGACGGCGTGACGCTCGCGACCCTGCACGCTGCCAAGGGCCTCGAGTGGGACGCCGTGTTCCTCGCGGGGATGAGCGAAGGGCTCATGCCGATCTCGCTCGCGGAGACGGACGCCGCCGTGGCCGAGGAGCGCCGCCTGCTCTACGTCGGGGTGACCCGCGCTCGTGAGCATCTCGACGTGTCCTTCGCCCGGTCGCGCAACCCGGGTGGCCGGCACAGCCGCAAGCGCACGCGGTTCCTCGACGGCATCTGGCCCGACGCATCGAGCGGGCAGGGTGGTGCGCTGGGCGGGGGACGGGCCAGGCTCCAGCCAGGTCGGCGAGTGCGGCTCACCGGCGAGTACGACCCGGACGTCTTCGAAGCGTTGCGCGAGTGGCGCACCTCCGTCGCCGCGGCCCAGGGCAAGCCTGCCTACACGGTGTTCGCCGACGCGACGCTCGAGGCCGTGGCCGAGGTCCGACCGGGCTCGCTCGCCGAGCTCGCCGGGGTGGGCGGCGTCGGCCCGACGAAGCTCGAGAAGTACGGCGAGTCGGTGCTCGCGATCGTGCGTGAGGCGGGCGATCGATCGCCCTGACCGAATCTCGATGAAAACTCGTCGCGTAAATGCGTTGTCAACCCCGACCGACCTCGCATAAGTTGTTCGAGTCCGCGTTGAGAAGCGTCGCCGAGGGGCGACCTGAGTCCAGTGAGGAGGTAGGTACCTGATGATCACGATGACAGATCTGCGCGTCGCGCCCGTTGTGGCCCAGACCATTCGTCGCTCTGCCGTGCCCGCCTCCCGCTATGGGACTTCGGGCCTCGCTGTGCGTACGCGTGGGTGGCTGTCCGCCCCGACCGGGAACACCTCGACCGGGAACGCCTCGACGCACGGCAAGTCCGCCGCACCAGACTTCGCACCTCACAGGGGTGTTCTGCTCTAGAGCAGATCCAGCCCCCAGGCCGCGGAGTCCAACTCGGAACCCGCGGCCTTTCTCATTCCTCCGCCACCGGCGGTGAAGTGGGTCGGCCCGGGAGTACCGGAACCGACACCACTTCACCAGCACGGATCTTCAGGAGGACATCGTGCGGCTCACCACGTTGCTCGACACACTCGACGGCGGCGGTTCAGCGATCCAGACCGGCGCGGCGGCTGGCTACACACTCGAGGACGAACGCGCAGAGTTCGACCGTGTCATCTCGGACCTCATCCCTTGCCGGGTGAACGACGCCGAGCTCTGGTTCGCCGAGCAAGGCGCCCAGGTCGAAGAGGCCAAGGCGCTCTGCAGGTCCTGTCCGCTCATGGAAGGTTGCCTCGCCGGCGCGATCGACCGCGCCGAACCGTGGGGCGTCTGGGGCGGTCAGGTCTTCGTCGACGGCGTCGTCGTCCCGACCAAGCGCGGTCGCGGCCGTCCCCGCAAGGACGCCTCGCGCGCCGCGTAGCTCGCCCCCACCGGGCGTCCGCAGGAGGGACAGCGGACGCCCGGGCGAGGGGCAGACGGCAGGGGGCGCTCAAGCAGGGGGACCACAGGGGGCACTCAAGCAGGGGGCACTCAGCAGGGGGCTCACGCCGGGAGCTGGTCGACGCATCCGCACGACGGGTGTGCCGACCACTCCCGGCGCACTCCCACCGGCTGGGGGAGTGCGAACTCGTAGCTCGCCCCAGCGGTCGCGGGGGCCTCGCCGTCGAGCACGGCGAGCACCTGGCTCGCGGCAAACGCCCCGACCAGGTGGGCGAGCACCGACTCCTGCGGCGCCGGCGCCCGTTGGCCCCGTGAGCACAGCTGCGCGACGAGCAGCGGCCAGTCCTTGTCGGCGTCGGCGTGGTGCAACCCGACGCAGCGCAGGCACGGCGACGCGTCCGGTGCGACGAAGGGTCCGACGACGGCGTCCGCCTCCCGCACCACCACCGGCAGCACCGCGACACCCGCATCCCGCCGTGCGAGCGCACGCTCCGGGTCCGTCGCGTACGAGTCGACGAGGACGACGACGTCCGGCCGGCTCCCCGTGCACGGCCCTGTGGACACCCCGGGCGCCAGATCCGTCACGACTCTCGCCACGACCTCTTCGCGGGGTGCGCCGACGTCGCGTTCCGTGACACCGCCGACGCCGGGTTCCTGCGGCCCGACGTCTCGCGGGTCGGTGAGCGCGAGCGTCCCGACCCCCGCGGCGGCCAGGGTGCCGGCGACCATGGCGCCCGTGCGACCCAACCCTTCGATCCCGACGGTCCGCCGTGCCCGGGCACCGACCCGCGCCGCGCCGTCGTCGATGAGGAGCGAGTGCACCCGGAGGTCGTCGCCGAGCCTCGCGGGAACGGGGTCCCGGTCGGGGCCGCGACGGTTCGCGGGGTCGGGGGCGAGCAGGCTTGCGCCGTCGAGCAGCCGGTGCAGCTCGCGGGCCCGGTCCGCGTCGACCCCGTGCTGGAGGGCAAGACCCTCGAGCGGCACCTCCTCGAGATCGCTCAGGGCGTGCAGCATGCGTGCCTCGGACCGGTCGAGACCCCCGATGCGCACGGCCCAGCGGGGGTCCGTGCCGATCTGCACCTCGCCCCGTCGTCTCGTCAAGACCTGGAGCCCTCGTCGCCATCGCATTGCCGCAGGCTGTCACGGTGCAGGGCATCAGACGGAGTTATCCACAAGACAAAGGTCGGGGCGGCCGCGCGTCGCTGCGTGGCCGCCCCAGAGACGGTGAGCCGAGCCCTCGGACGAGGGCCTTGTCGTCAGGCCTTGCCGAGGATGCGGTTGAGCTTCGTGCCGCAGACCGGGCACACGCCCTTGGCCATCCGGCGCCCCGTCGAGGTGACCTCGACGTTGCCCTCGGCCTCGCGCTTCTCCTTGCACTTCACACAGTAGAACTCGCCCTTGTAGGTCTCAGCCATGTCGATCTCCGTTCACGTCAGGACCGCACCGGCGGACCGCCGTGCGTTGCCGGTCCCGTGCGGCATGTCGCCACCGAGGCCGTGCCGCTACCAGCGTAGACGCGAGGCCCCGCAGCCGCGGGATTGCAGGCCCGGCGCGCCGTGGGCAGATGATTTCCACAACCCGAGGTCAACGCTGTGGATAAACGGGAGATGTCGGTGCCGCGCGCTAGCGTCGAGGGGTGAGTTCCACCGAGTCGTCCACTGAGTCCCAGAACACCGTGCGAGACGCCCATGCCTGAGACCACGGAGCCGGAGATCGAGGTCCGTCGGTCCCGCCGTCGTACCCGGACGGTGTCCGCCTTCCGTGAGGGCGACAAGATCGTCGTCGCGGTTCCCGCACGCCTGAGTCGTGCCGAGGAGCGCGAGTGGGTGACGCGCATGGTGGCCCAGCTCAAGCGCAAGGAGGCGCGGCGCAAGCCGTCGAACACCGAGCTGGCCCAGCGCGCCGCCGAGCTCAGCGCGCGCTACCTCGACGGGCGCGCCGTCCCGGCGAGCGTCCAGTGGTCGCAGCGCCAGAACAAGCGCTGGGGCTCGTGCACGCCGTCGGACAGGTCCATCCGGCTGTCCGCGCGCCTGCAGGGGATGCCCCCGTGGGTGGTCGACTACGTCCTGGTGCACGAGCTCACCCACCTCCTGCACCTCAACCACGACGCCGCCTTCTGGGCCGAGGTCGCGAAGTACCCCCATCACGAGCGCGCGAAGGCGTTCCTCGAGGGAGTCGACTGGGCGGAGCGATCGCCTCGGCCTGGCGCGCCCGAGGGCGACGGGGCCGACGAGGCCGATGACGAGGCTCTAGATCCCTGGGCACCCGACGAGGAGTCGTCCAGTGCCCTGTGGTGATCGGTGACGCCGGGCTGACGCCTACTGCGGCTCGGTGGGTCGCGGCGTGCCGCCGTCTCCCTCGGACAGCAGCGCCTCGAGCGCCTCGTCGATCTCGGCGTCGGCGGTGCGTGCCGCCTCCCGCCGGGCGAGGAAGCCGGCCGGGTCGTCGAGATCCTCGGCGGTGGGCAGCAGGTCCGGGTGCGCCCACACGGCTTCCCGCGCGGCCGCCCCACCGGCCGTGGCCACGTGCGCGAACAGCGCGGCCGCCTCGCGGGAGCGGCGCGGGCGCAGCTCGAGACCCACCAGGTTGGCGAACGCCGTCTCGCCCGGTCCGCCCGCGGCGCGCCGTCGTCGGACCATCTCGCGCAGGGCGACCGTCTGCGGCAGGTGCGCGATCGCGGCCGCCGCGACCACCTCGTCGACCCAGCCCTCGACGAGCGCGAGCACCGTCTCGAGGCGCAGCAGCGCGGACTCCTGCGCGGGCGTGACGTGCGGGGCGAAGACGTCAGACGTGATCGCCTGCTGGAGCGAGCGCGGGTCGGACATGTCCACGGACCGGATGGACTCTTCGAGCGAGGACAGGTCGATCGTGACGCCGCGCGCGTAGTCGTGCACGAGAGCGAGGACGTGGGCGCGCAGCCACGTGACGTGCGCGTACAACCGTGCGTGGGCGGCTTCGCGCAGGGCGAGGAAGAGCCGCACCTCCTCGACGGGCACGGACTGGCCCTCTGCGAAGGCGTCCACGTTGGCGGGCACGAGCACCGTGCCGGGCTCGGGGAGCAGGGGCAACCCGATGTCGGTGCCGCCGAAGACCTCGCGGGCGAGCGTGCCCGCGCCCTGGCCCACCTGCAGGCCGAAGACGGCGGAACCGAGCTGGCGCAGCAGCACCTCGGGGCCGCTACCACCGGCACCCGGGCCGCCGGGCGAACCGGGGGAGCCGGGGCCACCGGCTCCAGCACCCGTCCCGCCGAGCAGGCCGCCCATGTCGCCGCCGCCGAGCGCCCCGAACTCCTCGGGGAGCTGGTCGCGCAGCCCCTCGGCGAACGCCGTCGACATCGAGGTCGCGACGGGCTCGGTGAGCAGTCGCCAGGTCGGCAGGGTCGCCTCGACCCACTCCGACCGGCTCCAGGCCCGCGCCGGACCACCCGCGGGCGGGAGGTCGGTCGCAGCATCGAGCCACAGCTCCGCGACGCCGAGCGCCTGGGTCGCCACCCGGGCGCGCCCCTCGCCGATGCTCGGGTCGCCGCCCTCGACGGCGGCCTGACGTGCGACGTCGTGCGCGACACCCCAGTTCACGGGGTCGTCCCCCGAGGTCGCGAGCATCCGCTGCACCTGTGTGATCATCGCCTGGAGCGCCGCCGGGTCGGTGGGCATCCCGGCGGACGCGGCGAGCGAGGCGAGGTCGGCGCCGTGCGCCCGCAGCTCGCGCAAGATCTCGCGCCCGTCACCGCCGAGGATCGAACCGAAGAGCTCGGCCAGCTTCTCCTCTTCGGGGGAGCCCTCGTCGGGCAGCTCCCACCCTGCGTTCTCGCCCATGCGGGCCTCCACTCGTCCGGTTGAGGCCCACGGTAACCACGAGCACGCCCGCAACCACAGGCCGCGGGGCCTAGGTTCGCTCTCGGCGCACTCGGACGTGCGGAGCAGGATCGGTGAGGGATGATGTTGCGGTGCTCGACCCCACGACCCCAGTGCCCGACGACGGCGGCCTCGACGACGTCTACGCCGACGACGGCGACCACAGCGCGCCGCCCCCGGCCTCGCACCGTGCGCTCGTGGGCGCCGTCTCGGGCTTCCTGACGGTGCTCGGCCTCGCCGTGCTCGCCGTCATGCCCGCGCCGTACACGTCGTCTGCCCCCGGCCCGACGTTCGACACCCTCGGTGAGACCGCGAACGGACCGCTCATCGAGGTCCGGGGCGAGCAGACGTTCGCGTCCTCGGGCGAGCTCCGGCTCACCACGGTGTCCTTCGCCGGCTCGCGCGAGCGTCAGCTCGATCTCGTGACCGTCCTGCGGGGGTGGGTGTCGCCCCGGGTCACGATCGACCCGGTCGAGCGGTTCTTCCCGGCCCCGGGGGACGGCACCGACCGGGACGTGCAGTCCCGCCAGGAGATGACGACGTCGCAGGAGAACGCGACGGTCGCCGCGCTCACGGAGCTCGGGATCGAGGTGCCGGCCACGATCAACGTGGTGGAGCCGATCGAGGACACGGGCGCCGTCGGCGTCCTCGAACCGGGCGACGTGATCAAGGGCATCAACGGGACCGAGGTCGTGACGTACCGCGACATGTCCGACGCGCTCGCCGCGGCGGACGCGGGCTCGACCGTCACCGTGACGGTGCTGCGCGCCGGGGCGGAGACGGAGCTCGACGTCGTCTCCGGGGAGCGCCCCGACGGCTCCGCCCTGCTCGGCGTCTGGGTCGACCCCGACTTCGACTTCCCCTTCGACGTGACGATCCAGGTCGACGACGTGGGTGGCCCGAGCGCCGGCACGATGTTCGCCCTCGGCCTGCTCGACCTGCTCACGCCGGAGGACGAGGCCGAGGGTCACGTCATCGCCGGGAGCGGCACGATCGACCTCGACGGCGCGGTGGGCGCGATCAGCGGCGTCCGGCAGAAGATGTTCGGGGCGGTACGCGACGGCGCGACGAGCTTCCTCGCCCCGGCGGGCAACTGTGACGCCGTCGTCGGCAACGTCCCGCCCGGGCTCGAGGTCTTCGCCGTCGGCACCCTCGCCGAGGCCCGCGCCGCCGTCGAGGCGATCGGCGCCGGTGATACGGCACGGCTCCCGACCTGCGAAACATGGGAACCTAGAGGTGCAGACGCTCGTTAGTAGGAGCGCAGCAGCCCATCTTCCAGTCGAGACGACGAGGTCATCCCGCCGTGTCCAACGCTTCAGTCCGCGTACAGTCCCAGCCCAGACGCCGTAGCCCCTTGGGGGTGACGGTCGCCGTGCTGGCCGCCGTCGTCGTCGCCGTCCTCGTGCTGGCCCAGATCTGGACCGAGGTCCTCTGGTACAACCAGCTCGGCTTCATCGAGGTGCTGCGCACCGAGTGGTTCACGCGCGGCGTGCTGTTCGTCCTCGGTGGTGCCCTGATGGCCGCGGCCGTGTGGTCGAGCCTCACGATCGGGTACCGGACGCGTCCGGTGTACGCGCCGGCGAGCCCCGAGCAGGTCAACCTCGACCAGTACCGCGAGGCCGTCGAGCCGCTCCGGCGCCTCGTCACGATCGCCGGGCCCGCCGTGCTCGGCTTCTTCGCCGGTGTCGCCGCCTCCCAGCAGTGGGAGACGATCCAGCTCTGGTTCAACGCCGTGCCGTTCGGGGAGGTCGACCCGCAGTTCGGCATCGACCTGTCGTTCTTCGTGTTCGTGCTGCCGGGGATCCGGTTCGTCGTCTCGTTCCTCATGGCCGTCGTCGTGCTCTCGACGATCGTGGCCGTCGCGACGCACTACCTGTACGGCGGCCTGCGCGCGACGGGTGGCGAGGGCGAGCGCACCACGCGGCACGCCCGCATCCACCTCGCGACCCTCGGTGCGCTGTTCATGCTGCTCGTCGCGGCGAACCAATGGCTCGACCGCTATTCGCTGCTGACGAAGTCCGGCGCAGCGATCGACGGTGCGACGTACTCCGACGTGCACGCCGTGCTGCCCTCCAAGGCGATCCTCACGGGTGTCGCCGTCCTCGTCGCGGCGCTCTTCGCGGTCGCCGCGGTGCGTGGCACGTGGCGTCTGCCCGCGATCGGGCTCGGGCTCATGGTCGTCTCGGCGATCGTCATCGGCGGCATCTACCCCGCCATCGTGCAGCGCTTCCAGGTGACACCGAACGCCCAGGAGCTCGAGCGCGAGTTCTACCAGCGCAACATCGACGCCACGAAGAAGGCGTTCGGCCTCGAAGGGGTCGAGACGATCCCGTACCAGGCGACGACGGAGGCCGTGGCGGGTGCGCTCGCGGACGACGCCGAGCCGACCGCCTCGATCCGACTGCTCGACCCGACGATCGTGTCGAACTCGTTCCGTCAGCTCCAGCAGAACAAGCAGTACTACAACTTCGCGGACTCGCTCTCCGTGGACCGGTACGTCATCGACGGCGAGAGCCGTGACACCGTGATCGCCGCTCGCGAGCTCTACCTGCAGGGTCTGGGGAGCCGCTCGTGGGTCAACGACCACACGGTCTTCACGCACGGCTTCGGCATCGTCGCCGCCTACGGCAACACGACGACGGTCGACGGGCAGCCCGCGTTCTACGAGCGCGACATCCCGTCCATCAACGGCCTGGGCGAGTACGAGGAGCGCATCTACTTCGGCCAGAACTCGCCCATCTACTCGATCGTCGGGGCACCAGAGGGCCGCGGCGACTGGGAGCTCGACTACCCGGACGACGCCGCGGGCGGACAGGTCAACACGACCTTCCCGACGCGCGAGGTCTCGGCGGGTCCCGCCGTCGGCGACCCGTGGACCCGGCTGCTCTACGCGCTCAAGTTCGGTGACGAGGAGATCCTGTTCTCCGACCGTGTCACCCCCGAGTCGCAGATCCTCTACGACCGTGACCCGCGCAGCCGCGTCGCGAAGGTCGCCCCCTACCTGACCCTCGACCAGCGGGTGTACCCGGCCGTCGCGGACGGTCGCATCAAGTGGATCGTCGACGGCTACACGACGACGGACGCCTACCCGTACGCCGCGGCGCGCTCGCTCGACGAGGCCACGGCGGACTCGTTGACCCGCAGCTCGGAGACGATCGTCGACCTGTTGCCCGAGATGGTCAACTACATCCGCAACTCCGTGAAGGCCACGGTCGACGCCTACGACGGCACGGTGACGCTCTACGCGTGGGACATCGAGGACCCGATCCTGCAGACGTGGGCGAAGGTGTTCGACACGTCCCTGTCGCCGATGTCGGAGATCTCCGGTGAGCTCATGAGCCACTTCCGCTACCCGGAGGACCTGTTCAAGGTGCAGCGCGAGCTCCTCTCGCAGTACCACGTGGACAACGCGACCGAGTTCTACTCCGGCCAGGACTTCTGGAAGAGCCCGGACGACCCGGTGCGCTCCGGCACGGTGCTCCAGCCCCCGTACTACCTGACGCTCAAGATGCCGACGCAGGACGAGGCGACGTTCTCGCTCACGTCGAGCTACATCCCGGGTGGTAACACGGACCGCAACGTCCTGACGGGCTTCCTCGCGGTCGACGCCGAGACGGGGAACACGCCGGGTGAGGTGCGCGAGGGTTACGGCCAGCTCCGGCTGCTCGAGCTGCCACGCAACTCGACGGTGCCGGGCCCGGGCCAGGTGCAGAACAACTTCAACTCCGACCCGTCGGTGTCGACGACGCTCAACCTGCTGCGGCAGGGCAACTCGAACGTCATCAACGGCAACCTGCTGACCCTGCCCGTGGGTGGTGGCCTGCTGTACGTGCAGCCCGTCTACGTCCAGGCGTCCGAGGGCACGAGGTTTCCGCTGCTGCAGAAGGTGCTCGTGGCCTTCGGCGACAAGATCGGGTTCGCGGACACGCTCGACGAGGCGCTCGACCAGGTCTTCGGTGGTGACTCCGGGGCCGATGCAGGGGACGCCGGCAACGAGGGACCGACCACGCCGTCGCCGTCCCCCGAGCCGTCGCCGTCGCCTGAGCCGACGGACCCGCCGACGACGGAGCCCACGGACCCGCCGACCACCGAGCCGACCGAGCCCACGGACCCGCCGACGACGGAGCCCGCTCCCGAGGACGACAGCCCGCGGGCGGCCCTCGAGGCCGCGCTCCGGGACGCCTCCCAGGCCATGCGTGACTCCGACGCGGCGCTCAAGGCCGGTGACTTCGCGGCCTACGGCGCGGCCCAGGAGCGCCTGCAGGATGCGATTGCCCGGGCGATCGCGGCGGAGGCTGCGCTCGGCGCGGCGTGAGTCGCGATCAGGTCCCTTCGCCAGGTCGCCGTCGGCGAGCTCCCGTCCCTCGGGACGGGCGCCCGCCGACGGCGATTTGGTGGGGCCCCAACCGTCACGTAGAGTGTCACTACCGACGCGGGGTGGAGCAGTTCGGTAGCTCGCCGGGCTCATAACCCGGAGGTCGCAGGTTCAAATCCTGCCCCCGCTACTTGTGAAGCAGCAGGACAGAGGCCCTCTCGATCTGATGATCGAGAGGGCCTCTGTCGTTCCCCGAGCGCGGCGTGTCAGCGCAGCGTGAGCTTCACGGACTTCGCCTTCGAGGCCTTGAGCTGTGAGGTACCGAGGTACTTCACCGTCAGGGTCCGCTTCCCGGTGTTCTTGCCGAGCTTGCTCGTCTTCACCTTGACCTTGGCGACGCCCTTCGCGTTCACCTTGGCCGAGGCGACCTTCGTGCCGCGGTAGTACACGGCCACGGAGCCGGACCTGGCGAGCGCCTTGGGCGTCACCTTCGCCGTCACCGTGAGCGTCTTGCCTCGCTTGAGCGTCTTCTTGCTCGCCTTGACGGAGGAGAGCTTGGAGGCCGCCTTGGTCACCTTGAGCCTGACGGCCTTGCTCGACGACGCCTTCGCGTCCGCCGTGCCACGGAACTTGGCCGTGAGCGAGTACGAGCCCACCTTCGGCGAGAACCGGTACGTCGCCTTGCCCGACGACGAGACCTTCGCGGACCCGAGCTTGCTGGCGCCGCGGTAGAAGTCCACGACACCGCTCTTGGCGCCGGCGACGGTCGCCGTGAGCGTGGCCGACTTGCCCACCACGATGCTCGACCTCGAGAGTGCGAGCTTCGTCGTCGTCGCCACCGGCGAGGCAGGCTGCTCCGGCTCTTCGGGCTCCTCCGGCTGCTCCGGTTCCTCCGGCTCCTCCGGCGTGATCGGCCCGGTGTAGACGACCGCGCGACCCACGGGCGCTGGCGCCACCACGGGGTGGGCCTCGAAGTACTGCACGGTGGCCTCGAGGTCGACCGTGCCGGTGTCGGCCCGCCCGGTGCCCTCGACGAAGGTGGGGAAGTTGTCGCCGCCCGCCGCGAGGAACGAGTTCGTCACGACCCGGAAGGTGTCCGTGGCTGCCACCACACCGCCCCGGAAGGTGATCTCCTTGATGCGCGAGCCGCGCGGTGCGCCGTCGTCGTACGTGTAGCTCAGTCCCTCGGAGACGCCAAGGTGCAGCTTGGGCCGCGAGGACCCGGCGGGCTGCCACTGCTCCTCCAGGACCGCCTTGAGCTGGGCTCCGGTCAGGTCGAGCGCGACGAGCGTGTTGCCGAAGGGCTGCACGTTCGCCACCTCCTTGAAGGTGACCGTCCCGTCGCCGGAGTACGTGAGGTCGGCACGCACGCCGCCCGGGTTCATGAGCCCGATCTGGGCGGGCACCCCGGCGAAGTTCTCGTTCGAGGCCGCCCAGAGCTGGATGTCGGCGATGAGGTTGCTGAGCGAGGACTCGCTGCCCCGGTCCTCCGCCCCCGCCGCGTACGCGCGCGAGATGGTGCCCGAGATCTTTCCGATCGGCTCGTTGCCCACGACGTCCGCGGCGGCCTTGGCGTCGGCGACGATGGCCGCCACGCTCGGGTCGGCCGGGAAGAGCGCGTTCGTGCCGTCGTGGAGCCCGACGACGGAGCCCCGTGCCGAGAGCACCTTCTTGCTCGCGGCGTCGACCTTGAGCTCGAGGCGCGCGAGCGCCTTGCCGTACTCCCAGCCCTGCAGCACGGGGCGGGTCTTCCCGCCGCCCCACGCGACCGGGAGCTCGCACGCGTACTGCAGGTGCGTGTGACCGGAGAAGATCGCGTCGATCTTCGGCGAGGCCTTCGTCACGAGCTCGGAGTACGTCGAGCTCTCCGCGAGGATGCCCGAGCAGGACGCCGCCGCGGCACCCTCGTGCGTCAGCAGGACGACGACGTCGGCCTCGCCGTTGCCCTTGATGCCGTCGGTGAGCTTCTTGGCGACGCGGTTGGCCGCCTCGAGCTGGTCGCCGAACTCGATGTCCGCGATGCCGTCGGGCGAGACCATCGAGGCGGTCTGCTGCGTGACGGTCCCGATGAAGCCCACGCGCACACCGTCGACCTCGGTCACCCAGAACTCGTCGAGCACGGGGGTCTTGGTGCCCTTGGCGTAGACGTTGGCGCCGAGCGCGTAGCGCGGGTCGCCGTAGCGGTCGATCACCCGGTTCCTGAGGTCGTCCCACCCACGGTCGAACTCGTGGTTGCCCACCACGGAGGCCTGCAGACCGCCCGCGACGAGCGCGTCGATCGTCGGGTTGTCCTGCTGGGAGAACGACGTGAAGGTCGAGCCGCCGATCGAGTCGCCGGCGGAGACGAACACCGTGTTGGGGCGGGCGGCGGAAAGGGCGTCCACCGCGCCCGCGACGACGGCGGCTCCGGCGACGCGGTTGGCGGGGTCGGCCTCGAGGCGACCGTGGAAGTCGTTGATCGACAGGATCTGCAGGTCGACCGTGTTCGCCGTGACCTCGATGAGCGTCGTCGTCCCGGAGACCTCGTTGCCGACGGCGAGCAGCGCCTCGCCCGTCGGGGACTGGGCCGCGGGGACGAACGCGATCGACTCGGGACCGAGGTCGCCCGCCGCGGGCGTCTCGACGTCGGCGGTGAAGTCACGGTTGTTGAGGTACGTGACGTACCGGGACGAGGCAGGCCGGGTCACGTCGTAGACCATGACGCCACCGAGCCGCTCGAACCCGATGAACGCGTAGGTGCGCCCGCCGACCTGGCCGATCGTCACGGCCTCCGGCTCGACGCCCTTGTCGTCGCTGCGGTTCTTGCGGGCGTTCGCCGCGTGGTTGGAGTTGAAGAAGTCCGGCTCGATGTCGGCGATGATCTGCTCGAACTGGTCGCCCGAGTCGAACACGAGGTTGCCCGCCGTGTCCCAGATCGAGAAGGAGCGCGCGCCGAAGGCGTGGAGCTCGGTGTAGCACTCGGCCTCCTCGTCGTACGGGCTCGTGATCGTGATGTTGAGCCGGCCCAGCCTGGTGTTGTCCGCCGCGGCGGCCTGGAGCGCCGGGTTGGAGTCGCACACCGTGAGCGACCGGGCGCGTGCCGGCTCGACGTAGGACCCCCACTCGCGCGCGTCGCCCTCGTTCGCCGTGACGAGGTAGGTCCGCGAGTCGGCGACGAAGCTGTCGATCGCGTCGGGCATGTAGATGCCCTTGAGGCCCGGGTAGGTCGCGATCTCGATCGCCGCGGCCTGGTCGGAGGCGTCGAGGCCGTTGCCCCGTACGCCGTGGTCCTTGAGGCCGAGCGGGAGGAGCTCGGTGACCTCGGCGGCATCGAGGTCGACGACGGCGATGGCGTTCGCCTCCTGCACCGTGACGTACGCCGTCGCGCCGACCGTGGTGACGTACTCCGGCTCGAGGTTGCGCGAGACGGGGTTGTCGAGGCCGTCGATGCCGGCGAAGATGCGCACGCCCTCGGGCAGCGGCTTCGCGCCATCGGCCTCGAAGGCGTGGAAGTCCGCCGTGCGGACGTCGGCCTGGCTCGCGGCCGCGACGGTCGTCGGCAGCGTGATGACGGAGATGGAGCCTTCCGGGTCCTCGGAGTAGTCGTCCGCCGGTTCGCCTTCGTTGGCGACGACGGCGTAGCGCCCGTCCGCCGTGATCGCGACGGAGTCGGGGAGCGCGCCCAGCTCGACCGAGCCGAGCGTGGCGTCTTCGGTCGTCGTCGCGTTCGCGTCGAAGAACACGGCGTAGCCGTTCGCCGTCTTGGTCGTGCCCTCGGTGATGACGACGCCGAGGCCGTCGGCGCGCACCGCGACCGACTGAGCCGGGTGTCCGGCGTCGAACGAGAAGAGCTTGGTCGGGTTGCTCGGGTCCGCGACGTCGAGCACGTCGACCGTCCCGGCGAACGCGTTGACGGCGAACACGCGCGAGTCGAAGTACGTGACGATCTCTGCCGCGGCCTGCTCGAACTGTCCCGTCTCGTAGCTGCCGAGCACGCGCAGCTCGAGCGCGGCGTCCGGTGCGGAGCCGGTGACGGGTTCGGCCACCGGGGCGGCGTGCGCCAAGGGGACCACGAGACCGGTGGCGACGAGCGCCGCGGTCAGGCAGGCGCCGACGACGCGTGCGCCGCCGTGCCTCGTGAAGCTGGATGACATGGTGAGCCTCTCGCGAGTCCATCGGGTCAAAGGGGACTTTTCACTGTCTAGTGACCGTGCGTGTGCAGGCGATGAACGCGAGGGGACGCGGGGGCAAAGACTGGGCGCAAGTAGCATCGGCGGAGTGGCACAGCGCGAGGCGATCACCCCGGCACGGCACTCGTGGGTCGAGGACGCCGTCGCGACCCTCATCGGCACGTACGTCGCGTCGTTCGGAGTGTTCCTGCTGCACTCCGGGGAGGCGGTCACGGGCGGGACGGCCGGGCTCGCCCTCCTGCTGAGCTACGCCTCAGGCGGGTCCTTCGGTGTGCTCTTCCTCGCCGTCAACGTGCCGTTCCTCGCGCTCGGCGTCTGGAAGCGTGGGCTCGGCTTCGGGGTGCGCACCCTCGTGGCGATCGTGCTCGTCGGTGCGTGGACCGAGCTGCACCCGGTGTTCCTCGACCTCGCCGAGATCAGCAGCGTCTACGCGGCGCTCACCGGCAACCTGCTCGTCGGGATCTCGATGCTCATCCTCTTCCGGCACAACGCGAGCATGGGCGGGCTCAACACGCTCGCGCTGCTCGCCCAGGACCTGCTCGGCTGGCGGGCCGGCTACGTGCAGCTCGCGTGCGACGTCGTCATCATCGGCGCGGCGCTCACCGTCACGGAGCCCGCCATCGTCGTCGCCTCCGCCGTGGGGGCTGGCCTGCTCAACCTCGTGCTCATCATGAACCACCGCCCCGGCCGATACGTCGGCGGGGCGGTGGCATGAGCTCGGCCTCCTGATCGAGTAACGACGCGGCGAACCACGTCAAGACCAGCGGCGTCACGCGGTCTGGGCGGCGTGCTTGCCCTCCGCGAACTCCTCGACGAGCTTGGCGTTGAACGCCGGCAGGTCGTCGGGTGTGCGGCTCGAGACGAGCCCGGCGTCGACCACGACCTCCTCGTCGACCCACGTCGCCCCCGCGTTGCTCAGGTCCGTGCGGAGGCTCGCGTAGGACGTGAGTGTGCGGCCGTGCAGGACGTCGGCGTCCGTGAGGATCCAGCCCCCGTGGCAGATGACACCCACGGGCTTGTGCTGCGCGAAGAAGTCCCGCACGAAGCCCACTGCCTGCTCGTCGAGCCGGATCGTGTCGCCGTTGACGACGCCGCCGGGCAGGACGAGGCCGTCGAAGTCCGTCGCGTCGGCGTCGGCCGAGGTCAGGTCCACCTGAGCCTCATGGCCGTTCTTGCCCGTGATGGTGCCCGACTCCGTCGACACGAGCGTGGCCGTCGCGGCGTGCTCGGTGACGGCGTCCCACGGCGACGTGAGCTCGCTGTCCTCGAAGCCGTCGGTCGCCAGGAACGCGATCTTCTTTCCGGTCAGGTGCGACATGGTGTGTGTGCTCCTCTCGGTAGGGCCTCCACGCTATGTCGGGCTCGGTGCTTCGGCGACCGGGGGGTTAGTGGTCGTGGTCTTCGTGGTCGTGGTCGCCGTCGTGCTCGTCGTCGTGGTGACCATCGCCGTGGCGGTCGCCGTCGTCCGCGTGCTCGCCACGGGCGCCCGGTACCTCGCCGGTGATCCCCACGATCTCGTTCGCCGCGACCTCGAGCTCCCCGCTCCGCCAGACCTGCTCGGTCTCGACGTCGACCGCGTGCACCATGCGGCGCACGGGGTCGGTGACGTAGGCCGAGCCGTCGAACACGAGCAGCGTCGGCCGCGCCTCCTGCCAGTCCGCGGGCGCCTCCCACGGCTCGACGACGGCGATCGAGGCCGTGAGCTCGCCCGAGTCGGGGTCGATCACGTGGAGCGCGCCGTCGGTGCCGAGCACGAGAACCTCGCCGTGCGTGCCGCGCCCGAGCGAGCGGAACGTGTAGCCGGTCGGCAGGTCGACGACCCGCATCGAGCCGCTGGTCGTGTCGACGAGCGCGATCCGGGAGGCGCCGTCCGCGATGGCGCGCGACTCGGACGTGTAGTCCCCGAGCACGACGCCGGAGGCCGACGAGCCGACGAGCGTGCCGAGCTTCCCGTCGGCGTCGGGGGAGTCGATCTTCGCGAAGCCGCCGTCCGCGTAGACGAGCGCTCCGTCGGTGCAACCGAAGACGACGGCCTCGCCCGCCGCGACCGCCTCACCGTGCACGCCGGGGCACTGCGTCGACTCGGCGCGTACCTCGCCGTCGGCACCGAGGGCCCGCACCCCGGTGCGCCGTTCCTGGTTGCCCTCGGTGACGAGCATCGTGCCGTCGGAGAGCTCGACGGCGACGCCGTGGTGAGCCTCGGGCGTCGTGAGACCTCGCGGGTCGCCCGCGGCCGGGCCCGCGCCCACGGCGGACGAGTCGACGGCGAGCACGGTGCCGGTCCCGTCGTCGAACAGGACCGTCCGCCCCGCGTGCACCACGACGTGGCCGGGCGTCTCGGCCGGGAACACGACGTCGGTCAGCAGCGGGGCGGCGTTGAAGTAGTGCGCGTGATCGCCGTGCGCCTCGCCCCAGGTCCCGACGTCGAGGACGTGGAACCCGCCCGTGGTCGAGACGAGTGCGTGCCGGCCGTCACCCGCGGCGTTGAGACGCACGAAGCCGTCGAGGGCGACGGTGCCGACGAGCTCGAGGCTGCCCGCGTCGAGCACCGCGACGCCCCCGTCGTAGCTCAGTGCGAGCCGTGGGCGCACCGCGGGCGCCTCCGTGATGTCGGAGGTGACCGGGGCGTCGGCATCCGTGCCGGCATCGGTGTCGGGCGCAGGCGTCGAGGCGCCGGGCGAACCGACGGTGGCCGACGACGGCCCGTCGCTCGGTGTGGCGGCCGCGCAGCCGGTCAGCAGGGTGAGGGCTGCGGCCGCTGCGACGGTGAGGCCGCGGTGGCGGTGGGCGAGGGGATGGGACATCGAGACTCCTGGGTCGGTGTGCGGTGCTGGAGCGGCGCTCCGCGAGGAACCGTAACAGAGAATGAGAAGCGTTATCAATAACGTTCGCGACGCGGCCCGACATGCGGAATGCTCGACTCATGCCCTCCAGCCAGAGCCACCCCCGCGGGCACCCTGACGACCACGGGCACGGCCACGACCACCCCCGCGACCACGGGCGCGGTGACAGCCACGACCACGGCCACGTCACCGTCGTGGCGAGCAGGCGGGCGAGGCGGATCATCGCGGGGTTCCTCGTGCCCGCTCTCCTCGTGACGTTGTGGGGCGTGTGGGCGCTGTGGCCGGGGGGTGAGAGCAGGCCCGTGCTCGAGTCGACCGCCCCGGGGGCCGCCGTCGTCGACGTCCTCGTGACGGCCACCGACGTCGAGACGGAGATCGGCACCCAGGTCGAGGGGCGCGGCGCCGACGGCGAGACGGTGCTCGTGTACATCCCGGCCGAGTACGTCGACCATGTTCGCGAGGGCGACCGGCTGCGCGTGGTCTCGCTCGGCCCCGACCTGGGAGGCGGCGGGCCGACGCACGTCTTCATGGACTTCGTCCGGACCCCGCCGATGCTCGCGCTCGCCCTCGTGATGGCGCTCCTCGTCGTGCTCGTCGCACGGCTGCGGGGGTTCGCGGCGCTCGTCGGGCTCGGGCTCTCGCTCGCGGGGCTCGCGGTGTTCACCCTCCCGGCGCTCCTCGTGGGGCGACCGGCGCTTGCGACCGCGCTCGTGAGCGCGTCGGCGATCATGTTCGTCGTCCTGTACCTCGCCCACGGATTCTCGGCCCGGACGTCGACGGCGCTCCTCGGCACGCTCGCCGGTGTCGTCCTCACGGCGGGGATCGCCGCCTGGGCGACGGGTACCGCTCGCCTGACGGGCCTGTCCGGGGAGTTCTCGCTCGACCTGCTCCACCTCGCGCCACAGATGTCGTTGAGCGGCGTGCTGCTCTGCGGGTTCGTGCTCGCCGGGCTCGGCGTGCTCAACGACGTGACCATCACCCAGGCGTCTGCGGTGTGGGAGCTGCGAGCGTCCGCCCCGCTCGCCTCGCGGCGCGAGGTGTTCTCGCGAGGGATGCGCATCGGGCGGGACCACATCGCCTCCACCGTCTACACGGTGGCATTCGCCTATGTCGGGGCGGCGCTGCCGCTCGTGCTCCTCGTCTCCATGAGCGACCGACCGCTCCTGCACTCCCTGACGGCGGGGGAGCTCGCCGAGGAGATCGTCCGCACGCTCGTCGGCTCGATCGGGCTCGTGCTCGCGATCCCGGCGACGACGGCGATCGCGGCGGCCGTGGCCGGTCCCGGCTCGGTCGTCGGCCCGGCCCCTGGCTCGGACGTCGGCTCGGCGCCCGACACGGATGCCGACACGGATGCCGACACGGATGCGGTGGTTCCCGTCGCTTCCTGGCCACCGCCCTCCAGATCCCCACGTCAGGGCTCGAATTAGGCCAGGAAGTATGAGAAAATGGGTCTATCTCCGGCTCGCAAGAGATTCTCGCCAGTGCGCACCTGTGCACCCGCCGTTCCTTGCGCGTTCCGCGGACCGACACCCGTCCCCACGGGTGCGGTGCGCTGTGCGGCCCGTCTCCCCGGACCGGGCTGAGCGCGGAGCAGCGCTAGCGCAGAGGTAGAGGTATGCAGTTCTCAGTCGGCCAGACCGTCGTCCACCCCCAGCACGGACCTTCGACCATCACCCAGGTCTTCCACCGCACCATCCGCGACGAGCAGCACACCTACATCGAGCTCGAGGTCCAGCGCTCGGACCTCAAGGTCTCCGTCCCGGTCAAGATCGCCGAGGAGATCGGCATCCGCGAGCCGCGCACCGCGAAGGAGCTCGGTGAGCTCTGGGAGGTCCTCGGCCGTGCGACGGAGCACGAGGAGGAGCAGTGGTCCCGCAGGATGAAGGACAACCAGGAGCGACTGCGCCTCGGTGATCTCCTCTCGACCGCCGGCGTCGTCCGTGACCTCACCCGCCGCAGCGAGGCCAAGGGCCTTTCCGCCGGCGAGAAGGACATGCTGCGCAGCGCCATGCAGCCGATCATCGTGGAGGTCGGGCTCTCGCTCGGCATCTCCGACGACGAGGCCGAGCAGGTCCTCGAGAACGCGATCCGCGGCGAGCTGCCCGTCCTCGCGAGCTGACACGACTCTCGTTCGGACGCGCTTAACTCTGACACGGCCCGTGCACTGACACGGCACACCCGCAGAGCTGCAGACTCGTCGACGCAGACTCCCGAACCCGCCACCGCACACCCGCGGTGGCGGGTTCGCCGCGTCTAGCGGCGGTGCCCACTACCCTCGGATGAGCCAGCAACGTCGCTGACCTGGAGGTTCACGGTGGACTACGTCATCGCACTGTTCCGGCTGTTCGTCGCAACGCTCGCGCTGCTCGGGACGAAGGAGATCTGGCTCGAAGGCGATCTTCACGGGCTCGTGTTCTTCACCAACCAGACGGGCTTCATGCTTGCCGCCGTCATGGTGTGGGGCGCGGTGGCACAGGTGACGAGGCTGCGCCAACCGCCGGCGTGGTTCAAGGGTGCGGTCGTGGTGTTCCTCGTCATCACCGCCCTCGTCAGCCTCTTCGTGCTCGCACCCCAGGCGTCCGACGCGCCCGTGCTCGCCCTGGGGATGACGTCCGGCACGATCGAGCACGAGCTCAACCCGTTCCTCGCCGTCGTCGACTTCGTGCTCTTCGACGCCCACCGGCGCCTGCGCTGGCGCCACGCCGCGCTGTGGTTGCTCTACCTCGTCGCCTACGCCAGCTTCACGACGATCCGTGCCGAGCTCATCGCGACGCCGGACTACCCCTACGGCTTCGTCGACCTCGGGGCGCTCGGCTGGGGAGGCTTCCTGCTCAACATCGCGATGTACGGGGTGGGTTTCTACGTGCTCGGGCTCGCCGTCGTCGCGATCGACCGGCTGCTCCCGGCCAGGGCGCTCCTCGGTTCGGCCGGCCGCACCGCGGCATCGCCGACGCCGACACCCTAGGCGCCGATCGCCTGCTGTCCCGGCGACCGCCGTCCGCTGCCCCCACCAGGCTCGCGCCCTGCGGGTGGTCAGGGCCTAGATGCGGACCTTGGGCTTCTTCGTACCCTTCTTGACGATCTTGCCCTTGGTGAAGGTCTGGGTGCACGTCTTGGTGCCCGACTTCTTGGTGCACTTGCGGTTCGACGTCGGGGTGCCCAGCTTCGACTTGTTCTTCGTGTAGAGCGTGGCGAACGCGCCAGAGACGAAGTGCGTGCCGAGCTTCGAGCTCGAGGAGATCCAGCCTCGCGTGAACTGCTGGGTGCAGATCTTCTGCTTCTTCTTGCCCTTGCCCTTGGTGCTGCACGAACGGTTCTTCACGGGGTTGCCGACCGAGGTGCGCTTGGAGTCCCAAACCTTGGCGATCTCCCCTCGGACCACGCGCGTCGGCAGCTTCGTGCTCGACACCACGCGGTCGGTGCCGAAGGACTGGCGGCACGTCGTCACACCCTTGACCTTGGGGCACTTCGCCTTCGAGGTGGGGTAGCCGAGCCAACCCTTCTGGAGCTTCTTGTTCTTCCAGTACGTCGCGATCTTGCCCGTGACCGGGTAGTTGCCGAACTTCGGGTGAGCGCTGATGTACCCGCCGACAAAGCGCTGGACGCACCGGTCCTTCTTGGCGCCGACGCACGAGGCATTGCCCCGAGGCAGTCCGAGCGTGCCCGCGCGGGTCTTGTTCGAGCGCCACACCGTTGCGACCTTGCCGAGCACCTGGCGGGTGCCGTACTTCGCCGACTCGACGAGGTAGCCACCGGTGAAGCGCTGCGCGGTGGACTTGTCGGCCTTGCGATAGGCGGCCTTGGCGTACGGCCAGGCGAGCGTGCTCTTCTGGGCGCCCGCCTTGCGCCACGCCTTCTCGAGACTGCCCGTCATCACGAAGGAGCCCTTCGTGGCGGTCTTTGCGACGGTGCCCCGGGCGAACCGCTGCGCGCAGTACTTGCCGTCCTTGCGGCACACCTGGTTCGCTCGCTGCGTACCCACGGCGCTGTCGAGGCCACCGGCCGCGAGCCAGGCCTTCTGGATGTCTCCCCGCACGGCGATGCGCGTCGAGCCGAACCAGTCGGTGAACCCGCGCCAGAAGTTGCGGTTGCCGTAGGAGGAGCACGAGTCGCCCGTGCTGTACATGTTGGTGAGCGCCGCCGCGTTGGGGACGTACGGCGTGTAGAAGTAGAGGCCGAGGGTCGCCTGGTTCTTGATCGTGACCTGAACCGTGCCGCACTCGGACTTCGGGTGGTACGGCAGCTTGTTCACGCCGATCGAGCGCCAGCTGTAGACCTTCTTGTCCGCGTAGCGCTGGTACTGGCGGGCCGCGTGGTACACCTGGTTGAAGAACCCGAAGTACAGCGAGTCGCACGGGGCGGTGTCGGGGCACGCGAAGCCCGTCGCCCGCTCGTACTGGTACTTCGTCGGCGCAGTGGCCGTGACGAGCGACTGCTCCTTCTGCAGCAGCACGAGCAGCACCTTCGCGGAGACGCCGCACGCCTTGGCGACCTTCGCGATGATCGCGGAAGCGCGCTCGTTGGCGGCGCCCGTGTACTTCTTGCAGTAGGCGTCAGCCGCCCGGGTCGGCGTCTTCATGCGGTAGTTCTTGAGGCAGTCCGGGCTGCCGGGCTTGGCCAGGCACTTCGGCACCTTGAGCTTGAGGAAGGCCTGGACCTGTCCCGCCGTCAGGGCGGCACGATCGAAGAAGACCTCGTCCGTGATGATGTTGCCCGGATCGAAGTCGGAGCCGTTCGCGGCGGCGCTAGCGGGCGCGGCCGGCGCGACGACGACGAGTGTCGCGACCAGGGTCGCGGCGACGGCCAGACCGAGACGTCGGGACAGCCCGAGGCAGCGCTGGATCACGGTCCGAGAGGACCGTTCCGAGGGCACAACCTGCGGGCGGGGAAGTTCTCGCATCGCGGTCCATGCTGACACAGGGTGTCTCAGATCGACAGAATCGCTGGTCAGCGCGCGCGTTCTGGGGGCCCGTCCTGGGGCACGCCGGTGACCGTCGTGAGCAGGAACACGGCGTCCTCGACGGCGGTCACGGCGTGCCGTTGGTGCGTGAGGACCGTGAGCTCGCCGGCGCGGAGGGGGGCCGACGCCTCGATGCCCGTGACGGCGACCGTGCCGACGAGGACCTGAAGGCTCGCCGCGTGGGGGGAGTTGTGCTCGGCGAGCTGCGTCCCGGCCGTGAGTGCGAGGACCGACTGCCGCAGCACGCCGTCGTGCACGAGGAGCTCGGCACTACGCCCGTTCGGAGACGACTGGGCGGCGGCGAGGTGCTCCGCGGCCACGCGATCGAGGTGAGCCATGGGTCCTCCAGGGTCCGATGGTGCGTCACGGCCACTCAACTCGATGCCGACGGCCAGCACAAGGCTGACGTCGGCCACGTCGGTCGAGCATCTTGGTCGCCACAATCCCAGACGCGACGTGGTGGGGCGCCCTACGATCAGGGCATGACCCCCCGGGCGCTCTGCGCCGCCCAGCTGCTTGTCGTCGTGGCACTGCTGGGCGTCGTCAGCGGCTGCGGCGAGCCCGGCCGCACGGAGCCGACGGCGTCACCCGTCGATACCACCCCGTCGTCGGGCAACGGCGAGGGGGCGATGGACTGCGGCGACACCTCCCTGCTGCGGGCACCCGGCGAGGCGGTCGCGGTGTTCCCGGACAACCCCGACGTCACGTGGACCGCTCGGCCCTCCGAGTCCGTGCTCGCCGAGCTCGTGCTCGTCTCGCTCACCCCCGTGCCGGACGAGGTGGGATACCCGGAGTTCCAGTTCGTGTACCGCTGCGACGCGGAGGGACCGAGCCGCATCGCGACGTACGCGCTCGACGGCGAGGCGTTCGTGCTGCTCGCGACCACCGACTCGCTCGCTGGCGAAGAGCTGCCGGACGCGCTGCCCTAGCCCGACGGCTTGGTCGCCTTCCCGTCGAGCCACAACGTGTCGGACTCGTCGCGGTGCGTGCCGGTGGAGCCCACGTGCTTGTCGCTGATCCCCGGGCCGTTCCTGATGACGTGCCACAGGGCCATCGCGTGACCGCGTCCCAGGTCGTAGTCCGCCTTGAGCCACGCGACGACCTCACCGGCCTTCGTCGACGGCGAGTCGAAGCCGCGTTCGTGCGCGAGCTCGAGGAGCTGGCGGGGCGTCAGCCCGGTGCGGTCCTCGATCGTGTCGAGGTAGGCCTGGAACGACATGGCGGGTTCCCTCCGGCAGTGCGTGCTGTGGTGCACCACTCAACATCACGACTCGCGCCGGCGCCAGAACTCATCGCACGGCTGACGCCGAGGGGATCGCCGGAGCGTGGGCGAGGACGGTCCGGGCGAGCGAGCGGCGCGACCTCGCCACACCGAGCGCCGTCGCGGCGAACGACAGACCGGCCCATGCGAGCAACGCCACGACCGGCCAGCCGACCGACCCGGTCGCATGGAGCACCCCGGCGAGCAGGAGCTGGGCCGGTCCGACCGGCAGGAACGCGTGGGCGGTCACGAGGGCGCCCGGGACGGTTGCGACGACGGCGGTCGTCAGGACGAGCACCGCGACCGCGAGCGCTGCCGCTCGTCCGAGGTTGCCGAGCAGCGCGACGGCGGCCTGGTTGGCGGCCGCGAAGGCGAGCGCGACGATCACCCCGGCGAGCACGAGGCCGAGCTGGGTGCCGAGCCCGACCCCGGCCACGCGCCCCAGGACGACGCCGACGACGGCGCCCTGGGCGACGGCGAGCCCCGCGGCTACCCGTAGTCCTCGCGCGGCGAGCGCCGCCGAGCTGCGGGTCGAGCCGAGCGTGCGCGAGGGCACGGCGGGCAGGACGACGAACGTCGCGAGCGCACCGAGCCACAAGGCCAGCACGGCGAGCGCCGCCGGGGTGCCCGAGGTGCGGCTCGCCGCCTCGGTCGTCAGCGGGCTCGCGACGGTCTGGGAGATGTCTGCCCGCGCGTCGTCGTCGTACGTGGGGATCTGTTCGACGGCGTGGCCGAGGCCGTCGGCAAGCTCTCCCGCGCCGTCGGCGAGCTGCCCCACCCCGCCGGTGGCCAGGCCGATCCCCTCGGACAGCTCGGCCGCACCGTCCGCGAGCTGTCCTGCACCGTCCGCGAGGCTCCCGGCGCCGTTCACGAGGTCGCGCGTGCCACCCTCGAGCCGTCCGACGCCGGACACGAGGCCACCGGTGCCCTCGGCGAGACCCGCAGCACCGTCCGAGAGCGACGAGGCGCCCGTTCGGAGCTCACCGAGACCGTCCGCGAGCCCACCGGTGCCCTCGGCGAGCTCGCCCGCACCGTCCGCGAGCCGGCTCGCCCCGTCGGCGAGCTGCGCCGCGCCGCCCACGAGCAGGTCCGTCCCCTCGGCGAGGCTGTCCGCGCCTTCGGCCAACGCGGCAGCTCCGTCGGCGACCGCGCGTGCACCCGCGGCGAGTCCTGCCGCACCTGTGCCGGCGGCGGGGTCACCCGCGAGCTGATCGATCCCGGCCGCGAGGGCGTGCAGCCCCGAGGGGGCGCTCGTGCCCGATCCCGCAGTCCCGGCCAGCGCAGCGGTGCCCGCCGCGACGCCTCGGGCGCCCTCGAGCAGCTGCCCGAGCTGCCCGAGCTGGGCCTCGAGCCCGGCGCACGCAGCCGGGTCGATCGGCGTCGCGGTGTCGCAACCGAGGGCCGCCGACTGGCCCTCGAGCGCCGCGACGAGCTGGCCGAGACCGTCGGCGACGCCCGCGGCGCCTCCCGCGAGCTGACCCGCCTGCGTCGGGAGCGTCGCGGTCCCGGCGCGCAGCTCGTCGAGTCCGCCGACGAGAAGGTCGGCGCCGTCGGCGAGTGCCCCGGCGCCCTCGCTGAGCTCGCCCGCACCGGTGGCGAAGGCGGTCACGCCCGCGGCGAGCTCCTCGGTCCCCTCGGCAAGGTCGTCTGCGCCGTCGGCCAGATCGGCCGCGCCGTCAGCGAGGTCGGTGGTGCCCCTCGCGAGCTGCCTCGCGCCCCTCGCGCTCGCCGTGGCGCCGTCCGCGAGTCCTGCCGCGCCGTCCGCGAGCCGGCCCGTACCGCTGTCGAGCTCGCGCACGCCCGTCAGGAGCTCCGTCGTGCCCGATCGCAGCGTCCGAACGCCACCCGCGAGGGCCGAGGCGCCGCCGGCGAGCTCACCCGTGCCCTCGGCGAAGGCGCTCGCCCCGCTCGCGAGCTCGGCCGTGCCGTCGGCGAGCTCGCGCACCCCGCCCGCGAGCTGCGTCGAGCCGTCGGCCGCCTCGCCGAGCTGCTCGGAGAGCGTCGTGAATCCCAGCAGGACGTTCTCGACATAGGTCTCGGTGAGCTGCGAGCCGAGCACGTCCGCCGCACCCGCGGCGACGGCCCGTGCGACGAAGCTGTCGACGTCGCGCCCGCCGGGTGCGGTCGTGACCTCGACCGTCGCCTGGCGTGCCCCGCCGTCGGCGTCGGCGAACGAGGTGGCCGCGGCGGAGAACTCCGCGGGGATGGTCACGGCGGCGGTGTACGTGCCGTCGCGCAGCCCTTGCGTCGCGCCGTCGGCGTCCGTGATCTCCCACGCGAGATTGCCCTCGGCATCGGAACCGACGAGCTCGGCGGCGAGCTGGCGGCCGAGCGGGACGATCTGGCCGTCGACGGTCACGGGCTCGTCGAGGTTGACGACGGCGGCACGCACGGTCTCGAGCCGGCCCGCCGGGTCCCACAGCCCCCACAGCAGCAGGGCGAGGAGCGCGACGGGCAGGGCGACGACGCCGATCGTCGTGAGCGGCGAGCGCCCGCGGCGGGTGGTGACGGTGACTGGCATGGGGGGAGTCCTTCGGGCCGGGCGTCAGCGCGCCGGGGCCATCGTGGGGCCGGAGGGGATGGGCTGGGACGACGCGGCCGGGACGAGCGGGGCTTGGGTCGGCACTGCGTGGGTCGGCACTGCGTGGATCGACTCTGTGAAGGCCGGCCCCGTGCGGGCCGACTCCGCGTGGACCGACTCTGCGTGGATCGACAGTGCGAGAGCCGGCGCGCCCGGAGGCACCAGCTCGACGAGCGCATCGTGCTCGCCCGGCGCGGGGCCGACTCCACCCAGCACGAGCGCGCAGCCGAGCTCCTCGCGAGCGCGGGTGAGCAGCGCGACGAGTGCCGCCCGGCGCGCCGGGTCGCCCACGAGCTCGGTGCGGTCGACGACGAGCAGCCGAGGCCGCTCCGCCAGTGCCTCGGCGACGGCGTCGGTCGAGGTGAGGTCGAGGTTGACGTAGCTCGCGTGGCGACGCACGCTCGCGGCGCGCTCCGGCACCGTGAGCCCGCCGACCTTGAGCAGTCCGTCGACGGGCTCGAGCCGGCCCGTCAGGGTGAGCAGGAGCGCGGAGACGTCGCCCACGTCGGCCCCGTGGACGAGAAGCACGCCACCGCGGGGCACGCGCAGCGAGACCGCGGGTCCCGCGCCGGGCACCCGGAGCCCTTCGGCCGCGACGGCGTCGTCGGCCCCGGGCTCGGGCCAGTCGGCGAGCTCGAGCTCCCGACGCACGCCCGAGCCTTCGACGTCGAAGGACGGCAGTACGCGATCGAGCCAGCGCGGCATCCACCAGGCCTTGTCGCCGAGGAGCTGCAGGACGGCGGGGACGAGCACCATGCGCACCACGAAGGCGTCGACGGCGACGCCCACGGCGAGCCCGAGCGCGATCGGCTTGATGTTCGAGTCACCCTCCGGCACGAAGGCGATGAAGACGGCGCACATGATGACGGCCGCGGCCGTGACGACGCCGGCCGCGCCGCGGAACCCGGCGGCGATCGCACCGCGCGCGTCCCCGGTGTGGACGTACTCCTCCCGGATGCGCGAGACGAGAAACACCTCGTAGTCCATCGCGAGCCCGAACAGCACGCCCATCACGACGATCGGCATGAAGCTGATCACCGGCCCGAGGTGGTCGACGTGCAGGATCCCCGCGAACCAGCCGCGCTCGAACACGAGCGTGACGACGCCGAACGCGGAGCCGACCGAGAGCAGGTAGCCGAGGGTCGCCTTGACGGGCACGGCGATCGAGCGGAACACCATCGTCAGCAGGAGGAGCGACAGGCCGACGACGACGATCCCGAACGGCACGAGCGCCCCGCCGAGCTTCGCAGAGACGTCGATGCCGACCGCGGTGAACCCGGTGACTGCGAGGTCGACGCCGTAGGTCTGCTCGAAGTACTCGTGCCGGTCGCGGATCGCCTGGACGAGCTCGGCCGTCTCCTCCGACTCGGGGGCGGTCGTGGGTACGACCTGGATGATGCCCGTGTCGGCCGACTCGTTGGGGGTGGCGAGGGGGACGGACGCGACGCCGGGCATGGCCCTGATCTCGTCGGCGAGGTCGGCCATGAGGCCGAGCGGGTCGGTGCTCGTGACGATCGAGCCCGTGACGATGAGCGGACCGTTCGCGCCGGGGCCGAAGTGCTCGCTCACGAGGTCGTAGGTCTGGCGCGCGGAGCTCTCCGGCGGGAGTGCCCCGGCGTCGGGCAGGGCGAGGCGCAGGTCCGTGGCGGGCAGCGTCAGGAGCGCGAGTCCCGCGACGACGACGGCCACCGTCAGGGCTGGGAAGCGTGTGACCGCGCGCACCCAGCCGGCGAAGAAGCGAGCGCCCCGGCTCGTCGGCGCTGAGGCAGCGGCGGGAACGCGGACAGGGGAGGAGGCGGCAAGGGTGCTGGTGGGTGAAGAGTCGGCGGGAACGACTTCAGGCGCGGCACCGTCGCGGACGACGGCGGGGTTCGCGCCGTCGTCGGACACGGTGGGCGTGTCGTCGTTGGCGGCCTCGTCGGCGGTCGTGACGCCGCCGCCTCCCTCCGCGACCGCGCCGCCCTTGCGGCCCCGCGCATGCTTGGGGCGCAACCGTTCCCCGGCCACGCCGAGGAGCGCGGGGGTGAGCGTGAGCGAGATGAGCACGGCGACCGCGACGGCTGCTGCGGCGGCCACACCCATCGTGGTCAAGAAGGGGATCCCCGCGACCCCGAGCCCGACGAGCGCGATCATCACGGTGAGGCCCGCGAACACGACGGCGGAGCCGGCGGTCCCGGTCGCGCGCGCAGCGGACTCCGCCACCGACAGCCCTTCGCCGAGCAGCTCGCGGTAGCGCGAGACGATGAAGAGGGCGTAGTCGATGCCGACGGCGAGGCCGAGCATGAGTGCGAGCATCGGGGTCGTGGAGGCGATGGGGACGACGGCGGCCGCCGCGAAGATGAGCCCGACGGAGATCCCGACGCCGATGAGCGCGTTGAGCAGCGGCATCCCGGCGGCGACGAGCGAGCCGAGCGCGATCACGAGCACGACGAGGGCGACGAGCACGCCCGTGCCCTCCGCGAGCGACATCTCGGGGAACTCGTTGCTGAAGAGCTGACCGCCGAGGCTCGCCCGGGCGCCGTCGGGGAGCGCGGTGTCGAGCTCGAGGGTGAGTTCGTGGAGGGCTTCCTTGGTGGACTCGGGGATCGTCGTCGAGGAGCCGTCGAGCTGGATCGCGATGAGTCCCGCGCGGCCGTCCGCGCTCGTGGTGCCCGAGACCAGCTCGTCGAAGGGCGTGACGACGCCGGCGACGCGATCCACGGCGGCCAGCTGGGCGGTCGCCTCGTCGATCGCCTCGCGCACCGCGGGATCGGTGACCTCGCCGCCCTCGGGAGCGACGACGATGACCTGCGCGGACGCGCCACTGACCTGTGGGAACGTCGCGGCGAGGCGGTCGAGCGCAGCCTGGGACTCGGTGCCCGGGATCGACACGTTGTCGTCGAGCGAACCGCCGACGACGAGCACCGCTCCGCCGATGACGAGGAGGACGACGAGCCAGGCCGAGATGACGGCGCGGCGCGCGACGACGGCGCGCTGGCCGAGCCGGTAGAGGAACGAGGACACCCGGGACTCCAGGTCGAGGCAGGGGGAGTGGACGGGGACGACACCGTCCCGATACATAGACGTATTCGAGACATCACTGTATTCGATACACTCATGTATCGCACACGCCCGTGGCGAAGGTCACTTCCCGCGGTGCGATGCCGGTGCTGGACTGGCACGGTGGACTGGCACGGTGGACCGGGAGGTGCGATGACGGACGAGCAGGGCGCGCCGTCGAGCCGTCGCCGTCAGACCCAGGACCGCCTCCTCGACGCGGCGTACGAGGTGCTCGCCCGGGAAGGGCTCGAGGGCGCCTCGGTCGAGGCGATCTGCGAGGCGGCGGGGTTCACGCGCGGCGCCTTCTACTCCAACTTCGAGACCAAGACGGAACTCTTCCTCGCCCTCATCGAGCGCGAGCACCGCCATCGGCTCGAGCACCTGCGGGCGGCGGTCATGGCGTTGCACGAGACCCCGCCCGTGCGGGCGGGACAGCTCTCGGCGGAGCAGGTGACGGATCTCGTGGAGCGGGTCCTTGGCAACCAGCCGTCGGAACGGGACTGGTTCCTCATCTCGATGCAGTTCGAGCTCCTCGCACTGCGCCAGCCCGAGGTGGCGCCCAGGTTCCTCGCCTACGAGCAGCAGCTCGTGCGCGAGCTCGCCACCGTGCTCGACGATGTCGCCGCGGCACTCGGCCAGCGCTTCGTGATCGCCTCGCACGAGGCGACGGCGCTCCTGATGGCCGGCTACACCGTCTCGGCGAAGCACGCGCTCCTCCTCGGCGCCGAGGATCACGCGGCCGAGGTGCGCCGGCTCATCGGGGAGTGGCTGCCCGCGATCGTCTCTCGGCTCATCGAGCCGGTCGAGTCGCAATAGGCCCGCCGAGCCCGTCGAGTCGCACAAGGCCCGTCAAGGCGCCCTGTATCCGTTCGAAACTATCGGAGTCTGCCGGGTCCATCAGCCCAGGAATGCCCCTGTTCCCGTAGCATCGAGGCATGCAGTCACACCGAAACTCTCGGAAGTCGACCGGCGATCGCACGACGAAGCGGGCCGCCCTCGCCGGGGTCGTCGCCTTGGCTCTCCTGCTCGCGGCGTGCACCGGACCTGCGAGCGAGAGCCCGAGCGGGCCGGCGAGCGAGTCGACGAGCGAACCGACACCGAGCGGGGAGAGCTCGCCGGACGGTGAGCCGCCGTCGGCCCCGGTCCCGCCCGACCGCGAGCTGCTCGCTGCCGCCCCCGCGGACCTCGTGATCGGCATGGCCGTCGCGGGTGGCGGGCACCACCTCGACACGCCGCTCGGGACGGGCAGCCCGCTCGCCGACGAGACGTACGCGCAGCTCCTCGCGGCCAACTTCTCCTCGGTGACGCCGGAGAACCAGCTCAAGTGGGAGTGGGTGCACCCGGAGCGGGACCGCTACGACTTCGAGGTGGCGGACGAGATCGTCGAGTTCGCCGAGGCGAACGGGCAGGTTGTGCGCGGTCACGCGCTGCTGTGGCACTCGCAGAACCCGGACTGGCTCACCGCGGAGGACTTCTCCGACGACGAGCTGCGCGAGGTGCTGCGCGACCACATCACGACCGTGGTGGGCCGCTACGCGGGGCGGATCGCGCAGTGGGACGTCGCGAACGAGATCTTCGGCGACGACGCCCGGCTCCGCACGCAGGAGAACCCGTTCCTCGCACGGTTCGGCATCGAGATCGTGGCGGACGCGTTCCGGTGGGCGCACGAGACCGACCCGGACGCCCTGCTGTTCCTCAACGACTACGCGATCGAGAGCGCCGGACCCAAGGCGGACCTCTACCTCGCCCTCGCCGAGGAGCTGCTCGCCGACGGCGTCCCGTTGCACGGCATGGGCTTCCAGGGGCACCTGAGCATGCAGTACCCGAAGCCGGCGGGCATGGCCGAGAACTTCGAGCGCTTCGCGGCGCTGGGGCTCGAGGTCGCGGTCACGGAGGCGGACGTGCGGATGTCGGTGGACGGCGACGGCGCCGCGTCGGCCGGTGACCTCGCGGTCCAGGCTGACTACTTCCGGTCGATGGTCGACGCGTGCCTGGCGGTCGAGACGTGCCGGTCGTTCACGGTGTGGGGGATGAGCGACGCGTACTCGTGGGTGCCCTTCTTCTTCGCCGGTGAGGGCGCGGCGACGCTGCTCGACGAGGAGTTCGGCATCAAGCGCGCCTACACGGCGGTGGCCGAAGGGCTGGGCGCGGGCCGCTGAACTGCTCGGGTCCCCTGAGGGCCGTGGAGGTTGCGCGCGGTCGGCGTAGGGGAGGGCTCGGTCGTGTGCCGGAGTGCGTCGGGGTGTGCGAGGTGCGTCAAGTTGCGGCGACGGCGGTGCGGGCGGACCGTGGAGCATGAGCGATCACTCGTACACCATCGGCTACCTCGTCGGCTCGCTCGCGAGCGACTCGATCAATCGACGCCTCGCGGACGCACTCATCCGCCTGGCCCCGGACTCGTTGTCGTTCCGAGAGATCCCGATCGACACCGTGCCGCTCTACTCGCGTGACTACGACTCCGACTACCCGCCCGAGGCCCGCGAGCTCAAGGCGGAGGTCAAGGCGGTCGACGGGGTGCTGTTCGTGACGCCCGAGTACAACCGTGACATCCCGGGGGCTCTCAAGAACGCGATCGACTGGGCCTCTCGCCCCTTCGGCGAGAACTCTTTCGCGCGCAAGCCTTCGGCCGTCATCGGTGCCTCGCCCGGGAAGATCGGCACGGCCGTGGCGCAGCAGAACCTCCGCTCGATCCTGAGCTATCTCGATGCGCCGCAGATGAACGCGCCCGAGGCGTACATCGAGTTCACCGAGGGCCTCGTCGACGACGAGGGGCGGGTGACCAACGCCGAGACCGAGGAGTTCCTGCGCGAGTTCATGGCGCAGTTCGCAGTCTTCGTCGAACGCGTGCTCACCGTGCTGCCGCAGCGGAACTGACCAGTCCTTCGCCGATCGCCCGCGTCCGCGCGAGGACCTGCGGCGTGAGGTCGGGCGGCGGGTGGGCGGGTGGCGCGTGGTCAGGCGGCGCGTGGTCAGGCGGCGGCGCCGCCTCGCCGGCAGGCGATCTGGGTCCCCAGTGCGCGAGGGCCGTGTAGGCGACGGCGCGCCCGTGTCCGACGACGGCGCCTGCCTCGGCCCGTACGCCAACGTCGGTGCCCGTCATGCCGACGAGCTCGAGCGGCGGAGCGTCACCGGTTCGGTGGGCACGTGCCCAGATCCGAGGTGGTTCGCGCCGCGCGGGCGTGGGCGCGACTCCTAGGAGGTGTCGCGTTTCGGGATTTCGCCGGGTTTCGGGATCTCGTCTGGCTCTGGCGTCTCGGGGTGTCGGGGGGTGTGTCCGGGGTCGTCGGGGAAGTGGCCGGTGCCGTCGGGTTGGTAGGTGCCGGGGGTGCCGAGTTGCCAGCGGGTGATGCCGTGGGTGTCGGTGGTCTGGCGCATGGGGATGTGGTGGTCTTCGAGCCATTGGTTGTGGAACGCGCACACGAGGGCGGCGTTGGTGGTGCTGGTGACACCGCCGTCG
>Ga0160457_1000184_pt1 | contig 55135 bp, 42 predicted proteins | sample HID1972M_E6MG_FD_108242 | JGI IMG/M metagenome (GOLD analysis project Ga0160457, IMG submission 108242) | Enriched pill bug-associated microbial communities from UW Madison campus, WI, USA - HID1972M_E6 MG | ecosystem: Host-associated > Arthropoda: Insects > Digestive system > Unclassified ... | reverse complement strand
GAGACGGCACACGGGGAGGACCCGCCCGAGGAAGCACCACCCGAGGACGACCCGCCCGAGGAGGACCCACCCGAGGAGGACCCAACCGAGGAGGACCCACCCGAGGAGGACCCACCCGACGAAGACCCACCGGAGGAAGACCCGTCCGAAGACGAAGATCCACCCGACGACGACCCACTCCCGGACCCCGACGACGACCCACCACCGGCCGGCACCGACGAGTTCGACCCGGCGCGCGAGTCGGTCCGGTAGAACCCCGAACCCTTGAACACGACACCCACCCCGGAGAAGAGCTTGCGCAGCACGCCGGAGCACTCGGGGCACACGGACAGCGAGTCGTCGGTGAACGACTGCTGGATCTCGAAGGCGTGCTCGCACTCGGTGCAGCGGTACGCGTACGTGGGCATCGTGAGTTCTCCTGGCGGTGGTCCTGCGTGGCGCGAGGGGCGCCGCATATCGTAACGGTCGCAAGGCACTTCCTATGCCCGCCCGCCCCTTGCCCGGTGCGGCGGGCACGCCCCGGTAACCTGAGCGCGTGGCCCGTCGTCGAGTTCTGCGCACCGTCCTGACAGTGACCGCCGTCGTCGTCGTCGTGGTTCTCGTGGCCACGACGCTCGGCGTCACGGCCCTCATCCGGCGACCCCTGCCGCAGGTCAGCGGCGCGCTGACGCTCCCGGGCCTCGAGGCGGAGGTCACCGTCACCCGCGACGCGCGCGGCGTCCCCTCGATCCGCGCGACCACCTCGCGCGACCTGTTCATGGCGCAGGGTTTCACCCACGCCCAGGACCGCTTCTTCGAGATGGACTACCGCCGGCACGTGACGTCGGGCCGCGTCTCCGAGCTCGTGGGTGTCAACGCGGACGCCCTCGCGGCGGACAAGGTGATCCGCACCTTCGGCTGGCGGCGCGTCGCCGAGCAGGAGTGGTCGATCCTCGCCGAGGAGACCCGCGAGTACCTGCAGGCCTACGCCGACGGCGTCAACGCCTACCTCGCGACGCGCAGCGCCCAGGGGCTCGGCATCGAGTACACGGTGCTCGGCCTGCAGGTCCAGGTCGGCGAGCCGGAGCCGTGGGACCCGATCGACTCGGTCGCGTGGCTCAAGGCGATGGCGTGGGACCTGCGCGGCAACTTCGACGAGGAGCTCGCCCGCGCGGAGACCTACTCGGCGGTGCGCGACGTCGACCGCGTCGACGAGCTCTTCCCCGTCTACCCCGAGAGCCGCAACACCCCCATCGTCACGCCCGCCGAGCTCACCGCGGCGAGCACGGCAGGAGGAGAGGCCGACGACGGCGCACTCCTGGGCGACCCCGACACCGACCTCGGCTCTGACAGCGGCACGAGCCCGTCCACCGGCACGAGCCCGTCCGCCGACGCCGCACTCCTGGGCAGCTCCGCCCTCGAGCGCGCCGTCGCGGCAGCCCAGCGCGCGATCGACGCCGTCCCCGAGCTCCTCGGCAGCGGCGAGGGCGTCGGCTCGAACTCGTGGGTCGTCGCGGGGGAGCACACCGCCTCGGGCCTGCCGCTGCTCGCGAACGACCCGCACCTGTCGATCAGCGCCCCGGGCATCTGGTCGCAGCAGTCGTTGCGCTGCGCGAACGTAGGGCCGCTGTGCCCGTTCGACGTCTCGGGCTTCACGTTCGCGGGGCTGCCGAGCGTCATCATCGGCCACAACGCCGACCTCGCGTGGGGCTTGACGAACCTGGGTGCGGACGTCACGGACTTCTTCGTCGAGCGGCTCACCGACGACGGCGAGTACCTGTACGACGGCGAGACGCGCGAGCTCGACGTGCGCCACGAGGTGATCCTCGTCAACGGTGGCGAACCGGTCGAGCTCGAGATCCGCTCGACGGGGCACGGCCCGATCCTCTCCGACGCCTTCGAGCTCGACACCACCGAGCGCGCCCCGATCGCGCCGGCCCCCGCGATGCGGACCTCGGAGCTCGCCGTGTCGCTCGCGTGGACGGCCCTGACCCCGGGCCACACCGCGGACGCGGTCTTCGCGTTCGCCCGGGCGGCGACGCCGGCGGACATCGCCGCGGCCGCCGCGCTCTTCGAGGTGCCCTCGCAGAACATCGTCTTCGCGACGGTCGACGGCCAGATCGGCTACCAGGCGCCCGGCAAGATCCCCGTGCGCAAGGACGTGCCGGACGCCACCGTCCCCTCGGACGGCACGTGGCCGCGGCCGGGCTGGGACCCCGACTACGACTGGCAGGGGTACGTCGAGCCGGAGCAGATGCCCGCCGTGGTCGACCCGCCCGAAGGCTTCATCGTCGCCGCGAACCAGGCCGTCACCCCCGCCGAGACGGACACGTTCCTCTCTGTGGACTGGGACTACGGCTACCGCTCCCAGCGCATCCGCGACCTGCTCACCGAGCGCATCGCCGAGGGCCCGCTGACGGGCGCGGACATGTCCGAGATCCAGCTCGACGCGCACTCCGCGTTCGCGGACGTCCTCGTGCCGTGGCTGCTCACGATCTCGATCGACACCGAGTTCGACGCCGCGGGCCAGGAGCTCCTGCGCGACTGGGACCGTTCGATGGACACCGATTCGGCCGCCGCCGTGTACCTCGCCGCCGTCTGGCAGAACCTGCTCGAGCTGACCTTCCACGACGAGCTGCCCGAGGCCCAGCGGCCCGACGGCGGTTCACGCTGGCTCGAGGTGGTCCAGGCGATCCTCGACGACCCCCGCGCCTCCTGGTGGGACGACCGCACCACGGTGGGTGTCGAGGAGGGTCGCGACGAGATCCTGTACCGGGCGCTCGTCGGGGCGCGGGCGGAGCTGACCCAGCGCCTCGGCAAGGACCCCGCGGACTGGTCGTGGGGCAGGCTGCACCTCGCCGCACCGGAGCACGCGGTGCTCGGCGGGTCGTCGATCCCCGGTCCCGTGCGCGCCTTGATGAACCCCAGGCCGCTCGGCGTGGCGGGCGGTTCCTCGATCGTCAACGCGAACGCGTGGGACGCCGCGGACCCGGATGGTTCGTTCCACGTGACGGCCTCGCCGTCGATGCGCATGGTCGTGGACCTCGCGAACCTGGACGCCTCGACGTGGGTCGTGATGACGGGGACGTCGGGTCACCCCGGCTCACGCCACTACACGGACCAGTTCACCGCGTGGGCGACGGGCGAGACGTTCCCGTGGCCGTACAGCCCCACCGCCGTGACACGGGCGGCCAGGGACACGCTTACGCTACGGCCCGGATCCTGAGCCAGCGCCATCCCTCGGGGGTGGCCACGGCGTCGATCCGCCGGTCGTGCGGCTCGACGGGCAGGGGATACTCCTCGCCGTCGTAGATCTCCTCGGCGTACACGAGGGCGACGACAGGGACCTCCGGGCGGGCAAACTCGAGCGCGCGGTCGTACCAGCCGCCCCCGTTGCCGAGCCGGGTGCCGCTCGTGTCGATCGCGAGGGCGGGGGCGAGGACGACGTCCGCCTCGGCGAGCGCGTCCGCCTCGAACTCGGGGCCGCCCGGCTCCGGCGGCCGACCCGGCGCCCGCTCGCTCAGGTCGTCGACGGACGTGAACTCGGCCCAGCCGCGTCGCAGGTTCGTCCCGAGCACGGGGAGCAGCACGCGCTTGCCCTTGTCCGCGAGGAGCTGGAGGAGCGGCAGGGTGCCGGGCTCGCCGGCGCGCGAGGCGTAGAGCGCGACGCACGACGCCTGGGCCACGTCGGGGATCGTGGCGACGACCTGCGCGAGGTGCGCGGCGGCGTCCGCCTGGACCCGCGGGGAGCGGATCGACCTGCTCGCACGGATGGCTGACCGCAGGGCTTGTTTCGCGTCGACGGCGTCTGCTCCTGCGGGCACGGAAGGGTGCGGCTGGGCAACGCTGCTCATGCCACAAGTTTGACACGTATTTCCCTGGGCGCGGCAAAGTTCGTCTCTCACTAGGCTGCGGTCATGACGATCACCAAGGCGGTCATCCCCGCAGCCGGACTCGGCACCCGATTTCTGCCCGCCACGAAGTCGACGCCGAAGGAGATGCTGCCCGTCGTCGACAAGCCCGCGATCCAGTACGTCGTCGAGGAGGCCGTCGCCGCGGGCCTCGACGACGTCCTCATGATCACCGGCCGGTCCAAGCGCACGCTCGCCGACCACTTCGACGGCGCACCGGAGCTCGAGGCCGTGCTCGAGGCGAAGGGTGACACCGAGCGCCTCGCCAAGGTGCGCGAGTCGACCGATCTCGCGGACATCCACTTCGTGCGCCAGGGCACCCCGCTCGGGCTCGGGCACGCCGTGCTGTGCGCCCGGCGCCACGTCGGCAACGAGACCTTCGCCGTGCTGCTCGGCGACGACCTCATCGACGAGCGCGACCCCTTGCTGTCGACGATGCTCGAGGTCGCCGAGCGGCGTGGCGGCAGCGTCCTGGCGCTGCTCGAGGTCGACCCGTCGCAGATCTCGCTGTACGGCTGCGCCGCCGTCGAACCGACCGACGACGACGGCGTGGTCCGGGTCGAGGCGCTCGTCGAGAAGCCCGCCGTCGAGGAAGCGCCGAGCAACCTCGCCGTGATCGGGCGCTACGTGCTCAACCCCGCCGTGTTCGACGTGCTCGAGCGCACCGGGCCCGGCCGCGGCGGGGAGATCCAGCTCACCGACGCGCTCGCCGAGCTCGCCCACATGCCGGCCGAGGAGGGTGGGGGCGTGTGCGGCGTCGTCTTCCGGGGCCGGCGCTACGACACGGGCGACCGGCTCGACTACATCAAGGCCGTCGTGCAGATCGCGGCGGCTCGCGAGGACCTCGGCCCCGACCTGCGCGCCTGGCTCACGGAGTTCACCGCCGGCGGCATGGGGTGAGATCCATCCAGGACCAGCTCCAGGCGGTGCTCGCTGCCGCCCGGCCCGTCCATCCCCTCGACGTCGTGCTCGCGGACGCAGCGGGCTGTGTGCTCGCCGAGGATCTCCGCGCACCCGTCTCGATCCCCGTGCGGGCGATCGCGGCCCACGACGGGTACGCGCTCGAGTCCGGGGCCATCGCCCAGGTTGCGCCGGGACGGCCCGTCGTGCTGCCCGTCGCCCACGACGTCGGGGCCGACGCCGCCGAGCCGCTGCGACTCGCCCCGGCGCACGCCGTCCGGGTCTCCTCGGGGGCACCGCTGCCCGTGGGGGCCGACGTCGTCGTCCCCGTTCCCTACACCGACCGCGGCACCGCCCGCGTCGAGGTGCACCGCGTCGTGGCCGCGGGCGACGGCGTGCGGGCCGCCGGCACGGACGCGCGCGAAGGCGACGTCGTCATCGCGAGCGGGGTGCGGCTCGGGGCGTCGCAGATCGGGATCGCCTCCGCGCTCGGGCTGCGGCGGCTGCGTGTGCACCCGAAGCCGCGCGTGGTCGTCCTGCCCGTCGGGGACGAGCTCATCGAGGCGGGCGCCCCGCCGCGGGCCGGGCGGGTCCACGACGCGAACGGCCCCATGCTGACGACGGCCGCCCAGGCGGTCGGGGCTTCCGCGCACCGGGCCGCGATCGCGCGGGACGACCGCACGGCGCTGCGCGAGGCGATCGAGGACCAGCTCGTGCGCGCGGACCTGCTGATCATCACGGGCGGGCTCGGGGACGGGCCGGACGACACGGTGCGCGACGTGCTCGCCCCGCTCGGCACGGTGCGCTTCGACCACGTCGCGATGAGCCCGGGCCAGCGCGTCGGCTTCGGGACGGTCGAGAAGGAGGGTGACCGCGAGCCCGTGCCGATCTTCGCGCTGCCCGGCGACCCGGTGGCCGCGATGGTGGCGTTCGAGGTGTTCGTGCGTCCCGCCCTGCGCGCGATCGCGGGCTACGCCGAGCTCTTCCGCACGACGCTCTCCGCGACGGCCACCGCGGAGTGGGCCGTGCCGAGCGGGCTGCGGCAGTTCGTGCCCGCGACGCTCACCGGTACCCCCGGTGGCGGCTACCGCGTCACACCGCTCGGGGACCCGCTGCACACCGACCTCGGTTCGCTCGCCCGGGCCAACGCGTTCGCCGTCGTCGGCGAGCGGGCGACCCGTGTGGCCGCCGGGGATGCGGTGCACGCCCTTGTGCTGGACAGCCATGGCTGAGGGGTGGCCCGCGACGCTCGGCGACGGCGACGTGATGCTGCGGCCGTTGCGGCTGCGTGACGAGCGCGCCTGGCACGCGCTTCGCAACGCCAACTCCCGGTGGCTCGATCCGTGGGAGGCCACCTCGCCCGTGCCGCTCACGGGACCGCCGCCCACGTTCGGGCAGTACCTGCGGGCGCTGCGCGGGGAGGCGCGCCGAGGCCAGGCGCTGCCCTTCGCCGTCGAGTACCGCGGTGCGCTCGCGGGCCGGCTCACCGTCTCGCAGATCGTGTACGGCGCGCTGCGCTCGGCGTCGATCGGGTACTGGGTGGGGGAGGAGTTCGCGGGGCGAGGGATCACGCCGACGGCGGTCGCCCTGGCGACGGACCACTGCTTCTCGGTGCTCGGGCTGCACCGCATGGAGATCAACATCCGGCCGGAGAACGCGGCGAGCCTGCGCGTCGTGGAGAAGCTCGGGTTCCGCGACGAGGGCGTGCGGGCGCGCTACCTGCACATCGCCGGGAAGTGGGCCGACCACCGCACGTTCGCGCTCACCGCGGAAGAGGTGCCGGGTGGGCTGCTCGCGCGCTGGCACGCGCGGCGAGGCGCGGACCCCGTGTGAGTTGCGGTCCCGGAGTGATCGGGTCGTCGAAATCACACCCGTGTAGTTCATAGGGCCGACACGCCGGGGGCGGTGCGCCGTTCGGGTGACGGCGGCGCCTACCGTCGTGGTGTGCACAGCCTGGCCGGACTTGCTGCTCTCGGCGTGGTCGGGCTGTGGCTCGCGTACCTGGTGCCGCACCGGCTGCGGCACCGCCAGCAGCTTCTCGAGTCGCGGACGGACGATCGGTACTCGGGTTCGATGCGGGTTCTTGCGGTGGCCGACCGCAGGGCGGCCCGCCGTCGGGCCGAGGCGGTTCGACCGGTCATGGTGTCGGGGACGGCCCTGCTGACACCGGCACGTGGCACGAGGATCGTCGCGGCCCCCGCCCGGGGGGCCACGGGAGGCGGGAACATGGACAGGCCGCACGAGTCGAACGAGAAGCGCGTCGTCGACGCCCGACGCCGCATCGCGCAGCGTCACGCGCAGCGGGCCGCCGTGCTCGCGCGCCGGTCTGCCGCTGCTCGCCGTCGGCTCGTGCTCGTCGTGGTGCTGCTGCTCGCGACGGCCGGGGCGTGGACCGCCGTCGGCCTCGGTGTGCTCGCCGTCGCCGGCCTCGCCGCGATCCCCTCCGCCCTGCTCGTCGCCACCGTGCTGCTGGGCCGCGCCGCCGTCGTCTCGGGTCAGCGTGCGGACGCCGCCTGGGCCCGGGAGGAAGCCGCGCTCACGAAGGCCGTCGAGGTCGCCGTCCGCCGCAGCGGGCCGGTCGCGACCGGACGCGCGGTGCGGGGCAGCGACGACGACACGCTCGTGATCGAGAAGGTCACCGACCTCGCGCCGTCGGCCGCCTCGGACGAGACGTCGTGGCAACCCGTGCCCGTGCCCCGCCCCACCTACACGCTCAAGTCGCCCGCGCCGCGCCGCGAGCCCGCGCCGCTCGAGATCCCGGACCGGGTCGTGGCGGAGCCCGCCGTGGCCGTAGGCGCCGAGACGGAGCGTGCCGCAGCTGGGGCCTCCGAGCGGCCCGCTGCGAACCTCGACCTCGACGCGATCCTGGCCCGCCGCCGCGCCGTCGGGCAGTAGCTCTCGGGTTTGTGAGGCACCCCGGGGGCGGTGCTAGTCTTGACCCCGCTCAAGGGGCTGTGGCGCAGTTGGTAGCGCGCTTCGTTCGCAATGAAGAGGTCAGGGGTTCGAATCCCCTCAGCTCCACCCGACGCACGAGGCCAAAACTTTCGCCTGATCCAACATTTGGCGAGGTTTGGGCCTCGTGTGCTGTGAGGGTGCCGTCGCCCGCCCACGCCGCGGCGTCGGCTTGGACGCCGGGGTCGAGGAGCATGTCGAACGGGTGGGAGTGCTCGACGCGCAGTTCGCCGTCGTCGTCTTCGAGGTAGATGCGGGTGAAGAAGGCTTGGTTGCACAGGCGCCGGTTGGCGTCGTCGCAGCGGGCGTAGATGTCGGCGCAGTTGGCGAGCAGGTCGAGGGCGTCGTCGAGGTGGACGCGGGCGTCGGCGTACTCGCCGTGGTGGGCGTCGATGCGCCGGTTCACCTGGTCCAGCTCGGCGAGGATGCGGTCCTGCTCTCGTCGAGCCGGGCACCGGGTGAGCTGGCGGCGAGGGTGCGGGCGACTTCCACGAGGTCTTCGACTTTGGGTCGAACGCATCGCCAGGCCGTGGGGTGATGGCGTCGATCACGCGTGGGTCGGCGAGGGCGGCGAAGGCGAGGGAGACGCCTTGCCAGATCGAGTCGCGGGTGCGCGGGTCAGCTTGGATCATCGCATCAAGCGATTCGGCCCACCCGCCCGCAGCTCGGGGGTCGGTTTGGAGGATGCGTACGGCGTCGGCGGCGGCGGTGGGGTTGAGTGCCCACTGGTAGAGGGTGCGGGCGTCGCGGTGGTCGAGGGCGGCGGCGTGGAGAAGGGCTTGGATGGCGGTGCGGGTCTTGCCTTCCCAGAACCCGCCGTTGTCCACCCCGCCCGACCCGAGTCCCGTGCTGGAGGCGAGGCCGGTGGCACGGATCATTGCCGTCAGCGGGTCTTCGCAGCCCCGTACCGGCGACCACCGCAGACCGGCGGGCAGGCCGGGTGCGAGGTGTTGGGAGTCGAACACCGCCACAGCTGGTCGCCGCCCGAGACTTCGCCGACGCCGACATCGCCGCGGTGTTGCACTGCCAGATCACCACCGCCACGGGCCAGCGTCGCACCGACAGCGCCCGCCACCGACAGGTCCCCCGGCTCATCGCCGGGCTCATCCCACACCCCAGCGGCCCGATGACCGACGACCTGCGCCAAGCACTCGACGAGCGTCAACACCTCATCGAGCAGCGCTCCCAAGTCCTGGCCGAAACGGCGCTCGCCGATGACGAGCCCTGGACCCGCGACCTCGGCGAACCGCCCGTAAAGAACGACGGCGAGCAGTCTGGATGCGCCACGTTGCGACGGTGGCCGCCAATCGCGATCGCTACCACATCACCGCCGACACCCCGCGCGGCATCACGCCGGAAGGGATCGCCCAGCGCGTCGATGCGGCCCGCGCCGCCGTCGCCCAACGCCGGGCTCGTGAGATAGCCGAGCCGGTACGAGCCGCCGAAGATGCCAGCGCGTCTCGCAGGCCGACGCGGCGCCCCCGTTCGACCGTCGATCTGAGCGGAGTCGCTGGCCATCGGCGTGCTCCGACTGCGGCTAGATGACGAGCACTGGTTCCCAGTTGATCGGTATCGGGAAGGTGTCGCCTGGGTGCCATCCATCCGGGCGGTTCCAAGGTGCCGCGTCGGGAGCTCCGGGCTTGTCCCACCACCATGAGTCATGTGGGGGCTTGCGGTGCCGGCCCACAGGCCGGGCGGCCCAGCCGAGCACATGTCCGCTGGGAAGCTCGTAGTGCCACCACAACCCGGTCTCGTCTTCGTCAAGGTGGAGCCGGCCTTGATCGAGTCCGGACGATCTCGCGGCCGCTGCCAACTCGCGACGGGTGTCGAACGGTCCCCGTTGCCCGAACATGATCCACTTCATGTAGGTGCCCTCGAACTGGTAGAGGGCATCACGCAGTTCGGGCAGGTGACGATCGTCGATCAGTCGCCCATCGGCATCCAAGCCCGCGATACCAGTCACGGCAGTTTCGTGGTCGGCGCGTTCTTGGAGGGCTACCCGGTCGAGGAGGGGTTTCCAGTGCTCGGCGGCGCTCAGCGTCAGGGTGAGCACCTTGGTGGAGTTGACCAGCGTGTCGTAGGCGAGTTCCCGGCCATGCAGGATCCCGTGGCGGGACAGGCTGCCCTCGGACTGCCGGACCTTGACGCCATCGACGTAGAACGCCCGAGCTACTTCGAGGTTGGCGCCCAACCCGGCCAGCGTCTCATCGTCGACGGCGGGCACTCCATCACGTTTCGAGAAGAACGGCTTGTTCACGGCGTCGAAGCACAGACCCTCGATCTGGGCGAACAGGATCGGGATGCTCGCCTCGTAGGAGCCCGCCCGGTGATGCCGGATGGCGGCCCCGATCAGCTCCGCTCTCCGCCACAGGGCTTGCTTGAACGGTTGATGCGCGTTGCCGGCAGCCCGGAGCGAGACGATCCCCCAATCGAACCAACGATGGTGTTCCTCGTTCCAGACCCGCGTCAGCAGCTCGTCGATCTCATCCCCGCTCCCGCCGTCAGCGGCAGCCTGCAATGCCACACGAGTGCCCTCTACCGGCCACACTCCTGACATCGCCCAGCCGCGCGGAGCGAACAGGCTCATCGCCTCCGCCACCTGATGCGCAGCACTATGGCTCCCGCCGCCGAGCCGACGGAGAATCTCGGCGGCATCGCTCTTGCGTCGCTCAGCGGACATGGCCATAGGTCTCATTGTGCCGAGGTCGGACGGCAGCCTTCTGCATCTCAACCCCGCAGCGCAGCCCTGCCGGTCCCATCCGGCCGGGTCTTCCGGCTGTCACCGTTCCTCGTTACACTGAGAGCGGCAGTCACTAACGCTGTCGTCCGACTCGATCGGCGACACGACCCCGCACGGGTCCTCTCAAACGCTCGGCCTGCCGAAGCCACACGAGGGGAGCCCGCCCATGCTCACCCGACTGCTCTGGAACACCAGCGTCAGCACCCGCGGCTACCTACGCCGCTACATGCCCACCAACATCCTGCTCGACCGCCTCCGCCAGCGCGACGGGCTCAAGTGGGGCATCCCCGCCATGCTGATCGGCGTCGCCTACTTCTACGCCGCCGCCATCTGTACCACCCTCATCGACCGCGGCGGCCCCACCTGGCTCACCGTGCTGGTGCTGCTGTTCATCTGGAACGCCCTCAAGTTCACCTGGATCGGCCCCGTCAGCCTCATCACCCTCATCCGCGTGCGCCGCTACGAGAAGCGGATCACCAGGCGAGCACGCGATGAGTACGACGCGATCAGCGCCCTGACAGCCGGGCAGGTCTGAGACTAGACAACGCTCTCGACGCATAGCCGAGCAGCAGCGGAATGGTGTACCGGTTGAGTCTCCGCGTCGTTGCTCACCGTGGACTCGCGATCCGTCCAACGAGGGCTGGCGTCAGTCAGCGACTCGTAGTCACCAGGCGCCCTGCGCCCGAAGCTCCCGGATGCCAGGCAGCGTGACACCTAGAATCGCTACAACGCGAACCAACGACGTACCGGAGCGGGTAATGAGCGGATTCGATGACGACACCTTGAAGGCCGTCGGTGAACTCCTGGCGCTCGGTGAGCGGGAAGGGTTCGGGATCACGTTCACTCCTGACGCCGAGGGCTGGACCGTCGGCTACATGCGAGGCATGGGTGGTGGCGATCTGCTGACCGGCTTCGATCTTGGCGACACCGCCCGCGGCGCGTTACGGCCACTGCTCGAACTGTCTGCTCGATACCAGGAGGCGTGGCGCGAGCGAGGCGAGCAGGCGTGACCATCGTTGAGGACCCGCTGGCAGCGACCGGCGCATGACTGTGGAGGTCCAGACCCGCCGCGTGGGCCGCAACGAGCTGTGGTGGGTAGCCGATGGGCCGGGCGGTCACGGCGCCGAACCGGCGAGTGTCGAGGATGTCGAGGCAAGCCTCGCGGGCCGGTTCCGTTTCGTGGCAGAAGGCGACGACACCGATGGCTTGCGGGCGCCACAGCTCGGTGCGCTGCACGCCATCCTCGCCGCGCAGTCGCTCGGTGCAATCGAGCCGGTGACGGTGGTCCTTCCGACCGGCACGGGCAAGACCGAGACCATGCTGGCGGCGTACTGTCACCAACCGCGACGCACCTTGGTGGTTGTCCCCTCCGACGCACTTCGCACCCAGATCGGACGGAAGTTCGCAACCCTCGGTGTCCTACCGGCTGTGGGAGCGATCGAAGGCGAGTATCGGGCTCCTGCTACCGGGATCATCAAGTCCCGCCTGGAGTCGGCCGACCAGGCTCACGAGTTGTCTAGCCAAGCCAGTGTCATCATTGCCACGGCCGCCGCCTTGAGTCGATGCAGTTCAGAGGCCATCGAAGTGCTCGTAGATGAGTACGAGCAGTTGTTCATCGACGAGGCGCACCACGTTGCAGCCCGAACTTGGCGCGAGATCGCTGAGTCCTTCAAGGCTCGTCCGATCGTTCAGTTCACGGCAACACCGTTCCGCGAGGATGGACGCATCGTTGATGGCCGCATCGCATACGCGTACCCACTCCGTCTTGCCCAGGAGAATGGCTGGTTCGCCCGGATCAATTACAGGTCTGTTACCGCGGTCGGCGACGTCGACCGTGCCGTGGCTACCGCGGCAGTGCAGCAGCTTCGCGGCGACCTCGCGGCTGATCGCGATCACATCCTTATGGCACGAGTCCAGACCATCCCCCGAGCTGACGAACTCCTAGTCCTCTACGAGGAGATCGCCGCCGACCTACAGCCGCTGCGGATCGACAGCAAGCTGGCGAAGGGTCGACAGCGAGAGGCCAAGGACAAGCTCGACGACCGAAGCTCGCGCATTGTGGTATGCGTTGACATGCTGGGCGAGGGGTTCGATCTCCCGTCGTTGAAGGTGGCCGCGGTGCACGATCCGCACAAGAGCCTCGCGGTCACCCTCCAGTTCGTCGGCCGGTTCACGAGAACGGGTGGTGATGAGCTTGGCGAGGCCAGCGTGTTCGTGCCCCGTACCGGCGGAGCAATGGACGAACGCCTACGACGCCTCTACGGCGAGGACTCCGACTGGAACACCGTCATCCGGGACCTGACTCATGCAGAAGTTGAGCATGAGCAAGCAAGGACTGACTTTGAAGCAGGGTTCGGTCAACTGCCAACCGAAGTCGCTATCCGAGGCATTCAGCCAAAGATGAGCACGGTCGTCTACAGCTCGCCGACCCTCACATGGGACCCGGACAAGGTGTACCAGGTGTTCGACGAGACCTCACTCCTCACCAAGAGAGTCGCGATCAACACCACCGAGAAGGTCGCCTGGTTCGTCACCGCCGAGGAAACACCCGTGCGCTGGGGAGACTTCAGCACGTTCTCAGAGGTGGTGCATCACCTCTACGTGCTCCATGCTGATGAGGCAACGGGCCTCCTCTACATCAACAGCTCCAACAACGACTCGGTACACCAAGACCTCGCCAAGGCCGTCGGAGGCGACCAGATTGAACTGATCCGGGGAGACGTTGTCTACCGGGTGTCGGCACCCATCACTCGTCGAGTGCCGACAAACGTTGGTCTCCTTGACGCCGTAAACCGCAACCGGCGCTTCAGCCTGCACGTCGGGGCCGATGTCCTAGAAGGGTTCGGTCCTGGCGCGGCGCAGAAGTCCAAGACGAACATCTTTGCGCACGGCTACGCGGAACAGTCCCGAGTCTCCTTCGGCGCTTCACGCAAAGGGAGAATCTGGAGTCACAAGGCCGCCCGATGCATTCTCGATTGGGTCCGCTGGGCACGTGAGGTGGGTGCCGTCGTCACCGATGAGTCGATCGACCTGGCGGCAGTGATGAGTGGCTTCATCATCCCGACGGCGGCAATCTCGCGACCCGAGTTGATCCCTCTAGGAGTGGAGTGGCCGCACGACATCGGTCTGTCGACAAGCGAAGCACGACAGGTCAGCTACAGCGGAGCGACTCACCCGCTGATCGACCTGGACATTGTTGTCGTCACGTTCACCAGAGATGAACCGATCGAGTTCGATGTCGTTTCTGACGACTGGTCACTCCGGTATGGCTTCACCTTCGGTGACGAAGGTCCCGCCGTTGTAGCCGTCAACGGAGACGCGACCATCACGTTGCCGAGAGGTGGAAGTGCCAGTCTGGCCGACTTCATGACCCAGGTCGGCATGACGGTCTACTTCGAGCGTGAAGCCCTGCTCAGCCCAGACGGATATCTCCTTCAGCCCGATCGAACCCGTCCGAGGTTCCCTACGGACCGGCTCGAGCCTGTCGACTGGACCGGCATCAACATCCGCAAGGAGTCGCAAGGACCGCAACGCGATAGCGACTCGGTGCAACATCGCGTAGCGGAGGTGCTCGGGGCTGAGGCGGACTGGGAGATCGTCCTTGATGACGACGGGACCGGAGAGATCGCCGACCTTGTGTTCATGCGACGAGACGATGGCCGGTTGGAGATCGTGCTCGCTCACTGCAAGTACTCCGGTGGTGACGCACCAGGCGCACGGGTCGGCGACCTCTACGAGGTCTGTGGCCAGGCCGCGAAGTGCCACAAGGCCAAGTCCGATGTCGAACTGACGCTCCGCCGAGCGATCCGACGAGAACGAGCCAGGCAGACCAAGGGACATGACGGTCTCATCGTGGGAACTATGGACACACTCCACGCGATTCTTGACGAATGTTGGCGTCTCGACCCAACAGTCACGGTCCTGATCGCTCAGCCGGGTCTTTCCAAGGCGGCCATGTCGACCGACCAATCCGAACTGCTCGGATGTATCGAGCTGTATCTGAGCGAGACCTACGGCTCGCGATTCAGAGTGCTGTGCAGCGAGTAGGCGGGCGCCGCCAGGGCGCAGTCCTCTGGCCGCAACTCTCGTGTGCCGATGGGACGACCGCCTCGGCTCGCCGGCCGGGTCTGCGGATCGTCCCGCCCGTCGCCATGACTGCCCGGCATGCGGTGTCCTGACCCACATCGAAGCGCTCGCCGATCTCGGCCAGGGTGAACCCCTGGGCGTAGAGCGCACCGATCTCGGCGACCTGCGCCGCGCTCAGCTTGCCCCGACGTGCTGGAACCGACCGGCGACGTAGGTGGATCGCCGCCGTGGTGCGGTGCACACGGAAGTGCTCGGCGACCTCCCGCATGGTCGTTCCGTCGCGGTACATCGTCACCAGCTCGTCCACCTGGGCGGCGTCGAGAAGAGTTTGAGCCATCCCAATCGAGCGCACCCCCGCCCCCGCAAGTCCCGAGTTTCGGGTTCGGAGGGGCGCCGGTCGTGGCTGTAGACCCCACGAGACAGCCGCCTGGCTAGGGTTTTCGCTTGCGAGGAGAAGTTTGAGAACTCTCTACTCAGGTCCACCCTTTGGTCGAAGTTCCAACCCTGCCTCCCGTGATCGGTGGGCAGGGTTTCTTCGTTGTGGCCCAGTTGATGTCCGACGGAGCCGGCGGGAACGAGCCGCGACGGTGGTTACGACCCTGCATCGGGGCGTGCTCGGGCGTGGTTGTCGGAGAGGATCGTGACGGTGTTGTCGTCGACGAGGACGAAACCGCCGTCGATCGCGACGGTGAGCACGATGGGTTGCCCGTCACACGTGATGCGCGCCGTGCCTCTCCGGAGACGGCTGACGATGGGCTGATGTCCAGGCAGGACGCCGAACTCACCGACGATGCCGGGAACGGTGACACGCGTCGCGTTCCCCTCCCAGATGACGCCGAGAGGCGAGACGACCTGGACGGCGAGCGTGCTCATGCGCCGGGCTCGACCACAGGTGCGGGGCGGTCGCGGATCTGGCCGACGAGCTCTCCCAGGATGTCTTCGAGGGTGACCATGCCGCAGACCTGCCCTTGCTGGTCCCGGATGATCGCGAGGTGGCTGTGGGTACTCTGCATCGCTGTCAGGACGCTGCGCAGATCGTCGTCGTGCGCGGCCTCCGGCAGTGGCCTGATCGTGGCCGGGTCGAGCGGTGCGTCCATCTTGTGCTTGTCGATGGTGAGCGTGTCCTTGACGTGGAGGTAGCCGAGGAAGCTGCCCCCATGCTCGGACTCGACGGGGAAGCGGGAGAAGCCGCCGCGGGCGGCCTCCTCCAGCTCGGCGTAGGTCACCCGGGCCGGCAGGGTCTTGATCTGATCGACGGGCAGCAGGACGTTCTCCACCTTGCGCTCCGGGAAGGCGAGCGCACTGCGGATCAGCTGCTCTTCCTCCTCGTCCAGCAGGCCGGCGGTGCGGGACTGGACGACCAGCTCAGCCACCTCTTCCGGGGTGAAGGTCGAGGTCACCTCGTTCTGCGGGGTCACACCAACCAGGCGAAGGACGCCGTTGGCGACGGCGTTGAGCAGCCAGAGCAGCGGGTAGAGGAGCCACACGAAGAGCACGAACGGCAGCGCCAGGGCCAGCGTGGTGCGCTCGGGCCCGGCGATGGCGATGTTCTTCGGCACCATCTCGCCCATCACCACGTGCAGATAGGTGATGGCGGCCAGAGCGATGATCAGGGCTATCGGATGCAGCAGCACGCTCGGCACCCCGATGGCCTCCAGCGGACCCTCCAGGGCGTGGGCGATCACCGGCTCGCTGACCACCCCCAGAGCCACGGCGCAGATCGTGATCCCCAGCTGGGCTCCGGCCATCATCAGCGAGACGTGCTCCAGGGCGTAGAGCGCCACACGATGCAGCTTCTTGCCGGCACGGGCGTCGGACTCGATCTTCGAGCGGCGAGCGCCGATGAGGGCGAACTCCGCGCCGACGAAGAAGGCGCTCAGCAGCAGCAGAGCCGCGGTCAGGAGGAGTCCTTCGAGGAGGTTCATCCCTGGTCCTCCTTCACGATCGTGGTGGCGGGGCGGTCTGGCTCATCCGGCGGAGGTGGTGTGTGGTCGTCCCAGGCGAGCACGGTCTCGATCCGGCCCGAGGCGGCGGTCTTCTCGACTCGGAGGGTGAACACGCGACCAGGGAAGCCGCTGTCGTCGGTGGTGGGCACGTCGATCTGATCGCCGGGCCGGGCGAAGCGGGCCAGTCGGAAGGTGATGAGACCGCCGATGGTGTTGTAGTCCTCCTCGACAGGCAGCACGGTGCCGAGTGCCTGGGAAGCGTCGCGCACGGATGTCCTTCCGGGCAGCACGAAGTGCCCTTCGCCGTCGTGTGTGGGGACCTGCATGTCAGGGTCGAACTCGTCCTGGACCTCGCCGACGAGCTCTTCGACGAGGTCTTCGAAGGTGACCAGCCCGGAGAGCCCGCCGAACTCGTCGACCAGCAGTGCCATCGGCATGCCGGAGTGCTTGAGCTGGTCCATCAGGTCGTCGAGCATCATGGACTCCGGAGCCAGCAGCGGCGCAGACATGATCACGCTGACCGGTTCGGAGTCTCGCTTGTCGACGGGTACGTCCAGGACCCGCCGAACGTGCGCCGTCCCGCGGACGAGGGGCGTCTTGCGCGCGCCGTCGCTGACGGTCTCGATGACAGGGAACCGGGAATGGCCGGTCTGGTTCGCGAGCAGGATCACCTGGTCGACCGGGGTGCCCGGGTCGACCAGGGCCACGTCCGACCAGGGGGTCATCACATCCCGAGCCCGCTGCTCGCCGAACGCCAGGGCACGGTTCACCAGGTCGGCGGAGTAGGTGGGAAGGGTCCCCTCCCGAGCGGAGTGCCGCACCAGGCTGGCGAGCTCGTGCGCCGAGCGCGCGGTGGCGAGCTCCTCCTGGGGTTCGATCCCGAGCTTGGAGACCACCCAGTTCGCGTTGTTGTTGAACAACCGGATCGGCCACGCCAGGCAGCGGGTCCACAGCCGCTGGAAGCCCTGCACGAAACGGCCCACGGCCAACGGTTTGGCGATCGCGAGGTTCTTCGGCACGAGCTCTCCGAAGATCATCGTGATCGCGGAGGCCACCAGCAGCCCGGTGGTCGTGGCGGTGGCCGACACCGCCGTCTCGCCCATGCCCGCTCTGGTCAGGGCGGGCCGGACCAGTGAAGCGATGGAGGGTTCCGAGAGGTAGCCGATCACCAAGTTGGTGACGGTGATGCCCAGCTGCGCTCCGGAGAGCTGCGTGGACAGGGTCCGCAGGGCCTTGAGCAGACCCTGGGAGCGGCGGTCCCCGCGTGCTGCGGCGGCCTCGACACCTGCCCGGTTGACGGTCATCATCGAGAACTCGGCCGCGACGAACCCCCCGCACATGGCCACCAGGATCATGGCGATCACGAGGTAGACGAACTCGGTCACCACGCCATCCCCCGCAGATGGCCATGGGTTCCCCGTGCCCCTGGTTCCAGGTGGAACCCGATGTCACGAGGAAGTTTGCTGATGAACTTGTAGAAAGAGCCTGCGATCAACTGTGGAAGCCTCCCTCTCGAGCGGGCGCGGGCGGTTGGGCCCGTGCCGCCGAGGAACCTGGACATGAGACGCGCGCGGCGTGGTCGGGACGAGGGCGACCTCGTCCCGACCACGCCGGTTCGTCAGGCGTACCGCCGGGAGGTGTTCGTGAGCGCGACGACGCTGACCACGATCAGAGCGGCTGCAGCAATCCACAGGGTCCAGCCGGCGGCGGTGCTGCCGAACCCGCCAAACCAGGGAGCGACGAAACTAGCCGCACCCGCCACGATCTGTACCCAGTTCGATCCGCTCGACAGTGCCGAGCCCAGCTGCCACAGCGCAGTCAGGCCGATGGCGACGCCGAGGGTGATGAACCACCCTCCGGGTGCGCCCGAAGTCCAGAGAGGCGCCAGCAGGAGATAGGCGCCGATGATCAGAGCCGCCCAACCTTGCCACGCCCGCCAGGGCGCGACGTTGGGCGACGGACTTCGGGGTGTTGAGTCGGTACTCATGAGAATGCTCCCTCTCCCCTGGGGTATCCCTCAGGGGTCTACGTGGTGTCACCGGCCACCACGGCCGGCGACGCTCATGCTACTTGGTCACTGACCAAGTAGCAACATGCCGCGTTCCCGATGTCCCGGATCGCCTTCAGGGCGATGGTGGCGAGCAGTCCGGGAGCGGCTGTTGCCTCGGCTACTGTCATGGAGCAGTGCGGGCAGCATCGAAGCAGAGAGCGGAGGGCCATGGAGATCAGTCCCAGGCGCAACCGCGACGACGTCATCCAAGCCGCCCTCGACCTGCTTGACGAGCAAGGCATCGAGAAGGTCACCCTGCGCGGAGTCGCCAAGCGGTTGGGTTCCCACCTGAACACCGTGTCGTTCCAGGTGAAGACCAAGTCCCAGCTCTTGGAGCTCATGGCCGACGACATCCTGGGAAGCGCCTACCCCGGGGAACTCCCTGAGGAACCGGCGGCGCGCGTACGCGCGCTGGCCCATGGCTTGCGACGGGCCATGCTCTCGCGGCGTGACGGAGCCCGCCTGGTTGCCGCCACGGAGAGCTTCCACACCAACACCCTGCGCATGGCGGAGTCCCTGGCTTCCGCGGTGCGGGAGCTCGGAGCCGACGACGCAACAAGCATCCGCGCACTGTGGAACATCCAGTACCTCGTACTCGGACTTGCCCAGGAAGAGCAGACCGCAGGAACGCACCCGAGTCCAAGCGCCGACGACTTCCCGGCCCAGGACTACCCGACGCTCCACGGACTGGGCGACCGTCTCGTCACAGAGCCGTTCGACGACCAGCTGGACTTCGGGCTCGAGGCGATCCTTGCTGCCGTGGTGAGAAGCGCCTGAGCGCAGCGGGGCGCGTCTGCCGTCCCCACTAGTTCGGGAGCGCCGCGGAGGCGGACGGCTCGCCGTAGCGCGCGCGCATCTGCTCGCCGGCGGCCGGGCCTGCGGTGAAGACGAAGCGGGGATCGCTCACGGTGAGTCCGGTCTGGGGGTCGATCACTGCCGGCTCGACCTCCCGGCCGGTCGTGGAGTCGACCAGGACCATGGCTCGTTCCTCCGGCGCGAGCTGTGCGTTGCGCCACGCGGCCATCGCCACGAGGATCGGGCGCAGCGAGCGGCCGAAGTCGGTGAGCAGGTACTCGTACCGGGTCGGGCGCTCCTGGTAGGGCTGCTTCGTCAGGATGCCGTTGTCCACGAGCGTATTGAGCCGTGTGGTGAGCATGCTCGATGACAAGCCGATGTTCGCCTCGAACTGGTCGAAGCGGGTGTAGCCGTCGAAGCAGTCGTGCAGGATCAGGATCGTCCACCACTCGCCGATGTACGACACCGCCGTCGACAGCGGGCACTCGCGGTCCTCCACGCGGACGCGTGCGGGCATGTGATCCTCCTTCTCGCCGTCGGCGTCGCGGGCAGAAGTGGCCCTGTCGTCCAATGACTGCTAATCTAGCAGACACTATGACTGCGAAAATAGAAGCAACTGGTCCCTTCGGCGACTACGACCCGGTCGCCCTGCCCCCAGCCGTGGTCGCCTATCTCGACGCCCGCGACCAGAACCGCCACGCTGACGCCGTGGCCACCTTCGCGCCGGATGCGACCGTCCTCGACGACGGGAACACCTACCTGGGTGTCGAGGCGATCGGCGCCTGGATCGAGAGCTCCTCCAGCGAGTACGCCTACACGGCCACCCGCATCGGGCAGCACATCCTCGACGACACCCATGCGGTGGTCCACGTGAGGCTGGACGGGAACTTCCCCGGCGGCACCGTCACGCTCCGCTACCAGTTCGAGCACCGTTCGGGAGTCATCGATCGCCTGGCGATCAAGGTCTAGGAGTCCCGCATCCGCGCCCTGAGCACGTCGAGCTCGCACCCCGGCGCGTCGGGGTCGAAGCTGTGCTCGATGAGCCAGCGCGAGGCGGTCAGGCTTCGCAGCGACCACCAGGCGCGGATCGCGTCCCGGTCCGCGTCGGCGCCGTAGCCGGTGAGCAGGTCGTCCAGGCGCTCCTCGTGCCCGAGCGTCAGGATGGCGAGGTCGAACATGGCGTCGCCCGGGGCGGCCTCGGACCAGTCGATGATGCCGGTGACCTCGTCGTCGTCGACGAACACGTGGGTGATCTGCAGGTCGCCGTGGATGAACGCCGGCTCCCAGGGTCGGAGCGCGGTCTCGGCGATCTCACGGTTGCGCAGGATCACCTCGGCGGGCAGGACATCGTGGGCCAGCAGCCACGCGCACTCGCGGTCGAGCTCCATCGCGACGTCCTCGACGCTGCGGCCGGGCCACGGTGGCAGCGGCGCCTCGTGCAGCTCCCGGATGGCGGCCCCGGCCGCAGCCCATGCCGCGGGCGACGCCGTCGACGGTTCACCGAGCACGCCCAGGGCGGTACCGGCCACGGCGGCTATCGCGAGCACTGGCGGCTCGTGCCAGAGGACCGCCGGGGTCGGGATCGGCACCATGCCCATCGCGCGTACCTCGATCTCGGCGTGCGCCGGATCGCCGTCGATCTTCAGGAAGACGTCGCCGACGCGCAGCGTCACCCGCTGGCTGTGCGCGACGACGACGGCGACCTCATCCATGTCTCCACTGTCGCGGATGGCGCCACCGATGTCGCCGGATTACCCGGACGGCGCCCAGGTGGTCGAGAGGCGCTACCGGGGCACGGCGTTGATCCGGTCCGAGCCCGAGATGTTTCCGCGCAGGGTGCCGTCGCTGAGGAGTCGACCGCTACGTGACGGACTCGAGCTCGTGCCCCCGCGTCTCCTTGACGAACCACCAGACGAAGAACAGCGAGAGCAGCGCCATCGTGGCGTAGAGCCCGTAGGCGAGACCGAGGCCCGCCTTGGCGAGCGAGGGGAATGTCAGCGAGACCGCGAAGTTCGCCCCCCACTGCGCCGCCGCCGCGACCGAGATCGCATAGGCGCGGATCCGGTTGCTGAACATCTCACCGAGCAGCACCCACACGACGGGACCCCAGCTCATGCCGAAGAACACGACATAGAGGTTCGCCGCGAGGACCGCCACGACGCCGCCCGCATCGGTGAGCACGGGCTGGACGCTGGTACCCACCATCTCGGTCGGGGCGGTGCCGAAGACGTAGGCCATCGTGCCGAGCGTGAGCGTCATCCCGACCGATCCGATGAGCAGGAGCGGCTTGCGGCCGATCTTGTCGATCAGCATGATCGCGACGACGGTCGTCACGATGTTGACCACGGAGGTGATGACGCTCGTGAGCAGCGCGTCCGACTCCTCGAAGCCGACGGCACGCCAGAGCATCGTGGAGTAGTAGAAGATCACGTTGATGCCCACGAGCTGCTGGAAGAGGCAGACGATGACGCCGACCCACACGATCGGCAGCAGGCCGAAGCGAGGGCCGCGCAGCACCTTGATCGACTGCTTCTCGCTCCTGCCGATCGTCTTCTGGATCTCGGCGATCTTTCGTTCGGGCGAGCCACCCACGTAGTGCTCGAGGACCCGCGCCGCCTCCTCGAGCCGCCCTTGGCTCACGAGGAACCTCGGCGACTCGGGGATCTTGAAGGCGAGCGCCCCGTAGACCAGGGCAGGCACGCACTCGGTGATGAACATCCACCGCCACGCCTCGAGCCCGAGCCACAGCTCGTTCGCGGCCCCGCCGGCCGCCGAGGCGAGGGCGTAGTTGCTCAGGAGCGAGACGAAGATCCCGACGACGATGGCGAGCTGCTGCAGCGAGCCGAGCCGTCCCCTGATGCTCGCGGGCGACACCTCGGCGATGTACGCCGGGGCGATGACACTCGCCGCGCCCACGGCCAGGCCGCCGATGAGCCGGAACGCCGTGAGCGACCACACGTCCCACGCGAGGCCGGTCGCGAGCGAGGTGGTGAAGAACAGCAGCGCGGCGATGTGCATCACGCGGATCCGGCCGAAGTGTGCCGCGATCGGCCCGGCGAACCAGGCGCCGATCGCGCAGCCGATCAGGGCGGCGGCCACGGAGAAGCCGAGCAGGACGGGTGAGGCACCGCTCCATTCCCCGATCGCGCCGACGGCGCCGTTGATGACGGCGGTGTCGAAGCCGAAGAGGAAGCCGCCCATCGCGGCGGCCGCGGCGATCATCACCACACGCGAGACCGGTGGGGACAGCGTTCCGCCCGCGCCGACGCCGTGCTGGGAAGCCGCCATGGCACACCACCTCGTGTTGCCGACCGAGCCCCCACCAGGACACGGCAGTCCGGTTCGCGTTGTGGCCAGTGTGTCGCAGGCGGCAGCGGTCGGCACGTCGGGGTGGCCCGCGCTCGTCGCGCTCCCGAAAACTCGATGGACGCGTGCCGACATGTCCGAGAACATGAACCATGCGCTGGCCGTTCTCGGGGCGCGAACCCCAGATCCAGCAAGTGTTGCGGTCCCTGCGCGACCGCGATCTCGGCGGTGTGCTCGTCGTCGGCGCGCCGGGTGTGGGCAAGTCGCGACTCGCCGACGAGTGCGCGACGATCTGGCGCCGCCGTGGGCGTGCCGTCAGTCAGGTGACCGCGACCGACGTCACCCAGGACCGCGCGTTCGGCACGGTCGCCGCCGCGCTTCCCCCCGAGGGTTGCGGACCTGATCCGTTGGCGTACCTGCCCCGAGCGGTGTCCGCCCTCCGGGGCTCGGGCCCTGGCCCGCTGCTCGTGATCGACGACGTCCAGCACGCCGACCAGTGGACGGCGGTGCTCGTGGGCCGACTGGCACGTGATCGCGGCGTGAACGTGCTGCTCACGGCTCGGGCCGGAGAGGATCTGCCCCGTCCGGTCACCGAGCTGTGGCGGCAGGGCGTGCTCGCTCGTCTCGACCTCGAGCCGCTCGACGGGGTCGGCTTCGGCGCCATGCTCACGGCGGCCCTCGGCGGACAGGTGGAGTCGGCGGGAGCCTGGAGGTTGTGGCGAGCCAGCGGCGGCAACCCGCTCTACGTCCGGCTCGCCGTGGAGGGCGACCTGGCGGCCGGTGACCTGGTCCTCGACGACGGGGTGTGGCGGTGGCGCACCCGGGCCAGCCTCTCGACCCCGCTCGTCGAGGTGCTCGAGCACCGGCTCGGCGCAGCACTCGACTCCGAGGTCGACCTGCGAGAGGTCGCCGAGCTCGTGGCACTCGCCGAGCCGCTGGACTATGACGCGCTCACCGCGCTCAGCTCCGCACCCGAGGTCGAACGGCTCGAGACGGCGGGCGTCATCGAGGTAGGCATCCAGCGCGGTGTGCGAACCGTCCGTACCGCTCACCCGTTGGTCGGCGAGCTGCTCCGGACACGGCTGGGTCGGCTGCGCCGGGCGCGGCTCAGCGGGGCACTTGCCGACGCCCAGATGGCAGGGTCCTACGACGTCGATCCGGTGCGGCTGGTCGACCTGTTGCTCGATGCCTCCCGCGCGGTCCCCGCCGAGCTCGCAGTCCGGGCGGGCGTCACCTCCCTCCGGCGGCTCGAGCTCGACGCAGCCATCAGGTGCGCCGAAGCCGCGATCGCTGCCGGTGCCGGGTTCGACGCCCACTTCTTCCTGAGCCTCGCCCTGTCGTGGTCGAACCGGGGGCACGACGCGGCTCGCGCGTGCGAGCACCTCCAGGCCGCGGCCACCACGCCCCTCGAGCGCGCCGTCGCGGTCCAGGTTGCCTGTGCGAACGAGTTCTTCGTGCTCGCCGATCCCCGGGGGGCCCGCGAGCGGCTGGCCCGAGTCCGTCGACAGATCGGGGACGCCGACGCCCTCGCCCACGCCGAGACCACGGCGATGATGGCGTGGTTCACGGCGTTCCAGGCGCGCCCGGCCGAGGCGGCACGCCTGGCTCGGGATGCGTCGCGGCATGAGCTGGGTGAGGTCGGACGCATGGCGGCCGCGATGGGGCAGGCATGCGCCCAGGCCATGACGGGGCGTCCGCTGTCGTTCAGCGACGTCGCCAGGCACTTCTCCAGCACCACCGCCGGACCGAGTGGTCTGTTCATCTCGATCTCGCTGATCGAGGAGCACCTGAGCGGGCTCGTCTGGGTCGGCGACCTGTCCTCGGCGGACGAGGTCAAGGCACTTCTCCCCTCCGGCGTCGAGCACGACGCCACGTTCTTCGGTGACATGGTGCGCTACGTGACGGCGCAGCTGCTGCTCGCGCGTGGCCGGGTGGACGCGGCTCTACCCTTGTTTCGCGAGACCGCCACGTCGTTGCGTTCGTATGACGGCACCGGCTGGTGCTATCTCGCCGACCTGGCGCTCGCTCAGACGCACGCGTGGGCGGGTCAGCCCGGACCGGCACGCGACGCGTGGGCCCAGATCGAGAGGTCGCGTCATCCGTCGTTCTCGCACCGACAACCCGATGACCTGCTGGTCGAGGCGTGGATCTGCGAGGCCTCGGGTGAGCGCAGACGCGCTCTTGCCCTGGCCGGCCAGGCTGTCGATGTCGCACACCGGGCGGGCATGTGGGGCGTCGAGGTGATGGCGCTGCACGCCATCGTGCGGTTCGGTGACCCGTCACCGGCGGACCGGCTCGACGACCTCGCGACGACGGTCGACGGCCCGAGGGTACTGCTCGCGGCGCGACACGCCCGAGCCTTCTCCGGGCACGATGGCGGTGCGCTCGAGAAGGTCGCCCAGCAGTTCGAGGAGGTCGGGGATGCGGGTGCCGCGGCAGACGCGTGGTCGCACGCTGCGCTCGCCTACCGAGCCAGCAGCATGCGCGGCAGCGCGGCGACCGCGCAGCTGCACGTGGGCCGGATACGGGGGGCCACCGGCCTGCTCACGCCCGCGATGACTCGCCTGGGTCCCGGTGCCGAGCTCAGCCAGCGGGAGTACGAGGTGGCGCGGCTCGTGGGTCAGTCACTCTCCAACGGGGCGATCGCCGAACGGCTCGGCATCTCGGTGCGCACGGTCGAAGGGCACGTCTATCGCGCGTGCACGAAGCTGGGCGTCAGCAGCCGCAGGGATCTCCGCCTGCTCGACCCGAACGTGCAGTCATGACTGGCGCGAGCCTTCGTGATTCGCGTAGTCGACTACGCATGACCCGAGCAGGTGCGCCCCCTAGCTTCGCAACGTAGAACGAGGTTGCGGAGGCTGTGATGGAAGGTCACACCCACGAGGTGCGGCGGGCGGGTGACATGCTCGTCGCCACCCTGCGGCTGACCAACCTCGAGGTCAGCGATGACGGCTTCTACCTGCGTGTCTCACAGCCCGGAGAGGCCTATGCGACCCTCGAGCTGCCCACCCAGCACCTCGCCGAGCCGGGGTTCGACGACGTGGTGCCACGGCCGCGCGTCGTGCCCCTCGTCGCGGGTTCTCGGACATCGCTGCGATTCACGCCACCCACCGGACGCACCTCGTTCCCGATCGGCCACCAGGGCGTGCTCGCCGTGATCTGTTCGTGGCAAGGGTCGCGCGTGTCCGGCAACGTCGAGGTCTTGTCGACGATGCGCGTCGGAGCGCCGGGTCGGTGGCGCTTCAGCGACACCCCCGACACCTCGGGAGTGCACCCTCTGTGGAGTGCCCGCCCGGACTACCCCCGCGGCACCGCTCTTCTCCTGTACGGCCGTTCCGAGCACCCCTACACCGACATCGTCCTGCCGATCTGGATCGCTGGGCACCGTGGCATCGTGCTCAGCCCGCCCGCCATCGACGACGACGACGTCGTATGGAGCGTCTCCCGGATGCTCCTCTCCTCGCTCGGCGGCACCGTCACCCTGGAAGGACCGATCGATCCTTACGATGCGACGCCAGCCATGGGTTACGCCCACCGGACGAGCCTCGGCCGCGACGCCTTCGCCCGCAGGATTACCACCGGACACCTCTCGAGCGGGCATCCGGCGAGCGTCACCGACGTCTCGGAGCGGCTCCTGCGCCGCGTCGAGGTGGACAACCGGGTGCCGGGAGGGCCGCCCGAGACGATGATGACGGCGGGGCTCAGGATGCTCAGCACGTTGATGGTGACCGAGCCCACCGTGGACCTCTCGGCGCAGTCGGGAGTCCGATCCAGCGCCCTGACGTCGCTCACGATCGTGGGATCCGGGTGGCAGGTCGACTCTGCGGACTTCAGGACGCCGCAGTGGCTGGAGCGCGGCGGGACGCCCATCATGTTCGACATGGTCGGAACCGACCATGGGGGATCTCCGGTCCACCTGCGGATGCCTCTCGCCTTCTTTCCCGCAGGTACCCCTGCCGAGGCGGCGGAACGATTCGTGCGAGCCGGAGCCGTTCCGGCGCCGACGATGGCGCCGCAACGGATCAGGCTCACCCCTGACGAGGGCGCATCGGCTCGCACCACGGTCCTGGTGTCGGAGCTGAGATCGTCGCCGGTGCGGGGTTCGACCTGCCCGATCGTGCCCAAGTTCGACCGGATGGGGGTGGAGATCGACGCACTCGAGGGGATCGTCGACCATCCCCCCACGGGTAGCTTCGTCTTCCACTCGCTGTACGACGCGCACGGGCTCGACCCGACGGCGAACCCGCACGGTGCGTTCCTCAGCGCGGTGTCAGACACGGGCGCACCGTCGTCGATCACGGTCGAGCTCCCCGGCGCGGCGATCGGCGGGCTCGCCAACCCCGGCCTGTCCATCGGCGCGCTCACCACCCAGGCAGGAGCCGTCGCGCGCGAGCTCGTCGCCGTCGCGTCGCCTGACGTGTCCCAGATCAGGTCTGCGTTCGCCGGAGCGACCCTGTTCGGTGGGCTGAAGCTGACCGACCTGCTGGCCGAGCACCCGTTCGGGACCGACGGCGGTCGTACGGTGATCCCGTCGATGCTGCGCCGCCGCGGACACTCCGGCGACACGATCGCCTACAGCTTCTCGGCGCGACTCCGCCAAGACGCTCCCAGGCCCGCGGTGGTCCAGGCCGGCTCCACGCTCGAGCTCACCGCGACGCTCACGCGCAGCCTGGACGGGCAGTACACCACGGTGGCCGACGGCACGATCAGTGGCATCGGGTTCAACCTGTCGGATGCGATCACCCTGCAGTTCGCCAAGGTGCACTTCCGTACCGAGGGCGGCGTCACGACGTTCGAGGTCGAGGGCGTGTCAGTCACCTTCGGCAAGGAGCTCGGCTTCGTCGCGACCCTCGCCGACGAGCTGAGTCACCTCGGCCAAGGTGGCGGCGTACGCACCGATGTCGACACCACCGGGGTCACGGCCGGCTTCGGCCTCGCCCTGCCGAACGTCGCGGCCGGCGTGGTGCAGTTCTCCAACCTCACGATCGACGCCTGGCTGCGGCTCCCCTTCGACGGAGGCCCGCTGTGCTTCTCGCTCCAGATCGCCAGCCGGGAGCGGCCGTTCCTCGCCACCGTCTCGATGTTCGGCGGGGGCGGCTGGCTCGCCCTCGGTGTGACGCCGCAAGGGATCGTGTCACTCGAGCTGGGCATCGAGTTCGGCGGGAGCATGAGCCTCGACATCGTCGTGGCATCGGGCGGGGTCGCGGTGATGGCGGGCTTCTACCTCGGGGTGGGGGTCGACGAGGCGCCTCTCAAGATGGAGGCCTACCTGCGTGCGTCGGGGTTCGTGAGCGTGCTCGGGGTGGTCACCGTCTTCGTCGAGTTCGTGCTCAAGCTCACCTACACGAGGCTCCTGGTCAACGGCGTCTGGCACGGTGCGCTCATCGGGGCCGCCAGCGTGACGGTCGGTGTCGAGGTGCTGTTCTTCAGCAAGTCGGTCACGCTGCCGTTCTCGCGAACCTTCGTGGGCGCCCCGGCGGATCCGTCCTTCCTCGACTGCATCGACGAGCACGACTGGGACGTCTACTGCGACGCCTACGCCGTCGAACCGCGAGCCGCCGTCGACGGGGAGCGCTGACGATGGTCTCTGAGAGCGTCGACTGGATCCTTCTTCCTGGGGCCGCCAGGTCCGACGGCGCAACGTCGTTGGCACTGTGCGTCGCACCGCGACTCGGAGTCGACGACGGTGACGCGGCGCGCGACCTGACGCTCGCCGACTTCACACGCTGGGTCGACTGGCCGTCGGCGCTGGCGGGACTGACGTTCAGCGTCGTGCTCGACGGCGGCGAACCGATCCCTGCCACGATCGTCTCGGCGCCGTCGTCCGCGTTGTGGGCCGCCGCCTTCGGACCGCACACACCGGTGCGGCCCTTCGTGCACGAGCACCCCGAGCTCGCCCCGATCGCGACGTACGACGCGATGGCGATCGCCGACGATCTCCTCCGCGGCTACAGCGAGCTCGCACTCGAGCCGGTGGAGATCTCCACTCCCTGGGACGAGACGTTCTGGGACCCGGCGGTCTGGACGGAGCCGGTGGGCGAGAGGGCACCCGGGGGCGTGGTCGACGAGCTCTGGGTCAACGAGACGTGGGCGCATCTGCGGAACATCGTGGGCCCCGAGGACGAGTACCAGGGACTTGGCTGGGTCGGCCAGTCGGAGGACGACTACCTCACCGCCAACGCGGACGTCTTCCGCTCGGCGGCGGACAACGAGCCCTGGGTACCGGAGTGGATGCTGGTGACCGACCCCCCGCAGGAGTGGCCGCACTTCGTCGCCGTCAACGACCTCCAGCGGATCCGGAGCGTCGAGGCCGTCGAGCTCGCCGAGCGGGAGCCAGCGGACCCCCAGGAGCGTGCCCGCCGGATCTTCGACTTCCACCGAGTCGTCGCGGGCCTCGGGCACCATCCAGGACTCATGAGACGGCTCGGTCTCGTGATCGACCTCGAGTGCGACACCCGCCTGCTCGATCGGATCGGAGCCGGCGAGGGGTCCACGATCTCGATCGCGATCGACGGGCGACCGGGCGCGCCGGAGGTGACCGACCAGATCCTCCGCACCGCCGTGGTGGCCCACGCAGGACGCCTCCACGTCCGGCCCCGGGGCGAGGCCCCGGTGGGTCTGTTGGCCGCCGGGTCGCGGTGCCGCATCGAGCAGTTCGACTACGAGGGTGCCGGGGAAGCCGTCGTACAGCTCGCCGGGGAGGAGCAGCGCACGCAGCAGGGTCGGGCCTCCAAGGCGCCGACGCTGCGCACGACCGGTCTGCGACTGCTCCAGCGTGACACCAAGGCCGAGCTGGCGACGCTGGCCCTGACGAACTCCAGGGCGGGCCTCGACAACTCCGGCCTGGTGCTCTACGCCGAGGACGTGCAGCGCGGCGCGCGCATCGACGTTCACGACGAGACGACGAGCTCGTGGCAGAGCCTCCATGAACGCCGCGTGAGCTACCGCCGCCCCGACGAGGAAGCCACCGTGTCCGACGAGGGCTTCTCCCAGCTGACCTTGACCCGACGTCCGGCCCCCGCCGGGGAGGATCCGCCGCAGGACGCCCCGATCGTCGTGAACGACGCGATCGTGGCCTGGGACGGGTGGAGCCTCTCCGCGCCTCGCCCCGGCAAGGTCGTCAACGCCGATCCCCGGAGCGTGAGCCCTGAGTTCTGCGCGGAGAACGACACGGCCGTCGCGATCCGGGTCGACAGCGAGCCTTTGCCGGGTTCCGACATCCGGGTCGACACCGTCGTCGCTCCTGGTTCGCTGCCGCGGTTGCGCTTCGGCCGGACCTACCGGATGCGCATGCGCACGGTCGATCTCGCGGGCGGGGGCCTCGACCGGCTCGAGGCGGATGCGGCCACCGCAGCGCCCGGGGTGCTTGACGTCGCGGCGACCGCTCCGGTGGTCTTCAGGCGGTTCGAGCCCGTCCCCCCGCCTGACGTGACCTACGCCGCACCGGTGCCCGGACCCGAGGACGGGATCGAGCGGCCAGGCGAGACCGAACGGCGCATCGTCGTCCGGACCGGGCTCGACCCCCGGTGGGACGTCTTCGGGCCGCACCCGTCGATCAGCGAGCGACTGCTGGTCCCCCCGGGTTGTTCGGTCACGATGGCCGAGTGGCACGGCAGGTTCGACGACGCCGTGGGTCAGGGGGCCTCGGCCGCCTCGCGTCGATCCTCGTACCGGCTCGCCGGCACGGAGAGTGACGTCGTCGTCCCCGGGGCGCGGTCGACGGGCCACCTGCCGGATCCCGCCTCCGCGGGCGTGACGCTGTGGGACGTGCCCGGCCTGCCCCGGGGTGAGGTGTTCGGAGTCTTGTGGCCGCTCGACCTCGAGGGGATGCCCCAGTCGCTGTTGCTGCGGGTCGAGGGGATCGAAGCGGGACAGAGCAGAGCGCCCGACGTCGACCCGATCGAGCGGGTCGTCACGGTCTTCGTGCCCGCAGCTCAACGGGTGGCGATGAAGGTCGCGAGCCTGGTGGCGGAGCCGGACCTGATGGCGCTGCCCCACATCTGGCAGGAACGACTGGGAGCCGCCGCCGCCGAGGCGATGACCCAGGTGACGAAGGGCACGCACCCCCACGTGTCGCCCTCCGTCGTCATCGAGATCGTGCACGCCGTTCCCCGGCCGCTGACCGTCCCGCGTGCCGGGATGGGCGTGGAGATCCAGGACCATCACGTCGAGGACAGCACGTCGGTGAGCATCAGCTGGACCTGGGTGGTGGACGCGGCGAGCACGGGTACCGTCCGACTGCTGGCGACGTGGACGCGACCGCGGGACGACCTTGGCCCGCCCCTGTCGACCTCCGCCGACGGAGCCGCACGCGACATCCCGAACTCCGAACCGACCACCGTGCTCGTCGGCGGAGCCACACCGGTGCCCGCACCCCCGGACATCGCGTTCCCGCCCGAGAGTTCCGAGGAGCAGGTCTACGTCGGGCCCGTCGGTGGAGGGCCGGGGGTGGCCTCGGTCGACCTGGGGTTCGCCGGCCGGGTGCATCTGCGAGTGTGCGTGCTCGCGACCAGCAGGTTCACCGCCTTCTTCCCTGCGTCGTTCGCGGTCCCGGACACCGAGGGCATGAATGCCCTCACCCTGGCCTCGGAATGGGTGCCGATCGACGTTCCGAACCGTGGGCGCCCCCCGGCGCCCGACGTCGCCGAGATCCTCCCGCTCGTCGTACGCAGGGCCGAGCTCGAGCCGCTCATCGTCGAGGCGTCCTCGGACGTCTTTCCCGTGGCGGAGGAGGGCATGTGGGTGGGGGACGTGTGGGTCGAGCCCGTCGTGGAGCCCGCGATCCGCACGGACCGCTACGTGCGCGAAGGTGGCTGGCTGCGGGTGTGGTTCGAACGGCCCTGGTTCGTCACCGGAGAGGGGGAGGTCCCGGCGATCGTCGCCTTCGAAGGCAGGCAACCGGAGGCGGAGACCGACGTGGCGTACCCGTACGGGTCGCTCGTCGCCCCAGACCCGGGACGCGGGCAGTCCCTCAGTCACCCCGTGACCGCGGCGGTCTTCGGGCGGGAGCCCGACAGCTGGACCCGCATCAGCTCCACCGAGCTTCCCGCGACCACCGATGCGGCGTCGACTCTCGTCCTCGCTGACCGTCCGATCGCGTTCGACCAGGAGCGACAGCAGTGGTACACGGACCTCCGGGTCGACCTGCCCTTGCTCTACTTTCCGTTCGTCCGGCTCGCTCTCGTCCGCGACCAGCCACACTCGATCGCCGGGCCTTCCGGAGGCATGGAGGTGCGCATCTCACCGGTGGTGACCCTCGACCCGATCCAGGTGCTGCCGGACAGGATCCTGACCGTGGCCGAGAGGGTCGACGGGATCTCGCTGCGGCTCAAGGGCTACCAGGGGCGGTCGTTCGCCGCTCCCTCCGGGCAGCCCGTCGACGGGGTCCCGAACACGGTGTCGGTATCGGTCGAGGTCAAGACCACGGAGCGTGACGACCTGCTGTCCTGGCGACGCCTCGGGTGGGCCAACACGTCGACGGAGCTCCTGGGGGGCGAGCATCTCCAAGCGAGCTGTTTCCTTCCCTTCGACGAGTCGGGCCCCCCGGGCGACTACCGGGTGGTCGTGGAAGAGCTGGAGGAGCTCGGGTGGCGCAACGGAGGCACCAGCTTCCGCACCGTGTACGTGGAGACCGTCCGGATGCCTCGAGCCGTCCGTCCCTCCTGACACCGATCAGGCGGGCGGCACCTGGTACCCGAGCGCGGCCCAGGTCAGGTTGCCGACGATGCCGTCGTTGGCGAAGCTTGCACCGTTGTGGAGGTTCTTCTCGTCTGTCTGGAAGCTCGTGACCTGGTCGAGCGTTCCGTCGTCGAAGCTGCCGCTCGTGGGACCCGGGTAGCCGAGGAACACCAGGAAGTGCTGCGCGTGGGAGACGTACTCGTTCGTGTCACCGTGTCGGACGACGGGATACCGCGCGTGCACGTCGAGGTAGAGCTGCTCGAGTACCGGGCGTTCCCGGGTCTGCGACCACCAGGCGTTGCGTAGCAAGCCGCGGTTGATGGCGTTGCGACGCACCATCCAGGAGTTGGAGAGGTTGACCTGACGCGCCGCGCCCGACCAGTCCCGACTCCGGCACGCGGCGACCAGTCTGGGCCAGGCGGAGAGGCTCGGGCCCTGGGCCCACGCCAGGCTCAGCAACGACATCTGTGCATCGGCGGGCCATGACTCCCAGTCGGGGAAAGTTCCGGTGAGGTGCCGCTCCATCTCGCGCGTCTTGTTGCCGACCAACGCGTCGATGTCTTCCTCGGTCAGGGTCAGGCGCCCGCGGTGGGCGCCGTTCTTCACGTCGGTCCAGTCCGCCACGATCTCGGCGTCGGTGGCCTTGCGGTCACCGTCCATCAGGTGCGCGCCGTACCGCGGGAGGTTGATCGCGGGCCCGGGTGTGCCGTCGTCGACGAGGTTCCCGATCCCAACGGTCACCAGGCCGCGTGAGTCGCGGTACATCCGGTTGACCCGGCCCTCCATCGGGGTGAGGAAGGTGGCGAAGCTCTCGCTGACGGCCGGCCACATGATCGCTCCTCAGTGGGTGCCGAGATCGAAGTGCATCATGTCGCCGCTGGCGCGGGAGCCGAAGTCGCTGGCCCCCCACGACATGCCGCCCACGGAGACCAGTGCGATGACGAGCTCGCGCCGCAGGTCCATGAACCCGTTGGCCGGGTTCCGGGTCTCCCGGATCACCGGTTGGCTGGCGCTGCCCTTCAGCATCGGGGTTCGCACGGCCTCGTAGTCACGGATGATCTGCCAGTACTGCGTCTCCGGGGTCCAGGCCCAGCCCGGGTGCGAGCCGAGCCACTCGGCGTCGCCCATCGTCTCCTCGAGGAGCTCGATGGCGTTCGCCTGTGCCCACAGCTCGTCGTCGCCGATCGCCCCGAACGCCGCGTGGCCGTCGGGTAGCTCGTGGGCGTTGCCGATCGGTGTCCGGCGGACCCAGATGCGGTCACCCCACGTGAAGACGTGGGACAGATAGAACGCGAGGCAGTCCGACGCCAGGCGGAAGCGGTCGTAGGTGACCTCGATCGTGTCGTTCACGCGGATGCTGACGTCGGCACGGTCTTGCTCGCTGAGCGTGAAGGCGACCGCACGGTCGTACACCGCCACGGCGCGCGCGCGTCGGGCCTCGGCGTCGAGGAACCCGGCCTCGCCGCCGTACGTGCTGCCGGTCCGGGTGGCGATGTACGGGTTCGTGTCGTAATTGATGTCGATCGCGATGCCGGCCGCGTGGTAGCCGCCCGCGCGATGGCCTCCGTGCTGCTGCCGGATGCCTCCCCAGGTGACGAAGTCTTCGACGGCTCCCTGTTCGGCGTGGATCCGGCGTAGCTCGGCTTCTACGCTCGCCAGCCTGTCGGCCATCCGTTGCTCCACCCCACCCCCGACCTGGAAGCCGAGGAACTGTGTCCCGACGAGAGCCATGACGCCTCCGCACGATCGCTACCGCTATGTGGCCCTCACGCTAGGAGCGGGGCGGGGCGTGAGCATGCGTAGTTGACTACGCGAAGTCCAGGTCTTGCCCCTTCACACCGGCGCCGACGGCGCGGCATGATCGCCTGACGAGCGGCGTCCGGAATGTCGGGCCCCGCTCCGTCGGTCCGAGCGGAGGCGGGGATGTCCGAACTCACGATCATCGAGCACTCGCCGGACCCGGAGCGCCCCGAGGAGCACAGCCGCCGCAAGCAGCCCTCGATCGCCGCCCGCATCCGGGACCTCGGCGAGAGCCGGATCGGGGCGATCCTCCTGCTGCTCGCGACCGCCGTGGCGATCACCTGGGCGAACATCTCCTACGACTCCTACCACGGCTTCTGGGACACCCACGTCGTCATCGGTGCCGCGGACCGACTCTTCGAGTTCACGCTGCACGCCCTCGTCAACGATGCGCTCATGGCCGTGTTCTTCTTCACGGTCGGGCTGGAGGTGCGCCGCGAGTTCGCGATCGGCGAGCTGACGAGCTGGTCGCGCGCCGTCGTCCCCGTCGTCGCCGCCGTCGCGGGTCTCGCGATCCCCGCGCTCCTGTTCGTCCTGCTCAACCTGGACTCGGGGCAGGTGCACGCCTGGGGCATCGTGATCTCCACGGACACCGCGTTCCTCGTCGGGGCGCTCGCGCTCATCGGCCCCAAGGCGCCAGGCCGCCTCCGGATCTTCCTGCTGACCTTGGCCGTGGTGGACGACATCGGTGCGCTCAGCATCATCGCGCTCGTCTACACCTCGGACTTCGACCCGTTCCCGCTGCTCGTCGCCGCCGTCGGGCTCGCCGGGGTCTTCGCCACCCGGTACGTGCGCCGCGGTCGCGGGCCGATCTACGCGGGACTCGCCGTCGTCGTGTGGTTCGCGTTCCTCGCCTCGGGTGTGCACCCCACGATCGCCGGGGTGTCGATCGCCCTGCTCGTGCCGGTCTACCGACCCAACCGCCGCGACGTCGAGCAGGCGCTCGAGCTCGCCCGCACCTTCCGTCAGTCGCCCAACACGCGGTACGCGCGGGAGGCCGCCAACAGCCTGCGCGAGTCGATCTCGATCAACGAGCGGCTGCAGTTCGCCTACGCGCCGTACGTCGCCTTCCTCATCCTGCCGCTCTTCGCGCTCGCGAACGCCGGCGTCCAGCTCGACGGCGAGATCCTCGCGCAGGCGTCCCGTTCGCCCGTCACGTGGGGCATCCTCGCCGGTCTCGTCGTGGGCAAGGTGCTCGGCATCTTCGGCTCTGTCGGTCTCATGCGGCTGTTCAGGGTGGGTGAGTTCGGGCCCGGGCTCACGCTCGACCGGATCGCCGGTGGTGGTGCGCTGTGCGGCATCGGCTTCACGATCTCGCTGTTCATCGTCGACCTCGCGATCACGGATCCCGCCGCCCAGAACGAGGCGCGGGTCGGGGTGCTCTCGGCGTCGCTCGTCGCCTTCCTGCTCGCCACGGCGATCTTCCGCATCTCCGATGCGTTGCGGGCCGACGACGAGCCGGGGCGGACTCTCGTACGCGCCGTCGACCCGCAGCGTGACCACATCTCGGGGCCCGTGGATGCGCCGCTGACGATCGTGGAGTACGGGGACTACCAGTGCGAGTTCTGCTCGCGGGCGTCCGGATCGATCGAGGAGGTCCGCCGAGAGCTCGGGGACCGGCTCCGCTACGTGTGGCGCCACGCGCCCCTCACCGAGTACCACCCGAACGCCCTCGCGGCGGCCGAGGCATCCGAGGCCGTGGCGCTCCAGGGCGGAGACTTCTTCGCGTTCGGTCGCGCCCTGTTCGCCGACCAGGAGAACCAGCTCCCGAGCGACCTCGTGCACCGGGTGATCGAGCTCGACCTCGATCCGGAGCGGTTCGAGGCCGACATCGTCTCTCCCGAGGTGGTCGGCCGCGTGCGCGACGACATCCTCGACGCCGAGGCGATGGACATCACCGCGGTGCCGACGTTCTTCGTCAACGGTTCCCGTCACGTGGGGCCGTACGACGCTCAGACGCTGGTCCGGGCCCTCGAGCGCACCGCGCGCACCGTGGCCGAACCGCCTGCGGTCTAGGTCGCGAGCGGGCCGCAGCGCGTCGAGTGCTGGGTGCTACAACCTAGCGATCTCCGAGGTGCGAGGTCGGTTCGTAGAACGAGCCCTCCCTACTGCTACTCTCCGCGAGACGATGTGTTCACATTGTTGCTTTGACGTGGTCGAATACACCCCTTCGTCCGGATTGGTGCCCGGCGTCGGTGAGTACTCTTTCGACGGTGCCACGGCTCCTTCCTCCTCGGTGGTGACGACGATGTTCGGAAATGCGCGAGAACGACGACGGTCTGCGGCAGTGGTGACGGTGGTGGCTTCAGCGGCCCTCGCTCTTGGCCTGCCAGCGGCTCCTGCCTTCGCAGCCACGGAGACGTTCAGCAACCCTTCCACCATCACCATCCCCTCTGGCGGTGCAGCGACGCCCTATCCGTCCGGCATCACGGTCGGCGGAGCGGCGAGCCTCGTCACCGACGTGAACGTCACGCTGCACGGCTTTACGCACCAGTTCATGGCCGATGTCGACATCTTGCTCGTGGGACCGGGCGGGCAGTCGGTCGTGATCTTGTCCGACGCCGGCTGCTCCTCGAACGTCAGCGGCCTCGAGCTGACCTTCGACCAGTCCGCTGCCGGGACCGTACCCGAGTCCGGTGTGTCCTCTGGCACCTACCGTCCCACCAACGTCGACGTGGGATGTGACGGGGGCTCTGAGTCCTTCCCCAACCCGGCGCCCGCTGACCCGTGGGGCAGCTCGCTCGACGTCTACAACGACACCCTCGCCCAGGGCACCTGGAACCTCTTCGTCGTCGACGACGCGAGCCTCTACGCAGGGTCGATCGCGGGCGGCTGGTCGTTGACGATCGACTCGGTGCCCGCCGAGGCGCCGACGATCACGAGCGCCGGCTCGGCGGACACCGTCGTCGGACAGGCGTTCTCCCACACGTTCACCGCGACCGGCCTGCCCGCCGCGACCTTCTCGTACTCCGCCGTGTCGCTCCCGCCCGGTGTCACGCGCTCAGGTGACACCCTCTCGGGCACGCCTACCGCGCCGGGTCAGTACACGATCACGGCCACGGCAAGCAACGGCGTGGCCCCGGCGGCCCAGCAGGTGTTCACGATCACGGTCGACGCGCCCCCGGCGATCACGAGCGCCGCGTCGGGAACCGCAGCGGTCGGCACACCGTTCTCGCACACCTTCACGGCGACCGGCTCGCCTGCACCGACGCTGTCCTACTCCGCAGAGTCGCTGCCGGCAGGCGTCACGCGTTCGGGCGACACGCTCTCCGGCACACCGACCCAGACCGGTGACTTCGCGATCACCGTGACTGCGAGCAACGGTGTCGACCCCGATGCCGTGCAGACGTACGAGCTCGCCGTCGAGGCCGGCCCGGCGGCGCCGGTGATCTCGCTCGCGGAGGACCAGGACGCGCTGACGAACAGCCAGCCGATCGCGTTCACGATCGTCTTCGACGACGCCCCGGTGGACTTCGACGAGACCGACGTGGTCATCGGCGGGACCGCCGGCGGCGGTGTCGTGACGCTCGAGGGGGGACCCCTCGAGTGGACGGCGAGCGTCTCGGACCTCACGAGTGACGGCACGGTCGGGCTGACGATCCCGGCCGGCGCGTGGACCGATGCCGCCGGCAGCTGGGGCCCGGCCGCGTCCAGCCCCACGGTGACCCTCGACACCACCCCGCCCGTCGTCACGGGACCGCTGGGACCCGTCGAGACCACGACCGACCTCGGCCAGCCCGGCGCGGTCGTGACCTTCGACGTCACGGTCGCGGGCGTGGACCCCGACGCGGAGTGCGTCCCGGCGTCGGGCTCGTTCTTCGTGATCGGGACGACGGCGGTGGAGTGCACCGCGACAGACGCTGCCGGGAACTCGAGCGTGCTCGGCTTCGACGTGACCGTGGTCGACGACGAGGCGCCGGTGATCGCCGCCGCCGATGACGTCACGGTCGAGCTGGCCGACGGCGAGACGAGCACCCCCGTCACCGTCGAGGTGCCTGCTGCGACGGACAACTCGGGCGAGGTCGACGTGACGTGCGACCTCGCACCGGGCACCGAGCTCTCCGCGGGGACGCACGAGGTGACGTGCACGGCCGTGGACCCGAGCGGCAACTCGGCCACGAGCGGGTTCGCGGTGATCGTCGTGGCGCCCGGAGGCGACGATGACGAGGACGACGGCACTGAGGACGACGGCACCGAGGACGACGGCACCGAGGACGACGGGACCGACGATGACGGCACGGACGATGACGGCACGGACGATGACGGCACGGACGACGACGGCACCGAGGACGACGAGCTGTCGGACACGGGCAGCAACGCGTTCGCTCTCGCACTGGGGGCAGCCCTGCTCCTCGCCGTGGGCGCGACGCTCGTCGTCACGACCTCACAGCGTCGCCGCCTTATGGAGTAGCACGGCGCGCTCGCGCTCGTTGCGGGCGAGTCCCGCGGCGGCGCGCAGCTCGTCGCGGGCCTCGTCGACGCGTCCAAGCTGGGCGAGCAGCTCACCGCGCACGCTCGGAAGCAGGTGCGAGCCTCGGAGTGCGCCGTCGTCGGCGAGCTTGTCGACGAGGCGCAGCGCCTCGCCGGGACCCGTCGCGCGCGAGACGGCGACGGCGCGGTTGAGCTCCACCACGGGTCCCGGCGCGAGCCGCCCGAGCGCCTCGTAGAGCAGCACGATGCGCGCCCAGTCGGTCTCGTCGACGCTCGGGGCGACCGCGTGGCACTCGGCGATCGCCGCCTGCAGGCCGTAGGCGCCGAGCCCGCGGCCCACCTCGCCCGCGCGTCGCAGGGCGCCCCGGCCGCGGGCGATCTGGGCGTGGTCCCATCGGGAGCGGTCCTGGTCGGCGAGCAGCACGGGGGCGCCGTCCGGCCCTGTGCGGGCGGCGAAGCGGGAGGCCTGGATCTCCATGAGCGCGACGAGACCGTGGGTCTCCGGTTCGCGCGGCAGCAGCCCGGCGAGCACGCGGCCGAGGCGCAGGGCCTCCCCGGCGAGCTCGGCGCGGATCCACCGCTCGCCCGACGTCGCTGCGTAGCCCTCCGTGAACAGCAGGTACACGACGCCGAGCACCGCGCCGAGGCGCGCACCCCACTCGGCCGGCTCCGGCGCCTCGAACGGCACCCGGGCGGCGGCGAGCGTCTTCTTCGCACGGGTGATCCGGGCCTGCACGGTGGGCACGGGGACGAGCAGCAACCGGCCGATCTCCTCGGTCGTCAAGCCGCTCACGACCCGCAGCGTGAGTGCGACCTGGGACTCCCGGGAGAGGACGGGGTGGCACGCGGTGAACACGAGCCGGAGCACGTCGTCGTCGATCGGCTGCCACTCGTCCTCGGCGGCTTCCTCGAGGTCGCGCACCAGGTCCCGGTACCGCTCGTCGAGGCGCTCGCGCCGCCGCCACGCGTCGATCGCCTTGCGCTTGGCCACGGCCGTGAGCCACGCGCCCGGGTTCGCGGGGGTGCCCGCCGTCGGCCACTGGGCGAGGGCGTCGACGACGGCCTCCTGGGCGAGGTCCTCCGCGAGGCCGACGTCACCGGTCATGCGGGCGAGCGCACCGACCACGCGCGCGCCCTCGATGCGCCACACGGCTTCGACCGTGCGGGCGACATCGAGGGCGGGACCTGATGCGCCGCCGCGCGGGGGTGCGTCGTCGGCGGGGACGCCGTCGTCGGACACGCTCCACGCCACCTCAGGCCGTGCCGAGCTCCTCGCGCCAGCCGGCTTCCTTCTGGACGTACTCGTTGTCCGCGAAGGCCTCGAAGTCGCTCTCGTCCGTGACGCGGCGCACCTCGAGCTTGCTTCCCGGCCCGAGGGGGCAGCGCTTGGCCCACTCGGCGGCCTCCTCCTTGCTCGAGACCTGCAACAGCCAGAAGCCGTTGAACAGCTCGTGCGTCTCGCCGTAGGGGCCGTCCGTGACGATCGGCTCCTCGGAGTCGAAGTCGACGACGAAGCCCTCGGACGGGTCGGAGAGCCCTTCGCCACCGAGCATGACGCCGGCCTTCATGAGCGACTCGTTGTAGGCGCCCATCAGGTTGATGATCTCCTCGAAGTCCATCTCCTTGGAGGCTTCGACGGCTTCCGCGGTGGCCCGCATGATCAGCATGTACTTCATGGTGGTTCCCTTCGACAGGGGAGGTGCGACGTCCGCCCTCCTACTATCCCGTCGAACGGGAACCGTCGCGATCGACATCGCCGGTGAGGTTCTCTTGCGCAGCGTGAAGAGCTCGTTCCCTGGTAGGGCACGAGCTCTTCACGCTGTCGCTCACGCGGGGAGGTGGCACTGGTCAGCGGTTGATGCGCTTGCCTGCGCCCGACTCCTTGATGTTGCCGTCGACATCGGCGCCTCGGTAGAAGTACAGGTTGCCGGCCTTGCGCTCGTAGACGTTCCCGTCGATCTCGGCCGTGCGGTACACGTACACGTGCCCGGCGCCGTTCTCGCTCACGTTGCCGTCGACGGTGCCCCGGACGTAGACGGTGCCCTTGTTCCGCTCGGTGACGTTGCCGTCGACCTCACCGTTGCGGAAGACGCGCACGTGCCCGCTGCCCTTCTCGGACACGTTTCCGTCGACCTCGCCGTAGACCCGGACGTGGCCCGAGCCCGACTCGGAGACGTTACCGTCGACCTTGCCGGACGACTGCACGATGACGGAGCCCTTGCCGATCTGGCGGACGTTGCCCTCGACGGTGCCGTAGATGCGGACGGTGCCGCCCCGCACCACGAGGTCGTCCTCGATGGTCTGTCCCGCGCGGACGGTGTAGCTGCCGGTGCGCCGGATCTCGTCGGCCTGTGCGGCCGCGGGAACGGCGGCGAGCAGGAGGCCGGAGACGCTGGCGATGGCGAGAGTGCGTGCGATCTTCATGGCGGTCGTCCTTTCGGTGGAGGCCAGGGACTCGCCCCGGTCGATCACTGCGAGTCCACCCCGCTCAGGTGAACACCGGGTGAGCCCCCCATGAGACTCCTCTCATGATCCCCTCACCCGGTGAGATCGGCATTCGCTGCAGACGCCGCGGCGTCGAACTCGGCGGTGATGAGGGCCATGTTCGCCATGCCGCCGGCGGTCGTGCCCGCGCCCATCGACGCCGCCACGCCCAGGGCCGGGTTCACCACGTTGCCGACTGCCCAGATCCGCTCGTGGCTCGTGCGCCCGGCCGGGTCGACGGCCAGGAAGCTGCCCATCCCCATCGGCAGGTCCGTGCGCGCGAGGCCGAGCGGGGCGAGGAAGGTGTCGTTCGGCTCGGCGGTGCCGGCGATGAAGACGGCGTCGACCTCGGTGACGGTGCCGTCCGCCGTGCGCACGGCCGTGACCTGCGGGCCCTCGCCGAGGACCTCGACGACGCGACCCGCCACGAGCTCGACGCCTCGCGAGCGCAGTCGCCGCTCGGTGCCCGGCGGAACCTCGGTCGACCCGGTGAAGACGACGAGCCGCTCGCTCCACTGCCGGACGAGCTCGGCCTGGTGCAGGCCCACGGGGGAGCCGACGAGCACGGCGAGCCGCCGGCCGCGCACCTCCCAGCCGTGGCAGTACGGGCAGTGCAGCACCGAGGTGCCCCATCGCTCGGCGAGGCCGGGGATCCCGGGGAGTCGGTCCGTCAGCCCGGTCGCGACGATCACGGCACGGGCGCCGACGACGGACCCCTGGTTCGTCGCCACGCGCAGCATGGTCTCGCCGTCGGACACCTCCTCGGTGAGGGCGACCGCGCGGCCGGCGGCGAGCTCGACGCCATAGGCCGCCACCTCGGCGCGGCCCCGCGCGAGCAGCTCGGCGGGGTCGAGGCCCTCGTGGCCGAGCACGGTGTGCATGTGCGCGGCGAAGCGGTTGCGCGGCAGGCCGTCGTCGACGACGAGCACCTTCCGGCCGGCTCGACCCAGGGTCAGCGCCGCACTCAGCCCGGCCGCCCCGCCACCCAGCACGACGACGTCGTAGTCAGTTCCCATCACATCTCTCCTCACGAAGACTTGCCTTGCGGAGCAGGATGCGAGTTCATGTTGACATGAAGTCAAGCGGTGAGGTCTGGACCATCGGAGAGGTCGCCGGGCGCTTCGGTCTTGCGACGCACGTGCTGCGCCACTGGGAGGAGGTCAACCTCCTCGCGCCCGAGCGTGATGCCGCGGGTCGGCGCCGCTACCGGGACGGCGACGTCGTGCGCGTCGCGGTCATCCTGCGCAGCAAGGCGGCGGGCATGAGCCTCGAGCAGATCCATGCGTTGCTCGACGGGCAGGTCGCCGACCGGCGCGAGGTGCTCGACGCCCACGTGCGCGACCTCGATCGCCGGATGGCGGAGATGGAGCGTTCGCGGGAGATGACCCTGCACGCGCTGCGCTGCCGGGCGCACGACATCGCGACGTGCCCCCGCTTCGAGGCCGGCGTCGCCGACATCCTCGCCGGGTCGGGGACATGGTCGGGCCAGTGGGGGCCCTGAGCGGCGCCCTAGAGTCATGGGCGTGAGGGCGAGCAGCGGGACCGGGCGGCGTGACGTCGTGCTCGGCGTCGGGAGCGCGCTCGTGGCGCTCGGACTGCTCCTCGCGCTGCCGCTCCTGGTGAGCACGGACCCGGACGCGGCCGCCGAGATGCCGGACCAGGGAGTCTGGTTGTGGCTGCTCGCCGTGGGGGCGGTGCTCGCGCAGTCCGTCGCGCTGGTCTGGGCCGCGCGTGCGCCGCGCTGGGTGCTGCTCGGCATCGTCGCCGTCGCGCTCGCCGTCTCGCCGGCCGGGCTCGGCCTCGCCTTCGGGGTCACGGCGGTGGGCGTCATGGTCGCGGTGTACGTCGCGGTCGTGCACGACGGCATGTCCTCGTTGCGATGGGTCCTCGCGGCGGCCGTCGGGGCGCTCGCGGCGGCGAACGTCATGAACGCTCGCGGTCAGGGCATCACCGGGCCGATCGTGCTGGAGGCGGTCGCGCAGTCGGCCCTCACGGTCGGGGCACCGCTCGTGGCCGCCGTCGTCGTCGCCTCCCGTCGCGCGACGCTCGCGGCCCAGCGCGCGGAGATCCTGGCGCTCGCGCGCGAGCGCGAGGCCCTCGTCGAGGCGGCGCTCGCACGCGAACGCACGGCGATGGCGCGCGAGCTGCACGACATCGCGGCGCACCACCTCTCGGGCATCGCGCTCATGGCGGGGGCGCTCGATCGGCAGATCGACGCCGACCCGGCCGGGGCCAAGGAGTCCGTGCGGCAGGTGCGCACGCAGGCGACCGAGGTGCTCACCGACCTGCGCCGGCTCGTGGGCCTGCTGCGCGCCGACGACGTCGCGGTCACGGGCGTCGAACGGCTCGCGGGCATCGCCACCCTCGTCCGCGACCACCCGGGCCAGGTCGAGCTGACCTCGCGGCCGCGTGCGGACGGGGAGCCGCTCGGGGAGGGCGTCGGGCCCCTCGCTCAGCTCGCCGCGTACCGGATGGTGCAGGAGGCCCTCGCGAACGCCGTCCGGCACGCGCCCGGTGCGGCGTGCCACGTCACGATCGACGACTCCGCCGCCCACCTCGCACTCGTGACGGTGCGCAACTCCCCGCCCCGGACGCCGACCCCGGCGCGGGGCGACGGCGGCGGTGGCGAGGGGCACGCCGGCGACGGGTTCGGCCTCCTCGGGATGCGCGAACGCGCCGAGCTCACGGGCGCCGACCTGCACTACGGGCCGACGCCGGACGGCGGCTGGGAGGTCTCGTTGCGGCTGCGCCGGGACGAGCCGACGGGCGGGCACGACGCCGGGGAGGTGCTGCCGTGATCCGGGTGCTCGTCGCGGACGACCAGGCGCTCGTGCGCGTGGGGCTGGTGACGCTGCTCGGCGCGGAGCCCGGCCTCGAGGTGGTCGGCGTCGCGGAGGACGGGCTGCGGGCGGTCGCGATGGCCCGCGAGCTGCGGCCCGACGTCGTGTGCATGGACATCCGCATGCCGGGGCGCGACGGCATCAGCGCGACCCGCGAGCTGTGCGGGCCGCACGTCGAGGACCCGGTACCCGTGCTCGTGCTGACCACGTTCGACCTCGACGAGTACGTCTTCGGCGCGCTCGAGGCCGGGGCGTCCGGTTTCCTGCTCAAGGACGCCGAGCCGCAGGTGGTGGTCGACGCCGTGCGCTCCGTCGCCGCGGGCAACGGGACGATCGACCAGGGGCTGACCCGCCGTGTGCTGCGCGAGTTCGCGAGCCGCCGCCAGCTCCAGCCCGTGACCGCCGAGCGCGCCTCCGACCTGCTGACCGCGCGCGAGCTCGACATCCTGCTGCTGCTCGCCCAGGGCATGTCGAACGAGGAGATCGCGCGCGAGCTCGTCGTCGAGGTCTCGACCGTGAAGTCGCACCTCGCCCGGATGCTGCCCAAGCTCGGCGTGCGCTCGCGGCTGCAGGCCGTCGTCTGGGCCTACCAGAACCGCGTGGTGGCCGTACCCGACTGACCGGCCCTGCATCAACACCGGCCCTGCATCGAAAGGTGCAAGCTTCGCAGTTCCATCCGAGGCATCTCGAAACCGGGGTGGCCCGATCCATAGCGTCGAGGCCATGACAACGACCCCGACCACAGCCCCCGGCACGACCACTCCGACCCTGTCACGCACCGAGACGGCGCTGCGCCTCGTCGACGTGCACAAGTCCTACCCGAACGGCCCCGGCACCGTGGCGGCGCTGCGCTCCGTCTCGCTCACGATCCCGCGCGGCTCCTTCACCGCCGTCATGGGGCCGTCCGGCTCCGGCAAGTCCACGCTCCTGCACTGCGCCGCGGGCCTCGACACGCCCACGGGCGGCAGCGTCGTCGTCGGCGACTTCCCGCTCGCGGGGATGTCCGACGACGAGCTCACCGAGTTCCGCCGCGAGCACATCGGCTTCGTGTTCCAGGCCTACAACCTGCTGGACCACCTCACCGTGGCCGAGAACATCGCGCTCCCGCTCCTGCTCGCCGGGCGGCGTCCCGACCGGGCGTGGCAGGCGCAGCTCGTCGAGGCCGTGGGGCTCACGGGCAAGGAGTCGCGCCTCCCCGGCGAGCTCTCCGGGGGCCAGGCGCAACGCGTCGCGATCGCCCGCGCCCTCGTCACGAGGCCCACCGTCGTGTTCGCCGACGAACCCACGGGCGCGCTCGACTCCCACACCGGTGCCCAGATCCTCGATCTCATGCGCGCCACCGCGACATCGCTCGGCCAGACGCTCGTCGTCGTGACGCACGACGCGCACGTCGCGGCCGCCGCCGACCGGGTGGTCTTCCTGCGCGACGGGCTCCTCGCGGGGCACCTCGAGGCTCCGAGTCCCGAGCAGATCACGGCACGCCTCGCGGAGCTGCGGGCATGAGCGCCGCATGGCAGTTCGCGCGGTCCGCCGCGCGCGTCTACCGGGCGAGCCTCGTCGGTTCCTTCGTCGTGGTCGCCCTCGCGGCCGCCCTGCTCACGGCCACCGGGGTCCTCCTCGAGTCGGGGCTGCGCGCCCCGGCCCCGCTGCTGACGACGCTCGCGAGCTCGTTCGCGGGCACCACGGTGCTCGTCGTCGTCCTCGTCGTGGGCTCGACCTTCGCCGCGGGGCTGCGCGAGCGCCGCCGGCAGTGGGCACTGCTGCGTGCCGTCGGGGCCACGGGTGCGCAGGTGCGCGGGCTCATCACGGCGGAGGTCGCGCTGCTCTTCGCCGTCGCCGCCCCGAGCGGGGCCCTGCCCGGGCTCCTTGCCGCGCGTCCGCTCGTCCCGCTGCTCGAAGCCGGCGGGGTCGTCGAACCGGGGTTCGCCCTCGTCGTCTCGCCCGCGCCCGCCCTCGCCGCGGTGCTGATCCTCGCGCCGACGGCGCTCCTCGCCGCGAGGGTCGCCGCCCGTGAGGCGGTCCGGTCGAGCCCGACGACGGCGGTGCGCTCGGCCGCCGTGGAAGCCCCGGGACTGAGCACCGTGCGACGTCTCGCCGCGTTGTGGACCGCGGGCGCCGGACTCGCCGTGTCGGTGGTGCCGTTCGTCTTCCCCGGCACGCTCGGCGCCGCGACTGGCGCGATCTCCGCGCTGCTCCTCATCGCGGCGGCAGCCCTCGCCGGCCCGGCGCTCGTGGGGGGTGCGGCCCGCTGGGCCGAGGCGCTCACCGCGGGAAGGGGCGCACCGGCCGGGGTGCTCGCCGTCGCGAACGCCCGGGGCCACTCACGCCGCCTCACGACCGGCGTCGTCCCCCTCGCCCTCCTGCTCGCTCTCGGCACCGTGCAGACGGGAGTCGGCGCGACGCTGACCACGGCTGCCGGGGCACAGCTCGAGGAGGGCATCCGGGCCGACCTGGTGGTGCTCGCGCCGGAAGGCGTCACGCCGGCTCAGGCGTCCGCCGTCGGCCGGCTCGACGGGGTCACCGCCGCCGCGGCCACGGGAAGCGTGCGGGCGGAGGTCAAGGTGGACTCCGGCGACGAGGAGCTCGCCTTCCTCGACGCGCTCGTGTGGGAGACGTCGAGCCTGCGGGTCCTCGCGCCGTCCGCCGAGGGTGTGCTCGATGTCGACGTGGCGAGCGGCTCGCTCGCGGGCCTCGCCGCGCCCGGCACGATCGCCGTGAGCACCGAGGCGACGATCGGCACCGTGAAGCGGGTCGGGGACAGCGTCCAGGCGCGCCGCTCCGACGGCACCGAGCTCACGCTCGAGATCGTCGCGGTGTACCGGCGCGGCCTCGGCTTCGGGGACTTCCTCGTCGGCGAGGAGCTGGCCGCGCTGCTCGCACCGGGTTCCGCGGCACCGCATGACGCCGTGTTCCTCCAGGTCGCGGACGGCGTGGCCGGTCAGGTGCGCGCGCAGGTCGGCGCCCTCGGGCTCGAGGTCGTCGACGCGGCCGGCTACGTCGAGGAGGCGACGACCGCGGGCGCAGCGCAGCAGCGGCTGTCGAGCGCACTGCTCCTCGTGCTGCTGCTGTTCCTCGCCGTCGCGTGCGTCAACACGCTCGCGATCCTGACGGGGCAGCGGCGTCGGGAGTTTGCGCTCCTGCGCCGCACGGGCGCCACCCGGGGTCAGCTCCTCGCGATGGTGGGGGTCGAGTCGCTCTTCGTCTCGACGTCGGCCCTCGTCATCGGGACGCTCGCCGTGGTACCTGCTCTCGTGGGCGTGAGCTTCGGGCTGCTCGGCACCTTCACGCCAGGCGTGGACTGGGCGGTGTTCCGGGTGCTCGCGGGCGCGGTGCTCGCGATGGCGGTGGTGACGCTCTTCGCGGCGGGATCGCGGGTGGCGGCCCGCTCCCGCTGACCGAGGCGCCGGCCGGGCCGCTCACGCTCGTGACCGCGTCGAAGGAGGTCGGGCTCAGCCACGCCGGGGTGCTCGCGGCGCTCCTCCGATACTCAGGTAGCGTGCTCACCGGCAGCCACAGCCGACCCCGAGAGGTAGTGCGTGTTCCCCATCGTTCCCCAGCCCGTCGAGGTCACCGAGCTCGCCGGGGAACCGACCGAACTCACCTCCGGCACCCGGATCGTGACGGGGTCCTCCGCGGAGGAGCTCGAGGCCGGCGTCATGCTCGCCGGGTCGCTCGGCGGCTTCGTGAGCCAGGCGATCGCCGTCGAGCAGGGCGAGTCCGGCACGCGTCCGCTCGGAGCGGGGGAGATCGCGCTGTGTCTCGACCCCGGGGCGGGTCCGGCGGGTTCCGAGAGCGACGAGCGGTACACGCTCGAGTCACGGGACGGGGCCGTCCTGCTCGCGGCCGCCACCGTGACCGGGCTCGTCCGGGCCATGGCGACCCTCGGTCAGCTCCTCGCGCCCACCGCGACGGGCGGCGGCTACCTCGTCCCCGCGGTGCGGGTGCTCGACGCGCCGCGCTACCCGTGGCGTGGCCTGAGCCTCGACGTCGCGCGGCACTTCTTCGGGGTCGACGACGTCAAGCGGGTCCTCTCGCTCATGACGCGCTACAAGTTCAACGTGCTCCACCTGCACCTCAGCGACGACCAGGGCTGGCGGCTGCAGATCCCCTCGCGGCCGCTCCTGACCGAGCGTGCCTCGGGGACGAGCGTGGGAGGCGGTCCGGGCGGGTACCTCACCACCGACGAGTTCCTCGAGCTGCAGCTCTACGCCCGGTCGCGCGGCATCGCCGTCGTGCCCGAGATCGACGTTCCCGGGCACACGAACGCCGCCCTGCACGCCTACCCCGAGCTCAACGCCGACGGCGTCGCCAAGCCCGTCTACACCGGGATCGACGTCGGGTTCTCGACCCTCGACGCATCACTGCCGGCCACGGAGAAGTTCCTGCGGGACGTGCTCGGCGACGTCGCCGCGATGACGCACGGCCCGTGGGTGCACCTCGGCGGCGACGAGGCGCACGACACCTCGCGCGAGGACTACGAGACGATCATCGGGCTCGCCGCGCAGATCCTGCGTGAGGCCGGCAAGATCCCCGTCGGGTGGCAGGAGTTCGCGGCGAGTCCGGCGTCGTCGTCCGCCGTCGTGCAGCTGTGGGACATGCGCCTGGAGCTCGAGCCGCTCGCTGCCGCCGCCCGCGCCGGGGCGCAGGTGCTGCTGAGCCCCGCGGACCGCGTCTACCTCGACATGAAGTACGACGCCGAGACGCCGCTCGGGCTCGACTGGGCCGGCCACGTCGAGCTGCGCGACGCCTACGAGTGGGAGCCCACCGAGGCTGTCCCCGGGCTGGAGCCGGAGGCGATCTGCGGTGTCGAGGCCGCCGTCTGGACCGAGACGCTCGAGAACCTCGACGAGCTCGCCACGATGCTGCTGCCGCGGCTGACCGCCGTCGCCGAGGTGGCGTGGACGCTGCCCGAGCGGCGCGACTGGGACTCCTACGCCCGGCGCATCAGCGGACAGTGGCGGCGCTGGGAGCGACACGGACTGCGCTGGCACCGCACCCCGCAGGTGGACTGGGTGCCATAGTCCGGAGCGGCTCCCGCTACACCCAGCTCGGCAGCCACATGTGCAGGTGCCAGAACTGGTAGGGGACCAGCTGGGCGGTCCAGATCGGGTAGAAGAACACCGAGAGGGCCAGGACGGCGAGCAGGAACAGGCCCACCCAGAAGAAGCCCCGGTCGCGACGATGTCGGTTCGCGCCCGGTGGGCCGAGCACCTTGCCGATCGCGTACGTGAGCGTCAGGATCACCCACGGCGTGAAGGCGATCGCATAGAACGTGAAGATCGTGCGGTGCGAGTAGGCGAGCCACGGCACCCAGCCCGCGACGTAGCCCGAGAGCACGGCGAACGCGCGCCAGTCGCGGTAGGCGACGAGCCAGAAGACGACGAACGGGATCGCGATGGCCGCCCCCCACCAGATGAGCGGGTTGCCCACCGAGAGCACCGCCTGGACGCAGCGGTCCCAGCCGCACGCGTGCACCGGCTCGGGGATGTCGTTCCACAGGAACGACGTCGGGCGGATCTGCGCGATCCAGCCGAGCGGGTGGGCCTCGTAGGAGTGCTCCGACGTGAGGTTGTTGTGGAAGCTCCACATGTCGAGGTGGTACTTCCACCACGAGCGCCACGCCTCGGGCAGCCACGTCACCCCCTCGCCGGGATGCTCGGCGGCCCAGTGGCGACCGTACGTCGCGTCGTTGCGGAACCAGCCCGTCCAGCTCGCGATGTACGTCACGGCGACGACGGGCACCATGACCGCGGCGGCGATCGCGCCGTCCTTGAAGACCCCCGAGCCGAACCAGCCCTCGACCCCGGCGCGACGCCGGGCCGTGACGTCCCACAGCACCGACATGAGCGCGAAGACGGCGAAGAAGTACAGCCCGGACCACTTCGTGCCGATCGCGAGCCCGAGCGCGAGGGCCGCGACGATGCGCCACCACCGGATGCCGAGGTTCGGGCCCCAGCGGCTCAGCTCGCCGAGGGCCTCGAGCTGCTGCGCGCAGCGTCTCGCGAGGCGGCGTCTGGCCTGTTCTCGGTCCAGCAGGAGCGCGCCGAACGCGGCGAGCGCGAAGAACATGAGCGTGTTGTCGAGCAGGGCTGTGCGGGAGTGGACGATCGCCATGCCGTCGACGGCGAGCAGCAGGCCCGCGATGACACCGAGCGTGGTCGAGGCGAACAGCCGGCGGGCCGAGCGCGCGAGCATGAGGACCGCGAGCGTGCCAAGGAGCGCCGTCGTGATGCGCCACGTCGCGGCGTTCGCGGGCTCCCCGAGATGGAAGCTCAGCGCGATGATCCACTTGCCGATCGGCGGGTGCACCACGTAGTCGCCCGTGGGCAGGAAGCCGTCGAGGGCGCCCGACTCGAACTGCTCGTTGTACTTGTCGGGCCAGTCCGCGTCGAAGCCGACCCGGAAGTACGTGTAGCCCTGCTTGACGTAGTACGTCTCGTCGAAGACGAGCTCCTGCGGGCGGCCCAGGTTCTGGAACCGCACGAGCGCCGCGAACGCCGTCACCAGGAGCGGGCCGAGCCAGCCGTAGATGCGCGCGCGCACCGTCGCGTCGAGGCGCAGGGCGCGTTCGCCGAGCAGGCGACGCAGCAGGTGCTCCTCGGGGGAGGGCGGCGGGGTGTCGTCCTCCGGCTCACGGGTCAGGACGATGCGCTCGGTCTCCTGGGTGCCGTCGTCGGGCGCCGGCGGGAACGAGGGCCAGAGGTCGGTCGTGGGGGTGGCGGGCTCCGCGGGCGCCGTCTCCGGCGGTTCGTCGCCCGGCGCGGCAGCGGGCGAAGCGGCTGAGTCGGGCGAGGGGGTCGACGAAGGCGAGCTCGCCGACTGGCGCGGCCCGAGGACGGACCGGCGTACCGGGGGCAGTGCGGGGTCGTCCTGCCCCGGAGTCGTCGCCACGCGGTCATCGTAGGCCAGCGGCCGTGGCAGGCTGGGCGCGTGGCCGGGCGATTCGTACTTGCGGCGACCCCCATCGGGAACGACGCCGACGCCTCGGTGCGCCTGCGGGACCTGCTCGAGGGCGCCGACGTGGTCGCCGCGGAGGACACGCGGCGCACGCGGGCGCTCGCGGCGCGGCTCGGCGTGTCGATCGGCGGACGGGTGCTGAGCTTCCACGAGCACAACGAGGCGGGGCGGCTCGTGGAGCTCATCGAGCTCGTGCGCGGGGGAGCGACCGTGCTCGTGGTCTCGGACGCGGGGATGCCCACGGTGTCCGACCCGGGGTTCCGCGCCGTGGCCGCCGCCGTCGCCGAGGGGCTCGACGTGACGTGCGCCCCCGGTCCCAGCGCCGTGCTCGCCGCGCTCGCGCTGTCCGGGCTCGCGACCGACCGGTTCTGCTTCGAGGGTTTCGTGCCGCGCAAGGCCGGCGAGCGGGCGCGCATGCTCGGTGCGCTCGCGGACGAGCCGCGCACGATGGTGTTCTTCGAGGCGCCGCACCGGCTCGCCGACACGCTCACGGCGATGGCCGCCGCGTTCGGGGACGAGCGGCGCGGGACGGTGTGCCGCGAGCTCACCAAGACCTATGAAGAGGTGGTGCGGGCCTCGCTCAGCGAGCTTGCGTCATGGGCGCAGGGCGAGGTGCGCGGGGAGATCGTCGTCGTCGTCGCCGGCGCCGCCCCGCGCGAGGCGGACCTCGACGCACTCGTCGCCGAGGTGCTCGCCCGGTCCGCAGCGGGCGAACGACTCAAGGACGTGGTGCGGGACCTGGCGGGCTCGTCCGGCGTGGGCCAGCGCGAGCTCTACGCGGCGGCGCTCGCGGCACGCACCTAGCTCGGACCGCTGGGCCGCTCCCTTCGCCGCTCGCACCAGCCCGGACCACGCCGCCGGCCGTTCGTACCCGTCTCGCTCCGTCCGTCCGCGCACTGCTTGGTGCCAGAGTGACGACTGGTGCGCGCTCTGCGGCGTGTCGCTCGGCGTGTCGCGCTCGTGATGTCAGATGACTACCAAGCAGTGCGCGGACGGACGGGGGTTGCTCGGGCGGCGTGATGTGGAGCCGTGCGGTCGGTCAGAGCGCGAGTCGTCGGAGTCAGAGACAATGAAGTGATCCGTTCCCACGTATCCGGGAGGTCCCGTGGAACCCATCGAGAGCACTCCGGTGCGCCGCGCGCTGCTCGTGGTCGACGTGCAGCCCACCTTCTGCGAGGGCGGAGCACTCGGGGTCGACGGCGGCAACGCCGTGGCGGAGGCGATCGCGACGTTCGTCGCGGAGCGCCGCGCGGACTACGCCGTGGTCGTGACGACCCAGGACTGGCACATCGATCCGGGCACCCACTTCAGCGAGAACCCGGACTTCGTGGACACGTGGCCGCCGCACGGCGTCGCGGGGACGGCCGAGGCCGAGCTCCACCCGGCGCTCGCGGACCTGCACCCCGACGCGTCCGTGAAGAAGGGCGCCTACGAGGCCGCGTACTCGGGCTTCGAGGGGACCGGCCCGGATGGGCGCTCGCTCGCCGAGATCCTCACGCGCGCGGCCGTCACGGAGGTCGACGTCGTCGGCATCGCCGAGTCGCACTGCGTCAAGGCGACGGCGCTCGACGCGATCGCGCTCGGCCTGAGCGCCCGGGTGTTCACCGACCTCACCGTGCCCGTGACGCCCGAGCAGGGTGCCGAGGCCCGCGAGGAGCTGCTCGCGCACGGGGCGCGCCTCGAGCCGGCGTTCGCCGACTGACTCTGCCGCGCGGTAGTGCGGCGTGTGCCACTGGTCTGGCAGGCGCGGCGAGCCCCTGGTGCGTCCCTGCGGTGCCCTTCCGTGCCGTGACCCGGTGGCCGGTGCGCGCCAGGCGTGATGGGCTAGCAGGGTGAGCCACTCCAAGACCTGGGCGCTGGGCGCCGTCGTCGTCCTCGTTCTCTCCGCGTGCTCGGCGACGCCGGAACCCACGCCGAGCCCGACCGAGCCAGCCGCCTCGCCCACCGAGGATGCGAGCCCCGCGCCGAGCCCGGACCCGACCGAGGAGCCCACGCCAGAACCGGAGCCTGAGCCGAGCCCGCAGATCGAGGAGATCCCCGAGGTGCGCGTCGCGGACGTCAGCGACGTCGTCACGGGGCTCGACGCGCCATGGGGGCTCGCCTTCCTGCCCGACGGCGCGGCCCTCGTCACCGAGCGCGACACGGCCCGGGTCTACCGGCTCGACGACGGCGAGCTCACCCGGCTCGAGGGCGAAGGCGCGGCCCAGATCGAGCGCGAGGTCGTGGCGCGGTCCGAGGGTGGGCTGCTCGGCATCGCAGTCTCGCCGGAGTTCGAGCAGGACTCCGCCGTCTTCGTCTACCTCACGGCGAGCGACGACAACCGGATCCTTCGCCTCGAGCTCGACGGCACCGAGCTGGCGGAGGGGGAGATCGTCCTCGACGGCATCCCCAAGGGCGCGAACCACAACGGGGGGCGGCTCGCGTTCGGGCCCGGCGGCTTCCTCTACGCGACCACGGGCGACACGTACAACACTGAGCGCTCGCAGGACCGCGACTCGCTCGGCGGCAAGATCCTGCGCATGACGCCCGACGGTGAGCCCGCGCCCGACAACCCCTTCGACTCGCTCGTGTGGAGCTACGGGCACCGCAACGTGCAGGGCCTCGGCTGGGCCGTGGACGGGCGGATGTTCGCGAGCGAGTTCGGCCAGGACACGTGGGACGAGCTCAACCTCGTCGAGCCGGGCTCCAACTACGGTTGGCCCGACGTCGAGGGGGAGGGCGACGGTGGCGGAGACTTCGTCAGCCCGCTGCACGTGTGGCGCACGAGCGAGGCGTCCCCGAGCGGGCTCGCCGTGACACGCGAGGGTGTCTATCTCGCCGGCCTGCGCGGCAACACCCTGTGGCGCGTCCCGCTCACCGCGGACGGCACGGGCGAGCCCCAGGCGTTGCTGCAGGACTACGGGCGGCTGCGCGCGGTGCTCGAGGCCCCCGACGGCGCGCTGTGGGTGCTGACGAACAACACGGACGGCCGTGGCAGCCCCCGCAGCGGCGACGACCGCATCCTGCGCGTCGAGATCGCCCCCGCCTGACTCACGACGCCCGTGCCCGTGATGCGGCGGGGTGCCGTGGCGTGGTGTTGGCCCGGGCGAGCGCTCGCCCGCGGGACACCGCCGCGTGGATGGTGGTCTCGAACTCCAGTGTCGAGGCGATGATCTCGTCCGCGGTGAAGCGCAGGGGCAGCAGTCCTTGGCTGATCGCCTCACGGTCACGGCGCCGGTCCTCGTAGAACTGGGCCGGGTCGCTGTGATACGCGCGGCCGTCGATCTCCGCGGTCACGAGTCCCTCCACGAAGAAGTCCACCTGACCGACACCTGGGATGTAGACCTGGGTCTCGAACGAGAGGCCTGTGGCGCGCAGGGCGAGCCGCGCGAGTGACTCCGGGTAGGACTGGGCCGAGCCGTCGGCGAGACGGGCTGCCCGCTCGAAGTCGACCACGCCCACCGAGGGGCGGTACGTGCGGAGGTCGCTGGGCCGCAGGAGCTTCTTGTTGAGCGCCCCGTCCATCAGTGCGACTGCTTCGCGCAGGGGCAAGCACTGAGTGGCATGGGCGATGAGGAGCGGCACCGGTATCGACCGCGGATCCGCGCCGGTCTCGATGTGCTGGTCGCGGTGGGTCACTGCCCCGACGGGCGGAGGGAACCGCAGGGAGCCTCGGCTCTGCGGCAGAGCGATGTGCGGGCCTCGCGGCCGTTCGCGCAGGGGGAGCCCGAGCGCGGCGGCGGCGGAGACGCACGTCAGCACGCCACCGGCCGCGCGGGCCGCGATCAGGTCCCGGTCGGCCGTCGGGAGCGCATACAGACCGCGTCGGATCCGGCGGAGCTGTCCGCACGCGACGAGCTCGGCCAGTGCCCTTGAGACCGCCGGCATGCTCGGACTGCGCTGCGCTGCCAGGTCGCGCCGCCGAAGCACCCCGCCGCTGGCGCGGATCGTCCTGAGAATCCACTCGTCCACGCGGGGCAGCGTGCTGTATGCGCCGGTGTGTGGGTGGGCACAGAGTCACGGCCTGTGGACCGCCAGGTGCCGTCGCGCAGGCTCCCACATCGCCCACCACCCCGTCCGTCCGCGCACTGCCTGGTGTTCGACTGACATAACGAGCGCGACACGCCGAGCGACACGCCGTGGGGGCGTTCACTCGAGTCACTCTGGCACCAGGCAGTGCGCGCACGGACGGGGGGTGGGTGGCTGCACGGGGTGCGGGCGGGCAGGTGGACGGGGCGGGCCGGGCGTGGGGACGGCGCGGACGGGGCGGGCCGGGCGTGGGGACGGCGCGGACGGGGCGG
>Ga0160457_1000183_pt1 | contig 56101 bp, 48 predicted proteins | sample HID1972M_E6MG_FD_108242 | JGI IMG/M metagenome (GOLD analysis project Ga0160457, IMG submission 108242) | Enriched pill bug-associated microbial communities from UW Madison campus, WI, USA - HID1972M_E6 MG | ecosystem: Host-associated > Arthropoda: Insects > Digestive system > Unclassified ... | reverse complement strand
GCGGCCAGCTTGACCTTCTCGATGCGGTTCTTGATCAGTTCGCTGATTTCGGAGGGGTTGAGCGTGGTTGCCATCGTCAAGTCCTAGTGCCGGCGATCACGCCGGACGTTAAATGAATTCAGTTAGCGAGCGCGGTCTGCAGGCGCGACAGCTTGCCCTTGAGCGAGCCATCGATGACCACATCACCGGCGTCGATCACGGCACCGCCGATCAGCGACGCATCGACCGCGGTCGTCACATCCACCTCGGCGCCGAAGCGCTTGCGCAGCGCGGCCTTGATGGCGTCCAGTTCGGCGCCGGACAATTCGGTGGCCGAGGTCACCGTGGCCTTGACCACGTGTTCGGCTTCAGCGCGCAGCTGGTCATACATACCGGCGATTTCCGGCAGCAGCGGCAGACGGTGCGCATCGGCCAGGATGGCCAGGAAGCGACCGAAGGTCTCGCTGGACGATTCCGGCACCAGCATCGCGACGGCATCGCCGCGATCCAGTTCCGGGTTCGACAGCAAGGCCGCCACGCGCGGGTCGGCAGCTACGTGGGCGGAGAACGCAAGCGCGTCCGACCACGGCGCGAACGTGCCTTCGTCGCGCGCGGTCGCGAACGCGGCGCGGGCATACGGGCGTGCAAGCGTGAGGGCCTGGCTCATCGATCAGATCTCCGAGGCCAGCTCGTCGAGCAGCGCCTTGTGGGCGTTGGCGTCGATTTCGCGCTTGAGCAGCTTTTCGGCACCGCTTACGGCCAGCGCGGACACCTGCTTGCGCAGATCTTCACGGGCACGGTTGGCGGCAGCGTCGATCTCGGCGTAGGCCAGATCTTTCTGGCGGTTGGCTTCGACGATGGCTTCATTCTTGGCGGCATCAACGATCTGGTTGGCGCGTGCATGGGCCTGATCGATGATCTCGTTGGCCTTGGTGCGCGCATCCTTCAGTGCATCGTTGACCTTTTCCTGGGCCTGGGCCAGGTCTTTCTGGCTGCGGTCAGCAGCGGCAAGGCCTTCAGCGATCTTCTGCTGACGCTCTTCGATGGCGTTCATCAACGGCGGCCAGATCTTGGTCGCGATGATCCAGATCAGTCCGGCAAACGCCAGTGCCTGGGCAACGAGGGTAAAACCGATATCCATGGGGTTCGCTCAATCTGGGGTGATGGGGTGGTTGCGCCGCCCAAAGCGGCGCAGCCGTCCTTCATCCGCGATCAGGCGCACAAGGCGCCTGATCGTTTCGCTTTCGCTGGATCAGCCCGCAACGGCCGGCAGACGTGCAACGAACTCGCCGATGGTCGGGTTGGCGAAGGCCAGCAGCAGGCCGACGGCGACCGAGATGATGAACGCGGCATCGATCAGGCCGGCGGTGATGAACATGCGGACCTGCAGCACCGGAATCAGTTCCGGCTGACGCGCGGCCGATTCCAGGAACTTACCGGACATGATGGCCAGACCGAGACCGGCACCCAGCGCGGCCAGGCCGATCATGATGCCGACGGCGAGGACGGTGGAGCTCTGGACTTGGGCGAGGTTGGTCAGGACGGCGAAGTACATGGTTTTCTCCTGGAACTTTGGATAACTAAGGGTTTAGAAACAAACGGATGAAGGGTGAAGCGAAACTCAGTGAGCGTCTTCCGACAGGCTCAGGTACACGATGGACAACATCATGAAGATGAACGCCTGCAGCGGAATCACCAGCAGGTGGAACAGCATCCAGCCCAGACCGAATGCACCGCCTGCGATGGCACCGGCGATACCCGCACCGCCCAGCACCCAGATCAGCAGGAAGACGATCTCACCGCCGAACATGTTGCCGAACAGTCGCATCGCCAGCGAAATCGGCTTGCTCAGCCACTCGACGATGTTGAGGATCAGGTTGAACGGGAGCATCCACTTGCCGAACGGCGCCGTCAGGAATTCCTTGGTGAAGCCACCCAGGCCCTTGGAGCGCAGCGCGAAGAACAGCATCAGGAAGAACACGCTGATCGACATGCCCAACGTGGCATTGACGTCGGCGGTGGGAACCGGCTTCCAGTACGGCACGCCCATCATCTCAAGCGGCTTGGCGATGAAATCGGCCGGGATCATCTTGATGAGATTCATCATGAGGATCCAGAAGAACAGGGTGATCGCGATCGGGGTCACCAGCTTGCTGGTGCCGTGGTAGGTGTCCTTGGCCTGGCGGTCAACGAACTCCAGGCAGATCTCGACGAACGCCTGCCACTTGCCCGGGACGCCGGCCGTCGCCTTGCGGGTTGCCATCCAGAAGCCAAACACCATCAACAAACCCATCAGGACCGAAGTCACAATGGTGTCGACGTGAATCGCCCAGAAACCACCTTCCTGCATATGGAACGTCAGGTTGTGCAGGTGATGTTGGATGTAGGAGGTGGGTGTCAGCGCCTCGCCTGCCATGTGTCCGGAACCTTGAGTTAAATAAATTGGATCAGCGCCTGGCCAGAGCCAGGACCTGGAACATCAACCCGACGGCGATACCGGCCAACAGCGCCAGTGCAGGCAGCTTGAAGACCAGGAACCCCACCATCAGGACGCCGAATACGAGCACCCACTTTGCCACCACCGCCAGGATCAGGCGGGTCATCGCCGAACCTGCCGCCTGCACCCCGCCGCCCAGCGCCATCCGCGCGGCGACCCAGCCGGCTGCAGAAACCGCCACACCGGAGAGCAGCGCCCCCAGAGCGGCCTTCGGGCCTCCCCACAGCAGCAGGGCAAGAGCCAGGACAGCCACTGCAGCCAGCGGGTAAACCGCTGCGCGCAGCATCAGTCGCCGACCCGCGTCAACGGAGTTCAGCACGTGAATGTCCTGCATGGTTGTGAGTAGGAAAGGCCGAGGCCGCAAGCCAGCGCCTCGTCGAGCCGCCAAATTATAGCAATGGGACAATTTGAGAGACAACCGCTGCCTGTTCATCCCGGATGTAAGCCCGCCGTTGGGGGCTTGTGGAAACCTGTTCCACCTCCGGGCCAATCCCACTGCGCAAAGGGGCGCCCGATGCGGCAGTGCAACATGTTGAACTTTGGTCGCACGCCCCGGTCAGAGTCATCAGCCTGCCGTTGAATCCTCGTCGGCGTCCCACGCGCAGGCCAGTACAGGGTGGCCCCGAAGCCCTCTCCGGGGCCACCCTCTTTTAGCGGTGCGGGCGGAAGGATCCAGGGCCAGTTCAATCGGGGCCCGTCCTGAACGGTGCTTGCACCCGAAAGCGGCCACCGCGCGGACCCGCGCCCCCCCGGTATGCATGAACGGTACACACTGCGTCCACCATACCTTCACGAATGGTGGACGTCGCAGTGGGCAATGTGACGGCACATCACTAGAACCACCGCAAGGACCCCCGATGCGCCCGATGCTCTCCCTGCTTGCCGTGCCAGTCGCTCTGGCCGCACTCTCCTACGCCGCTCCGTCCCACGCCGCCGAAGGCGATGACCGCTTCGCCCTGCGCCTGGGTGCGATGCAGATCGATTCGGACAACACGATCCGTGGCAATACCAACATCGCGGGTCAGGACGTTGGCTTCTCCGAAGATTTCGGCCTCGGCGGCAAGGAATGGGAGCCGCGCATTGACGGCATGTTCCGTATCAGCAACCGCCAGCGCCTGCTGTTCAACTACTTCAAGTACGACAAGGATCGCCGCGAGACCCTCGACCAGGGTGTGAGCTTCGGCGATACCACTGTGCCGGCCGGCAGCTTCATCAAGGGTGAGCTGAAGTACCAGGTCGCCAGCCTGGTGTACGACTACTCGGTGGTGGACACCGAGAAGTTCGACCTCGGCCTGCAGCTGGGTGCCGAGTACGCCAAGGTCAGCACCAAGGCCTACGCCGATGTCGGCGACCTGTACCAGGGCGAGTTCCTGGACGAGAAGGCCGACGGTGTGGCGCCGGTGGTCGGTGCACGCCTGAGCTTCACCCCGTCCGAGAAGTGGATGATCACGTTCCAGGGCCAGTACCTGAACACCAAGTGGGGCAACTTCGACGATTACGACGGTGATCTGAGCCGCGCCAATGCGATCGTCGATTACCGCTTCACCAAGAACTTCGGCGTGTTCGCCGGCTACGACTGGTTCAAGCTCGACGTGGACCAGAGCGGCAGCGATGGCACGATCGGTCTGAAGCAGGAGTTCAAGGGTCCGGTGGCAGGCGTCAGCTTCGTCTTCTAAGCCCTTCGCACTACCTCTCTCCAAGCGCGGCCTCCGGGATATCGGGGGCCGCGTTTTTCTTGCGCTTTGTTTTGGGGAGCAACTGCGGGTTGTTTGGGCGTGGGGCGCTCGCTGCCCCGGCCTGTGCAGCGAAGCGGCCCCAAGAGATGCTGCTTCGCCAGCCTCAGCTTCAGCGTCAGCAACAAAAAACCCCGGCTTTCACCGGGGTTTTTCGTTGAACCGGAGCCACCACCAACGGCGGTGATCGACCAATTACTTCTTCTTCGGCATGTACAGATCGGTGATCGTACCGTCGTAGATTTCCGCCGCCATCGCCACCGATTCGCTCAGCGTCGGATGGGCGTGGATGGTGTGGCCGATGTCTTCGGCCTCCGCACCCATCTCGATCGCCAGGCCGATCTCGGCCAGCAGGTCACCGGCATGCACGCCGACGATCGCACCACCGATGATGCGGTGGGTCTCTTCGTCGAAGATCAGCTTGGTGAAGCCTTCGGTACGGCCGATGCCGATCGCGCGGCCGCTGGCGGCCCACGGGAACTTGGCCACGCCGACCTTCAGGCCCTTGGCCTTGGCTTCGGTTTCGGTCACGCCGACCCACGCGATTTCCGGATTGGTGTAGGCCACCGACGGAATCACGCGCGCCACCCATTCCTTCTTCTCGCCGGCAGCCACTTCCGCGGCCAGCTTGCCCTCGTGCGTGGCCTTGTGGGCCAGCATCGGGTTGCCGACGATGTCGCCGATCGCAAAGATGTGCGGCACGTTGGTGCGCATCTGGCGGTCGGCCGGAATGAAGCCACGGTCGGTGACCTGCACGCCGGCCTTCTCGGCATCGATCTTCTTGCCGTTCGGCGAGCGGCCCACCGCGACCAGCACGCGGTCGAAGGTGCTGGCGTCCAGACCCGGCTTTTCGCCTTCCACCGCGGCTTCGAAGGACACGGTGATGCCGGCCTTGTCGGCCTTGACGTCGGTCGCCTTGGTCTTCAGGTGGACCTCCACGCCCTGCTTCTTCAGGCGATCGGCCAGCGGCTTGACCAGGTCCTTGTCGGCGCCCGGCATCAGCTGGTCCATGAACTCGACCACGGTCACCTTGCTGCCCAGCGCCGCATACACCGTCGCCATTTCCAGGCCGATGATGCCGCCACCGACCACCAGCAGCGAACCCGGCACCTCGGCCAGTTCCAGTGCATCGGTGGAATCCATGACGCGCTTGTCGTCCCACGGGAAGTTCGGCAGCTTCACCGCCTGCGAACCGGCCGCGATGATGCACTGTTCGAAGCGCAGCAGCTGGGTCTTGCCGTCGTCGCCGACGATCTCCAGCTCATTGGCCGAGACGAACCTGGCCAGGCCCTGCACGGTGCGCACCTTGCGCTGCTTGGCCATGCCGGCCAGGCCCTTGGTCAGCTGGGTGACCACCTTTTCCTTGTAGCCGCGCAGCTTGTCCAGGGTGATGGTCGGCTTGCCGAACTCCACGCCGAAATCACCGGCGTGGGCCACTTCGTCGATCACCGCGGCAGCATGCAGCAGCGCCTTGGACGGGATGCAGCCCACGTTGAGGCAGACGCCGCCGAGGCTGGCGTAGCGCTCGATCAGCACGGTATCCACGCCCAGATCGGCCGAACGGAAGGCGGCGGTGTAACCGCCCGGGCCTGCGCCCAGCACCACCATCTTGCACTCGATATCGGCCGGCTTGCCCGACGAGAGCGCCGGCTGCGGCGCGGCCGGTTCGGCCGGGGCGCGATGCGACGGGGTCACCGGCGGCTTGCTGGCCGGGGCGGCCTCGGCCTTGGGTGCTTCGGCCTTGGCCGGCGCAGCAGGCGCAGCGGCCTCGCCTTCGGCTTCCAGCAGCAGCACGACGTCGCCTTCGGAGAGGTTGTCGCCGAGCTTGACCTTGATTTCCTTGACCACACCGGCGGCCGAAGACGGCACTTCCAGCGTTGCCTTGTCCGATTCCAGCGTGACCAGACCCTGGTCCTTCTTCACCGTGTCACCCACGGCGACCAGCAGTTCGATCACCGGCACACCGCTGTAATCGCCGATGTCGGGAACCTTGATTTCAATTGCGGCCATTCGTGTTCTCCTGGTGCTCAGCCGGCCTTGCCGCCGAGCAGTTGCTGCAGTTCGTCGAGCGACTCGTCCAGATCTTTCCAGCGACGGTCGAGCTTCTTTTCCTTGGTGTCGCTGGCTTCGATCAGCAGCGCCACCTGTTTCATCATCAGCCGGCCCGCACCGCACGCCGGCCGGGTGCCGCTGTATCGCTGGCCATCCACGGTGAAGGACAGCACGTCACCCTCCAGCACCGGCGCCTTGCGGTCGCCCGGTACCTGCGCGGCCAATGCGGCCTGCCAGCTGTGCAGCAAACGCTGCGCCAACAGCGCCGGGATGCTGACCTGGTACTGGTCCGGTTCCTGGTCCACGCGCAGTTCCACGCCGCCCTGGCGGGCACCGCTGTTCCAGGTGTAGACGCGCTTGTCGGCCCGGCTGTAGCGCAGGGTCCATGCCTGGTCCTGGGGAGCGGGCAACAAGGCGACGCCGGTTTCCACGCCACTCCTGGGCAGGCTCACCAGCGACAGCGCAGGCTGCACCGTGCCGTCGAACAGGGTTTCCACTGCCTGGCCATAGTTGCCGACCGCCGGTGGCCAGCCATGGCCCAGGTCGGACGCGCATTCGCGCGCGCCCGCCTGCGCCATCGGCAGCGCCATCAGCAGCCCGGCCAGGACCAGGCCCTGCTTCACAGCAGGACGCGCCGCATGTCGGCCAGCACCTGCGAGAGGTAGGTGGTGAAGCGGGCGGCCAGCGCGCCGTCGATGACGCGGTGGTCATAGCTCAGCGACAGCGGCAGCATCAGCTTCGGGGCGAACTCCTTGCCATTCCAGACCGGCTGGATCGACGACTTGGACACGCCCAGGATGGCCACTTCCGGTGCATTGACGATCGGGGTGAACGCCGTGCCACCGATGCCGCCCAGCGAGCTGATCGAGAAGCAGCCACCGCTCATGTCGGCCGGGCCGAGCTTGCCGTCGCGGGCCTTCTTGGCCAGTTCGCCGGATTCCTGCGCGATCTGCACCACACCCTTCTTGTCGACGTCGCGGATCACCGGCACGACCAGGCCGCTCGGCGTATCGGCCGCGAAACCGATGTTGAAGTACTTCTTCAGGGTCAGGTTCTCGCCGCTGGCATCCAGCGAGGCGTTGAACTCCGGGAACTTCTTCAGCGCCGCGGCGCTGGCCTTGACCAGGAAGGCGAGCATGGTCAGCTTGATGCCGGCCTTCTCGTTTTCCTTGTTCAGCGCCACGCGCAGGGCTTCCAGCTCGGTGATGTCGGCCTGCTCGAACTGGGTGACATGCGGAATCATCGCCCAGTTGCGGGCCAGGTTCGCGCCGGAGATCTTCTTGATCCGGGACAGCGGCTGGACCTCGACCTCACCGAACTTGCTGAAGTCGACTTTCGGCCAGGGCAGCAGGTTCAGACCGCCACCGGCCGCCACGGTACCGCCGGTGGCAGCGCCGCCGCCGGTCAGGGCCGACTTGACGAACTTCTGCACGTCGGACTTGGTGATGCGCCCGCCCTTCTCGGTGCCGCTCAGCTGGTTCAGGTCCACGCCCAGCTCGCGGGCGAACACGCGCACGGCCGGCGAAGCGTAGGGCACCTTCTGCGGCAGCACGCTGTCGGCGTTGAAGGCCACCGGCGGGCTGGTCGGCGAACCACCCGACGGGGCAGCGGCGGCCGGGGCCGGCTGGGTCGGCTTGGCGGCGGACTGTTCGATATCACGGGCGGCCAGCTTGTCCGGCTCGGCCGGGGTGGCGACCGGCTCGACCTTGGTCGCGGTCTCGGCGGCTTCGGCCTTAGCAGCAGGGGCCGGCGCAGCAGCAGCGGCCGGCGCGGCGGCCTCTTCGCTGACTTCGATCAGGGCCACGAGCTTGCCCTCGGAGAGGTTGTCGCCAATCTTGACCTTGATTTCCTTGACGATACCGGCCACCGAGGACGGCACTTCCATCGTGGCCTTGTCCGATTCCAGCGTCACCAGACCCTGGTCTTTCTTGACGGTATCTCCAACGGCGACCAGCACCTCGATTACCGGGATATCGCTGTAGTCACCGATATCGGGGACAAGTGCTTCCTTGATTTCGGCCATGGGGAAAACTCCGGCAATCTGGTGTAGGGAATCGCCTATTGTGGGGGCTTCGCGCGCCAGCGCCAACCAGCTTGGCGAATTTTCAGCGCTGCTGTCCCGGGACAGGCTGTTGCAGGCATCTGCTTTGGCCGGATTGGGCTTGGCACAGTGCAAAGCGGAATTTTCCAGTCGGTACCGTATTGTCCGGCGCTGTCCCCGCCTCAAAGCCGGATGGCATCGGCCAGCGGCTGCCATGCCTCCACCAGCCGGGGCAACGGCCAGGCCGCGTTGGCCGGGCTGGTGGAGGGCAGCGACCAGACCGGCACCTCGCGCGCGGCATCAAGCAGCGCCGGCACGATGAAACGCTGGAACGCCCGGTACGCGGTGCCGCCATTGCAGGCGATCGCGCGCAGCGCAGGCCGTCCCTCGATCAGTGCACCCAGCGCATTGGGCACTTCACTGCCGCGCACGATCGACGCATCCAGGCTGCCGCGTCGCTCGCACTGCCCGATCACATCCCACACGCCCACACCGCGCGCGTTCAATGCGCGCACGCGATCCGGATAAGGAAGCGTCGTGTCGATCCCGCACAGCACGCCCATCAACGGCCAGAAGCGATTGCGCGGATGGGCGTAGTACTGCGCAGCCTGCAGCGATGCCACGCCCGGCATCGAGCCGAGTATCAGCACGCGGCACTCGGCGTTGAGCTGCGCAGGGAAGCCGATGCACGTTGTGGTTTCCATCACACCATCACCAGATGAATGAATGTCAGGCATCGCATCATCGCCCGTAAATACAGCGGTTTTGCACTGATCGCTGAATGGAAACAACTAAATTTTAACGTGCGTCGGATGCGATTCATATTGCGGGGACTACGGTTGCCTCGCCCCACAACACCGGGGCCCAGAACAAAAACATCCTGAGGAGATTCCCCCATGCGCTCCATCCGTACCCTGACCCTGGCTACCCTGACTGCTCTTGCTTTTGCGCCGGCTGCTTTCGCGCAGGACAGCACTGTTGATACCGCTTCTGGCAAGCACTTCGCCGTGGTCGGCGGCGTGTCGCTGCTGCAGCCGAAGAACGATCCGCTCGATGGCGTGCGCAAGGTGGACGGCGGCCCGGCCCCGACCCTGAGCTTCAGCTACTACATCAACGACAACTGGGCCGTGGAACTGTGGGGCGCAGCCGACAAGTTCGATCACCGCGTGCGCGGCACCGATGGTGCCCGCCTGGGCACGGTCGAGCAGCAGCCGATCGCGTTGAGCGGCCAGTATCACTTCGGCCAGGCCGACAACGTGTTCCGTCCCTTCGTGGGCGCCGGTTACTACGAGTCCAACTTCAGCAATGAAGAGCTCGCCAGCGACATCGGCCACATCGGCGTCAAGACCGCCAAGGGCGCAATCGGCACCGTCGGCGTGGACATGAACATCAACAGCACCTGGTTCGCCCGTGCCGATGCCCGCTACATGCATTCGCGCCCGGAGCTGACCGTCAACGGTGAAGGCACCGGCGACAAGGCCAAGCTGGATCCGTGGACCGTGGGCTTCGGCATCGGCGCGCGCTTCTAAGCACGCCGTTCCGCTTCCACGCAGTACGCACAACGGGCCCCTCGCGGGCCCGTTGTCGTTGTGGGGCCCGCCACTTTCATCGGGCGTTGCCGGCTTGTGGTCGACACTCGGGTAACGATGGACCCGACCGGTCCGCCCCGGGGAGCCGATGAGCGAATCCTTCGACGTGCTGGTGGTGGGCGGCGGCATCAATGGCGCCGGCATCGCCCGCGACGCAGCGGGACGCGGCCTGTCGGTCTGCCTGTGCGAGCAGGATGACCTGGCCGCGCATACCTCCAGCGCCAGCACCAAGCTGATCCATGGCGGCCTGCGCTACCTGCAGCAGGGCGAATTCGCACTGGTGCGCAAGGCGCTCAACGAGCGCGAAACGCTGCGCCGGCTTGCACCGCATCTGATCGTCCCGACCCGCTTCGTGCTGCCGCATGTGCGCCATCTGCGCCCGGCGTGGATGCTGCGCGCGGGGCTGTGGCTCTACGACCACCTGGGTCACGCCAATCCCCATTTCCCGCCCTCGCAGCGCATCGACCTGCGGCGCGATCCGAGCGGCGCTGCATTGCAGCCCGCCTACCGGACCGGCTTCACCTACGCCGATGCGCGCGTCAACGATGCCCGGCTGGTGGTGCTCAACGCGCTCGATGCACATGCACGCGGCGCGCAGATCCGCACGCGCACCCGCTGCGAACAACTGATCCGCCACCGCGATCACTGGTGGGCCGTACTGCGCACCGCCAACGGCGACGTGCAGCGCGTCCGCGCCCGCTGCGTGGTCAATGCCAGTGGACCGTGGGCCGGTACCGTGCTGGAACGGGCGGGACTCGATGCCCCGTTGGGAGTGCGGCTGGTGCAGGGCAGCCACCTGGTGGTGCCGCGCCTGTTCGCCCATGACAGTGCGTACCTGCTCCAGCAACCCGACCAGCGGGTGGTGTTCGCGATTCCGTTCGAACAGGACTTCACCCTGATCGGTACCACCGATACCGACTACGACGGCGACCCGGCGCAGGTGCAGCCCCGCGCCGACGAACAGACCTATCTGCTCGAGGCGGTGAACCGGTTCGTGCGCGTTCCAGTGCGCGCCGAGGACATCGTCTGGCGCTACAGCGGGGTGCGCCCCCTGTTGGCCGATCATCACCGCGATGCATCGCGGGTCACGCGCGACTACCGGCTGGAGCTGGATGCGGCCGGCGCCCCGCTGCTGAGCGTGCTGGGCGGCAAGCTCACCGCCTACCGCGCACTGGCCGAGGAAGCGCTGGGGCGGCTCTCACCCGCGCTGCCGGAGATGGGCGCGGCGTGGACCGCCGGTGGGCCACCGTTGCCGGGGGGCGATGGCGGCACGGCCGCTGAAATGGCCGAGGCGCTGCAGCGTGACCACCCTCGCCTGCCCCCTGCCCTGCTGCAGCGCCTGGCCAGCAGCTACGGCACCCGTGCGGTTAGGCTGCTCGCCGGCGCACAGACACTCGACGCGCTGGGCCAGGACCACGGCGGCGGCCTCTACGACCGCGAACTGGACTACCTCATCGCGCACGAATGGGCCCGCACCGCCGACGACGTGCTGTGGCGCCGCAGCCACCTGGGCTTGCGCGTGGACGCTGCGCAGCGCGAGGCGTTGTCCGCCACCCTGCAGGCGCGTGTTTCGATGCCGTAGGCTGTACGCCTGTCACGCCTCACGGCATCGATTTCCACGGAGCAGACCATGGACAAGCACTACGTGCTCGCCATCGACCAGGGCACGACCAGTTCGCGCGCCATCCTGTTCGATCATGCCGGGCGCGTCGCCGGCAGCGCGCAACGCGAGTTCACCCAGATCTTCCCGCAGCCGGGCTGGGTCGAGCATGACCCACGCGAGATCCTGACCAGCGTGTACACCACGATCACCGAGCTGTTGAACCGCTACCAGGTGGACCCGCGCACAATCGCCGGCATCGGCATCACCAACCAGCGCGAGACCACGGTGGTCTGGGACAAGGCTACCGGCCAGCCGGTCCACAACGCCGTGGTGTGGCAGTCGCGGCAGAGCCATGCGATCTGCGAACAGCTCAAGGCCGATGGCCACGAGCCGCTGATCCGGCGAAAGACCGGGCTGTTGATCGATGCCTACTTTTCGGCGACCAAGATCCGCTGGATCCTCGACCACGTCGACGGCGCGCAGGCACGTGCTGAACGCGGCGAGCTGCTGTTCGGCACCATCGACAGCTGGCTGATCTGGAACCTCAGTGGCGGCCAGGCGCACGTCACCGATGTCACCAATGCCGCGCGCACGCTGCTGTTCGATATCCATGCGCTGCAGTGGGACGATGAACTGCTGGCGCTGTTCAACATCCCGCGCGCGATGCTGCCGCAGGTGCGCAGTTCCAGCGAGGTGTATGCCACCACCCAGGCACAGTTCTTCTTCGACCAGCACCTGCCCATTGCCGGCATCGCCGGCGACCAGCAGGCCGCGCTGTTCGGCCAGGCCTGCTTCGAGCCGGGCATGGCCAAGAACACCTACGGCACCGGCTGCTTCATGCTGATGAATACCGGCGAGAAGGCGGTGGTGTCCGAGAACGGCCTGCTGACCACCATCGCGTGGGGCATTGATGGACGTGTGGAGTACGCGCTGGAAGGCTCGATCTTCGTCGCCGGTTCGGTCGTGCAGTGGCTGCGCGACGGGCTGCGCATGTTCGGCAAATCCAGCGATTGCCAAGCCTACGCCGAGCGTGCCGCGGACAATGGCGGCGTGTACCTGGTGCCCGCGTTCGTGGGGCTTGGGGCGCCGTACTGGCGCAGCGATGTGCGCGGCGCGATGTTCGGGCTGACCCGCGGCACCACCAAGGAGCACTTCATCCGCGCGGCGGTGGAATCGATGGCGTACCAGACCCGCGACGTGCTGGCGGCGATGCAGGCCGATGCGGGGATCGAACTGAAGGAACTGCGCGCCGATGGTGGCGCGATCGCCAACGACTTCATGGCGCAGTTCCAGAGCGACATCCTGGGCGTGCCGGTGCTGCGCCCGCAGGTGGCCGAAACCACCGCGCTGGGCGCCGCCTACCTGGCCGGGCTGGCCACCGGGTTCTGGCGCAGCCGGGCGGAGATCGCCGAACAATGGGCGGTGGACCGCCGCTTCACCCCGCAGATGCCGGTGGACCAGCGCGAGGCGCTGTACAGCGGCTGGCAGCAGGCGGTGGAGGCGACGATGGGCTTCCGCGTGGGGTGACGCCCGCGTCGGCGATCATTGCCGCGTGGGCGCGGCCAGCCACGCATGGCGTGGCTCTACCGTGGGCGCCGGTCAGAATGCCGGGAGGACCGCGCCCTTGTACTTCTCGGCGATGAAGGCCTTCACTTCCGGGCCGGTCAGGGCCTTGGCCAGCTGCTGCACGCGGGCATCGTCCTTGTTGTCCGGGCGGGCAACGAGGAAGTTCACGTACGGCGAATCCTTGCTTTCGATCGCCAGCGCATCCTGGGTCGGGTTGAGCCCGGCATCCAGCGCGTAGTTGGTGTTGATCAGGGCCAGATCGACCTGGTCCAGCACGCGCGGCAGCATCGCCGAATCCAGCTCGCGGAACTTGAGCTGCTTCGGGTTGGCGATGATGTCGCGCTGGGTCGCCAACGCATTGGTCGGGTCCTTGAGCGTGATCACGCCAGCCTTGTGCAGCAGGATCAGCGCGCGGCTGTTGTTGCTCGGGTCGTTGGGAATCACCACGTCGGCGCCGTTGGGCAGCGCATCAAGCGATGTGAAGCGGCGCGAATAGGCACCGAAGGGCTCGATATGCACGCCGATCACCTTGACCAGGTCGGTCTTGCGGTCCCGGTTGTAGGCGTCCAGATAGGGCTCGGTCTGGAAGTAGTTCACGTCAACCTGCTTCTGCACCAGCTGGTCGTTGGGCTGCACGTAGTCATTGAAGACGCGCACGTCCAGGGTCAGGCCTTCCTTTTCCAGGATCGGCTTGACCACGGCGAGGATCTCGGCGTGCGGCACCGCGGTGGCGGCAACCACCAGCTTCTTGGAATCATTGGCCGGCTTGCCGCAGGCGGCCAGGGCCAGCGAAGCGGCAAGCAACGGGAGCAGCAGGTACTTTTTCATGGGGGCAGCGGGATCCATAAGGGCAGCAACGCCCCACGATACCGCACGCCCCGGCCCTTGCGGAATCCGGGGCATATGACCCCACGGCATGAGCCGATGCCGGCCCGGCCGGCTTACTCGTAACTGGTCAGGGCCAGTGCCAGCAGCGCCTTGGCCTGCTCGCGCAGCATCACCGGCTCGACGATTTCCGCATCCGAGCCGTAGTGCAGCACGTCCATCAGCAGCTCGCGCGAGACGCTGTAAGGCAGCTTCAGCTCATAGCGGCCATCGGGCAGGAAGCGGCCCTGCTGCTTGGAATGCCAATGCTCATCGGCCACCCAGCGCGCAGCCTTGGCACTGAACACGATGGTGGCCCAGCCCTTGGGCGGCCCGGAGAAGATGCCGTAGCTGGCGCCCAGCTGTTCGTCCAGCTCGGTGTCATCCACATCGCGCGCGGTGGTATCGATCACGCGCGCCTTGTAGATACGGTCCACCGCGAAGCTGCGCAGGCCTTCGCGACCGTGATCCCACGCATCCAGGTACCAGTTGTCGCGATAGTGGGTCATGCGCTGCGGCGACACGGTGCGCTGGGTCGCCTCATCGGTGGAGCGGGCCCGGTACTCGAAGGCCAGCTGCTTGCGCTCCAGTACCGCCGAGGCGACCGCGCGGAAGCTGGCTTCATCGAACTTGCGGCCGCGGTGCGGAATCACCCGCACCCGATCAACCGGCCAGGTCGAGACGCCGGCCTGTGCGGCCAGCAGGCCTTCGATGCGCTGCTGCAGCGGGGCCAGCACCGAGGACAGCACGCCGCCGCCCGTGCGCGAGAGCAGGTGCTGGGAGGCCAGCAGCGCATGCAGTTCTTCCGAGCTGAGCCACAGCCCCGGCAGTTCGAAGCGGTCGCTCTCGTCGGCCTGGTAGCGGAAGCCCGCCTCGCCATCACCTTCCACCGGGGCCATCAGCGCATCGCGCAGGAAGGCCAGGTCGCGGTAGACAGTGGCGCGGGAACACTCCAGTTTTTCCTGCAGGGCCGCCACCGTTACCGGGTAACGGGCGGACTTGAGCAGGCGATGCAGGGCATTGATGCGTTCATATCGGTCCATGACCCGATTATGTCCGAGTCGCCGTCGTTGTGGCGGCTTCGGCTGCATCTTCGGCTATCGTGGGGCCCCCACCGCCTGCTGCCGCCCGTCATGCGCCTGTTGCCCGCCCTTGCCCTGTCCGCCGCCGCCCTGCTGCTCAGTGGCTGCGGACGCAGTGAAACGCCCGCCGCTGCGGTGCCTGCCGCGACGGCGACGACACCGGCCGCCGATCCGGTGGCCACCGTGCTGGCGGCCAGCCAGCGCTTCGGCCAGCTGCGCAGCTTCCACGCGGTGATGAAGATGCAGGGCCCGCGCGCCCTGGAGGCACAGATGGACTATGTGGCCCCGGACCGCTATCGGCTGATCACCGACGATGGCCCGCAGACCATCGTCGGCGGCACCTTCTTCCTGCAGCGTGCCGGCGAAGTGCGCCAGATCCCGGTGCCAGAAGGGATGCTGGCGCAGTGGCGCAACCCGCTGCCGGCCGATCTTGAGCCAGCGCAGCTGACGGTGCGCGATCTTGGCGAGGACCGCGCCGGTGGCCAGCGCGCGCACAAATACGAGGTGCGCCATGCAACCGCCGCGCCGGATGGCCTGCTGTACTGGGTCAATGCACAGGGCCTGCCGGTGCAGATCGAGCGCAAGGGTGAAACCAACGGGCAGCCGTTCCGGATCACCGTGACCTATTCGCGCTTCGACGACGCCTCACTGCGCATCGATATTCCCTGAACAGGGGCCGAGGCCGAACGGGTCCTAAAGCCGGGGCCCGTCGCCGAATGTGACGCTGAACGCATCAAGTATCATCCCCCCCTTGTTGTCCCTCCCCCTTGTCCGATCACGGAGAACCGTTGATGTCCCTGCGCGTTTCGTTGCTTGTTCCCCTGCTGCTCTGCGCCCCGGCGGTTTATGCACAGGACGCTGCCGAACTGGCGGCGATGACCTCCCCCTGGAGCGGCAGTGGCGGTGAACTGGGCTTTGCCTCGGCCCGCGGCAACAGCAATACCGAGAGCTTCAACGGTCGTCTGCGCCTGCGCTACACCGACGATGACTGGGTCCACAGCATGGATCTGTTCGGCCTGCGCTCGCGCTCGGAATACACCGATACCAACGACGACGGCACCACCATCCGCCGCCGCAACACCACCGCCAACCGTTACACCGGCAGTGCCGGCAGCGCGCTGCAGCTGGGTGAACACCGCCAGATCACCGCCACGGTGCGTTACGAGCGCGACGACTTCGCCACCTACGACCGCCAGAGCTCGTTCGGTCTGGGTTACGGCACCCGGATCATCGATGCCGAGCGCTTCTACATGGATGCGCAGATCGGCCCCGGTGTGCGCCGCACCCACAACACCGAAGACGACGCGACCCGCACCGGCCTGATCGGCCGCGGCCTGTTCGATCTCAAGTACACGCTGACCCCGAACACCGACCTGGTGAACACGCTGCTGGTCGAGTCGGGCTCGTACAACACCTTCGCGCAGAACGATTTCGGCGTGTCGGTGAGCATGAACGAACATCTGGCGCTGAAAGCCGGCTGGCAGGCGCGCCACAACAGCGACGTCGCCGAAGACAAGCGCAAGACCGACACGCTGACCACCATGAACGTGGTCTACAAGTTCAAGTAATCGGCGCGGACGCACCGCGCCCACCACGCGGTGTAGTGCCGGCCGCTGGCCGGCTCATCGCACCCTGCGCGGCAGGGACTGCCGGCCAGCGGCCGGCACTACACCGCGAGCAGTTCCCCGGCACCGGCATCCAGCAGGCCACGCGCCACGCGCTGGCCCAGCGTCTCCGGATCACTGGCCGGGCCACGCGCTTCCGCGCGCACGATGCGGCCATCGGCGACCCCGCCGACCAGGCCCTGCAGGAACAGATCCTCGCCTTCCCATTGCGCAAAGCCGGCCACCGGCACGTGGCAGCTGCCGTGCAGTGCACGGTTCATGGCGCGCTCGGCTTCCACGCAGGCACGTGTGTCGGCATCGTCCAGCGCCGCGAACAGGCCCATCACCGCCGCGTCCTCACCGTTGCATTCCACCGTCACCGCGCCCTGCGCCGGGGCCGGCAACCAGTCCGGTGCCGCCAGCCGCGCCACGATGCGGTGGCCCAGGCCGAGCCGCTCCAGCCCCGCCACGGCCAGCACGATCGCGTCGTAGCCGCCGTTGTCCAGCTTGGCCAGGCGCGTGTTGACGTTGCCGCGCAGGTCCTGCAGCTCCAGGTCCGGGCGCAGCGCGCGCAGCTGGGCCTGGCGGCGCAGCGACGAGGTGCCTACCCGCGCGCCGATCGGCAGCGCGTCCAGCGAGGCGTACAGATTGGAGATGAAACCATCGGCCGCGTCATGACGGGTCAGCATCGCCGGCAGCGCGAACGGCGCGTCCAGCTCCATCGGCACGTCCTTGAGCGAGTGCACGGCACAGTCCGCTTCGCCACGCAGCATGGCCAGTTCCAGTTCCTTCAGGAACAGGCCCTTGCCGCCGATCGCGGCGAGCGAACGATCCAGCACCTCGTCGCCGCGCGTGCTCATCGGGACCAGCACCACGTCCAGACCGGGATGCGCCTGGCGCAGGCGGTCGGCAACATATTCGCTCTGCCACAGGGCAAGCGGGCTCTTTCGGGTGGCGATGCGCAGGGTCTTCATGGCGCCATTATCGACGCACAGGGGCGTATCGACCAACGGTCGGGCGCACCCGCACTTAGAGGTACTTGAGATCCTGCTTGAGGCTGGCCACGCAACGGCGGCTGACTTCCAGCGGCCCGTGGCCATGCCGCAATACCGCCTGGACCTGGCCTGCGCCATTTCGTCGCAGCTCGACCAGTTCGTGCCGGGCAACCAGGCAATTGCGGTGGATGCGCACGAAGCGGTTGCCGAATTCCTCTTCCAGCGACTTCAGCGACTCTTCCAGCAGGTCTTCGCCGCGGGCGTGGTGCACCACGACGTATTTTTCTTCGGCCTGCAGGTAGTGGATGTCCTCGACCGGGATCAGCCGCAGGCTGCCGCGCAGGCGCGCGCACAGCAGGGTACGCGCCTGCTGGCTGGCGGCGGTCGCCGGGCCACTGCGGCCGGCGAGGAAGGTGCGCGCACGCTCCAGCGCGGCCGCCAGGCGCTCGGGGCGCACCGGTTTCATCAGGTAGTCGATGGCGGCCGCCTCGAACGCGGACAGCGCATGCGCGTCGTATGCGGTGCAGAACACCACCGCCGGGCGTGGCTCGAAGGTGGCCAGATGGCGCGCGGCTTCCAGCCCGTCCAGGCCGGGCATGGCGATGTCGAGCAGGACCAGGTCCGGTTGCAGCTCGGCGCAGGCGTGCAGCGCCTGTTCGCCGTTCTCGGCCTCGGCCACCACCTCGATGCCGGCCTGGTCAGCGAGCAGGGAGCGCAGGCGCTCGCGGGCCAGCGGTTCGTCGTCGGCGATCACCACCTTCAAGACAGTTTCCTCACTGGACCGGGACCGTGATTTCGCAAGCATAGTAGCCGTCGGCCCACGCCCCCGTCATCCGGGCGGCCGGGCCGAAGCGCCAGGCCAGGCGATGGGCAATGTTGCGTTGTGCATGCCCGGCCCCCTGCAGGAGCGGCAGCCCGCGCGTGGCCGGATCCGGCGCCGGGTTGCGCACGCGGATGCGCAGATTCGTGCCGTCACTGGACAGTGCAAGCACGATCGTGCCGCCCGCGGGCACCCGCGAGATGCCATGAAGTACGGCATTTTCGACCAGCGGCTGCAGTACCAGCCGCGGCATCGGCAACGACCAAGGCAGCGGCTCGTCGCGCAGCCAGATCACTTTCAGGCGTTCGCCCAGCCGTAGCGATTCGATCGAGAGATAGCGCTCGGCCAGTTCGCACTCGGCCTGCAGGGTGGAATCGCCATCGCCGGCACCGAGCGCGGCGCGGAAAAGATCGGACAGATCCAGCACCGCGCGCTCGGCCACCTCCGGATCACGCCGCAGCAGGCTGGCGATCAGGTTCATGCTGTTGAACAGGAAGTGCGGCCGGATCCGCGCCTGCAATGCATCGGCCTGGGCCCGTGCGTTGGCCAGCATCTGCGCGCTGCCGCGGTCGCTGACGTAGAAGTAGCGCAGCGCCAGGGCAGTGATCAGCGCGGTGATCGCCGCACTGCCCAACGTGAACCGCCAGAAGCCGACCGCCTGGGCAAAGCTGCTGCCGCCGAGCACGCCGTACAGCGCATGCACGATCGCCGCGCACGCACCGGCGATCAGCCCGGTCATCAGCACCACCAGCACCATGCCCGGCACTTCGGGCAGGCGCGAGAGCACCGCGCGCACGCTGCACAGGCTGACCGTCACTGCCAGCGCCAGCCACAACGCGAAGCCGCTGGCGGACAGGAAGTCCGGCAGCGTCCAGTGGCGACTGCCATCGGGGGCCAGCGCCACTACGACAACCACCAGCTCGGCCAACCCCAGCATTGCCGCCAGGCGCGGCAGGCGGCACAGCTCGGGCAACCAGGACTGCTGGCGCGGGTCGCTCATGGCGTCAGGCGGCGAAGCGCGCCTCGAGCCAGTCGCCCAGCGCCTGCAGCTCCTCGGCGCAGACCTGGTGGGCCATCGTGTAGGTGTGCCACTGCACCGGCAGGCCGAGCGCGCTCAGCGTCTGCGCGGTGTGCTCGGCGATCGCTACCGGGATCACCGGATCCTGGGTGCCATGGGCCATGAACACCGGCACGCTGATGGCATCGGCCACGCGCGCGGCAGCCGCCTTGGCCGGATCCGGCAGATAGGTCGACAGTGCGATCAGCCCGGCCAGCGGACGGGTGCGACGCAGCAGCGCGCTGAGGATCACCGCCCCGCCCTGCGAGAAGCCGGCCAGCAGGATCCGTTCGGCCGGAATGCCGCGGGCGACCTCGCGCTCGATCAGCAGTTCCAGTTCCACGATCGAGGCGTCCACCCCGGCGCTGTCCGCGCGCGAACGGAAATCCATGCTGACGATGTCATACCAGGCGCGCATCGGCACGCCGTTGTTGATCGTGATCGGCTGCACCGGCGCATGCGGGAACACGAAGCGGATCGCCGGCCAGTGCGGGCGCACCAGTTCGGGCACGATCGGGGCGAAGTCATGGCCATCGGCACCCAGGCCATGCAGCCACAGCACCGACCACTGCGGGTCGGCGCCGGTTTCGTTTTCCACGGTATCCAGCATCAGGCGGCTCCAGTACGTTCAAGCCGCATTATGACCGCGGCCCACCGCAATGGGGGCGATGCCTGGATGGCCGTGATCAGCCGGCGGGATGTGCCTCGGCCGCAGCACGGCGCAGCTCGGCCGCGCGAACCAGCACCTTCGGCGGGGCCGATTCTTCCGGGATTTCCATCAGGCCCAACCGGTGCATCCAGACGCCAGCGGTGCGCGAGGAGGTGAAGCCCACCACCGGAATCGCCAGCACCATGCCGATCACCACCGGTGCCATCCATGCGGCCAGCGAGGGCGAGACCGCATAGGCCAGCGCGCCCATGAACAGGCCGAACACACTCAGCCCGCCGTAGCCACGCGTCAGCGCCAACCAGGACACGCCGCCATCGTCGCGCTGCTGCGCGTCCCAGCCCGAGTCCTTGCCGGCCAGCACTTCGGCCACACCGCGCGACTGCACGTACATCACCACCGGCGCCATCAGCGCGGCGAGGATGGTTTCCAGCAGCATCGAGATGAACGCGCGGATCGTGCCACCGCAGCCACGGCGTTCAACCGGCTCCAGCAGCATCGCCAGATAGCCGAGCACCTTGGGCGAAAGCAGCACCACCATGGTGATGGCGAACATGCGGATCACCTGGGTCTCGTCCTGGTGGCGCCAGTACACGCCGGGCGAGAGATGCAGCACTTCATTGAGGTCGATGCCGCCCTGGAACAGCGGGATCGCAATGCCGATCAACATCAGCATCGCCCACATCGGCGCGGTGAAGTAGTGCCCGATGCCGACCAGCATGTGCATGCGGCTGACCCAATGCAGGCCCTTGGAACCGACCACCTTGGCGTGCTGCAGGTTGCCCTGGCACCAGCGACGATCGCGCACCAGCAGGTCGGTCAGGGTGGGGGGGCCTTCCTCGTAGCTGCCTTTCAGGTACGGCACCATGTGGGTGGCCCAGCCGCCGCGGCGCATCAGGGCGGCCTCGACGAAATCGTGGCTGAGCACATGCCCACCAAACGGCTCCTTGCCCGGCAGCGACGGCAGGCCGGCCTGCTCGGCGAAGGCCTGGGTGCGGATGATGGCGTTGTGGCCCCAGTAGTTGCTCTCCGCGCCATGCCACCAGGCCACGCCGCGGCCGATCACCGGGCCGTACACGCGGCCACCGAACTGCTGCATGCGGGCAAACAGCGTGCGCCCGCCAACCACCGCCGGCAGGGTCTGGATCAGCCCCACATCCGGGTTGTGCTCCATGCCGGCGACCAGGCGCACGATGGTGTCGCCGGTCATCAGGCTGTCGGCGTCCAGGATCAGCATCTGCGGATAGGCGCCACCGAAACGGCGGACCCAGTCGGCGATGTTGCCGGCCTTGCGGCCACCGTTGTCGCCGCGGCGACGATAGAAGATGCGGTCATGGCCGCCCACCGCGTCGCACAGGGCGTGGAAGGCCGCTTCCTCGGCCTGGCCGATGTCATCGCGCCGGGTATCGCTGAGCACGTAGAAATCGAAATTCGCCAGCTGGCCGGTCTCGGCCACCGACTCGTAGATCGCCTGCAACCCGGCCAGCAACCGGCGCGGATCTTCGTTGTAGGTCGGCATCAGCAGCGCGGTGCGCGTATGCACGGTCGGCAGCGGCGCATCCGGGTCGATGCCGAGCTTGTAGCCCCGATCGAATACCGCGGTCAGGAAGCCGGCCACGGCCCCGGCGAAGGACAACGCGATCCAGGCGAACAGGCCCACGAACAGCACCAGCAGGCAGGCTTCCAGCACACTGATGCCATCAACGGCGAGCACCTTCCACATCATCCGGCTGGCGGCGATGGTCATGGCCGCGGTACCGCCCAGGATGTAGAAACGGCGCAGCCCGATCATCCGCGGCGAGGTGCGCTGGCGCGGAACCTGCAGCTGCCCTTCGCGCAGGGACTGCTCGGGCATCGGCAACGGCGACTCGGCCGGCAACGTCGCCCGGCCGGCATCCAGCAGGGCGTTCAGGGTCTGGGTACTCATGCGCGGTGTCCCTGTGCAGGGCGTGCCAGGCCGGGGGTGCCAAGTGTGGAAAGGGGCATCCTGAGCCCGGCGTACACGATGGCACGCATTCGTCCTGTCGGCGCAGGCCGGAGACCGGCACGCAGCGTATGTCTGTGACTACCGGAACCCACGAACTCTCCAAACCGCTTGAGACGAAAAATGCGGCTCAGTCTATGGCGCGAAATGTAAGGTGCGCGCGAAGGGCGGACCGGGGATTTCTCCGCATTCAGCTTTTGGATCGAGACAAGTGGAGGCCCTCTCGCGGCCAAGGGCGCGCAGGCCCTGTGCCATGGGCTTCTGCCCATTCATCTTGCGGGCGGCGGCGATCAGCCCCCTGCCGCAACGCGACCGGTCCCCATGGCCTCTGCAGGAGGAAGCGCCGCCAGTGGTGCGCAGTTTTTCGCCCTGGAGGGGGCGGGCCGGCAGCGTTGACGGGGTGCGGCAGCGGCTCAGGCGACGGTAGCGGCGATGGCCAGGTCGGTGTCTACCGGCAGGCGCGACAGCGCGCGGGCGCTCACCTGCGAAAACTGCAGCTGGGCAAGCAGGTGTTGTGCCTGGGTGGCAACCGGGCACGGGGTGATCTGCGGCCCTGCTTGCGGGCGATCGGGGGTCATCACATCAATGGACATGGTCTGGCATCTCGTTGACTTCTCATTACCCGCGGGGCTTCCGGCCGCGCGGATTGCGCACCCTATCGGAAAACCGGGACGAATGTGTGACGGTGCGCGCAGTCCCTGACAGGGGGCGTGCAAAGCGTCGAAAAATTGGCGCTAATCAAGAGCTTGCGGCTATCATGTAATCGTTTTCAACATACGATTCGGATATGGATTCCAACACTGCTTCCCCCTACAGCCCCAAGTGGCAGTTCCGCTTCAACTTCTTCGAACAGCACGGCGCCCCCAATTCGCCGACCTTCAAGGCCGCGTACAAGACGCTGCCGTTCGGCCAGAAGATCAAGGTCAACTTCAACTTGTTCGCCCTGTTCTTCAGCTGGATCTACCTGCTGATCCTGGGCATGTGGCGCAAGGCGCTGACGATCCTGGGCATCACCCTGGTGCTGATGGTCGTCGTGGCCTTCCTGCCGGACGTGGTCGGCCGTGCGATCGGTGTGGCCTGGTCGGTGCTGATCGCGCTGACCACCAACTATTCGTACTACCTTGAAAAGGTAAAGGGCGATACCAGCTGGAACCCCTTCGCCGGCATGCGCTGGTAAGCAGCGCGCAGGCGTGGATGAAGAGCCCGGTCATTGACCGGGCTTTTTTGTGGAGCGTCGGCCGCGGTGTTGAGACACCCATCGATCTGCTGAACGAACCGGAGGCGCGCGGCCATCGGGAGGGCTGAGTCGATCCCGTTGGGCTCACGCCAGGTGTAGATCACCCTGGTGCAGACCCCACGCCGCCCAGCCGGCAACGACGATCACGCCCGCCACGATCACCTGCTCCGCCCGGGTGAATATCCGCTGCCCATGCTGGTGCTTGGCGGCCGCGAACATGGCGATGCCCGGTGCGTACAGCAACACCGACATCAGCACCTGTGACAGGCCACCGGCATAGACCAGCCACAGCGCGTATACCGTGGCCAGACCGGCCACCAGCAGATCGCGGACCCGCAGCCCGGGTTGCCCGCCATAGGTTTCCCCGCGTAGCGCCAGCAATGCACCGTAACCGGCCGAGAACAGATAGGGCACCAGGCTCATCGATGCGCCCAGCAGCACCAGGCTGGTGTAGGTGCCGGCACTGAACAGGGTGATGATCAGAAACAACTGGATCAGCCCGTTGGTGAGCCACAGCGCGTTGGCGGGAACCTGTCGTGCGTTCTCGCGCCCGAGGAAGGCCGGCATCGTGCCATCCCCCGCCGCCGCATACAGCACTTCGGCGCACAGCAGCACCCATGCCAGCAATGCCCCCAGCACCGAGACGATCATGCCGATGATGATCAACGTGGCGCCCCAGGGCCCGACGATGGCCTCCAGCACGAAGGCCATCGAGGGATTGCGCGCCTGTGCCAGCGCTTCCTGGCGCAGCACGCCCATCGACAGCAGGTTGACCAGCATCAGCAGCGCGAGCACGCACACAAACCCGATGATCGTCGCGCGCCCGACATCCGAACGCCTGGCCGCGCGCCGCGAGTAGATGCTGGCACCCTCGATGCCGATGAACACCCAGACCGTGATCAGCATCATGCCCCGCAGCTGCTCACCCAGGCTGCCCAGTTCGGCCGTGCCCCAGAACTCGCCGGTGAAGATATCGGCCTTGAAGCCCACGGCGGCGATGATCAGAAACACCACGATCGGCACGATCTTGGCGACGGTGACGACCGCATTCACCAAGGCGGCCTGGCGGATGCCACGCAGGATCATTGCGTGCATCGCCCACAGCAGCACGGAGGCGCATGCCACCGCCTGCCAGGTATTGCCCTCGCCGAAGGCCGGCACGAAATAGCCCAGGCCGCTGAAGATCAGCACGAAGTAGCTGACGTTGCCGAGCAGCGAGCAGACCCAGTAGCCCCACGCCGCGGAAAAGCCGATGTAATCGCCGAACCCGGCGCGCGCGTACGCGTAGATACCGGTATCCAGCTCGGGCTTGCGGTTGGCCAGATTCTGGAACACGAAGGCCAGCATCAACATGCCCAGGCCACTGATCATCCAGCCGATCAAGGCCACACCCGGGCCGGCGCTGCGCGCGATGTTCTGTGGCAGTGAGAAGATGCCGGCGCCGATCATCGATCCGACCACCAGGGCAGTCAACGCGGTCAGGCCGAGCCGGTCGGAACGAGAGGTCATGTGCTCACCATCGGCAAACAGAATAGCGCCGATTACCAACGCCCGGCGGTGAGTACCGGGTGAACCGGCCCTGCCGGCGCGCCGTTGGCACCGGCGCGCCGGTCCGGATCAGAAGGTCTGCCAGTCCTCGCCGACCACTGCTGCTGCGGGCACGCGCGCAGCGGTCCGCGCGGGCGTGGCACGACGCGCCGGTGTGCCCGCCGCCGCCGCACTGGCCTGCAGGCGGAAGATCGCCACCGCCGTGCCCAGCTGCTGCGCCTGCTCTTCCATCGCACGCGCGGCCGCCGTCGCTTCCTCCACCAGCGCGGCATTCTGCTGGGTGGTCTCGTCCATCTGGGTGATGGTCTGGTTGACCTGTTCGATACCGGCGGACTGCTCCTTCGAGGCTGCCGAGATCTCGGCCATGATGTCGTTGACCCGGCGCACGCCGGTGACGATCTCTTCCATCGTGCGGCCGGCGGTCTGCACCAGGGCCGAGCCCGCGCTGACCTGAGTGACCGAGTCGTCGATCAAGGTCTTGATTTCCTTGGCCGCCCCGGCGGAGCGCTGCGCCAGTGCGCGGACTTCCGTGGCCACCACCGCGAAACCGCGGCCCTGTTCGCCGGCACGCGCGGCTTCCACCGCAGCGTTCAGCGCCAGGATGTTGGTCTGGAACGCGATGCCGTCGATCACCGAGATGATCTCGGCGATGCGCTTGGACGAGGCCTCGATGCCCGCCATGGTGGTCACCACCTGGCCGACCACCACACCGCCCTGCGAAGCCACCTCGGCAGCGCCGGCGGCGAGCTGGTTGGCCTGCACCGCGTGGTCGGCATTCTGGCGAACCGTGGAGGTGAGTTCCTCCATCGATGCGGCGGTCTCTTCCAGGCTGGCAGCCTGCTGCTCGGTGCGGCGCGACAGATCGCTGTTGCCCGCGGCGATCTCGCCGGCGGCGAGGTTGATACTGCCGGTGGCCTGCTGGATCCGGCCGACGATGTCGGTCAACTGCGCCACCGTGGTATCGGCATCGTCACGCATCCGGGCGAACACGCCATGGAACTCACCACGCATGCGTGCGGTGAGATCACCCGCGGCGATGGCGCGCAGCAGCGCGGAGATCTGCTGCAGGTTGTCATCGCTGACCTGCATCATGGTGTTGAGGTTTTCCACCATCGCGCGGAAGTCGTGGTCGAAGCGCACCACATCGCCACGCTGGCTGAAATCACCCACCGCCGCCGCCCCGGCCAGATCCCCGATCTGGGTATTGATGGCACGCAGGTTGGCCTTGGTGGTATCCATTGCAGCCGTGAAAGCGGCCTGCTCGCCGGGCAGGCGGTCCATGTCCTGGCTCAGGTCACCGACCGCGTAGCGCTGCATCACCTCGACCAGGCGGCGGGTGACTGCGATGTTGGCGCCCACCAGCTGGTTGGTGTCTTCCACCATCTTGCCGTACTCGCCGGGGAAGGTCTGCGCGTCCATGCGGTAACTCAGCTCGCCCGCCTCATGTCGCTGGGCCATCTCACCCTGCGCGGCCATCACTGCGCGCAGCTGGCTGCGCATGCGCTGCATCGATTCGAGCAGGCGGCCGACTTCGTCATTGCGCGCGGGCGGCAGCGGTGTATCCAGACGCCCCTCGGCCACGTCTGCGGACAGGCGGACGGCATCGGCCAACGGACGGATCGCCTGACGGCGCAGCAGCACGTACACGCTGCCGCTGAGCACCAGTGCCGCGCCCAGGCCAACGGCCAGGATGATCCACAGCAGCGCACGTGCCTGCGCGGTGATCAGCGCATGCGGCACGATCACACCCAGCGCGAAATGCTCCTCGCTGCCGCCGATGCGCAGCGGCACGTAGGTCTTCACGTTGCCTGCCGCATCCGGCTCGAAGGCATCAAAGGTCTTGTCTGCCTTGACCGCCGCCAGTACCTGCGTGGTCAGCGCATCCTCGCGACGCTTGCCGATCTCGTTGGCGTCCTTCGCGGCCAGGACGATGCCGCCGGGCGAGATCAGTTCCACATGGCCTTCGCCCATCGGGCGCAGCGCGGCGAGATGCTTCTGCAATGCGGCCAGGGCGAAGTCCACCGTCACGACCCCGAGGAAGCTGCCGTCATCGATCACCGGGGTGGACAGCGTGGTCATCAGCACCTTCTGACCGCCGATCTCATAGGTGTAGGGCTCGGCGACGGTCTGCCGCTTGAGCGCCTTGGGCTTGAGATACCAGTCGCCATCGCCGGGCACGTCATAGCCGGTCAGCGCATCCTGCATCGGCGCGCCGTCGTGCCAGGCCCAGTAGCTCATGAACCGGCCGGTATCATCGTGTGCCTCGGCGCCGACGAACTCGGCATCCTTGCCATCGAAGGCGTCGGGTTCCCACAACGTGCCGAAGCCCACCCATTCCGGGTGCACCTGCACCTGCTGGTGGATCACCGCAGACACCGTCGCCCGCGACAGCGTTCCCGCAGCGCGCTGCACCAGCAGGTTCTGCGCCAGCGCCTGGCTGGTGGCGAAAGCACTGGAGAGATCACCACTCACCCGCAGCGCTTCGGCCTGGGCCTCGCTCTGCATGGTGTGGCGGGAGGCATCCACCAGCGACGCGCTGGCTTCGCGATAGCTGATGGCAGCGGTGACACCGAAGCAGAGCATGGCGATCAACGCCGTACCCAGCATCAGTCGGTTGGCGATGCTGCCAGGGCGCTTGGAAGCAGTGGGGCGGGACACGGGCATGGGGGCGGTTCCGGAAAAAGGGCATACCGGCGGGCGCACGCATGCGCCGCCACGGAAACACGCAATCCATTGCGGGCCGGCACGCGCGCGGTGCAATCACGGCGCGGCCAGCGGGGATCGATGCCACTGCCCTGCCCTGTGCAGATATCGCCCGCCGGCACCGCGACGGCACCGGCCCAGAGAAGGGACTCAGCTGGATAACGGCGTCATGGCGGCGATGTTGAGTGCCGAATCCTGACCGTGTTCAGTGAACGCCCGCGCTGCGGTCGCCGCGTCCCAGACGCTCCACCAGTGTCTGGCTGGCCGCATTGAGTCCAATCACCTCCACCTGCGCCCCGCGTGCGCGCAGTTTGCCGGTCACCCGTTCCAGCGCGCCCACTGCGCTGAGGTCCCAGAAGTGCGCGCCGCTCAGATGGATGGTCACGCGCTCAGGCACATGCAGCAGGTCGAAGGCCGCCGCGAACTGCCCGGCCGAGGCGAAGAACACCTGCCCGCTGACCGTGTAGACCCGGGTGCCGTCGGCCGTCTCGGCCTCGGCGATGTCCAGCATCCGGCCCACCTTGCGGGCGAAGAACAGCGCCGACAGCAGCACCCCGGTCAGCACCCCCTTGGCCAGATCGTGCGTGGCCACGGTGACGACCACCGTGCCCAGCATCACCACCGAGGAGCTTTTCGGATGCAGCCGGAACTCGGCGAACGAGCGCCAGTGGAAGGTGCCGATGCTGACCATGATCATCACCGCGACCAGCGCGGCCATCGGAATCTGCCGGACCCACTCCGCGCCGTAGACCACCAGCAGCAGCAACAGCACGCCCGCCACCAGGCAGGACAACCGGCCCCGGCCGCCGGAGGACACATTGATCACCGACTGCCCGATCATCGCGCAGCCACCCATGCCGCCGAACAGCCCGGCGGTGATGTTGGCCAGGCCCTGCCCAGCGCACTCACGGTTGCGCTGGCTGGGGGTGTCGGTCATGTCTTCCACGATCTGCGCGGTCATCATCGACTCCAGCAGCCCCACCACCGCCAGCGTGGCCGAGACCGGCAGCAGGATGCGCAGGGTCTCCCAGGTGAGCGGCACATCGGGGAGCAGGAAGGTCGGCAGGCTGTCCGGCAGCGCGCCCATGTCGCCGACGGTGCGGATGTCCAGGCCCAGCCAGATCGACAGCCCGGTGAGCACCACGATCGCCACCAGCGGCGAAGGCACCGCGCGGGTCAGCAGCGGCAGCAGGTAGATGATCGCCAGACCGGCCGCGCACACGGCGTACACCGTCCATGGCATCCCGATCAGCTCGGGCAACTGCGCAAGGAAGATCAGGATGGCCAACGCGTTGACGAAGCCGGTGATCACCGAGCGCGAGACGAAGCGCATCAGGGCACCCAGCTTGAGCGCGCCGGCGACGATCTGCAGCAGCCCGGCCAGGATCGTCGCGGCCAGCAGATACTGCAGGCCGTGGTCGCGGACCAGATCGACCATCACCAGCGCCATCGCGCCGGTGGCCGCGGAGATCATGCCCGGCCGGCCGCCGGCGATGGCGGTGACCACCGCGATGCAGAACGAAGCGTACAGACCGACCTTGGGGTCGACCCCGGCAATGATGGAAAACGCGATCGCTTCGGGAATCAGCGCGAGGGCGACCACGGCGCCGGACAGCAGATCACCGCGGATGTTGCCGAGCCATTGCTGGCGCAGCGGATAGGACACAGACATGGACAGACTCCACGCACCGGCGATGCGCACGGCGCGTTGTGTGATGAAGACAAAGCACTCCCTGAGCCAGCGCAAGGGCCGGCGCGTCGTCAACGCGGTATCAGGGTGGCGTCATCACAAGGGTCCTGCCGGGGCAGCGAAAGCGGCGCGCAGGATAGCGCAGTCCTCCGATGGCCTCAAACATGGCCAGCCAGTTCACCTCGCGCGTTGCCTGCCCAGCGCGACGGTGCCTGCCCGGTCACCCGCCGGAACGCCGCGGCGAACTTGCCGGGGTTGGCATAGCCCATCGCCAGGGCGACCTCGGTGACGCTGCGGCCGGCCAGCAGCATCGGCTTGGCCGCTTCCATCCGGCGCCAGGTGAGGTACGCGTAGGGCGTCATGCCGGTCGCCAGCCGGAAGCCACGACTGAAGCCACTGGCTTCCTGCCCGACTTCCTGCGCCATGCGGGCAACGCCCATGTCATCGCCGAGATGGGCATCGATCAGTTCCTGCACGCGCTTGACGTGCGCTGGCGACAACGCGCGTCGCGTCGGGGGCGACGCAATCGGAAGTCCCGCCAACCGCTTCAGCACCAGATCGACACCGTGCTCGAAGAACGCGGCTGAGCCTGCATGCGCTTCAGCGCAGTGCCATAGCGCCCCCATCACCGAGGCGATCACCGGGTCCCCATGCAGCGCCGATGCTGCGCGATGCAGCTGCTCCAAGCGCACGTCGTGCCCCTGCAGATGCCGCGCGTCGATGGCCAGGCCCAGCAGCGCCAGCGCTGGGCTGCGGAATTCGCCCGGGCAGTCCGGCAACACCAGATTGAACGCGCCTGGGCGCCAAGGCTGCGCGATGCGTCCGAGCGCCGTGCGCTGATACAACGCACCGCCGCCCGCCGTGAGCAGCCCGATGCGCAACGCACCGCCCTCACCCATCGTGCCCTGCGCCGCGGCGAACGTGTGGCGAAGCATCAGCACCGAGCCGTCGGCGCTGCCGACGCAGGCGTCCAGCGGACGGCCGGCTTCGGCCGCCACACGGGCGGCCACCGCTGTCGCTGGCGTGGCAGTGGCGCAGGTCATCAGGTGTCCAGTTCTGGATCCGCCCTGCCGGGAATGGAGCGGCAGCACCTCATTGTTACACAATAACATTCACGACTCCTCCCCATCACCGTGGTGCGCGCCACCACCCCCAGAGGCTCCTCGTGAAACACGCTGTACTTGCCGGCGCCGTGCTCGCCGCGCTTCAGTTGCTGCCCAGCGCACCCGCCCATGCCCAGACCAACCCGGCTACCAAGGCCACCGAACTGGACGGCATCGTAGTAACCGGCAGCAAACGCGCTACCCCGTACCTCAAGAGCGACATGTCGGTCACCGTGCTCAACCGCGAAGCCCTCAAAGAAGCGCACGTCACCGAGTTCCGCGACCTGGACAAGCTGGCCCCCAACGTGAAGTTCAACGTGATGGGTCAGCTCAGCGACATGTTCATCTCCATCCGCGGCATCGAGTCCAACCCGTTTCTGGTCAACCGGGCCTCGGTCTATATCGATGGCATTCCGTTCCGCGAGTTGAGCAACGCGGTGTTGAACCATGTGGAGTCGGTGGAGATCCTGCGCGGGCCACAGGGCACGCTGTACGGTGCCAACAGCGAATCCGGCCTGGTGCTGGTGCGCACGCGCGCACCGTCGGCCACCACCGAGGGCGAGGTCAATGTCGGCGTCACCTCGTTCGGCAACGGCCACGGCAGCAGCGTGGATGGTTTCCTCGGCGGCGCGCTGGGCAAGAGCGACCGGTTGTTCGGCTCGGTGGCGTTCATGGCCTCGGACGAAGACAGCCACCTCAAGAACCTCACGCCGTTCAATGGCGTAAAAGGCAAGGTCAAGGAGACCTATCTGCAGGGCAAACTGCGCTGGGAACCGACCGATACGCTGGCCATCAATGCGATCGCCTATCACCTGGGCACGCGTGCACCCGGGATGTTCGAGTACGAATATCTGCCGCTGGATGTCGGTCTGTATAACCGCACCTATGGCGATCTCTACAACGGCCGCCGTGGTACCGGTGACTTCACCTACATCAACGATGCGCCCAAGCGCACCACCAGGAATGAAACCGTCGCCGGCACCAGCGCGCAATGGCAATTGTCCGGCGGCACTCTGGATGCGGCCCTGTCCTACCGCCAAGAGGAGGACACCTCCGCCGGCTACGACTTCGACATGACCGCCACACCCGCGCTGGCCGGCCGCATCTACGACAAACAGCACAGCTGGAACGGCGAGCTGCGCTTCAGCTCCCCCAGCGATCAGGCCCTGACCTACATCGCCGGCATCTCCACCTACCGGCACCACAAGGACTCCATCCTGGGCACGCTGGTCGGCCCGCCGTTGCGCGGCCTGGGCAGCTATGACCTCGCTCCGCTGCAGGGCTCGGATGGCCAGGACTACAGCGTGTTCGGCACGGCCAGCTACACCCCACCCTCGCTGCCGAAACTGACCGCCAGCGTTGGCCTGCGCCATGAGCAGGCCAAGCGCTCCACCCGCCAGCGCGAAGGCACGCTCGATCTGGGCCCGGGCGGCCTGGTGTTCTATCGCGATGCCGAGCTCGCACACACCTTCACTGCCACGCTGCCACGCGTGTCACTGCGCTACGACGCCAGCGACACGCTCTCGTTCTACGCCGCATCCGCCAAGGGCTACATTCCGGGCGGCTTCAATCTGGCGGCCGCGCAGAGCGACGTCGTCAACGACAAAGTGCTGCGCTACGAATCGGAAATGATGTGGAGCCACGAGCTCGGCTTCAAGATGAACGTGCTCGGCGGGCGCGGGCATATCGGTGGCGCGGTGTTCCACATCACCTCGGACAACTGGCAGGAAATCCAGCTGGCCACCGATGCCAACGGCCGGCCGATCTCCTCCGACTACGTAGGCTCGGATGCGTCCATCCGCTCGCGCGGTGTGGAGCTGGAAGGCGCGCTGGAGGTGCTGCCAGGCCTGACGCTGACCGCCAACGCGGGCTACGTGGACGCCGAGTACCGCAAGCTGTTCGTCGGCGCCAATGAAAGCCTGGCCGGCAACGACGTCAAACTCACTCCGCAGTACACGGCGTATCTTGCCGCACGCTACCAGCACCGCTCCGGGCTGTTCGCGCGCGTGGAGTCATCGTTCAATGGCCGCATGGCGCTGGACGAACGCAATCGCGCCTACCAGCCGGCTGTGGCCATCCTCGGCGTGCAGCTCGGCTATGAAACCGGGCCGTGGAGCACGCGCGTGTACGTCGACAACCTGACCAACAAGCGGCGCATCAACGGGTTGATCTTCGACAACCTGGCGTTCGGCCGTGACGGCAACTACTACGGTCCCATCGATCGCCCGCGCATCGTCGGTGCGGAAGTCGGCTATCGGTTCTGAGGCAGCGTGGAGGGTGCTGCGGTGCCCTCCTACTCCTTGAGAACGTCCTGTGCCTCCACGATATCCACCCCCGAGACCTGCCCCAGCCAACCATCAAACCAGGGCTTGTGCGAAGCGCCGACGATGGACAGGACGCGGGAACCGGGGTGGTCACGCACAACCTCGAGAATGTTGGCGACCATGCGCAGATTGCGGATTTCCCAGCCCTGCACCCAGATCTGGGGGTAGTGCTGCGGTGACACGGCGGCCAGTGTCGGGCGCACGTTGGACTCGGCGAGCACCTGCAGCGCCGCGGGATCGTTGACGCTGCGATACAGCGAGAGCAGATCGTTGGACGCGATGAAGGCCGCTTCGCGTTCCGTCATGGCATCGAACGTGGGGCCATACCCACTCCACGCCTGCTGGAGCGTGGCGCTGAACGCCTTGCGGTCGGCGATCTGGTGATTGTCACCGGTATGGTCGTCGACGGCGTACACGCGCTGCAGACCGAGCCGCGCGGCCAGGACCGCAGCGATCTGGTAGCTCTCGTTCTTGCGCGTTTGAATCTGCTTGAGCAGCTCGACGAGGCTGCCGTCCAGGCCGTCGCCCGCGCGTCGCTCGGCCACGGGCAGCTGCAGCCACTGCACGTAGGCAGACGCCCGTTCGCCAGCGGCAAGGAACAGGGCGGCCAGTTGGCGACGCTGCGCGGCGGTGGGGGCAGCCGGCCAGGCCGCCAACGTCCTGTTGACCTGTACGATCGCCGCCGGCACCTCCAATCCCGTGGCCGTCTTCGCGGTGTCCGTGCTGGCGCAGTAGTCATCGCCGTAGACCGCCGCATGGCGCTTGGCCAGATCGCACTGCTCGCCGCTGATGGCTTCGATGGTGATGTAGCCGGGCTTGAAGGCCGCCAGCCTGTCCAGCAGCGGATCCAGCGCCTTGGGATCGAAGGCCTCGTGCTCGCTCAGGTGCACGCTGCCCAGCACGAGGACCTCGGTGCGTGGGCCGACCATGTCCTTGTCCAGGTTCGCCAGGTCGATCTGCGCCTGGGCGCAGAACGGGATCAGGGCCATCACGCAGGCCGACAACACGCGTTGCTTCATGCATCACCCCCGGGGAAGTCCGTGACAGCCTTTCTAGCAGGCAGACGCGGCGCCGGCCACGTGCCGGATGGCATAGGTGACCAAAGGCGCCGTGCGGGAGTTCGTTCCGGCTTATGGGCGCCACCACCCAGTTCCCGATGCCGCCTACTGACAAGATAGTAGGATTGAAGCAACCAACGGAAGGTCTTACGCATGGGCAGTTTCAGTATCTACCATTGGATCATCATCGTCGGCTTGATGCTCATCCCGGTCGCTATCGCAGCGGTGATCGCCATCGTCGTCCTCAGCCTGCGAAAGAAGCCACCCAACCGCTGACGAGCGCCCCCTGCCGGGTCAGAATGGCCGGCTCCCCGCGTGTTGCGGGTGTCTCAAGGGATCCGGCATGGCGACAAGGAACACCAAGGTCGAGTGGCTCAAGGGGATGATGCTGCTCATCTTCTTTGCCATGCTGTTCGGTATCCCCAACAGCTCACCCTGGTTTGGGCTGGTGTTCGTGTACCTGCTGGCCGCCGGGCTGTTCATCGTGGGCAGCATGCTGTGGATTGCCTTGCGCAGCCGTCGCGCAGCGCTGGCCTTGAGCCGCACGCCCCCCAAGCGCGCCCTTCACACCCGCGAGGTGAAGGCGCTGGAGTGGTTCGGCCAACCCGAGCGGATCGTCTGGCGCATGCCGCGCGGCAACGTGATCGACCTGATCAAGGCGGCACGGGCCGCAGGCAGCCGTCCGGTGGTGCGCACACTGTGCGGGCCGTATCGCGTGATGGTCCGCGCCCGACATCACGAGCGGCATGCGTTCATCGGCGAGATGGAGGTACTCATGCTGCCGGGGGCGGATCGCTCCCTGCGCGAGAACAACGAGGCCGACGTGTTGCTGTGCGGAACGTTCGCGGTGGTGCTTGCGTTGAATGGTTCGTGGCGGATCGACCAGGCGCCATCGCTGTTGCGATGACGCGCGTGCGCATCGCGTTGTCGTTCAATCAGTAGCGCGGCTTGATCGGCTCACTGGAATCCAGGTACCCGGCAGCGAGAGCCTTCTCGCAGGCGATATAGCCTGCGTTGACCACGCGCCCCTGCGCGTTGAAGGCCACATAGTAGGGCGAGCTGTTGCCGCGGTTGCGCAGGAGATAGTTGTAACAGACGCCGTTGATGCCGGGGAGCACCATTGCGTCCTGCGGCCGTCCCGCGGCGCTCAGGACCGACTCGCGGCTCGCCCCCTGCTGCAGCGAACTCATCACGACCGGATTGCCGCGGTCATATTGAAGAACGCTGGGCATGCATGCGGACAGACTCGCGCAGACACCACACGCCAGCAGGATCGCCTGGGTCATGGGGGCGGCGCTCACTGCCGGCGCGCACGTGCTGCCGCCGCGTTGGCATCGCGGAGGCGCTGGTTGCGCGCCTGCTTGTCATAGTCATCCTTTGCCTGCATCACGCCACCGGCCGCCTGGATCCAGCTGCTGGTTGTGCAACCGGACACAAGCAATGTCACGGCAAGGGCTGCCGGGATAATGAGAAACTTCATGAATCAACCTCTCTGAAAGCCATCGACATAAGGCCGATGGAAAACTGCGCTTCACTATCGCCACGCGCACAGGAAGCGATGCGAAAAACCACATCGCGAAATCGGCAAAGCCATTACTGGCGCCGCAAACCGGGGCGGAACGATAGTTGACACACACTTAACAATAACGAAATGTCCTGTGCTTCTATTTTTGTATATTCCTATTCCATGCGATTTCATATGCAGTGCGGGACGTCGCGGCAGAAGTTTCCGGTGAAACCTTCAATGCCGCACTGCCCACGGGCTCATGGCTGTTGGCATCCGATCCTGGCCGCAGCATGCTGAGAGCAGCAGATGCCTTATGAATCTACGCTCAGCCGACGCTGGGTTTTCAGGGGACCGGATACACGATGAAACGCAAGGTAGTTGTAGTGGCGTCTGTCATGGTTGTCGCGTTGTCAGGAACCGCTGGACTATCGCTTATCCGGCAAAATTCCACGCCCTTGCCAAACACTGCTGACGAAGTATCTAAAGCCTCTGACCCGGCTGCGCGATCAGATCAGGAAGCATCCGGAACGCCGGGCCTGATGGACCAGGCGACCAGGCCTTCGGCGAAGGCAGGCGACGAGCATCCTGCCGATGCCAGTGCCACGACGACATACGAACTGGTTGAAACAAATCTGCGTTGTCAGATTGATCGCGAGGCCTCCGCCACCACGGGCCACGTCAGGAGTACGACCGACGAGCTCTGCAAGGATCTTTGGCTTGAGCCGCTGAGTCGTGAAGAGGTGTTCACCGCGATCACCCATGCCGCCGAGCATGGAAACATCCGCGCCCAGCTCGATTACGCGCTATACGCTTCGAGGATTTTTGAAGACGAACATAACTCGCTGGATCCGGATCTGATCCGTGACTACAAGCAGAACACCGTCAGATTCCTCGAGTCCGCGGGAGCGGCCGGCGAATCAAACGCATATGTGCGTTTGAGCGACATCTACAAGAACGGCACATTGGCCTCGAAAGACCCGGTCATGGCCTATGCATACGCGGAAGCATACTTCCGCACAGGTTCAAGTCGCTATGGCGCCTCGTTCTTGAACAATGCCGCAGCTGGTCTGGACGGCACCCAATTGCGCCGCGGCAAGCAACTCGCAAATCACCTTCTCGACAAAAGAAGTGCGTCGCCGTGACTATGGAAGAAGCTGCCGCACCTGCGAATCGGCAGTACGGTTGATGTTCCTGCAAGCATAAGTTGTCCGCAATCTCATGGCATAAGTTGTCCGTCAAGAACCGGCCCACACTCCCTTCCAACCTTCCCCGCCGAATCGCTACGCCCGTCCAACCAGCCGAATAAGGGGATCCGCGACGCTGCGACCGTCATCGGGGCGCGGGTCTTGCCGGCGAGAACGTCGTTGCACGGTCGCCAGCAAGACGGCTTCCGCCCTTTTGAACGCAAGCAAGGTGAGGCCGGAACTGCGTCAGGACCCGGTGGTATCAGCGATCGAAGCCTGAGAGATGACCCGCATGTGCGGACGGACGCAGCAAGCTGATTCGTCAAAGTAACCCGAAGCGGCCACCCTCCGGATTGCCGGTGAATACGTTAATAGCTAGGCGCGCCGCTAGCTGCTCCGGTGGATGCTGATTTTCTATGACGATGACCTGACTGTTCTCGCCGTGATGCTCGGCGAGGTACTCGTAGAACCGCTCTTTCAGATCAGTGCCTTTCAACGCGAGGTCATCGTCGCCCTCTGGCTTGAAGTACGCAAGCAAAGGAGAATCGAGCACAACGAAGCCAGGATGCGATAGACCGTTCTCCTGGCAATACTCAAGCAACGCGATGTTCACGGCAGCATGCGTGATAGCACGCAGACCCTTTCCCCTGCTGGAACGAGGTTTGCCATCAATGACGAAATCTGAGGTCTGCTTGTCGAAGTAGACATGGCATTCGCCGGGGAAATTCCACGCCGCAAGAATAGTCGCAACCTTTGTAGACAACGTATGCGCGACAGAGTCTGGAATTCCTGCCTTGACAGGCTCTTCCCCCTCTCTGCCGTCGCCGTCGTCTTGCAACGATCGCTTGCGGTCTTCCAGCTTCTCGCGCCTAGTGAACACCTCTACGAACTTCTGGACACCTGCCCGCTTCTCGACAAGCTCCGAGAACGAAGCCCGGTTGTCCCTCAGTTCCGGTGCGAGCGATTCTTGGATAGCAGCATCCAGTTCCTGGTACACGGCATCTTTCTCAACCTTAGACTTCCTTAGACGAACCTCCTCCGACCTGATATCGGAGACGGTGTCTGCAAGCTCGTCGAGGAGCCTCTCGATCTTCTCTATCTCGGAATGGGCTGCAAAGACAATTGCATCAACATCGCCCTCGCATGTCGCGTCGATGTGCTGCGCCTCTGGCTTCGAACCGCAAACCGGGCACGGTATGGCCTCGACATGCGAGAAGAGAGACCCGCTCTCGCGAATCGCCTTCAACCTATCGATATCAACGTTGTAATGATCCCGGAGTAAATCGAACCGGGCAAGAAGTTCGCCGATCTCGCTCAGGCGATCCTGCACCCTGCTTTGTTCTTCAAATACATCCCGTCTCTGTCCGAGCAGATCGTTCAGGTGGCGCTGTGCAAAGTCCAGCGATTGGCGCTGATCCGAGATCGAGACCTCGAGCCTACCGAGCTGGGCGACGAGCTCATCACGACCCTCTCCTACATCCTCGATCTCGCTGGCCAGATCGGCCAGAAGCTCGTCGATGAGCGCGATCTGCTTTGCACTGTCCGGGCCGGCATCAGCAGCAGGCACCACAGCGGAATCATCGATTCCGGTAAGCAGTAGCTTGATTGCCGCCAGTTCGGCGGTCTTGGTCGTGAACTGGCCGCTCCAGAACGGAGATCCTCGTTGCTGGATTTCGCTTTCCTGAACGATCACGAGTCGTGCAAGATCGCGAAAGCTCAGGCTCCGGGTCGTGGCCTTTGCACTACTCTTAAGCACCCGCTTTCCCAGCAAGCCGATCTTCTCAAGCAGGAAGCCGGACAGGTTGTCGGTTTTGTCATGAGCATGGCTCTGCTTGAGGACAGTTCCGGCATGGTCGGGCTGATCGAGATCGAGCAGTGTGAAATTGCCACCAGACGTCGCTCTCCGCAGACGCAAGTACTCCCCCGAGCTGACGCATAGGTCAAGCTCCACCTCCCCATACGGCGCGCGCTCCGGAATTTCACGAAGCTCCGAACCACCGAGCATGTAATCGATCGACTCGGCGAGGAAAGACTTTCCTGTATCGGATGCACCACAGACTACATTTACACCCGAAAGAAAGTCGAGAGTTGAGCTTTCCTTCGGGCCATTGAACGCGATCCTGCGGAGCTGGAGATATCCCTCGCTCACTGACTACCTCCGCTCGACTGTACCAGCTGGAACTCGCTCGACCATCGTTCGAACAGGCGATGGGTGATGCGGCGAATCTCTTCCGTTGACACATTGTGGAAACGCCCTACCGCCCACTCGGCGCGCTCTCTGAGCCGGCAAGAGTAATCGGCGGCAAGTGACGAAATGAACGGCGCAGCCGTTTCCTCGGCTACGAAGCGAAATCCGTCCTCGGACGGCATGCGCTTCACCAGAGCTCGGCTCATCATCAGAATCAGTCCTTTCTCGATTATGCCGCGTCTCACAAGAAGCTCTCCGGCACGCAGCGGCAGAGGTGCATGGAGGCTCTTCGGACCATCAGCGTCTCCCGAGTGGACTACGAGGTAGTCCATCTCCACCAATCGTTGCAGGTCAAACGCCACGGGGAACGCAGCAACCAGGATCGTAAGCGAGCGCACTCCCGTCTCAAGAGAGCTGTTGAAGGGATTAGCGATAGGCGCTCTAGTCATGCTCCGGCACCCAGTTCAGACGGCCCTCGTTCGTTAGCTGATGGCATATCCCTTGTCGGTCCTGAGTCTTCATCGTGGCCACCAGCGGATTCGAAGTCGCAGCAACAGTCGCGGCCTGTGTGATGGTAGCCTTCATCCGCTCAAATCCGGTGGCGTAAGAATTTTCACAGACATCGACAACACCGTGATAGATCTCGTCCTGGAGTGCGCCGAAAGTTCCTTCCGGAACGGTGTCTCTTGCGAAGTTCTTCAGGGACTCAGCATGGTAGAAGCGTTCTCGTTGCCTGAGATAGTCGCGCTTGAGGGAATCATGAGGAGCCAGAGCCACAGCATCCGCCAGGTTGGATCCAAGATGATCGCCATAGGCATTGAGAATCTGCCGGATGTAGCGGCTTTCGTTCTCTGCGGGCGTGTCAGGCGGCAGGTCCGGATTCGGACGCGGCGGGAGCCCGCCACCGAAACGGACCGCATGGAATCCGGTCTTGCTGTGTTTTTCGATGATCTCGACAAGTGATCTTGAGGAAAAAATCGAGAAGTCGAAAGCATCAAAGTGATCTCGCAGCGCACCAGAGAGTGGGACTGGCGCGGTAGACGTGATGCCACTGAGACAATGCTTGTCCCAATTTTCGAGCATCTTCTCCTTAAGCGTACCTGGGGTATCCAGCAGCTTCTCTAAACTGGTGCCGACACCCTGCGAGCATACGAAATAGTACTGTCGCGGCGATCGATACTCGCCGAGATGCGAGTAGTAGATGACCTTGCCGATTTCTACCCAGATGTCACCGGGGCGCAATGGATGGTCGTACCTCTTGCACTGAAAGTTGTCCCAGTCACCAAGGAATCCCTGGTCGCTGCAGAACCCGGCGATGTCCACACCGAGGTCGCCGGCACCGCCGAAACGCCGCACTTTTACGTACGAAGAGCTAAGCGCGCTTGCCCATTCTTCAATGAACTCCTCCCACTCCTCAGGGCTGAAATGCCTGATCCGAACTGCCTTGGGGATGGGAACTCCGCTTTGTACATGCGAATAAGACGACACATTGCTTGGCGTCTTCGGCTGGACTTCCATTAGATCGGATTCCGAAATCACTTGAGCCTCCGCTCGTATTACATCGGTATATGGCGCGTCGCTATCGATACTGGAACAGTATCGACTCGGTTAGCGATGCGGGCGCCTTGGCTTCCCTAGCCCCCCATTCAGCATTTGGGACGATAGCGTAACCTTAGCTTGAGCGCCAGATTTCCTCAGTGACAGCACTTCCGCCCGCGCTATCCCCGCGCGTCGTTCGTGCGGCAGCGTGACCACAAGGTCCATGTAGTCCCCGCCGGACCAGGCCGCGAAACACGCCTTCGACCGCGGAGTCAGAGACAGATTGTCTGCCGGAATATTCCTACGTCGTCGGGCTTGTCCCATCCATGTCGCTAGCGCACGCTGCCAACTGTTGCTAGTCGATGTTGCTCGAGTGGATGCCTAGCGGCGTTCCTTGGTTTTAGCAGCTACATCTCGTTGTCTCTGCAATCCTGCGTCGAGGAACGCTAGGGTGGCGTTCTACTCCCGCGCCTCCAGGCTAGTCCAGGTCCGGGCGGGCGGCCCAGAAACCTAAAGAGCAATATAAATAAACCATAGTTATCAATGGCTTGCATTAATCCACGAACAAGGCTATACCTCGGGTATCGGTACCGGATGGAGCGAGCCTAACCATGCCCAGCGCGTTAGAGACAGCCACACCGCCCCCCAACGTCACCTTGTGGAGTCCGTCCCCTCCTGGGGTCTCCATTCCCAACAGCCCAATCCTTTCCGCACTGGATACGGCGCGCCTTATGGGCTTTCCCACGAGGGAGGCGCTGGCAAAGGCCCGCCGCACTGGCAGGCTTTCCATTGAGATGTTCCAGATTCCGGGAAGGCGAGGATGGTTCGCTCGCCGCGAGGAGGTGTGCGGATGGCTGCACCAGTCCCTGAATAGGGAGGAGGTGGCCCAATGAGCTGACAACGCCTTGGGCCCCTCAATAGAGAAGGCCGCACATTGCAGTGTGCGGCCTTCGGTATGGCAAACGGTTTTGCGTTCCGTTGCCAGATATTGAGCTCAGCCCTCCCAGAAAGTCAAGCCCTGCGGCAGTGCCGCGCGCTTCCCTTTTGTCTGCCGCTCCCTACCCTGGCGCGGCATAGGAGGTCTTATGCCTTTGTCTCCAAGCGAGTTCCAATCCTACGTCAGTAGGCTGCATATGCAGAAGGCTGCTGTCGAGTACATAGCGACAACGCGGGAGAACCTTCCTGCCCGAGCCGTTGGCTCCTTTGGCCGCCACAACACGGTGTGGCGATATCCAAGCCGGAAGATGCACTTCGCTCTTGCTCTTGAAAGCACGGAGGAACACACGTACGCGGCCCAACTCGAGTACGACACATCCGTCCTGGAGTACTGGGACCAGTCGGCGCGAATCAGCCTGAGTACTGTAGACGCGCACGGGAGGGCGAGAAGGGCCAACTATGTTCCCGACTTCCTCGTGTTAGGAACAGAGAGTGCTTGGGTCGCTCAGGTCAAAACCGCGCAAGAATGCGCCCATTTGGCCGCAGTTAATCCAAATCGTTGGACATGGGACGGTACGGTCGCTTTCGATCTAGCAGCAGACAACTACTTCCGCGAAATAGGCCTAGAGCACAGGGTGATAGCAGACGGAAACCAGAGCAAGGTTTTTGCGGAAAACTGTCTGTTGCTTCTGAGCCTGCACCGGACGGTAGTACCCGAAGAACGCATAGCGCGCCTCGCCAAAGCTGTCGCTTCACTAGGAAAAGAGGAGGTAATCAGCGCTACCCAGCTCATGAGGCTGGCCGACATCTCAGCTGCGAGCAGCATCGCACGGCTCATTGACAAAGGCGTGCTCTTCACGGATCTGCGTCGCTGCCGCTTAGCTGAGCCGGCAGCTTGTCTCGTTTCCAAGACCCCAGCGGTGGTGGACTCGCATCTTATCCGTCTAGATCAGATTTCAGCTGCAGCAGACAGACCAGTGCAACTTTCTGCCCAAGAGGCACGTGAAGTATCCCACCGACTTCTCGTTGTTCGCGACGGCAAAGAGACCAACAGGTCCGAGCGAACGAAGAGGCGCTGGCGTGCGCAACTGAGGGCTGGCCACGGGGACCCGTGTTGCCTACGTCCAAGGCATAGCTCGAAGGGAAATCGGACGCCTCGGCTGTGCCCAGAAGAGACGAAGCTCTTGAACGACGCGATTCGCACACACTTCCTCAATCCCGACTGCGTAGCCCGATCCGCAGCACATGCCCAGTACCTTCTTGACCATCAGCTTGCCGTAGCTAGCGGCATCCTACGCCGCAGCTCGCGTGCCATTTGCTACGAGACATTCCGGCGCAGGTGCGATCAACTTCCAGCCAACCACTCTGAGGGCGCTCGAAGTGGACCAAGGGCTGCAGCCGCGCACGCGCCCCCGATCGACCCCAGCCTGGCTCACCTCACCCCGGCGCGGGCATTCGAACGCGCGCACACCGACCATTATCAATGCGACCTCTTCGTCATCGTATGTGACGCGGCCACACCGTTCACCAGCAAACCTTGGATCACGGCACTCCGTGATCAAGCTACTGGGCAGGTCCTCGCAACCTCCCTCAGCTTCAGCAACCCTAGCAACCACAGTGTCCTACAACTTCTGCGTGACTGCGCGCGTCGCTGGGGAAAATTGCCCGAGACCATCGTGGTAGACAACGGAGCAGAGTTCAATTCCACCTACTTTGAGACAACCCTTGCCAGCTTGGCAGTGTCGAAGCAAAGCCGCCCTCCGGGTGAACCCCGATTTGGCGGTCATATAGAAGGCTGGTTCCGCTCGTTGAAGGCATACCTCGCTAAGCAGCGGGGCAGCACAAACAACAATGTGCGAGGCCGAAGCTCAAGTAGACAGTACAAAGGAAGTTCCCGCACCCTTTGGACACTATCTGACGCCTATTGCGCGATCGACGAGTTCATCTTCGGGATCTACAACGTCAGCGCGGCGGATGAGGCCCTTCAGACACGGGCACAGTCGTTCTCCGCGCTCATGGAGGCATTTCCTGAAAGTGGTGTTGAGACCCCCTACTGTCCTCAACTACTAGCCCGTACGTCGCTGCCCCTGCCTCGCCCATTGAAGGTCGACCGATCCCGCGGAGTGAGACACAGTGGGCGTTGGTACCGGCACCCATTGCTCTTCCAGAATCGCTTCTACGAAAAGCCGGCGGAAGCATACGTAGAGCCATGGGACATCAATACACTCTATGTACTTATCAACGGTGAGCGTGTCGCCTGCCGGCACGCGTCAATCCGCGCTGCGGATCTTACGACCGATTTCACTCCAGCGCTGGACTCAATCAGATTCCTAGGAAGCGCCCGCGGTCGAGCCTTGCTTAGCAAGGCTGCGGCAATCGATACAGCCCGGCTTACCAGGCGGTATGCGGCCGCGGCCAAGGCAACAACTACCACGACACAGTCGCAGGGCCGAGAGAGTAAAGGGAACAGACTGCCGGCCAAGCGCTCGACAGTGATTCCCTACCGATCAGGGGACCATCAGTGAGTCCACATCTTCGAGACGTCATCAATGACGCACGCTTCCCACACCCCCGCTTCGTTGACGCAGTTAGGGCCGCGGTAGGCCTCATCACGTTCAGCGGCTCAGGATCAGTCATTGCAATGGTCGGCCCTCCCAGAGTTGGGAAGAGCACCGCAGGCCGCGCGGCAGCGAGAGAAGTCTACCCGCGATCAGGCGAAGATTCCGTGCCCTACGTGATTGCGGACTGCAGCCGCACCGATGTTGGACACATCTCCATGCGATACCTGACACTGGACCTGCTGGGAAAGCTTGGCCACCCCTTCTACGGCGACGGCCAGCACTCTTTGCGACTCAACCTCACAGAGACAAATGCGAGGCTCCAGCTAAGGCGGGCGATCGAGCACCGGCAAACTAAGCTGATAATTGTGGATGAGGCCCATCACCTGTTGCGCGTCAAGAGCCGAACTGGGCGCGAGGCGGCGTTGGAGTCGTTGAAGTGTCTGGGCAATGAGACTGGCGCTTTGATCTTCCTGATTGGCGGGTATGAGCTACTCAGAGAATGCTTCTGCTCCGCTCATATGAACGGACGACTCTCGATTCTTCACCTCTCAAGATACGGAACCAACGAGGCTGATATCGAGTGCTTCGACAGGATTCTTGCATCCTACGACTTGCTTCTTCCCTGGGCGAAAGGGCATTCGCTACTCGACATGCGAGAATTCTTGTATGCAGGGTCTTTAGGCTCCTGCGGACTCGTTGGGAACTGGGCCCTCCTTGCTCTTGCGCGAATGTCCGCATTGGGCGCCTCACGCCTGCGCATGGAGCACTTCAAGCAAGCACGCTACGAGCAACAACTGGAGGAGATCTCCGCAGACATCGAGTTCGGTGAGTCCGCCTTACGGCCGATTGAGGGGCGCATGGCTATCACTGATCTCGCCCATGCAGATCGCCGAAAGGTGGACAGCATCAAAGTACCGATGAGGCGACCTGGCAAGCGGCTGCCCAAACGGGACCCTGTCGGAGAACAGGGTCGCGGCTCATGAGGCCATACTTTCCCCTCTCGCCCATCGGCATAGGCACTCGCGATGTCGAGTGCCTCTCTTCCTTTCTGCATCGGATCGCCGTTGCGCACGGAGTGACCAGATATCAGTTCATCTCCCACCTTCAACGCTGGTGGGCAGCAGCGAGCGGGGAACACTTGCCTAGGTGCGAGGAACTCCGATGGGATGGCTACAGTCCAAACGTAGCCATTGCCTTGACCGCCTTGCGGCACGCGCTAGGTCAAACGCTCGACGGCACTACGCTCATTGCCCTACGCCACGCCTGCGCAGGAAACTGCATCGGCTCGATCAAACATGAGCGTAGCTGGTGCCCTCGCTGCTTTGAAGAGGATATCGCCGCCGGGAGGCCAGCCTATGATCGGTTGCTATGGCGCATTCAGGGCATGGAGCGCTGCAGTACCCATCGTCTTAGGCTATTCCACGTCTGTGGACATTGTGGCTCGGGCCAGACTAGAGATCGCGCTCAAGTCGAGATGCACGTGTGCTCGCTCTGTGGTGAGAGCCTTAGCACCCCCTTGCACAAGCGAGACTTCATCGCTGAACCGTCCTTCGGAGAGGCCCAGACAGAGTGTCTCGTGGAGAATCTAGCCAGCCTAAGCGAAGTTGCTGAGAACCCTCTGAGAAAATTCTTCAGCAGAGTTGACGTGACCGATCGCGAGCTCTTTAAAGAGGTAGGCGACATATTTCACGCCAGACATCATCCGACTCGGCCGCAACTGACCTCCTTAGTGGCCGTGGCAACCTTCTTCAACGTGGACATGGTGCAACTTCTCATTGAACCAGAAGAGGCTGCCACGCAAGCCACGTTGAGGATCGGAAATGCGACTCCGCATAGGATGCGGAGGCCATCATCCCACCTCAGAAAGGCCCGCACGCTATGGTTCAAGAGCCAACTTGTGGAGGCGATCGCGGCTGGGCCACCTTACGCATCCACGGCCGAGTTTTGCCGAACACGAGACTACAGCGTCACTGCAGCCAGGAATAGCTTTCCAAACCTGACGTCTGAACTTAGCGAAAAACACTTAGCCTGGAGTAATGCAGTCGCCAAGATGCATCTGAAAGACGCCACGATTGCTCTCAAACGCCTCAATGCAAGTCGCGATCAACTAACGCTCAAGTCGTTCACAAGACTCATTGCCCGAGAATCGGGAGCCCCACTGCACATGGTGAGAAAGCTCATCGACTCGAAGAAAGGCGCCTAAATGCTCCTTGCTTCCGACTACTCATCCGGCGCCGCTTGATTCACCAGATGAATGCGTCGCGCCACGTTGCATTCCCAGCTGCCAAGTTGAGTGTTCCGCTTCCGACCAGGAGCAGCCATTCGCCAAATTCCCTGACATCGGTCGTCCAACCGCCAATACGAGATGGTCGCATCACAGGACAACGAACGTCTCAGCCGCGCGGCTGCTTCGGAGTTCGCGAAGTATGGTGAGAGCGTAGGTAGCTACGCCGCAATCGCCAGATCCTTTTTCCAGTCTCTAACCACAGTGTTCGCTACCGAGTCTCCGTTGGCCGTACGTCCCAGCTCTACTGTGATCAATCGATCCCCGTCAAACGCTGGGCTGAGCTCCAAGCAAAGGTAGTCGAACAGGGGCTTTTCGTGCACAGCAATGATCACCTGGCGTCCGTGCTCTTTGGAGAGTGTCCGCAACAGCGCAGCGAATTGAGAGATGTGAACCTCGTCCATGCTTTGTACCGGGTCGTCGATTATCAGCCACGGCAGCTGCGGCTTCACTGACAAGTGGAGCGCAAGGAAAAGCGTAAGCGCGGCCGTGTTGAGATTCCCGGCGCTGAGCATGGCCCTTGGATTTCCGCCTTTACTGCCGTCCCGGTAGTGGGTCTCCAGCTTCGCTTCGACGTCACCCTTCGTCGCCTGGGGCAATGCGAAGGCGGGGATGAAAGGCTCATCGGGCGCCAGGCGGACGAAGAGGTCTCGCCATGCCGTATTCAAGGAATCGTTGAAAACTTGACCCACAACACGCGAACGCTCGATTTGGGCGAGCTTGAGAAGCTCGCGGGCCTGTCCCGTCGCCCGCTCCCCCGCTTCCTTAGCCGCATGCAGACCTCGACGAGCAGTTGTGCGCTCCAGCTGGCGCACTTTGATGGCTTCAATTTGTTGCTGCTTCAATAGCAGCTCCCTCAGTGCTGCCTCGCCATCGCGGCATGCCGACTCCTTTGCAGTCAACCGAGCCAGCCGAGCATTGACCTCAGCCAGGAACCGCTGCAGCGCCGCTTGCAAAGGCTCGCTGGCGCTGATGGAATCCATGGAGAGCACCGTTGCATACCGGCGAGCAGAGTCACGAATGGCTGCTGATTGCTGATCGCCGGCGCGAGTCGATGCTAGGGCTTGCGCGGCGTTAGCAGCATGACCAAACAAGGTTTCGCCAACCTTGGCTTCCGTTTCCAGGACAGACAATGCCTGCAAGGCCTGCTCAAGCGATGCAAGCCTTTGCCCATATTCCGCTCTCGCTTCGTCCGTGAGTACTTGCGCCTGAGCGACACCGATCTCTCGATCTCTGGCCGCGAGGGCGTTCACCGTGTTAGTCCTCTCCTGCGACAAGGCTGAGAGAAGGCCAGCCGACTGAGTCAGGGTCGCAATCCGGGCGGTGAGATGACCGAGCAGTGGTGTCGACGAAACTTCGCCGAAGTCTCGACTACAGACCGGGCATTCTTCCGTGTTCACATGTGGCACCAGAGTAGACAGCGCGTGTGCAAGCTGGCCTGCCTCGCGCGAGTGCTGCACGATCTGGTTGTCGATCTCTTCCAGCCGTGTGGTGAGGCCTTGCCGGTCCGTTTGAAGGGTCGAAACGTGCTTTTGTGCTACTTGATCCCTGCCCTGAACCTGATGGCATCTCGTCACCTCAGCGGTAATGGTCCGGTGGGCGAAAGCGCGGGCGTATTCGGGCCGATTTTGAATAGGTGACGGTAGATCAGAGAAATAGCCAGCGAGCTTGTCGAACAGCTCAGTCAAGCGCTTTCCGCTAGTATCCAGCCAGCCGCGCAGTGCCGCGGCGGCGGCATTAGCGGCCGTCTCGATGGCTTCGCGCTGCTCGGCAGCAATGGCGGACACCACTCTCTGACTTTGCGAGACCGTGTCATTGATCTCTCGCCTGAGTTGCGTCAGCAATTGCAGTTCGCGCTCTTGCGATTGGTCCTTCAATACGTCAAGCATGGCCTGTGCCGAGAGATCGGCAAATTCTGGCCAGTGTGGTGCAAGTCGCTGCCCCGCTTTCTCCGTGAGCTGAGCCGCCTGAATCTCGGCGGCAGCGAGTTCCTTGGCCACACGGTTCAATTCGTCATCTAGGCTCGGAAGCTGCTCACGCATGTCCCAGTAGCTCACGGCATGCCCTCGGAGCCGGCGAACGTCACCGGCATCGTGCAAGCCGTCAATGAGCGCGTCTAGCGCATCCAAGCCCAGCAACTCCTTGACGAATCGCGTAAGCGCCGTGCCATTTGCCGCCTTGTCCTCATATAACTCCAGCAGTCTGGCCAAGGTGGATTGCGCTAGGTAGCAGCGCTCCGTGAAGTGTTTGGTCAGAACGGGGTCCAGAGCCGACTTGCCAGTGAGCTTGGAGCCATCGATGTCGAAGTGCCCTGCAGGAAAGTCGACACCAAGGCCGTGGACGCCGATCGACACCGACGCCTTCTTGGACGCCGCCTCCTTGTGAACAAGGTGCTCACGAAGCTGCGGATCCAGCCGAGAAAGCGACGCCAGATTGCCGGTCAGGCCAAGTTCCATTGCCGTCAGCAAACTGGTCTTGCCAGCGCCATTACGGCCATGAATCAGCACAACAGGACTGTCCATAGGGATCGTGACGGTCCCACGAAGACTACGGAAGTCGGTGGCCGTGAGGGACGTGATGTGCGGCGTCATGTGGTCGTTTCCTTAGCTTTGACGGCAGCGGCGTCGATCATCGAGTACAGCTCGTTGCTGACGGCGCGCTCCCCTTGCGACGCAACATCGATTAGTTTTCTGGTAGTTTCGTCCAAGTTCTGCGCTTCAGAGTGGATGCGGGCTAGGGAGTTGCCTGCCACGGACTCAGGCTGTGGCAACGACAGAGGCAGCAGCACAGCCAGCCAGTTTTTGAGGACTTCATTTCCGTCGTTACCGCTGATATCGCCGGTGGGGAGGACCCGGCAGACGCGTCCTAGAGCATCCAGCGCGGCAGCACTGGGACGGGGGCCAGTCACCACTAGGGTGAGCGACCGCGTGGAAGATGCGATGTCCAATGCACGCGCAACTCCGTCGACCTTGCGGGTCAGCTGCGTCTCGCTCTCGCTTGCAATATCTGCGACGAGGATCAGTTCTGCTGAGTTCTTCGCTTTCACGAACGCAGCGGGAAATTGGAACTTCAGCTCGCCGATCTGGAGTCCGTTGGCGATCCGCCGGTACCCAGCATCCTCGAGTGCGGCCGTGACCCGGCCCACAGGCGTTGAATCAGTCATAGCGCAAGCTCCTGTCGGAACGCTTCATATAGCTCGCCAGCGGTGGCAAAAGTCTGCATCAGTGTCGTTATGCTGACTTCGCGCGCTTTCGGCAGCCCAGTTCGCCCCGATGCCCCCCTCGGAGATCGGGTCATTGGTACTGCCAGCTTCTGAGACTGGATCAAGAGAGGGCTTTCTGCCTCGGTTACATGGCCCTCGCTTCGAAGCAGCGCGGCACCTGCCGCGCTGGCCGTCAGATACAGCTTGGTACGAGCCGATGCTGCACCTTTCCCGGTGACTGCCAACACACCCGCTTCCCTTTCCAAAGGCTCCGATTCCACTGTCCAGTCACCGCGGCTCAAGCCCATCCCTACCAATCCAAGCGCAACGGCCGCCTCGCGCAACCCGAGAGCCCCCAAGGCGTGGTTGCCTGGGAGGGCCGTCACGACATCATTACTGATCGGCTCAAACCTTACATTGGGATGTTCGATTTGGCCGTCGCGCAGTAGCTTGCAGGCTCGGCCGAATCGGTCAAGCAGTGCGTCGATGAAATCGAGTTCCGGGAGCGCTGCGTCTGCCAAATGGTTGCGAAGCGCCGCAATTCCGTCGCACAGGTATTGACGCTCTGCCAGTGAAAGCTGCCCTGGCGCGAGGAGGGTCAACGCCTGCAGCTTTCTCGACCACACATCAAGCAGCAGCGCGGTGAGCAACCGCCTTGAGTACGCTTGGATGCGCGCAGCCTCGAAAACTGCCGTCAGGTTTGCCGGGGTGATTTGGTCGCGGTAAACGTTCTTCAGCAGTGATCGCTGGTCCATGCCCAACTCTTGCTCCGAGAACACGTAGCTCGGAGGAGGATCGCCAAGAAGCCATGTCAACTCGTTGGCCGCCTTGTTGAAAATTCCCTGAATATTTGCGTCCTGTGCCGAGAGACCCAGCATCAGCGTGCGCTTGCTCCCGACAATGTGCGTCAATGCTGTGACGAGCCCCTGGTTGTTCGCCTGCGTGCAGAAGGCAGCGACCTGATCGTTCGACGCCACCAACCACTGGCGGTACTGGCACGGATCACCTTGAGCTTTGACAGCACAGCCGTGAAATTTGATGAGGCGCGTCTTATTGCGGGGCAGTTGAAGATCCGCGGGACGTGCAACAACCGTCGGGCTCAGCGCGACATTGCCATCCGTCAGGGTGTCCACGGCCCTTTCGATCAGGGGGTCCCAGTTGGCGGAGAGCATCTCAGGCGCTGCGCCCTCTAGACTCAAGGCTGCCAAACAGAGATGCTCCACGTCAGGAATCATGGCGGGATCTGCAAACGTCGCGCCAACGTCGATGACGTTCCACAAGAGATAGTCCATGTCCTCGCCATCGACGGTGAGGCCGAGCAGCTTCGAATAGTTGTTGACCAAGCGCCAAGCGATGGCATCCTGATCCGGCCAACTGGCAAAGGGCTCATCGAAATTCGAGCGCGCGCGTTCGTCAGCTGAGAGGCCGGCCAAGTTGAGAATCTCTTGCAAGGTACGGGCGAACTTACAGTTGGGATCCGCAGAGTCAATGCGCGATCTAACGAATTCGACAACTTTGCCTACCAGGATGCGGAGACTTGGCGCGCGACCAAATGAGATCCCAGAGCCCAACCAGAATGCGTAAAGACCGTTCGACACGCCAGCAGCAAAGGGTTCGAACGAGGCGTCAAGCAGCTTGAGCGTGTCGCGCACACTGATGTCAATTGCAGCCATGGATTGCCTCTCCTCTCCCTGTTCTCATTTCACTCTAAAACGCTCGAATAGCACCGCACGCGCGGTGAGCGCGGGATAGGGCGTTCGCCAACCATACTCCGGACAGCGCTGAGAGGATGCGTTCCTGCAAGCTAGAGCGGCACTTCCAAGGTCTGGAGCGTCGGCGTCAAACAGGAAAACGATGGCAGTGGTATCCATGCGGGCTCACGAGCATTAGAGCAAGGGACTTATCTACCTACAGCGTTCTAGGTTGACACTACCATCAAATAGGCCTGGCTACAGCGCGGAGCAAATCGAGCACTTTGACTGACGCGAGGCCATCACTCAACGGTCGCTTCTGGCCAGAAGCGGCCGTGCGAAAGCATTTGAATCGATTCTCGCACCGAGCACGGCGCCGGCTTGAATCAATTATCAAAATCACTGTACTTCGCCTCCGTCTCGCCAATTAATTTAGCAAGCTCCAGTTCAATCATATCGTCGTCAACTCCGAAGCGCTTCCATAGCGATTGGTAGATTGGTGTAACGAGCGCGTCGGCATGGTTGAACAGCTCAATCATTGAAATTAGCTCAGCAATCATGACCCGCTGTCCAGCTGGATGCATAGCGTTCGCTGCATGCTCTCGGAAGAAATGATGCACTAGCCTATTGCGGCTTGATAGAGACTTGTTCAGAACAGCATCTATTCCAGCTGGGACTGCCGCCAACAAATGAGTTGCTTTGAGAAGCTGACCAAGAGTTCTCGACTCGAAGTGGCCGAAAGCAGTGTCGAAGTCGTGGCGGGTTGCTCCCGATATAGTTCCAAGACGAAGTGCAACAGTCCAGTTGATGAAGCTGGATTCCAATAGATTTGCCACATAGACGGCGAGCCCAAAAAATGCGTAGATCTCCTTTGGATCGTCAAACTCCGGAGTGGGTACTTCAAGCATCGTTGGTGGCCCTCGAGCTGCCAAGTAGTCGGATACGAGCTCTGCAATGCGGACTGTTCATTACGCGGCGAAGGGTACTTTGCCGCTGCATAGCCCAATCCCCGATCTACAGGCCCGGCTATCAAGCAGAGTACTGGACAAGGCAAAAAGAAGGGCCTGGACTGCGTTGCGCGCCTTTTGGTTGGCCTCGGAATGCGTGTCGCCCCACGACCAGCAGAGGGCTAGCGCTCGGAGAAACCGAGCAACGGCTTCCGGCCAGCAGCTCCGACCGCTCTGGTTTCATCACGATCAGAATCAGATTTCACCAATATCCCGGACGATCACCTCGCCACGCTTCAGGAAGGCAACAATAATCCGCCCTCCGGCTACTTCCCGCCCCTCCGCTGCGTTGAGATAGTCGGCTTGCCGCCTCCCAGCGGCGCGAATGGCCTCAGGGTCGAAGCTGTCGGGAAGACCACGCAACGGCGGCCCCGGTGCGGCAATTCCGCCCACCAGCTCTTCGACTCGAGTCGGATGTCCTACACCTGACTTTGAGTAGGCTGCGCCCACAATGCGCTCTTGCGTCTGGGACCATCCCACAACCACGAACTCAGATTGCAACTTATCAAGGTCCATGTGAGCAATTCGAGCAGCGTCAAGGAAATTCGGCCAAAGCTGTTCCATGAGGGGGCCAATCTCCCGCATGATCCGCTCAATGGTGAATGCCCGTCGAAAACTCGCCTCCAAGCACAGACTATAGAGCCGTAGGAAGAACTGGCCCGACCCACGTCCTGCCACCACGATGTTGTGCTGAGGAATCAATAGCAGCTTTGCGCCGTCTGACTTCTCCCCAGTCACGGCGTCGTGAGCAAGAGCGTCAACCGCCACAAAAGCACGGTCAGGCGTCATCAGGACATTGAGAATGCTCATGTGCGACGGGTAAGCCGAGTTCTGACAACTATGACCATAAATTAGTCCCAGTGCCAATCCCCTGCCACATTTGGCTTGTCGTCCACTCAGCCTTTGAGCAGATTGATGATGAACCTAGCGCCAGACCGGTTCGTCCAAGGGCGATCCCAGCCAAGCGGCTGCAGGGGAGGCACGGTAGGGACTCCAAACATGGGAGTTCCACCCTGTGTAATTTTCGAGGAATCGGCTCGATCTGCCTCAGCAATGCCTTCCACAGGATGGCCTGTTCCGGCTGGCCAGGAATACCCGACGCAGGGTGCGGGAAGCCACTGCTCGGACCCCCATCAGCTCGGTATGCTATCCCTGACACCTCAGAGCCCGTGCACCAAAGGAATCGCCACCTTGAACTCAAATCTTGATTGGAACACCTTTGTGAAGTCCGTACTTCAAGACGACAACAGTGCAGCGCAGGCCCATCTGAAGGCTGGGCGACCTATCTACTACCGCAAGCGGGACACCCCGGCTAACTTGGTTATCCGCGAAAGTCCATGCGGCAAGCGTGAACTCATCGAAGTCACGAGCTCCGGCGCCGAGCTCGTCGTGTCCACTTTGTGACGACGCCGCAGCTTTTTCGCACAGCGCACCAAATTGGCGCTACGAGCGCTGCTTGCTGTGAATTGCCGAAGGTCCTGTAGAGCGTCGTCGGCCCTTTAGTGAGTGGGGCCCATTGAACTCGACCGGGACTGCCCATCGCTGAAACGATGTCGTCTTTTCTTGGTTGTAGAGAATCTTGATGTGCTGGAAGACGTCAGCACGCCACCAGACGTGCCACCCGATGACAGCTGGACGCCTTACCAAACTCTCGCAGATCTGTAGTCACTCTGCGGTGGTCACGTACGGAGCCGATTTCCAACCACCTGTGCTTGATGAGACCGAGCAGTCGCTGGTCATCCTCATCGCGTGCGTTTAACGGCACTCGAAGCAAAGCGTGTGGCGACCTGCCGGACCACCTCGTTCTTGAACTCTTCGATGTAGCTCTTTGCTCTCATAGCCACCTCCGCCGATGACTGCAAGGTGTCTGCAGAATCTTGGGCGGTTTACAGGGTTCCTGCGCCATGCGGACATGTTTTGCATTCGCCACCATTGTAAGTTGACCGAAGCGGTCGACTTATGCTTGCAAGAACAGTTGATGCCAGGTGCCTGATTCGATGGTGGGCCCAGAAGGATTCGAACCTTCAACCAAAGGATTATGAGTCCTCTGCTCTAACCGTTGAGCTATAGGCCCTTGCGGCCGCACAGTGTAGTGGAGGCCCGCAGGCGCTTTCCACTACAACCCTCACATCAGCCGAAACGCTGCCCCATCGCCTGCACCCGACGCGCATTTTCCGCCGCCAGGTCACGCAGCACGCCCGAGCGCAGCAGCGCCGAACCGGCCACACGTTGCCAGTAGTCCACTGCCAGCGGCGCTGCCCAGTGCAGGTGTGCGAGCTGGCCGCTGCGCTCCGGCGCGATGGAGGCAAGCGGCGCAGCCGCACGCAGCACCCCTGTGCGCGAGGGTGCCAGTGACATCGGCAGCATGTCATACGCGGGCGCCAACGGCAGCGGGCCGCGGTCGACCAGGTGGAAACCCAGATTGCCCTGATGCATGTCGCTGTTGCCGATGAGTCGGCCGAACGCGTGCAGCCTTCCCATCGCGGCCTGCGCGTCGCGATCGACCCAGCCCTGCGTCAGCAGCGCGTCGGCGGCGGTCCCCCAGTCCACGGTCACGTCACCGACGAAGGCCGAGGACAGCGCCAGCAGCGAGACGAAGCCGCGCCGGCCCAGCACGTCGAGGGTGCGGTCGAAGCGCTGCACCTCCAGGAACGTATGCGTGTCGGTCTGGAGTATCTCGGACACCGCTGCCGGCACGCCGGCGTCGCGCAGGCACTGCAGGGCGAGGTGCTCGCAGACCAGCAGGTCTGCCCAGCGTTCTGCGGCCTCGCCTGCGGTGGGCTGCGCGAACTTCACCAGCGCCGCATAGCGCCCTCCCTCATGCTCCACCGTGGCAGTGAACTTCGGTTGCTCGCCACCCGGCGACGATCCGACGTCTTCGCCTTCAAGTGCCGCCGCCGCGCGCTCGGGATAACGACGTGCGCGCTGCGCGGCCAGGACGTGATCGCCAGGCGCGTCGAGCGCGCGCAACGCCATCTGCACGGCATCGCCGCCCAGCAGGAGATCACCGATCTCGGTGCCGCCTGCACGCACCAGCGCCTGCAGGGTGTCACCCAATTGCCATCGATTGAGGTCGTCGGGGACGCCCAGGTCACGCCCGCGACGATGCGCGAAGGTGCGACCGAGGAAGCCCTGCGGGCGCAGGTCGTCCAGGTACCACGGCAGCCCCGGGAAGTGGCCGTCGACGGTCTCGTCTGGCGAACGGGTCAGATTGGGGCGTGCGGCGGTGGTCGCCACGTGGAAGGTCTCGCCCGTGAGTGCCACGACCGTGCCCAGTTCTTCAAGGGTGGCGTCCGGCCCCAGCCGGAACAGCGGCCACTCGCTGCCCGCGGCGGTCTGCTGGCGGACGGCATAGGCCGTGGCGCGGGTGCGGCCAAGTCGCACCACGCGGTCCCCGGCCTCGGCGACAAGACGACTCAAGGTTGTCCGGGTAACCCCCAGGCGATCGACGAGATCGGCAGCTGAGACGACCTCGCCAGCAGGCAGGTTGTCGAACAGCGTCTGGAGCTGGACGGTACGGGGACGAGCCATGGCCTGAGTTTCGGGACGAGTTAAGTTACGAATCTATACGCCAATCTTCGGCGAACCGCAACCCAATTAAACACATAAGCCATTGATTGAAATAACATCACCCCGGAGAACACCAAGAAAAAATCCGTAATTAAGTTACGAAACACGCAACGAAATCACCAAATCAGCCTAGCGATCCCGACCCCGTCGAACACCCCTCCATCCGCTGCGCCGCCGCTAGGCTCGAGTACACCACGCGCCGCCACCCGCCCCAAACAACAAACCCCGCTTGCGCGGGGTCTGTCGGGTTTCAACGCGATGCGCCGGTATCGATCAATCGATATCCAGGAAACTGCGCAGCTGCTCGGACCGGCTCGGGTGACGCAGCTTGCGCAGCGCCTTGGCTTCGATCTGGCGGATGCGCTCGCGGGTGACGTCGAACTGCTTGCCGACTTCCTCGAGGGTGTGGTCGGTGTTCATGTCGATGCCGAAGCGCATGCGCAGCACCTTGGCTTCCCTCGGGGTGAGGCCGGCCAGCACGTCACGCACGGTTTCAGAAAAGTGAATGTTGGTGGGATCCTGGATCGGGGCTTCCAAGTTGGTGTCCTGAATGAGGTGGCCCAAACGGAATTCCTCTTCGTGGCCGATGGGGGTTTCAATCAGATCGGATCCTTGGCGATCTTCATCACCTTGCGG
>Ga0160457_1000172_pt1 | contig 61724 bp, 57 predicted proteins | sample HID1972M_E6MG_FD_108242 | JGI IMG/M metagenome (GOLD analysis project Ga0160457, IMG submission 108242) | Enriched pill bug-associated microbial communities from UW Madison campus, WI, USA - HID1972M_E6 MG | ecosystem: Host-associated > Arthropoda: Insects > Digestive system > Unclassified ... | reverse complement strand
CGCCTTATGTCTTCCAGTTTCCCTACTGTAGGTGCCGAGAGCCCGGCGTGTGCGCCCGATAACGCCTCGGTGTAGCAGCACCGTAATTCAGCAGGGGCCACACGCCGGATCTCGCGCCCTGCGCCCGGACAGTTGCACGAGGTTTCCCTCGAACTGATAAGCGTGGGCCTGGGCGCGATGCTCTCGACAGGCCAACTCTATCGGAGAATCGAGATGACGGCAGTGGGGATCGACGTGGGCAAGACCGCGCTGGATGTCGCCATTGACGGGGTGACGGGCGTGGTTCGATACACCAACAACGCGGCGGGTCTCCGCAAGCTGCTCCGACGCCTGAGCGATGTGACCGATGCACGGGTCGTCGTCGAGGCCACGGGTGGGTACGAGGACACGCTTCTCGAAGCGTGTTGCGATGCCCGCGTATGGGTATCGCGCATCAACCCACGCCAAGCACGCGACTTCGCACGGGCGACCGGCGAGCTGGCCAAGACCGATGCGATCGATGCGCGGCTGTTGTGCCTGCTGTCGCGTCTGTTTGCCGATCGCCTGCGTCGATACCAAGCACCTGCACCTTGGCAGCGGGAGTTGCGGGACTGGCTACGTCGACGTGGCCAGGTCGTGACGACGCTGCAGGCCCAGAAGCAACAGACCGCACTGACGTCTCCGGCAGTGCGCAAGTTCATGACGCGTACGATCGCCGCGCTGACGCGCGAGCTCGCAGCGATCGATCGTGAGATGCGGACCCTGCTGAAGGCACACACGACGCCGGCCCTGTGCTCGTCCAAAGGCATGGGGCCGATCTTCCAGGCGACGAGCCTTGCGTTGTTGCCGGAGCTCGGCACGCTGACGCGGCACCAGATCGCCAAGCTCGTCGGCGTCGCCCCGATGAATCGGGATAGCGGCCAGACGCAGGGCAAGCGCCGTATCCGCGGCGGACGCGCCCCGGTGCGCGTGGCGCTGTACATGGCGACGTTGTCGGCCGTCCGCTGGGATCCGATGATGCGCGCGCACTACCAGCAACTCAGGGCACGAGGAAAGATCGGCAAGGTCGCGCTGGTCGCCTGCATGCGCAAGCTGCTGACCATCGTCAATGCGCGGCGACGGGATGAACTACGAGAGGCAGGAGGTGCCGCGACTGCCGTCTGAAAGCACATCTGCTCAAGACAGTTGCTGAATTAAGCCGCGCCGCGAAGCGGCGTCGGCTTGAATGAATTGTTAGGTGTCATGCCGTGGCATCTCAGCGGCAGATGGCCACCCGAAAAATTTTATGTGGTGAACAGCACGGTTGCTTGAAGTGCTGGCTTGTCCGCTCAAGTCGTCGCCGCCCCATTGAGCGCTGAATAAATGCGCATGCGGATACTCGCCGCGCTCTGCCGCGGCGGCAAGACGTTCAAGTTGTTTGGCCAACGACCTCAACTCGCCCGGCGCGGCGTGCACGAAGACCTCATCTCCAGAAGGCGACGTGTCTGCAACGAGATGTTCAGAAAATCTGTTCATGACACCTAACGCTTGAGTTAAGGCGTGCCGCGAAGCGGCATCGCCTTGAACGAATTGTTGGGGCGCGGGCAGTCAGCCCGAAGCCGGTTGAACTGACTGTACGGCAGTGCCGCCAAGCGCGTGGCTGTACCGAGAGACCTGCCAGAATTCCGGTGCATCCATGCCTCCGTAAGTAGCCGGCTTGACCGGCAATGGCGCCAGAGTGAAGTGCTGACGATGGATCTGGCGTAGCGGGCTTTGCCGATGTGCTGCGAGTCCCGGGAAACCACTGTGCAAAGCAATCTGATTCCGCGGCCCAACGCCTGAATTAAGCCGACCCGCGAAGCGGGTTCGGCTTGAATGAATTGTTAGGTTTGCTTGCCTGCGCAAACCAAGTTGTGCACACGAACGGCCTTCCGCCAGTTGCGCCGGTATCTTGAGATATGAAAGAAGGCTGCAATGGCTATAGGAATGGCGATCACGTTGAAATATGGAACGGGAGCTGAGAATGCAACTTGTATCAAGATTAGGTAAATGCATAGAAGAAGAATGATTCTGACGACCCAGTAGATGCAATCTGTCTTTGCTTCAATTTTTCCGGTCGGCTGTGCCTTCAAGTACTGCGCGCGACCAGATATGAAGCTTTCCTCCTCATCAACTTGAGCGGAACGCTTTGTTGATCTTGCGGCCCAAGCCGACTCGATCCACTTGTTGAGGAATGGGGCAAGGACGTTCAACAAAAGACCAACTATGACGGTAAGAACCCACCAAGAAGGGCTGGCGAATGCGGAAAGCATTTCCTTGAGCATCTATTAATCTCCCCTAGCAAACCTAACTAGTATTCGACCCCACAAACGGGGTGTTGCACCGAGTATGGCGCGGGTCCTCGTGCTCCGCTACATCGAGATTTTGCTTGTCCGATCAGTCCCGTACGTGCTCCCGCACAGCGACTGACATCGCAGGTGCTCCGGCGTTATGCGACAGCGCCCGCTTCGCGACGTTATGCAACGGATCTGTCGCGTAACACCTGATCCCGAAACGAAAGCAGGGCGGCCCGATGGCCGCCCTGTTGCATTCACTCCGTCGCGTGAAGCGTGGCACGTGGCTCACTTCAACCCACGATGCTCCAGCAACGGCTCGACGCTGGGTTCCTTGCCGCGGAACTCGCGATACGCCTCTGCCAGATCACGCGAATGTCCGATCGACAGGATCTTGTCGCGGAAGATCTGGCCGTTCTCGCGGGTCAGGCCGCCGTTCTCGCGGAACCACTGGAAGGCGTCGTGGTCGAGGACTTCGGCGCCGAAGTAGGCGTAGTATCCGGCCGCGTAACCGCCGCCCCAGATGTGGCTGAAGTAACTCGTGCGGTAGCGCGGGGGCACGGCGGCGAGGTCGACCTTGTACGTCTCCAGCGCCTGCTTCTCGAAGGCGTCGACGTCCTGCTTCGCCTCGCCCGCGGGCAGTGTGTGCCAGGCGAGATCGAGCAGGGCGGCCGAGAGGTATTCGGTGGTCGCGTAGCCCTGGTTGAAGGTGCGCGCGGTGACGATCTTGTCGACCAGGGCCTGCGGCATGGCTTCGCCGGTCTGGTAGTGCTTGGCGTAATTGGCGAAGACCTTGGGGTCGAGCGCCCAGTGCTCGTTGAACTGCGAGGGGAACTCGACGAAGTCGCGCGGGGTGTTGGTGCCGGCGACGGACGGGTACGTGGTGTTCGAGAAGAAGCCGTGCAGCGCGTGGCCGAACTCGTGGAACAGGGTGGTCACGTCGTCGAAGCTCAGCAGCGCGGGCTGGCCGGCGGCGGGTTTCGTGAAGTTCTCGACGTTGTAGACGACGGGAATCGTGCCGGTCAGGCCGTTCTGCTCGACGAAGTTGCCCATCCACGCGCCGCCCTGCTTGCTGTCGCGCTTGAAGGGGTCGAGATAGAACAGGGCGAGCTGCTTGCCGTCGGCATCGAAGATGTCGAACACGCGCACGTCGGGGTGGTAGACCGGGATGTCCTTGCGCTCCCTGGCGGTGATGCCGTAGAGCTGGTTGGCGGCGAAGAACACGCCGTCATTGAGCACGCGGTCGAGTTCGAAGTAGGGCTTGATCTGCGCTTCGTCGAGATCGAATTCGGCCTTGCGGACCTGCTCGGCGTAGAAGTCCCAGTCGGCGGCGCCGGCGGTGAAGCCGCCGTTCTGTGCGTCGACCACGCCCTGGATCTTGGCGAGCTCGGCGCGCGCACGCGCGGTGGCGGCGGGTACGGTGTCGGTCAGCAGTTTCAGCGCGGCTTCCGGCGTGCCGGCCATCTGGTCGGCGATGCTGTAGGCGGCGTAGTTCGGGAAGCCGAGCAGCTGCGCCTGGCGCGCGCGCAGTTCGGCGAGGCGCTGGATGGTGGCGCGGGTGTCGTTGCCGTCACCGTGTTCGGTGCGGCCGGTGGACGCGGCCAGCACGCGCTCGCGCAAGTTCCGGTTCTTCAGCGAGGCGAGCACCGGCTGCTGCGTGGTGTTCTGCAGGCTCAGCAGCCACTGGCCGTCCTTGCCGGCGGCCTTGGCGGCATCGGCCGCGGCGGCGATCGAGGCGTCATCCAGACCGTCGAGTTCGGCAACGTCGGTGACGAACACGCCGCCGGCGTTGTTGGCGGCCAGCAGCTTGTTGCCGAACGCGGTGGACAGCGTGGACGACTCGGCATTGAGCTTGCGCAGTTCGGCCTTGTCGGCATCGCCCAGCAGGGCGCCGGCGCGGACGAAGCCATCGTGGGTGTGCTCGACGACGGTCTTCTGCTCGGGCGTGAGTTCCAGCGTGTCGCGCTGGTCATAGATCGTCTTGACGCGCGCGAACAGTGCCGGGTCGAGATGGATGGCGTCGCTGTGCTCGGCGAGCTTGGGCGCCAGCGCTTCCTCGGCGGCCTGCAGGGTCTCGTTGGTGTTCGCGCCGGTGAGCATGAAGAACACGTTGGCCGAACGGGTCAGCAGTTCGCCGCTGCGCTCCATGGCCTCGATGGTGTTCTCGAAGGTCGGCGCGTCCGGGTTGTCGGCGATCGCGCGGATCTCGGCCAGGTGCTGCTGCATGCCCTCGAGGATGGCCGGCTGGTAGTCGGCGTCCTTGAGCTTGTCGAAGGGCGGGGCCTGGAACGGCAGCGTGCTGGCGGTGAACAGCGCGTTGTCGGCCGTCGCAGCAGTGGTGGTGTCGGATGCGGGCATCGTGGACTCGGGGGCGGTGCGGTCGCCGCAGGCCGACAGCGCCAGCGCGATCGCGGAAGACAGGAGCAGGGTACGCAACATGGGAGGGAACTCCGGAAAGACAACGCGGGGACGGCGTCGGTCGTGCGGGGCGCGGCCCGCCAGCCGCGCAGCGTGCGCCTGTCGGGCCGGCGGTGTATGTGCCGTTGGTTGGCCGGTTCAGCTTGGCGTGCAGGCGGGTTCAGCGCGCGGCGTGTGCGTGGGGTCGATCAGACGGTGCCCCGGTTCTTGCCCATCCAGGGGGCATACCAGGCGCGGATCATCGCCATGTCGGCATCGGGATCGTCGCTGGGCTGGATCATCGGTCCGAAGCCGATGACCTTGTCGGGGTAGTGGAAGTACATCGTCTGGATCGGCACGTTGGCCGCCTTGGCGATCTTCCAGAAGCCGGTCTTCCAGCGCTCGACACGCTTGCGCGTGCCCTCGGGCGCGAGGCCGTACCAGAAGGCCTCGTTGCCGTGGATCGCCGCGGCGGCCTGTTCGATCACGCGCGAGGCGCGGCTGCGGTCCACCGGGATCACGCCCAGCCCCCGCAGCGCCCAGCCGAGCACCGGCACGCGGAACAGCGAGTCCTTGCCGAGTACGCGGATGTCGAGACCCAGCGCGGCCTTGGCGGCAAAGCCCCAGACGCCATCCCAGTTGGACGAGTGCGGCGCGCCGATCAGCACCAGGCGCGAGACGTCGGGCAGTTCACCGATGACGCGCCAGCCACCGATGCGCAGGATGCTGCGGCCGATCCAGCGCGCGAGGCGGCTGGGCCTGACGCGCGGCGCGCGCGGTGGAACGGGAACCAGGAACGGATACTTCGAAGTGCTCATGCGTCCTCGGCGCAGGGCCAGTCATGGCGGGTCAGTCCCAGTCGCGCGTGGCGCGACCGCGCTTGATGGTACTGCGTTCGCGTTTCGCCCCGAGCCGTCGTTCCTTCGATCCGCGCGTCGGTTTCGTGGCGACACGGGCCTTGGGCACCTCGTAGCCGGCGGCGACGAAGGCCGCCAGGCGCTCGCGTGCGTCCTCCCGGTTGCGATCCTGGGTGCGGAAGCGTTGCGCATTGATGACCAGCACGCCGGCTTCGGTGATGCGCCGGTCGCGCCGCGCCAGCAGCCGCGCGCGCACGTGTTCGGGCAGCGAGGGCGAGCCGGCGATGTCGAAGCGCAGCTCGACCGCGGTCGACACCTTGTTGACGTTCTGGCCGCCCGGCCCGCTCGCGCGCACGAAGCGTTCGACGAGTTCGTCTTCGGGAATGGCGGCCGGCGTGGACATCGGCGGCGATTGTAGACGGTGAGGGTGGCGGGCCGGGTGTGACGCTTTGAAGCCCTCCCCCGCGAAAGCGGGGGAGGGCCTAGAGCGTCGGCATTCCCGGAAACAACATCAACGCCTTCGCGAACTCGTCGCCCGGTGGCGTCTCCACCACCAGGCGCGCGCCTGTCTTCGGATGATCGAAACCCACCCGCTCGGCGTGCAGCAGCATGCGGTGGATGCCGAGCATGCGGAAGTTGCGGTTGTGGCGACCGTCGCCGTGACTGGTGTCGCCGATCAGGTGATGCGACAGGTGCTTGAGATGCCGGCGGATCTGGCGGAAGCGGCCGGTCATCGGCTCGGCCCGCAGCAGGGCGTAGCGCGAGGTCGGAAATCCCGATGAGGGCAGCGACAGCTCGGTCGTCGCCAGCCGGGTGAAGCGCGTGACTGCGGGCTTCTTCACCGGCTTGCCGGGGCCGCCGTCGAGCGGGTGGTCGACCACGATGTCCCCGGGCCAGCCGCGGCAGATCGCGAGGTAGTGCTTGTCGACGCTGCGCGCCATCCACTGCGTCCCGAGGGCGGATGCGGTGTCGCGATCGAAGGCGACGAGCAGGCCGCCGCTGGTCGCGCGGTCGAGCCGGTGGATCAGGAACAGCGGGCGGCCGAACTGTTCGCGCAGACGATCGGCGAGAAAGTCGTGTTCGTCGCGCGCGAGCGCGCTGTCGTGGACCATCAGGCCCGCCGGCTTGTCGACGACGGCCAGCCATTCGTCCGCGTAACGCACTTCGATCATCGTGAATCCACTGGCGTGTCGCCGCCGGTCGGCCGCAACTGATCTGCTATTTTCAATGATCGTCTTCGTCAACGGGGGATCCGCATGCAAGGTCGTCTGCGTGCCTGTGTCGTGGTGCTGTTGCTCGGCACCGCATGGCCGCTGTGGGCCGCGCCGCCGCAGCTCGATGCACCGGTGCACGAAGCGGAAGGTATCCGCGAGTACCGCTTCGACAATGGCCTGGCCCTGGTGCTGTTTCCCGATGACAGCAAGCCGGTGACCACGGTCAACGTGACCTATCGCGTGGGCTCGCGCCACGAGGGATATGGCGAAACGGGCATGGCGCACCTGCTTGAGCACCTGGTGTTCAAGGGCACGCCGACGCACACCGACATTCCCGGCGAGATGCGCCGCCGCGGCGTGCGCTTCAACGGCACCACGTGGCTCGACCGCACCAACTACTTCGCCAGCTTCTCCACCGACGCCGACACGCTGGACTGGGTGTTGGGGATGGAAGCCGACCGCATGGTCAACTCGCGCATCGCGCGCGAGGACCTCGACAGCGAGATGACCGTCGTCCGCAACGAGATGGAATCGGGCGAGAACAATCCGGTGCGCGCGCTGGTGCAGCGCGTGATGGGCGCGGCCTATCAGTGGCACAACTACGGCAACTCCACGATCGGCGCGCGCAGCGATGTGGAGCACGTGCCGATCGACCGGCTGCAGGCGTTCTACCGGACCTGGTACCAGCCCGACAACGCGGTGCTGGTGATCGCCGGCGATTTCGATCCCGCGCAGGCGCTGGTTGCGGTCGAGGCGAGCTTCGGTGCATTGCCGAAACCGGCGCGTGCGTTGCCGGTCACCTACACACGCGAACCCGCGCAGGACGGCGAGCGCCATGTCGTCGTGCGCCGCGTGGGACGCACCCCGTATCTCGTCGCCGGTTATCACGTTCCCGCCGGCCGCCACGGCGACAGCGCGGCGGTGGCCGTGTTGTCGCAGGTGCTGGGCAGCACCCCGGGCGGACGCCTGCATCGCATGCTGGTCGAGCCCGGTCGCGCGACCGGTGCGTCGGCATCCGCGCTGGCGATGGACGAACCCGGCTATCTGACCTTCGTCGCCGAAGCGCCGGAAGGCAGCGATCTCGATGCGCTGCAAACCGAACTGCTGACGCTGGTGGAAGACGCGACCACGATGCCGTTCTCTGACGCGGAAGTCGACGACGCGAAGCAGCGCATGCTCGCCGGATTTGATCGCGCGATGCGCGACCCGAATGCGATCGGCGTGGCACTGTCGGAAGCCATCGCGCAGGGCGACTGGCGCCTGCTGCTGCGCACGCGCGACCGGATCGAGGCCGTGACGGTGGACGATGTCACACGCGTCGCGCAGGCCTATCTGCGTCGCGACAACCGCACCACCGGCCAGTTCCTGCCGACCGACGCGGTCGAGCGCGTGACGATCACCGAAGCGCCGACGGCCGAGGCCGCGCTCGAGGATTTCGTGCCGCGCGCCGCGCTCGATGCCGGCGAAGCCTTCGATCCGTCGTACGCGAACATCGACGTGCGCACGAAGCGGTCGACGTTGTCGAACGGCGCGAAGCTCGCGGTGCTCGACAAGGCCACGCGCGGCAACTCCGTGCAGATCCGCATGAATCTGCGGCTGGGCGATGCGCAGCGCCTGCAGGACCGCGCCACCGCTGGACAGATGGCCGGCACGCTGCTGATGCGCGGCAGCGAACGTTATGACCGTGCGGCGCTGTCGCGGCAGCTGACGGCGCTGCGTTCGACACTGAGCGTCGGCGGCACCGCGACCACGGTCACGGTGGCGGCGACGACAGATCGCGAACACGTCGGCGCATTGCTAGAGCTCGTCGCCGATGTGCTGCGCAGACCGAGCTTCCCGGACAGCGAATTCACCCAGCTGCGCAGCCAGCAGCTCACCGGCATCCGCAGCAGCATGAGCGAACCGGGCGCGGTGGCGAACGAGGCGCTGTCGCAGCACTTCAATGCGTTTCCCAAGGGCCATCCCTACCACGCGACTACGCTCGAAGAACGCATCGCGCTGGTCGAAGGCCTGCAGCTCGACGACGTGCGCGCCTTCCATCGCGATTTCTACGGCATGGGCGAGGGCGCGACGATCGCGGTGGTCGGCGATGTCGACGCAGATGCGGTGCGTGCGCAACTCGAACGCCTGTTCGGCGATTGGCCGCTGCCGACGCCGTTCGCACGCATCGAAACGCCCTACGTCGCGCGCGAGGCGGTGCACGAACGGCTGCGCACACCCGACAAGGCCAACGCGACGCTGATCGCGCGCCAGTCGCTGCGGATGCATCAGGACCACGCCGATTACCCGGCGCTGCTCATCGGCAACTACATCCTCGGCGGTTCGGGCATGAAGTCGCGTCTCGGCGATCGCATCCGCCAGCGCGAAGGCCTGAGCTACGGCGTGGGTTCGAACTTCTCGGCCAGCGTGTTCGACGATGCCGGCATGTTCGGGGTGTCCGCGATCGCCGCGCCGGAGAACATGGCCAAAGTGGAAACCGCGGTGCGCGAGGAACTGCAGCGCATCCGCAGCGAAGGGATCACCCAGGCCGAACTCGACGACGCGCTCGAAGGCATGTTGCGCGCCCGCCGCACCTCACGCGCGAACGATCCCGAACTCGTCGGCATGCTCGATAGCAACCTCTACATCGGCCGCGACATGGCCTACTCGGCCGCATTCGAGGAGAAGCTGCGTGCGTTGACGCCGGAAGATGTGCGCGCCGCGATGGAACGACATCTGCAGCCGGAGGCGTTGTCGGTGTTCATCGGCGGGGATTTCAAGGATTGAGTGGCGCGTGTCTCTGGATTTTGCGCCCTGCACGCCGGGAGGAGCGCCTGCCCCGGATCAGGTCCGGAGTGCCTGAAGCGCCGGTCCCGTGCAGGCTTGGGGCGGATGAGTCGCTTTCAAACGCGTCCTCTGTGCCCCGATCCCTCACCCGACGCACTTTGCACGTCGATCCCGGACTATCCGAGCCCTTCTCCCTTTGGGAGAAGGTGCCCGAAGGGCGGATGAGGGTGCTTTTGAGCGCTTCCTCTCTTCCATCCCTCGCCCGACGCGCCGTGCGCGTCGACCCCGGATCAGGTCCGGGGCAGGCGCTCTCCCTGAGGGAGAGGTGCTCAAAAGCTATAGGCGCCTCAACCCGCCGGCGGCGGTGCCTGTGAGGCCATCGCTTCGAGCTCGTCGCACATCTGCTTCTGCTGCGCGGGTGTTGCCTGGGTGAACTGTGCGTTGGTCTTCTCGTGCGCGCTGGCGAACTCGCCATCGAAGGTGCCGACGTCGCCGCCCATCTTCGTGAACTCCTGGCGCAGCTGGCTCTTGGCCTGATCGAGCTCCGCATCGGACACACTCTGATCGCACAGTTTCGCCGCCGCGTGCATCGCGCCTGCGAGACCGGCGATCTGGGTCAGCATGGTGTTCGCGGCGTCGCCGGTGAGCGGCGCGTCGACCGGTGGCGTGTCCGATTCGATCTGCGCCTGCGCGGCGTCCGACGGCTGGGTCTGCGTGTCCTCGACCGGCTGGGTCTGCGCTGCATCTGTGGTCGCGGGCTGCGGGGCGGCGCCACACGCGGCGAGGCCAAGCACCGCAGGCACGAGCAGGCATGCGAAACGCGGGGAAAGGGGAAGCGTCATGCGGCCATCTCCATCAGGGGAACGGCGAGACTAGCAAACGGGTCCATGCCGCGCCCGGCGCCGTCACGGTGTCTGCGGAGTGGCGCGCCGCGCGCGATAGGCCTGCAGATGGACCCAGGCGGCATCGAGATACGGGCTGGGAATTCCGGCCGCGCGCGCGCGCGCGACCATGTCGCCGATGATCTGCAGCGCCTCCACATCCTGTCCCGATTCGAGATCGCGCAGCATCGATGCGGTGACCGCCGAGCCCGCTTTCGTCAGCAGCGCGCGGGCGTGCTGCGCCGGCTCGGCCGGAATCGCATGGCCGTCCGCCGCGGCGACCGCGAGGCATTCGTCGTGCAGCGCGGACAGGAACGCGGTGCCGCCATCGGACTCGACGATGCGGCCGATGCTCGCGCGCATCAGGCAGGTGGCCGCGGCGAGCGCGGCGAGGAAACTGAACTTGTTCCAGGCTGCCTGCATGAAGCGTTCACTGCGCACCGCATCGAATCCGGATGCTTGCGTGCATATCGCTTCGAACGCGCGAGTCCGTGCACTGCCGTTGTCGGCCGCATCGCGCTCGCCGAAGGTCATCGACGGTGGCGAGGGCAGGTGCACCACCTCGCCGTCCTCGCCCTTCATCGCACTGATGAAACACAGGCCACCGAGCACGCGCGCGGCGCCGAAGCGTGCATCGAGCGCGGCGTAATGGAGCAGGCCGTTGAGGATCGGCAGCACGGCTGTCGACGGGCCGACCGCGGGTGTGATCGCATCGATCGAACTGTCGAGATCGTAGGCCTTGCAGCTCAGCAGCACCAGATCGAACGGCCGGTCCGCGGCCAGCGCGGGCAGCGCATCGGCGGTGACGTGGGCGACCGGAAACTGCGCATCGCCGAGGTCACTGCGGATCCGCAGGCCGTCACGCTCGAGCTGCGCCGCACGTGCGGGCCGCACGAGGAAGGTCACATCCGCACCGGCCTGCGCGAGTCGACCGCCGAAGTAACCGCCGGTGCCACCGGCGCCAAGGACGAGGATGCGCATGCCGTGCCTGCTGTTCTGGTGTGGGGCGGTCATGGTGACCAGGCGGCGGGGCGAGGGCAATTGCACGTTCGGCGAAGGTGTTGTGCTGTTGCGACGCCATCCATGCGCTCACGCACGCTGGAAACGACAGTCGTTGGTCGCCGTCATCCCGGCGCAACGTGCACGAGCCGCCCGTCTACTGCCGACGCACCAGTTCGACACGACGATTGGCGGCGCGGCCTGCGTCGGTGTCGTTGTCGGCGACGGGCTGGCTGTCGCCATGACCTGCGGCGTCGAGCCGGCCGCTCTCGATGCCGGCCGAGGTGAGGGCGTCCACCACCGACTGCGCACGCGCTTCGGACAACGTACGGTTACGCGCGGCATCGCCGGTGGCGTCGGTATGGCCTTCGACCGACAACGAAAGCGTGTCGTCCGCCTGCAGCAGTTCGACCACCTGCGCGATCTGCGGCTGCGAATCGGGCAGGATTTCGGCGCGGTCGGTGGCGAAATGCACCTGCAGTGCAACGCGACCCGTCTCGGCCAGTGCCTGTTCCAGCGCGCCGGCAGGCAGCAGTGTCGAGGTCACCTGCAGAGCCTGTTCCTGGGCCACGATCAGGCCGGCATGCGTGCCACCCCGGCAGGTGCGCACCCAGACGTTGCCGTCGCCCCGGCGCAGCACGAAGACCTGCTGTGGGGAGTGCGGATGGCACCTGGACTCGCCTGGATACGGGCGTGTGGCGCCGAGGAATGCGTTGCGGATGTTACGGGGTGTTTCGCCCGACGCCACCTCCACGCCCCCCGCTGCGGTGATCACCTGCTGCAGGTTGCGCACCACTTCGAGATCGGAGAATTCCTTCTGCCCGCGCGATGCGCGGCTCAGGCGGATGCCGGCCGCGTAGATGCGGCCCTCCACGTGCGTCAGGTCATAGCCGTTCCAGAACGCGGCCTCGGCGAAGTCGAGCGTCCGTTCCGCATTGGCGGTGGGGGCGTAGCCGTCCGGGATCGAGAAGAACGGAAACGCGCCCAGCGGCGCCGTCGACAGCGGCAGTGCATCGATGTCGAATCCCGCCGGCAGGGCGTCGTGAAGCGGCTCGGGTGAGGGCGTTTCGACGGGGGCTGTGTCGGAAACGTCGTCCACGACAGTCGCGGCCGGTTCAACCGGCGCGGTGGTCGGCTGCGTCACGTCCGGTCCGTCGGACGGCTGCGCGCAGCCTGCGATCAGCACGGCGAGACACGCCGCCAGTGCACGTTGTGATCCCGACATTCCCTGTCTCCAACATTCAATGATGATGGAGACCTTAGCAAATGCGTGGCGGCCTCAGCTGCGCAGGCCGATGCCGCGCTTGAGCAGCCACAGCGCCAGCGCGCCGAGTGCGATGACGAAACCGATCATCAAGGCGAACGACACGCCGAGCGAGACGTCGCTGACGCCGAGCAGGCCGTAGCGGAACGCGTTGACCATGTAGAAGATCGGGTTGGCATGCGTCGCGGTTTCGGCCCAGCCGGGCAGCAGCGAGACCGAATAGAACACGCCGCCCAGATACGTCAGCGGGGTCAGGATGAAGATCGGCACGATGGCGACGTCGTCGAACTTCTTCGCGTACACCGCGTTGACGAAGCCGGCCAGCGCGAAGATCGTCGCGCCCAGCAGCACGGTGGCAAAGGTCACCAGCGGGTGCGGAATGCGCACGGTGGTGAACAGCATCGCGATGCACAGCACGATCACGCCGACGGCGAGGCCGCGCGTGACCGCGCCGATCACGTAGCCGCCCAGGATCACCCAGCTCGGCATCGGGCTGACCAGCAGTTCCTCGACGTGGCGGCCGAACTTCGCGCCGAAGAAACTCGACGAGATGTTGCCGTAGCTGTTCTGGATCACGCTCATCATCACCAGACCCGGCACGATGAAATCCATGTAGCGGATGCCGTCCATCTCGCCGACGCGCGCGCCGATCAGGCCGCCGAAGATCAGGAAGTACAGCGTCATCGTGATCGCCGGCGGCACCAGGGTCTGGCCCCAGATGCGCAGGATGCGGACGATCTCGCGGCGCGCGATCGTGACCAGCGCGACCCAGTGGCGCTGCGCGGTGCCTTCGATGGCGACGACGTCGGTGTGTTGCGTGCTCATGCCGTCTTCTCCTGCTGCGAGGCGGCATTGGGGCCGGTCATGCGCACGAACAGTTCTTCCAGCCGGTTGGACTTGGTGCGCATCGAGCGCACGCGGATGCCGGCGCTGTCGAGGGCTGCGAACACGCGGTTGAGATCCATCGCGCGCGGCATGTCGAGATCCAGCGTGTGGTCATCGGTGGCGAGCAATGTGGTGCCCTCGATCGGCGGCAGCGTCGCGGGCAGCGTGCCGTCGATGTCGAAGATGAAACCCTCGACGTCGAGCTTGGACAGCAGCACGCGCATCGGGCCCTGCTCGACGATGATGCCGCGATCGATGATCGCGAGGTTGCGGCACAGGCTCTCGGCTTCTTCCAGGTAATGCGTGGTCAGGATGATCGTCGTGCCGGCGGCGTTGATCTCCTTGAGCGTCTGCCACATGCCGCGGCGGATCTCGATGTCGACGCCAGCGGTGGGCTCGTCGAGGATCAGCAGCTTTGGTCGCGTCATCATCGCGCGGGCGATCATCAGGCGACGCTTCATGCCGCCCGACAGCGTGCGCGACATCGTCGTCGCCTTGTCCCACAGTTGTGCGCGCTTGAGTTCCTCTTCGGCGCGCACCATCGCCTCGGCGCGCGGGATGCCGTAGAAGCCCGCGTAGTTGACGAGGATGTCGAAGGGCTTTTCGAAGAAGTTGAAGTTCAGTTCCTGCGGCACCAGGCCGATCAGGCGCATCGCCGCGTCGCGGTTGGTGTGCAGGTCGGTGCCGAACAGGCGCACCTCCCCCGAGGTCTTGTTGACCAGCGAGGAGATGATGCCGATCAGCGTCGACTTGCCGGCGCCATTGGGGCCGAGCAGGGCGAAGAAATCGCCGGGTGCGACGTCGAGCGAGATGCCCTTGAGCGCCTCGACACCGCCGTCATAGGTCTTGCGCAGATCGCGCACCGACAAGGCCGGCACGGTGGCCGGCAGGGCATTGGAGATCGTCATAGTCCGTGTCTGGAATGCTGCATCCGCGGGAGGCCGCGGCGGAAGGCGCTAGTATAGGCGCCCGGTCGCGACCGGCCCCGCGATGCAGTGTTGCGTTGCCCGTGGGCAGCGCGGCTCCCCCGTCCAACCGGTTGATTTCGTGGCCATCCAGCAGTTCCCGCTCAAGCTCACGGGCCGGCGCATGATCGCGCCGACTGTCGCCCATCTGTCCTTCGTCCGTGATGACGGCCAGCCGCTGGACTTCATCCCCGGGCAGTTCATCCAGATCCATTTCGAGTACGCCGACGGCACCGCAACCAAGCGCTCGTATTCGCTGGCGACCGTCCACGATCACGCGATGGGCCCGGGCGAGGCGGTCGATGTGGCGGTGAGCTATGTACCCGGTGGCGCGGCGACGGCGCTGTTCGAAGGCATGGCGCTGGGTGATGCGGTGCAGGCCAGTGGTCCGTTCGGGCGCTTCTGCCTGATGCCGCAGGACAGCAACCGCCGCTACCTGCTGGTTGGTACCGGCACCGGCGTGACCCCGTACCGGGCGATGCTGCCGTTGCTGGAGCAGGCGATTACCGAGCGCGGTGTCGAGGTGGTGTTGTTGATGGGCGCGCGCGCGCCGGCCGAACTGCTGTACGGCGACGATTTCCGCGCGTTCGCCGAGACGCATCCGAACTTCCGCTTCGTGCCCTGTTTTTCCCGCGAACTGCCGGATGCGCCGCATGCAGATGTCCGCCACGGCTACGTGCAGCAGTTCCTGGAAGAATTCGCCCCGGGCGAGGGCGACATCGCCTATCTGTGCGGCAATCCGGACATGGTCGACGCGACGTTCGAGGCGCTCAAGGGCTTCGGCCTGCCGGTACCGCTGATTCGCCGCGAGAAGTACGTCAGCAGCAAGTGAGCTGCCGCGGATGACGACGCCCGATCGCGCCACGCCGCTGCAATCCCCGTTCGCATCCCTGATGCCGCCTGCGGCTGAAGCGCCGGCGGCGAAACGACCGCTGTGGCGTCGCGTGTTGCCGACGCTGGCGATGTTTCTCGCCGGCGGCCTGTTTGGCGTGGGCCTCGCGCGGGTCGGCGTGCCGGCGCTGGAATCGCTGCCGGCGGGCACGGGCGTTGCGCTGCTGGTCGGCTTCTTCATTTCGCTGTGGCCGCACATCGTGCTGCACGAAGCGGGGCACGCACTCGCGGGCGTGTCGCGCGGCATGCATGCGATCGCGTTCGGCGTCGGTCCGTTCCGGATCGAACGCGGCAGCGACGACCGCTGGCGCTGGCGGCATGGCGGTGGGGTCCGCGGCATCGGTGGGTTCGCGGCGTTGTTGCCGCGCGACGGGTGTGGCTTGTCGCGCCTCGACCAGACGGTGTTCCTGCTGGGCGGGCCGCTGGCGAATCTGGTGACGGCTGCGCTATGCATCGCGCTGGTGCTCTGGCTGCCGATGTCGGCCTGGCTGGTGGGCGCGGGCCTGGGCATCGCACTCGCGGCTGCGGTGATGGGGCTGGGCAATCTGCTGCCGATGCACCTGGACGGCTGGCGCTCTGACGGTCGTGGTCTGCTCGACCTCGCCCGCCACACACCGGATGCCGCGCTGCAGTTGCAGATCAACCAGCTGATGGCGTTGAGCCTGGCCAATGTGCGGCCGCGCGACTGGCCGCCCGCCTCGATTCCGACCATCGACACCGGCATCGCCAGCACCGGCCTGCAGCAGAGCGCACGCATGCTGCGGCTGTCGCATGCGGTCGATCGCCGCGATGCCGCGGCCGCACGCCCGGAAGCCGAAGCGCTCGCGGCCGCATTCGCGAAAGCGCCCGCTGCATTCCGGCCTTCGATCGCGGTGACGCTCGCCAGCCATGCGGCGCTGCTGGTCGGCGAACGGACGCTGGTCACTGCCTGGCGCGGGCATTGCGAGGGCGGGCTGATGGACCTGTCGCCGTACCGCGCATGGCTGGATGCGGAAATCGCGCGACTCGATGGCGACACAACGGCGCTCCGCATGCACCTGGATCAGGCACGCGTGCTGTCGGAGCGGATTCCCGATGCGGCCAGCCGAACGGTGTTCGACGAGCGGCTGGTGGAGCTGGGCGCATTCCACGCGGACATCGCCTAACGGGTCGCACTCGCGGCATCGCGATGTCTTGTCAAGCACGCTTGACACACGAATCCGCCCCGCGCATGCTCCATGTCAAGCCAGCTTGACACAAGGTTCTGCCATGGACGCATCGTCCGCCCGTTTTCCTCTGCGCGTCGTCTCCGTGCTGCTGCTCGCCGCCGCGATTGCCGTGCGGCTGCTGGTGCCGACAGCACCGGAGTGGGCCAGCGGCCTGATCCTGCTGTCGGCGGTGGCGGTGGGCGTGATGGCCATGTCCCGTCGCGCGACCGCCTGCGATGGCGCGCCCCGCGCGCTGCAGCGTCGCTACACCCGCGACGTGCTGCTCGGCATGGGCGCCTACACCGTGCTGCTGTTCGTCTCTTTGCTGCTGCTGCGCAGTGTCGAGGCGCCGGCTCTGCGCGCGCTGATCGCCCTGCTGCCGGTCGCGCCGATCGCGCTGGTGCTGCGGGCGATGGTGCACTTCATCCGCGGCGTCGACGAGCTGCAGCAGCGCATCGAGTTCGAGGCGGTCTGCATCGCCGCCGCGCTGGTCGCGTTCGCGTACATGACCGCCGGCTTCCTGCAGGCGGCGCGTGTCATCGACGTGCCGGCGAGCGCGGCGATGCTGTGGGTGTTTCCGCTGCTGTGCGGCACCTACGGCATCGCCAAGGCCGTCATTGCGCGGCGTTACCGGTGAGCGCGCGCGGATGAAGAGCCGGGTGCGCGAACTGCGCGAGGCCTGCGGCTGGTCACAAGCGCAGCTCGGGACACGTCTGGATGTATCGAGACAGACGATCAACGCGATCGAGACCGGGAAGTACGACCCCAGCCTGCCGCTGGCGTTCCGGATCGCACGCGAGTTCGCCGAGCCCATCGAATCCATTTTCCTGTTCGAGGACGTTCCATGAGAGCAACGAGGCTTTCCCTGCTGGCGCTGGCCGCGAGCGCGACGCTCGCCGGCTGCAGCGGCGGCGCACCGGCGCCCAATGAGGGCGACGGTGCGCGTCCGGCGCGCATGTTCGGCCAGATCCCGTTCCATGCCTGCACGCTCGACGGCGGCAATGCCGCCACGCGCGTCGAAGCGCAATGCGCGACCTTTGAGGTGCCGGAGAATCCCGACGCACCACAAGGCCGCAGGATCGGCCTCAACATCGCGTGGCTGCCGGCGGATTCCAACGATGGCGGCACCGCCGATCCGGTGTTTTTCCTCGCCGGCGGCCCCGGCCAGGCGGCGACCGAACTGGCCGCGCAGATCAACAACGGTCTGCGCGAAGTGCGCCGCCAGCGCGACATCGTGCTGGTCGACCAGCGGGGCACCGGCAGTTCGAACCCGCTGGATTGCGTGGACGCAGACGGCGTGCCGATGGAGCTCGATGCACTGACGGTGCCAACCGACGCCGACCTCGACGCCTATGTCGGCCGTTGCCTCGCCGGTCTCGAAGGCCGCGCCGATCCGCGCTTCTACACGACCGGCAATGCGATCCGCGACCTCGACACCGTGCGCGCCGCGCTCGGCGCCGAACAGGTGAATCTGGTCGGCGGGTCCTACGGCACCCGCGTCGCGCAGCAGTACGCGATGGCGTATCCACAGCACACGCGCAGCATCGTGCTCGACGGCGTGGCGCCGAACGATCTGGTCGTCGGCGGCGAGTTCGCCCACACCTTCGAGGATGCGCTCTCGCTGCAGTCGAAGCAGTGCGCGCAGGACGCCGCCTGCCGGACCCGCTTCCCGACCGACCTGCAGGCGCAGCTGCGCGGCGTGCTGTCGACGCTGCAGACGACACCGGCGCCGGTGACCTATCGCGATCCGACCACCGGCGCGCAGCGCGATGGTGTGGTCACGCCGGACACGGTGACCGGCCTCGCGTTCCTGTTCTCGTACGCGCCGCAGACCGCATCGCTGCTGCCGCTGATCCTCGATGAAGCCGCGCAAGGCCGCTACGGCCCGCTGATGTCGCTGTCGCAACTCATGTACAGCAACGTCGGCGACCAGATGACCCGCGGCATGCAGTGGTCGGTGATCTGCGCCGAGGACGCGGGCCGGTATCGCGAGGACGGTCGCGTCGCCGACACCATCCTCGGCCCCGGCGTGGCGCGCATGTTCTTCGGTGCCTGCCGCACCTGGCCGACCGGCACGCCGCCGGCCAACCACACCGCGGCGCTGCAGTCCGACGTCCCCGCGCTGCTGATGTCGGGCGAGCTCGATCCGGTGACGCCGCCCGCGTATGCCGAGCGCGTGGTGGCCGGTCTGCCCAACGGTCGCCATCTGGTGTTCCAGGGCCAGGGCCACGGCACGTTCGCGCTTGGCTGCGCGCCCAAGCTGCTCGCGCAGTTCATCGAATCGACCGATGCCAAGGCGCTCGACGCCACCTGCCTGGACGCGATGCGTCCGGTGCCGCCGTTCACCAGCTTCAACGGGTGGTCGCCGTGACCGCGCCGCGCCTGTCGACTTCCCTCTTTCTTCCGGAGCTCCGCCGATGATCACGGCCCAGCAACTGCACAAGGCGTTCAAGACGAAGACCGGCACCGTCAACGCCGTCGACGGTGTCGACTTCGTCGCCGAGGACGGCCGCATCACCGGCCTGCTCGGCCCCAATGGCGCCGGCAAGACGACGACGCTGCGCATGCTCTACACGCTGATGAAGCCCGACAGCGGACGCGTACTGGTCGACGGCATCGACGCCGCGCAGGACCCGGCCGCGGTGCGCCGCGTACTCGGCGTGCTGCCGGACGCGCGCGGCGTCTACAAGCGGTTGACCGCACGCGAGAACATCCGTTACTTCGGCGAGCTGCACGGTCTGTCGAAGGCGGAGATCAATGAACGCACCCGCGTGCTGAGCGAACAGCTCGACATGGATGAAATTCTGGACCGTCAGACCGAAGGCTTCAGCCAGGGCCAGCGCACCAAGACCGCGATCGCCCGCGCGCTGGTCCACGACCCGCGCAACGTGATTCTCGACGAGCCGACCAACGGCCTGGACGTGATGACCACGCGCGCGATGCGCGAGTTCCTGTTCAAGCTGCGCGACGACGGTCGCTGCGTGATCTTCTCCAGCCACATCATGCAGGAGGTCGCCGCGCTGTGTGACCGCATCGTCATCGTCGCCAAGGGCCGCGTCGTCGCCGACGGCACCGCCGACGAACTGCGCGAGCGTTTCGGCAAGTCGAATCTGGAAGACGCCTTCGTCAGTGCGATCGGTTCCGAGGAGGGCCTGCTGGCATGAGCAACCTGAAATGGATGTGGTGCGTGGTGCGCAAGGAGCTGCTCGACATTGCGCGCGACCGGCGCACGTTGTTCATGGCGCTGCTGCTCGGACCGCTGATGTATCCGCTGCTGATGCTGGGCATGAACTTCATGGCCGAGAAGCGCATGAAGACCGAACAGGACCGTGTGCTGGAAGTGCCGGTGATCGGCGCCGAACACGCGCCCAATCTCGTTGCGCATCTGGCGACGCTCGGCATCCAGGCCGTCGATGCACCAGCGGATCTCGACGCGGCGATTGCCGGCCAGGACATCGACGTGGCGATCGAGATTCCGGCGAGCTTCGCCGAAGACTGGCACGCCGGTCGCCCGGCCACGGTCGAGATCATCAGCGACAGCACCCGCCGTAACGCCGAGACGCCGACGCGTCGCGTGCGTAATGCGATCACCGCCTACGGCCAGCAGGTCGGCGCCCTGCGCCTGCTCGCCCGCGGCATCGATCCGGCGGTGGTGCAGCCGGTCGCGGTCGGCACCCGCGACACGGCAACCGAGGAAGCCAAGCGCGGCATCCTGCTGGCGGTGCTGCTGCCGTATCTGCTGATCCTGTCGAGTTTCATCGGCGGCTCGTACCTGATCCTCGACGCAACCGCCGGCGAACGCGAACGCCAGTCGCTGGAACCGCTGCTGGCCACCCCGGCCTCGCGCGGTGCGATCGTCAGCGGCAAGATCGCCGCCGCCTGCATCATCGGCATGGCTTCGCTGCTGCTGACCCTGCTTGCCTTCAAGATCAGCGCGCAGATGGGCACGAGTGCATCACGCATGCTGGACGTGAGCTTCGCCGCGATCGGCAAGATGCTGCTGGTGCTGCTGCCGATGCTGTTCGTCGGCACGTCGCTGCTGACTTTCCTGGCCGCGACCGCCAAGAGCATGAAGGAAGCCCAGAGCCACATCGTCTGGTTGATGCTGCTGCCGATGGTTCCGAGCTTCGTGTTGATGATCAATCCGATCAAGACCGAGCTGTGGCAGTTCGCGGTGCCGTTCCTCGCGCAGAACCAGCTGTTGCTGAAGATCATCCGCGCCGAGCCGGTGGCGCCGGAAGTGTGGGGCGTCTACCTGGGTGCGAGCCTGGCACTGGCTGCTGCGCTGTGGCTGCTCGCCGTGTGGCGCTACGGGCAGGAGAAGTTGGCGGTGGCTGGCTGATCTGTTTCGCCTGTCCGTCAACATCAAAAGCCCGGCCTCGGCCGGGCTTTTGGCTGACTGGGGTAAGGGGCATCAGTGCGATATCTCGTCGCGCAATGCAGCCGCTCTTTCGCGACGCCGAGATAGCGTGCGCAGACCCGTAGGGCGCCGCACATGGATGTGCGGTGTTTTTCGACCGAGCCAGGATGGCGAGTCGAAAAATCCCGGAACAAATGAATCGCCGGATTTGCTTCGTCGGGGAAGGCCGTTTTCTTTGGTTCCGTTTCTTTTGGGCCAGCAAAAGAAATGAACCCGCTCGCCGCAAGGCGAGTGGAAGCGTTTGATCCTGCTTGTCACTGCAAACGGAGGATGGGGCATCAACGTCAACTGCTTTCGTCCGCTGACGCGGCCGAGTTCATTTCTTTTGGTAGACGCCAAAAGAAACGGAACCAAAGAAAAACGTCTCCCCGACACGTCCACAGCCAGCGGCGTCACGTGTACCGGGATTTTCCGACTCGGCATCCTGCCTCGGTCGGAAAACGCCGCCCATCCATGGGCGGCGCCCTACGGGTCTGCAAACAATGCAGCGACGTCCCGAAGATCAACAGCAACAGCAACAGCAACAGCAAGACAAGCCAACCGCGGCCGCAGCCATGGCGCTACCGCTCCGAATGCCCCGCATCTTCATGATCCCGCCGCACGAACAGGTCCGGCCGGATCAGTTCGATGAACGCCCGCGCCTGTGGCGACAGCACCTTGCCTTTGCGCACGACGACACCGTAGGAACGTGCCGGAAACCACTCCGATACCGGTCGCGTCGCGAGGCGTTCGCCGTCGCTGTCATCGAGGCAGATCGCGCTGACGATCGAGATGCCCATACCCATCGCGACGTACTGTTTGATGACCTCCCAGCCGCCGACTTCCAGCGCCACGGTGTAGGGCACGCGCGCGTGCTGGAAGACCTGGTCGACGAGGCGGTAGGTGATCTGGCGCTTCGGCGGCAGGATCAGGCCATAACGGCCGATCTCCTCGAGCGTGAGTGTCTTCGCGCGGGCGAGGGCGTGGTCGGGCGGGGTCAGCAGGATCGGGTCGAAGCGGTAGACCGGCGCGTAGCTGAGGTCGCCGGGCACATCGACCATCGAGCCGACCACGAGATCGACGGCGTCGCTGCGCAGCAGATCGGTGCCGTCGGCGGTGATCGCGTCCTGCAGCGTCAGGCGCACGTCCGGATGCTGGCGACGGAACAGGTCGACGATGCGTGGCAGCAGGTAGAGGATCGTCGAGCTGTTGGCCGCGACCGTCAGTTCGCCCGCATCCAGTCCACCCACCTCGCGCCGGAACGCCGCCGGCAGCCCGTCGAGGCCTTCGACCAGCGGCATCGCCAGCGCATAGAGGACCTCGCCCTCACGCGTAGGCACCAGGCGCCGGCCGCTGCGCTCCAGCAGCTTGACGCCCAGCTCGCGCTCCAGCGCCTGCAGCTGCAGCGAAATCGCCGGCTGGCTGACGTAAAGCGCTTCCGCAGCCCGTGAGACTGAACCCAATCGCGTGGTCTGACAGAACGCGCGCAGGGGTTTGAGCCGATCGCTCTTGTACGGAAACCTGAGGTCTGACGGGGACTTGGCGGACATCCAGTTACTCGTATAAGCGTAGCTGATGATAGGCATTGACAGAACTCGGTTGTCAAATAACCGCCTTGGGAGGACGGTCTGCTGCACCGCAATACCGTCGCTGCACAGATAAGGACCGCTCCCGTGAATGCCGTCATCAAGCCTGTTCCGCCCACCGAAGATCCGCGCATCAGCGTGCCCGCCGGCAGCCCGACGGACCTGCTCGACACCCATGCGCTCGCGTTCCTGGCCGACCTGCACGATCACTTCGACGCCCGTCGACTGGACCTGCTCGCCGCACGCAGGAACCGCCAGGCGGCGTTCGATGCCGGCGCACTGCCGGATTTCCGCCCCGAGACCCGTGCCATCCGCGAGTCCGAGTGGCGCGTCGCCCCCCTGCCGGCCGCGCTGCGCGACCGCCGGGTCGAGATCACCGGGCCGGTCGATCCGAAGATGGTCATCAACGCGCTGAACTCCGGTGCGAACTGCTACATGGCCGACTTCGAGGATTCGACCTCACCGACCTGGGACAACCTGCTGACCGGCCAGCGCGCGCTGCGCGAAGCGATCGACGGCACGCTGGAATTCGTCTCGCCCACCGGCAAGCGCTATGCGCTCAAGCCCGAGGACCAGCGCGCCGTGCTGATCGTGCGGCCGCGTGGCTGGCATCTCGACGAGAAGCACCTGCGCATCGACGGTGCGCCGATGTCGGGCGCCCTGTTCGATGCCGGCCTGTTCGCCTTCCACAACGCGCACGCGCTGGCGGCGAAGGACCGGGGTCCGTACTTCTACATTCCCAAGCTGCAGTCGATGGAGGAGGCGCAGCTGTGGGACGACGTGCTGGGCCACATCGAACGCGCGCTGGGCCTGCCTGCCGGGCAGATCCGCGTGACCGTGCTGATCGAAACCCTGCCGGCCGTGTTCGAGATGGACGAGATCCTGCACGCGCTCAAGGGCCGCATCGCCGGCCTCAACTGTGGGCGCTGGGACTACATCTTTTCCTATCTCAAGACCTTCCAGCGACATCGCGACCGGGTGCTGCCCGAGCGCGCGCAGGTGACGATGACGCAGCCGTTCCTGAAGGCCTATTCGGAACTGCTGGTGCACACCTGCCATCGCCGCGGCGCACATGCGATGGGTGGCATGGCGGCGCAGATTCCGATTGCCGGCGATGCAGCGGCGAACGACGCGGCGATGGCGCGCGTCCGTGCCGACAAGCTGCGCGAGGTCACCGCCGGTCACGACGGCACCTGGGTCGCGCATCCTGCATTGATTCCGCTGGCGAAGCAGATCTTCGACGAGCGCATGCGCGGCCCGCACCAGCACGCGATGACGCGCGACGACGTGCTGGTGGACCGCGACGATCTGATCGCTCCGTCGATCGGCACGATCAGCCGCGCCGGATTCGACGGCAACGTCGAGGTCTGCGTGCGCTACATCGCCGCCTGGCTCGACGGCAACGGCTGCGTGCCGATCCATCACATGATGGAAGACGCGGCCACCGCCGAGATCGCCCGCGCGCAACTCTGGCAGTGGATCCACTACGCCGACGGCGGCCACGCGCCGCTGCATCTCGACGACGGCACCACGATCGACGAGGCGCTGCTCGACCGGGTGCTGCTGTCGCTGCCTTCGACGCTTGCCGGTCAGGACATCCCCGGCGCGACGCGCGTCGCTGAAGCCATCGCGTTGCTCGAAGCGCTCACGCAGCGCGACACGCTCGAGGACTTTCTGACCTTGCCGGCGTATCAGCACCTCGACTGAAGCATTCCAGTGGGAGCGGCCTTGGCCGCGAGTCCCGCCAATCGCGGCCAAGGCCGCTTCCACATATCTCCGATCCGACATCCGCTTCCCAAGGAGTTCCGCCATGAGCACCCGCCAGCAACAGATCGACGCCCTGCAACAGGACTGGAACACCAATGCACGCTGGAACGGCATCCAGCGCCCGTACTCGGCCGCCGACGTGGTGCGCCTGCGCGGCAGCGTGCAGCCCGAACACACGCTGGCCAAACGCGGCGCCGAGAAGCTGTGGGCACTGGTCAACGGTGATGCGAAGAAGGGTTACGTCAACGCCTTCGGCGCGATCAGCGCCGGCCAGGCGATGCAGCAGGCCAAGGCCGGTCTGGAAGCGGTGTACCTGTCCGGCTGGCAGGTCGCCGCCGACGGCAACAGTTCCGAGACCATGTACCCGGACCAGTCGCTGTACGCCTACGACTCGGTGCCGACGATGGTCCGCAGGATCAACAACACCTTCCAGCGCGCCGACGAAATCCAGTGGAAGAACATCGCCGACGGCAAGCTCGACGAAGCCGACGCCATCGACTTCTTCCTGCCGATCGTCGCCGATGGCGAGGCCGGTTTCGGCGGCGTGCTCAACGCTTACGAGCTGATGAAGAACATGCTCGTCGCCGGTGCCTCGGGCGTGCATTTCGAGGACCAGCTGGCTGCGGTCAAGAAGTGCGGGCACATGGGCGGCAAGGTGCTGGTGCCGACGCAGGAGGCTGTGCAGAAACTCGTTGCCGCGCGTCTGGCCGCCGACGTGCTCGGCGTGCCGGCGATCGTGCTCGCGCGCACCGATGCCGAGGCCGCGAACCTGCTGACCTCCGACTTCGATGCCAATGATGCGCCGTTCGTCACTGGCGAGCGCACGTCGGAGGGCTTCTACAAGGTGCGCAACGGCCTGGAACAGGCGATCAGTCGCGGCGTGGCCTACGCGCCGTATGCGGACCTGGTGTGGTGCGAGACGGGCACGCCGGACATCGGCTTCGCCCGCGAGTTCGCCCAGGCCGTCCACGCGAAGCATCCGGGCAAGCTGTTGAGCTACAACTGCTCGCCGAGCTTCAACTGGAAGAAGAACCTCGACGACCGCCAGATCGCCGGCTTCCAGGACGAGCTGTCGGCGCTGGGCTACAGGTTCCAGTTCATCACCCTGGCCGGCATCCACATCAACTGGTTCAACAGCTTCCAGTTCGCGCACGACTACGCCCGCGGCGAAGGCATGAAGCACTACGTCGAGCAGGTGCAGGAACGCGAATTCGCCGCCCGCGACAAGGGCTACACCTTCGTCTCGCACCAGCAGGAAGTCGGCGCCGGCTACTTCGACGACGTGACCACGGTGATCCAGGGCGGCGCGTCGAGCGTGACCGCGCTGACCGGTTCGACGGAAGAGGAACAGTTCTACGAAACGAAGGCCGCCTGAGGTTTCGTGCGGCCGTAACGCGAAAAGGCCGGGCAATGCCCGGCCTTTTCGTTGCGACGTCCCAGTGAACGTGCCGCGTTACTTGCGGACCTCCTGCGTATGCGCCTTCAGCGCATCTGCCAGACCCGGCACGCCGTCCGCACCCGTCGGCACGGTGATGCTCGAGCCCTTGAACTCCTCGCCGATCGGCTGCGAACGGCCGCCGAGGCAGGTTTCGAGGAAGCCTTCGGCCACCGCGTTGAAGGCCTTGTTGTTCTCCGGCCGGTGGAATCCGTGGCCCTCGTCGGGGAACAGCACATAAGTGACCGGGATGTTCTTGGCGGTCATCGCTTCAACGATCTGGTCGCTTTCGGCCTGCTTCACGCGCGGGTCGTTGGCGCCCTGGCCGATCAGCAACGGTTTGGTGATCGCGTCGGCGCGGGTCAGCGGTGAGCGCTCGGTCAGCCAGGCCTTGCCCTCTTCAGTGCGCGGGTCGCCCATGCGCTTGGTCAGCTGTTCGAAGAAGCTCGCCCAGTACGGCGGCACCGTCGACAGCAGGGTGTTGAGGTTGGCCGGGCCGACGATGTCGACGCCGCAGGCGAAGGTCTCCGGCGTGAACGTCAGGCCGACCAGCGTGGCGTAGCCGCCGTAGCTGCCGCCCATGATCGCGACCTTGTCGGACGTGGTGACGCCGCTGTCGACCGCCCACTGCACGGCATCGATCAGATCGTCGTGCATCTTGCCCGCCCATTCGCCGTTGCCGGCGTTGGTGAAGTCCTTGCCGAAGCCGGTCGAGCCGCGGAAGTTGACGCTCAGCACCGCGTAGCCGCGGTTGGCGAGCCACTGGTCCATCGAGCTGTAACCGTAGCCGTCGCGCGCCCACGGGCCGCCGTGCACCAGCAGCACCATCGGCACCGGCGCGTCGGCCTTGCCGTCGTTGTCGGCATCGGCGTGCCTGGGCAGGGTGAGATAGCTGACGAGGGTCAGGCCGTCGCGCGACTTGAGTTCCAGCGGCCACATCGGCACCAGCGGCTTGCCGTCGAGGGCCGGCCGGCCGGAGAACAGTTCGGTCAGCGTGCCTTCGGCGCCGGCTTCACCGCGGTCGTAGCGGTAGTACTTCACCGGCGATTCGGCGGCCGAGTACGCGACCAGCCAGTGGCGATCGTCGAGCGTGCGGCTGTTGATCGAGACTTCGCCCGGACCGATCGCCTCGAGCCTGGCGAGATCGGCCTTGATCGAATCGTCGAGCGGGGTCCATTCCTCGCGCAGATAGTTCACCGACACCGCCTGCAGCACGCCGGTGCGCGGATCACGCAGGCTGCCGCCGACATCGGCGCGCGGATCCTGATGCACCAGCGTCTTCTCGCCGGTCGTGGTGTCGATCGCGTAGAGCGCAGCGGTGTTGCGCTCGCGCGAGTCGGACATGTACAGCGTCTTGCCATCCTCGGTGAGACCGGCCGGCGCCGTGGTCAGCACATCCTCGAACGGAATGTCGTCCTGCTTCTCCCAGGCATCGCCGTTGCGGCGCAGGACATCCATGCCGCCGTCCGGTCGGCTGCGCGAGGCGAAGCGCAGCGCGTAATCGGCATCGGCGATGTAGCCGGCGATCTGGTCGCTGTTCTGTTCGACCAGCGTGCGCTCGCCGCTGGCGAGGTCGACCTTGTAGAGATCGTGCCACTGCGGGTCGCGGTCGTTCATGCCGATCAGCAACGTGTCGGGCTGGCGATGGCTCACGCCGACGACCTGCGCGGTGGTCTTCGGGAACGGGGTCAGGTCGCGCGTCTGCGCGCTTTCCACATCGACCGCGAACAGGTGGAAATCCTCGTCGCCACCGGTGTCGCGCAGGTAGAGGAGCGTGCCCGGCTTGTAGGTCCAGAAATAGCTGCGGATGCCGCGCGCGGTGTCCTGGGTCACGGCTTTCGCTGCAGACGGATCGTTGGCGGGCGCGACCCAGACATTCATCGTGCCGTCGACCGGTGCGATCCAGCTCAGATACTGGCCGTCGGGGCTCAGCTGCACGCCGGCGCGTTCGGGATTGCCGAACAGTGCCTCGCGCGGGATGAGTTCGACATCCGCGAGTGTCGTCGGCGCGGCAGCGGCTGCCTGCGCGGGATCGGCATTTTCGTTGCGACCGCCACAGGCGGCCAGTGCGACGGCAATGCCGGTCGCGAGCATGAGTTGACGCATCGGGTTCCCCGGGTGAGTTGTGCCGCGTGACGCTAGCGCGCCGGCCCGCGCGACGTGTTGGAAACACGTTAAATGTGCGGGGTGACCGATGGCAGGGTGGCGCGCGCGCAAGCAGGACTGATCGATTCGACGCCGCGTGGTTGCGGCCGTGTGCCGTCTCAGGTCGACGGCGGATGTCCGGCACTGGCGCCCCGATAGCCCAGCGCCTCGGTGAGATGTGGCGTGGTGATGGTGTCGCTGCCGTCGAGGTCGGCGATCGTGCGGGCGACGCGCAGGATGCGGTGCATCGCGCGGGCGGAGAGGTGCAGGGCTTCGATCGCGCGTTCGAGCAGCACCTGGTCCTGCGTCGAGAGCCGGCAATCGCGGTCGGTCCCGCTCTGGTCGAGCTGCGCATTGAGCATGCCGGCGCGTGCGAACTGGCGGTCGCGTGCTGTGCGCACGCGGTCGGCGACCCGGCTGCTGGGCTCGCCGCCCTCGGCATCGGGACGCAGCGCGGATGGCGGCAGGCGCGGCACTTCGACATGCAGATCGATGCGGTCCAGCAGCGGCCCCGAAATCCGTGCCCGGTACCGGTTGATCGCGTCCGTCGAACACCGGCAGCGCCCGGACACGTCCCCGGCCCATCCGCAGGGGCACGGATTCATCGCCGCCACCAGCTGGAAGCGGGCGGGAAATTCGCTCTGCCGCGCCGCGCGCGAAATGGTCACGACACCCGATTCGAGCGGCTCGCGCAGGACCTCGAGCGCCTGCCGGCTCCACTCGGGCAATTCGTCCAGGAACAGCACCCCCTGATGGGCCAGGGACACTTCGCCGGGACGCGGTTCACCGCCACCGCCGATCAACGCGACGGCGCTGGCCGTGTGGTGCGGATTTCTGAAAGGACGCACGCGCCAGGCGCCCGGATCGAAGCCGCGACCGCTGATCGACAGGACCGCGGCGGCTTCGAGTGCCTCGGACTCGCTGGCCGGTGGCAGCAGGCCCGGCAGGCGGGACGCGAGCAGGGTCTTGCCGCAGCCGGGGGAACCGACCAGCAGCAGATGGTGCGCGCCAGCCGCTGCAATTTCCAACGCGCGTCGCGCATGCACCTGTCCGCGTACGTCGCGCAGGTCGGGTGTCTGCACGTCGCGCTGCGGCGGCGGCACTGCCTGCGGCAAGGATTTCCGGCCGCCGAGCATCGCGCAGACTTCGAGCAGGGTGCGCGCGGTATGCACGGCGACATCGGACGCGAGCGCCGCTTCGGCGCCGTTCGCCGCGGGGACCAGCAGTGAACGTCCGCTGCCGGCAACGGCCAGTGCCGCGGGCAGCGCGCCATCGATCGCACGCAGTTCGCCGGTCAGGCCCAGTTCGCCGACGAACTCCCAGTCGCGCAGTGCGTCTGCGGGGATCTGTCCGCTGGCGGCGAGGATGCCGAGCGCGATCGGCAGGTCGAAGCGGCCGCCACCCTTGGGCAGATCGGCCGGTGCGAGATTGACGGTGATGCGGCGCGCGGGAAACTCGTACTGCGCGCACTGGATCGCGGCGCGGACCCGGTCCTTGGCTTCGCGTACTGCGGCTTCCGGCAATCCGACGATCGACATCGACGGCAGGCCGCCGCCGAGATGCACCTCGACCTTGACCTCGGGGGCGCGGATGCCTGCGCGCGCACGTCCGTGCACGAGCGCAAGTCCCATGGCGTGGTCCTCTAGTGGGCGATGTCACTCGCGTTGGCGATCGACGCGGCGTTCGCGGGCGCCGACTGGGCTTCGATCTGGCGCACCTGCGCTTCCAGCGCTTCCAGCTTTTCGCGCGTGCGCAGCAGCACCGCGCGCTGCACTTCGAATTCCTCGCGGCTTACCAGATCCAGCTTGGCCAGGCCCGACTGCAGCACCGCCTTGAAGTTTTCCTGGATGTCTTCGCGACTCTCGCGCAGGCCCGGCGGCACCAGGCCGCTGAGACGGCGGGCGAGTTCGTCGATGGAATTCAGATCGATCATCACGGTGTCCTTGATTGCATGGCCAGACTCGCCCGGCGGGTACAGACATGCCGTCGGCAGCGGCCCTGGGGCGCGGTAGGGGAATCCCGGCGCCTGGCGGGGCGGCACTACAGCATGCGGTTGGGGCCGCGACAAGCCGCGGTTGTCGTGATCGTGTGGGGCGCCGCGTGAGCGTGGCGTATCCTGTAGGTGAATCCATACCGGGGAGGGCCATGCAATGAAAATGGTCATGGCGATCATCAAGCCGTTCAAGCTCGACGACGTGCGCGAAGCGCTGGCCGACGTCGGCGTCAACGGCATCACCGTCACCGAGGTGAAAGGGTTCGGCCGCCAGAAGGGCCACACCGAGCTCTATCGCGGCGCCGAGTACGTCGTCGACTTCCTGCCGAAGGTGAAGCTCGAAATCGTGGTCACCGACGATATCGTCGACAACGTCGTCGAGGCGATCCTCAAGTCGGCCGGCATGGGCAAGATCGGCGACGGCAAGATCTTCGTCTACGACCTGGAACGTGCGGTGCGGATCCGCACCGGCGAGCTGGATTCGGACGCGATCTGACGCCGCGCGGTGCCGCAACGCATGAGGCCCCGCAATGCGGGGCCTCGTTGTATCTACTGCATGTCGCCGAAGCGGACTGCTCAGCCCTCGTCCAGCGCCTTCGCCACGAACGGCGGCAGCGACTGCGCGCCCTTGTGGATATCGGCGGTGTAGTACAGCGTTTCGAACGGCCTGGCGCGGGCGTCGGCCTCGCGGAAGTCGAAGCCCTGGCCCTTGCGCGCGAGCGTGCAGCTCCACCAGCCGGTGGGGTAGCACGGCTGCGGGAACGGCAGGGTCTGGAACGTGGTGAAGCCGGCCTTGCCCATCTCGGCGCGCATTTCCTTGATGAGATCCAGCAGCACCAGCGGCGATTCGGACTGCTGCACCAGAATGCCGTCGTCCTTCAGCGCGCGGTGGCAGCTTTCGAAGAACGCCTTGTTGAACAGGCCTTCGGCCGGGCCGACCGGGTCGGTCGAATCGACGATGACGATGTCGACGCTGCCCGGTGCGCAGTTCGCCATGTAGGCGATGCCGTCGTCGAACAGGATCTCGGCGCGCGGGTCGCCGTTGGATGCGCACAGCTCGGGGAAATACTTCTCCGCCATGCGCGTGACCTGCTCGTCGATGTCGCACTGCACCGCCTTCTCGACGCCCGGGTGGCGCAGCACCTCGCGCAGCGTGCCGCAGTCGCCGCCGCCGATGATCACGACGGTCTTCGGCGCGGCGTGGGTGAACAGCGCGGGGTGCGACATCATCTCGTGGTAGAGAAAGTTGTCGCGCGTGGTGACCATCATCGCGCCGTCGATGAGCATGACGTTGCCCCAGTCGGTGCTCTCGAAGATCTCGATCTTCTGGAACGGCGACTGCACTTCGTCGAGCTTCGCGTTCACGCGGAAGCCGATGGCCGAGCCGGCGGTGTCGAAGTTCTCATAGAGCCAGTTGGGCGCGGTCATGGCGTGTCCTGCAGAGCGAAAGAAGGGAAGTTGCCGCGGCGGCCGGCCCGTGGGCGGCGCTGCGCGAGGGGCGAAATTGTAACCAGTTCCAGGTGTCGGCTTCGTGTCCGGGGCCGGTGCGATACTGCGGCGGCTCACTCTTCAGGAAGCCGGTCTCCATGGACGATCGCCGTGCGGCAGAGGCCGCGACCGCTCGACATCGCGCGCAGGTCCAGCGCCTGGAAGCACTGGCGGCCCGGTCGCCGCGGATGTATCTGGCGCGGGTCGTCCTGTTGGCGCTGCTGGGTTACGGCTTCCTGATCGGCCTGTTGCTGCTGCTGGCCGCGGCGCCGGTGGCGATCGCGTGGCGCGTCATGGTGCAGGGCGTGCGTTTCGAACCGCAGCTGGTGATCGTGCTGTTGCTGACCGGCATCTCGATCGCCGTGCTGCTGCGCGCGATGTGGGTGCGCTTCGCGGTGCCTGACGGCTATCTGCTGGGCCCGGGCGAAGCACCGGCGTTGCAGGCCGAGGTCGCGCGTCTGCGCGAGGCGGCCGGCGCACCGCCGCTGGCCGGGATCGTCATCGACACCCAGCTCAATGCAGCCGCCGCCAGCCTGCCGCGACTGCTCGGCCTGGCCGGACACCGGCATTACCTCGTGCTGGGCCTGCCGCTGCTGCAACTGCTCGATCGAGACGAAGCCGCGGCGGTGATCGCCCACGAATTCGGCCACTTCGGCGAACAGCACGGACGCCTGTCGGGCTGGCTCTACCGCGTGCGCTTCACCTGGTACCGCGCGATCGAGGGGCTGACGACCAGCGGCTTCCTGCTGTCGATGCCGATCGCACGTTTCTACATGTGGTACGCGCCGCTGTTCGACGCCTGGAGTTTCGTGCTGGCGCGCGCGCACGAGTTCCGCGCCGATGCCATCGCCGCGCGCGTGGCGGGCAAGGCGGCGATGGCGAGTGCGCTGTTGCGGCTCGAGCACGGCACGGGCCGCCTGCAGTCGACGCTGTGGCCGCGCGTGCTGGCGCGCGCCCACGTGCAGTCCTACATGCCGGCGCAACTGCTGGCACCGCTCGCGGATGGTCTGCGTGCGGCGCCGACACCGGATACCGCACGTCTGCTGGCGATCGCCGATCGCGAGATCGATCCTTTCGATACGCATCCGGTGCTGTCGCGCCGGATCGAAGCGCTCGAGGTGCCGGCGGTGCTGCGCCCGCACACCGACCCGGCGGTGGTCTGGCTGGGCGATGCGCTGCCGTCGATCGAATCCACCCTCGACCAGCAGTGGCGCGCGCAGCTGCAGACCGACTGGAACACGCGTTACAGCGCCGGTGCGAATGATCGCGCGCGTTTCCGGGAGCTGGATGCGCAGCCCACGCGCGCGCCGGACGAAGCGGTCGAGCATGCGCGCCTGTTCGAGACGGTCGAGATCGACCGCGATCCGCTGCCGGTGTTCGCGCGCGCGCTCGATGCGAAACCGGACAGCGCGATGCTCGCGTTCCGCTACGGCGTTCGTCTGCTGCAGTCGGGCGACGCGCGCGGCATCGCACGATTGCGCGATGCGGTCGCGCGTGATGCCGGGGCGGTCGGTCCGGTCGGCGAGGCCCTGGCCGCACTGCTGAAGGATCCCGATCTCGATGCCGGTCTCGTCGACGCGGTCACGGCTTTGCGTGACGAACTCGCCCCGCGCGCGGACGACCTGCGTGATCGTGACGCCGTCTTCGATGGCGACGCGCTGCAGCCGCATGATCTCGACGCCGCCGCGCTGGGACGCCTGTCCGCTACGCTCGCCGGCCACGAACGGATCACCCGCGCCTGGCTGGTGCGCAAACAGGTCGCGATGGCCGAACAGCCCGCACATTACGTGCTGCTGCTGGACTGGCGCGGTTCTATCGCCAGCGAAGCCGCCGGCCTGCGTGCGCTGTCCGAAGGCCTGCAACTGCCCGGCAGCCACACGGTGTTCACCGGCAGCGAGGCCGCCGCGCTGGCGAAACAGGTGCGGCATCTGGGCAGCACGCCGGTCTACGTCAAAGGACGCGGGCAGGCGCTCTGAGCGGTCCGGGACAGGGTGTCACCGACGATTCGGGCGACTGCCCCTAGACTATGCGGCCTCCATATCCGCCGGAATGCCGCCGATGACCGCCTGGTCCACCGACCTCGCCCGCAAGACCTACTCGATCCCGCACTGGAGCGAGGGGTATTTCGACGTCGACGACGCCGGCCGCATCGTCGTGTCGCCGCGCGGCACACAAGGCCCGTCGATCGCGCTGCCCGACGCGGTCGACGCCGCGCGCGCGAACGGCGCGCAGCTGCCGATGCTGGTGCGTTTTCCCGACATCCTCGGCGATCGCCTTGGACGGTTGCAGGACGCGTTCGCGCAGGCGCAGGCCGAATGGGAGTATCCGGGCGGCTACACGGCGGTCTATCCGATCAAGGTCAACCAGCACCGGGGCGTCGCCGGTACGCTGGCTTCGCACCATGGCGACGGCTTCGGCCTGGAAGCGGGCAGCAAGCCGGAACTGATGGCGGTGCTGGCGCTCTCGCGTCCGGGCGGTCTGGTGGTCTGCAACGGCTACAAGGACCGCGAGTACATCCGTCTGGCGCTGATCGGCCGCAAGCTCGGCCTTGAGACCTTCATCGTCGTCGAGAAGCCATCCGAACTCGCGCTGGTGATGGAGGAAGCTGCGGCGCTCGGCGTCAAGCCGGGCCTCGGCGTGCGCATGCGCCTGGCCTCGCTCGGTGCCGGCAAGTGGCAGAACAGCGGCGGCGACAAGGCCAAGTTCGGTCTCAATCCGCGCCAGCTGCTGGACCTGTGGAAGAAGCTGCGCGACGCCGGCATGGGCGACTGCCTGCAGCTGCTGCATTTCCACATGGGTTCGCAGATCTCCAACGTCCGCGACATCGCCAACGGCATGCGCGAGGCGGTGCGTTACTTCGTCGAGCTGACCAAGCTCGGCGCAGTGATCAGCCATGTCGATGTCGGCGGCGGTCTCGGCGTCGACTACGAAGGCACGCGCTCGCGCAGCTACAACTCGGTCAACTACGGCATCCGCCAGTACGCCGGTTCGATCGTGCAGCCGCTGGCGCAGGCCTGCGCCGAGCATGGCCTCACGCCGCCGCGCATCGTCACCGAATGTGGTCGCGCGATGACCGCGCACCACGCGGTGCTGGTCGCCAACGTATCCGAGGTCGAACGTGCGCCCGAAGGCCGCGTGCCCGACGTGCACAGTGATGAGCCGGCCGTGGTCGCGAACCTGCGCGAACTGCATGGCGAGCTGACCTCGCGCCCGGCGGTCGAACTGTTCCACGAAGCGCAGCACCAGCACGCCGAAGGTCTGGCGCTGTACGCGCTGGGCCAGCTCGACCTCACGCATCGCGCGCGCATCGACGACCTGTTCTATGCGATCGCGCATGCGGTGCGCGCGCGGCTGACCTTCGACGAGAAGAGCCACCGCCCGCTGCTCGACGAACTCAACGAGCGCCTGGTCGACAAGTACTTCGTCAACTTCAGCGTGTTCGAATCGATGCCCGACGTGTGGGCGATCGACCAGGTGTTTCCGATCGTGCCGATCGAGCGCCTCGATGAGCTGCCTGAGCGTCGCGGCGTGATCGCCGATCTGACCTGCGATTCCGACGGCAAGATCGACATCTACGTGGAGAACGAGGATCTCGACACCTCGCTGCCGCTGCATCCGCTGCGCAAGGGCGAGCAGTACCGGCTCGGCTTCTTCATGGTCGGCGCGTATCAGGAAATCCTCGGCGACATCCACAACCTGTTCGGCGACACGGACGCGGTGGAAGTGAAGATCGAGGGCGACGGCATCACGGTCGTGCAGCAGCGTCGCGGCGACACCACCGACGTGATGCTCGACTACGTGGGCTATCGCCTCGAGGACCTGCGCGCGCGCTACACCGCGCTGGTCGATGATGCCGCGCTGGCCGCCGACGAATCGCAGCGGCTCAAGGATGCGCTGGAAGCCGGACTCACCGGTTACACGTATCTGGACGATACGCCGCTGGAGTGACAAGCGGCGCGGTCAGGGCGCGTCCACGCCATGCAGCTGGCGCGCTTCCTGCAGTGTCACCTGGCCATCCTTGTCGAAGTCGGCCTGCAGCAGCAGGGCCGTCTGTACCTGGCGGTAATTCGCAAGGGTGATGCGTCGGTCGCCGTCCACATCGTAGGCGGCGAATACACCGGCGATGACCTTCGCCTGTAGATCGGGCGGGAGCTGCGAGACGCCAGCATCGAGCTGCTGCTTGCGCACTTCTGCGTAGCTCCACATGCCGTCCTTGTCGAGATCATGCTTGCGGAATTCCGCCTCGATCGCGACATCGCTCTCGGCGATCGTGATCACGCCATCGCGGTTCGCGTCGGCTTCGCGGAACATGAACTCGACATGGGCGGCACCCCCCGGATCGGCGCTGGCCGACATCGTGCCGAGCAGCCACAGCGACGCGAGTGTCGCGATTGAAATTCGTTTCATGAGCATGGCGTCCTGCCGAGGGTGTGGCGGACACGTTAGCAATGCGGCTGCGTGTGCAGGGCCGCGTTGGCGCATCGGAATTTCCCGCACGCCGCGTCATCCCATCGCATCCCGGTGACATGCAGCAGCCCGTCAGTGTCGGTAATCGGACGCGATGTTGGATCTATGCTGCGGCGCTATCGCGGCCCGCCGCGTTCCACGTCGACAGGAGATCCGTCATGCGTCGCTTCACTCCCAGCCGTGCCGTCCTCACCCTCGCGCTTGCGGCCGTGCTCGCGGCCTGTGCCGAGCCTGCGTCGCCGCCGGCCACCGTCGATGCACCACCGCCGCCGATGACATCGGCCGACACCACGCCCGCCATCGACAGTGTCGATGTGCACCGCTTCACCATCGGCAACCTCGAGGCCGTGGTGCTGCGTGACGGCGACATCCATTTTCCCAACGACGGCAAGACGATCGGCATCGGCGCGCCCAAGTCCGAGGTCGATGTGTTGCTGACGCAGGCCGGCGAACCCACCGACATCGTGCATCTGAGCGTGCAGGCGCTGCTGGTGCGCAACGGTGATCGCGTGCTGCTGTTCGACACCGGCGCCGGTGATGCCGACTTCGCCGATGCGGGTCGCCTGCCCGCCACGTTGCAGGCCGCGGGCATTGAGCCCGCGCAGGTGACCGATATCTTCATCAGCCACGCGCATCCCGACCACGTCGGCGGACTGCTCGACGATGCCGGCGCAGCGCGCTTCGCGAACGCGACCGTGCATCTGTCGGCGCCGGAATGGCAGGCGCTGCAGGCCGACGCTTCGAATGCTGCGCTGGCCGCGGCGATCTCGCCACGCGTCGATGCATTCGCGCCCGGCGCGGAAGTGGTGCCGGGCGTCACCGCGGTCGCGGTCGAAGGCCATACGACGGGCCACAGCGCCTACGAGATCGTCGACGGCGACGCGCGCCTGCTCTACATCGGCGACGGCGCGCACCACTTCGCCGTGTCGGTGCAGCGCCCGCAGTGGACGATCGCGTTCGATGGCGATGCGCCGGCCGCCGAAGCCAGCCGCGAAGCGTTGCTCACGCGCGCGGCCGACAGCGGCGTCACCGTGGCCTCGCCGCATTTCCCGTATCCGGGACTGGGCCGGATCGTGCGCCGCGAGGGCAGCTTCGCCTGGGCGCCGCTGCAGTAAACAGCCGGTGTCGCGCAGTTGCGAGTTGCCTGCGTGCGCCGGCTCTCACCGGAATGACCGTGCATCTGCAATGCGGCGAGGGCCGCGCGCGATTCCATCAGGCGCTGCGAGCCGCGACGTCTCGTCAGACGTCGCGATGGATCTGGAAACCCGCGAACGACTGGCTCACCGGCATCACTTCGAGCCGGTTGATGTTGAGATGCGGCGGCAGGTTCGCCACCCACCACAGGGTCTGCGCGATGTCGTCGGCCACGATCGGCTGCGCGCCGGTGTAGAGCGTGTCGGACGCGCCCTGGTCGCCGCTGGTGCGCACGAGGGTGAACTCGGTTTCGGCCAGACCCGGCTCGATCGAGGTCACGCGCACGCCGGTGCCGTGCAGATCGCTGCGCAGGCCCAGCGAGAACTGGGTGACGAAGGCCTTGGTGCCGCCGTAGGTGTTGCCGCCGGGATACGGATAGCTGCCGGCGATCGAGCTGACGTTGAGGATCGCGCCGCGGCGTTCGATCAGCGTCGGCAGCAGGGCGTGCGTCAGCGTGACCAGCGCGGTGATGTTGGTGTCGATCATCTGCCGCCACTGCGCGAGATCCGCGCGCTGGGCCGGTGCGGTGCCGAGCGCGAGGCCGGCGTTGTTGACCAGTGCATCGATGTCGCGGAAGTCCGCCGGCAGCGCATCGAGCGCGGCATGCATAGCGGCTTCGTCGCGGATGTCGAACGCGGCGGTGTGCAGGCGCTCGCTGCCGTGCGCATCGACCAGCGCCTGCAGGCGTTCGGCGCGGCGGCCGGTCGCGATCACGCGCCAGCCACCGGCGAGAAAACGCGCGACGGCCGCTGCGCCGAAGCCGGAGGTGCCGCCGGTGATGAGAATGGTGCGGGTCATGACGTGCTCCTTGAAATGCGGCGCGACGGCAGGCGCCGCGCGATCGTTGCGCAATCAGATGGTGTCGGCGCGTGCCGTCCGCGCCGGGCCGCGGCTCACTCGGATGCCTGGTCCGCGCAGCACTTCTTGTACTTCCTGCCGCTGCCGCAGTTGCAGGGATCGTTGCGGCCGGGCACGTCGGCGCGCGTGGCCGGTGCCGGGCGGCGATCGTGCAGGCGCTGCAGGTACATGTCGTAGAGCATGTCCGGCAGGTCGTAGGTCAGGTCGAAACGCTCGTCGAGGGTCAGCATTTCCTCGGCCGTCATCTCCGCGTCAGCGAGCTGCGTGGGATCGACGATCGCCAGGCGCGTGATCACGCCCAGATCGTTGTCGATCGCCTCGTGGTCGTCCATCCACTTCGCCCACGCGTCTTCGAATTGCGCGGCGCCGCGCAGAAAGCCTGCGGCCCAGGCCGCGGCGAACGGGAAGTCTTCGGGAATGCCGTCGAGCGCATCGGTGCCGTCGGCCGTGTCTTCGTCGCCCTCGGATTCCGGCGGCAGGCCCAGCAGCGGCATCAGCGACTCGCGATCATTCGTCTCCGAGGGATCGTGGCGGATGCGCTGTTCGACCTCGGCCGCCAGTCGCGTGATCAGCGCCTCGGCTTCGCGGGTCTGGCGCTCGTCGCGGCGCGGTACTTCGCCCGTGCCCCAGATCGCCGGGAACACCGTCGGCAGTTCGACGTCGACCGGACCGACCGCGAGCGCGGACAGGAAGCCGTCGAGCATTTCCAGATTGCCGAGGCCGGTTTCAGGATCGGTGCAGCGGTCGAGCAGCACATCCAGCCGGTCGAGTTCGGTATCGCTGAGGGCGGTCGTGGGCTGGGTGGTCATGCGGCTTCGGCAACGTGCGGGGTGGTACAGCTTACCCGGTGACGTCGCCGCGCCGGCTCACCAGATGCCGGGCAGCAGGCGTCGCGTCGTGCGCGCGTACTCGGCGTAGTCGAACGGAAACGCCGCCGACAGCGCGGCTTCCTCGATGCGGATGCGCCCGCGCAGCGCGAACCACAACGGCGCGGCGACGACCAGCGGCGCCAGCCAGCTGTCCAGCACGCACAGAAACCCCACGAAGGTGATCAGCAAGCCCGTGTACGAGGGATGGCGCAGCCGCCGGTATGGCCCGCTGCGGATCAGCTTGTGATCAGCGGCGATGGCGACGTCGACGGTGAAATGTTCGGCGAGCACGCGGATCGCCCACCAGCGCAGCAGCATGCCGGCGAGCATCAGCGTGCAGCCGCCCCACAGCAGCGCCGGCTGCCAGGTGGGCGGAAAGCGTCCCGGCGGCCAGATCGACACGACCAGTGCCACGGTCACGCCGCCGCCGATCACGAGCACCAGCCGCCCCAGCGTGCCGGCATCGCGACTGCGATCGGACGCGCGGTGGCGCAGCCCGATCCACAGCTCGCTGCAGCACCACAACAGACTCAACGCCGCGAACACGAGGACGCCGGCCATGGCCACGCTCCGGAAAAGGAAGCGTCGAGCCTTGCAGGCTCAGTGTGATGTCGGAGTGCCGGGGCCGGGTTTCGCCGGCGGTTTGCGCGCCGACGTGTCCGGTTCGCTCGGCACGCGTCGCCGCCCGGTCGTCGACTTGCCGCGGGTGCGTGCCTTCGTCGCGCGATGTTTCTGCAGCATGTCCTCGGCCAGCACCACGTCCTCGGACAGGATGCCGGCCGCCCGCGCGATCGCGATGCGCGCCGCCGCCCGGTTCTCGTCCGGATTGGCCTGCAGCAGCTCGCGGATCGCCTCGCGCACCGACGCCTGCGCGTTGTGCTTCAGCTTGAGATCGCTGCCCTGCTGGAACAGCGCCAGCAGCACGTCGACGACGGGTTTGATCAGTGCCGCTTCGATGGTCATGGCGCCCTTCCTCCCTTGGGCCTCCATTGTCCGCAGGCCGATCGCGTGGGCTGCGATCGGGATGGGACGGGGGGCACGGAATGGGGCGTGGGGTGGTAGCGAACGGGTGCGAAGGGATTCAGCCTTCGAGCGCGATTGAGCTCCTCTCACTCCGGGAGAGGGGCTGGGGTGAGGGCAGGGTCTCGTGCTGAGTCCCGAGCCAAGCGCTCTTGGTGGGAGGCATGACGAGCGCTCCGGAGCGCTGGACTGGATCGCGCGGCCCTCGCCCACCATTTGCCGGACGGAGAGGGCCTCGGCGTCTTCCGCCTTCGGCGGAAGACGCGTATCTACTGCGCCTTGATCGCCAGCGCCGGCAGGCCGCCATTCCCCAGCTTCTGCTTGGCTTCCGCCAGATCGGTCGCGGTGCCGTAAGGTCCCATGCGGACGCGATACACGGTGCGGCCCGCGGCTTCGCCCGATTCCACGCGTGCGGTCAGGCCGAGCAGGGCGATGCGGGCCTTCAGGGCTTCGGCGTCGCCGGAGGCGCTGAACGAGCCGGCCTGCAGGATGTAGCGGGCATCACCGGCTGCGGCAGGCGCGGCGCTGGCGGCGGTGGCCGGCACGGTGGCCGCCTGCTGCGCGGGCGCCGGGCGCTGTTCCGGAAGCGGTTGCGGGCCCGTCGTCGCGCCACCGGCCAGATCCGCGGCGTCGGGGTGCCGCGACTGCAATGCCTGCTGCTGCGCTTCGGCCCGGCGCTGGCGCTCGGCTTCGGCGCGGGTGCTGGCGGTGAGCTCGGCGTCCGTCATCGGGACTTCCTGCTCGGGCAGCATCGTGTAGAAGTCGTAGTCGGTCGACGTGGCCTGCTGGCCTGTCGCGGCACGCGGTCGTTGACCGGCCGGCGTCGGCAGTTCGGGTTCGGCGTCCGCGTCGGTGGTGCTGACCGCCGGCTGCGCATCGGGATTCGGGCTCGGCCGGAAGAAGCCGTCCTGCGCGTCGGGTTTGAGCAGGCGCGGTACCGCCAGCACGATGCCCAGCGCGAGCACCACACCGAGGATCATCCATGCCCAGCCCGGCAATCCGCCGGAACTGCCGCCGTTGCGTCGGGCCTGGGTCTTGCCGCGTCGTGCCGCCATTACATCGCCTCCGGGGCCTGCACGCCGAGCAGCGTGAGGCCGTTGCGCAGTACCTGTCGCACTGCAGTGGCCAGCGCCAGACGTGCATCGCGCACGTCGGCGTCGTCGACCAGGAACTGGTGATCGTTGTAGTACGTCTGGAAGCCCTGTGCCAGCTCCAGCAGGTAGGTCGCGATCAGGTGGGGTTCAAGCTGCGCGCCCGCGGCGGCCACGATTTCCGGCCAGCGCGAGAGATCGATCAGCACGTCGCGCAGCGCGACGTCGGTCATGTCCGGCAATTGCGCCAGACCGTTCTGCAGATCGAACGCGAGACCCGCGTCGCCGAGCTTGCGCAGCAGGCCGCAGATGCGCGCGTGCGAGAGCTGCACGTAGTACACCGGGTTGTCGAGCGACTGGCTGCGCGCCAGGTCGATGTCGAACACCAGCTGCGAATCGGGCTTGCGCGCGACCAGGAACCAGCGCGTCGCATCGCGGCCGGCCTCGTCGATCAGATCGCGCAGCGTGAGATAGCTGCCGGCGCGCTTGCTGAGCTTCACTTCCTCGCCGCCGCGCATCACCGTGACCATCTGGTGCAGCACGTATTCCGGCCAGCCCTGCGGGATGCCGGCATCGAGCGCCTGCAGGCCGGCCCGCACGCGCGCCAGCGAGCCGTGGTGGTCGGCGCCGAGCTCGGTGATCGCGCGCGTGTAACCGCGCTGCCACTTCGACAGGTGATAGGCCACGTCCGGCACGAAGTAGGTGTAGGTGCCGTCGGACTTGCGCATCACGCGGTCCTTGTCGTCGCCGTAGTCGGTGCTGCGCAGCCACAGCGCACCGCCTTCCTCGTAGGTGTGGCCGTGCGCGACGAGCTCGCGCACGGTCTCCTCCACCTTGCCGTCGGCGTACAGCGACGACTCGAGGAAATACACGTCGAAGCCGACGCCGAACGCGGCGAGGTCCTCGTTCTGCTCGCGGCGCAGCCAGGCCACGGCGAAGCGGCGGATCGCGTCGAGATCATCGGCGTCGTTGACGCCGGCGACGGTGTGGCCGTCGACTTCGACGGTCGCGCCATCGAGATACGCACGCGCGACATCGCCGATGTAGTCGCCGTTGTAGGCATCGGCCGGCCAGTCGGCATCGCCGGGCTTGAAGCCCTTGGCGCGCGCGCGGGTCGAACGGGCGAGATTCTCGATCTGCACGCCGGCGTCGTTGTAATAGAACTCGCGCTTGACGTTCCAGCCGTTGGCATCGAGCACGCGCGCGATGCAGTCGCCGATCACCGCTGCGCGGCCGTGGCCGACATGCAGCGGGCCGGTCGGATTCGCCGACACGTATTCGACGCCGGCGGTCTGCGAGGCGCCGCTGTCGTTGCGGCCGAAGGCGTCGCCCTGCGTGTGCACGGCGACCAGCTGGTCGCGCCACGCATTCGCAGTCAGGCGGAAATTGAGGAAACCCGGGCCGGCGATCTCGACCGAGGCGATCGAATCGTTGACCGGCAGCGCATCGACCAGCGCCTGCGCGATCGCACGCGGATTCGACTTCGCGGGCTTGGCCAGCAGCATCGCCGCATTCGTCGAGGCGTCGCCGTGGCTGCGGTCCTTCGGGCGTTCGACGACGAAGGCGGGCGTGGCGAATTCGGCGGGCAGGGTGCCGGCCTCGCGGAGGGCGGCGATGGCCTGCTCGACGAGCGGATCGATCAGGGCGCGGAGCTGGGATTTCACGGAATTTCGATCGCGGACAAACGGTCCGCCATTGTACGCGAGCGGGGTGGCGGGCCCCGGGGGTCAGGGCCTGCCGTGTGTTCCCGCGATGGACGAGGCCCAGACGATCAAAGCCCTCCCCTGCCAGGCGGGGGAGGGCTTCAAGCCGCAGCGGATCGCGCTGCGCGTATGCTTTGCGCCCCCCGATGTCGGCCGCTCGCGTGGACGCGCTGTTTCCCGAACTGGTCTGGCTGGTCTGCGTCGCCTTCATGGCCGGGCTGGTCGATGCCGCGGTCGGCGGGGGCGGACTGGTGCAGTTGCCGGGCTTGTTCACCGCGCTGCCACAGCACGCGCCGGCGGCGCTGCTGGGCACCAACAAGTTCAGTTCGTTCTTCGGCACCGCCGCCGCCGGCTGGCGCTATGCGCGCAACGTGCGCTTTCCATGGGCGCCAGTGCTGTTCGCCGCGGCCACCGCGTTCGTGTTCTCGTTCCTCGGCGCCACCGCGGTGACGCTGCTGCCGCGCGACGCGGTGCGGCCGCTGATCCTCGCGCTGCTGGTCGCGATGCTGGCCTACACGCTGGTCAAGAAGGATTTCGGTGCGCTGCACCGGCCGCGCGATGTCGGCCGCCGCGAACTCGGGCTGGCGCTGCTGATGGGCGCGGGAATCGGCTTCTACGACGGCCTGTTCGGCCCCGGCACCGGCAGCTTTCTGATCTTTCTGTTCATCCGCTTCTTCGGGCTCGACTTCCTGCGCGCCACCGCGGCGTCGAAGATCGTCAACATCGCGACCAATCTGGCCGCGCTGTCGTTCTTCGTGCCCGCGGGCCACGTGCTGCTGGCGTTCGCGGTGCCGATGGCGGTGGCGAACGTCGCCGGCGCGTTCGCCGGCACCCGGCTCGCCCTGCGCGGGGGCACGCCGGTGATCCGCAAGCTGTTCGTGACCCTGGTGGTCGTGCTCATCGCCAAGATGGGCTGGGACACCTTCACTGGCGCCTGAGCGCCAGCGGAGACGCACCTCAGCGGCGGCTGCCGCCGACTTCGATGAAGCGCAGGAACTCGGCGCGGGTGCGCGCGTCTTCGCGGAAGCTGCCGAGCATGGTCGAGGTGATCATGCTCACGCCGCGCTTGTGCACGCCGCGGGTGGTCATGCACTCGTGCGCGCCTTCCACCACCACGCCGACGCCCAGCGGCGCCAGTGCGCGCTGGATGCAACCGGCGATCTGCGCGGTCATCTTTTCCTGCACCTGGAAGCGCTTGGCATAGGCCTCGACCACGCGCGCCAGCTTGCTGATGCCCACGACCTTGCCGGCCGGCAGATAGCCCACGTGGACCTTGCCGATGATCGGCGCCATGTGGTGCTCGCAGTGGCTTTCGTACTCGATGTCGCGCAGCACGATCATCTCGTCGTAGCCGGCCACTTCCTCGAACGTCCGCGCCAGATAGGCATCGGCATCGGTCGCATAGCCGCTGAACCACTCGGTGTAGGCGTCAGCGACGCGGCGCGGCGTGTCGAGCAGGCCTTCGCGCGCCGGGTCTTCGCCGGCCCAGCGCAGCAGCGTGCGGACCGCCGATTCGGCGTCGTCGCGGCTGACGCCGTGGCGGGCGTCGGGATCAGAAGAACGGGTCATGGGCGGGCACCGCGGCAAAGAGCGCCATGGTACCGCGTCGCATTCTCCGCATCGGCGATGAACCGGTCAGCCGCCCTCGGGGCCGGGCGAGTCCGAGGCGACATCGACATCGCCGCCGTCGGGCAGCGTCGACCACGCGTCCTCGACCGCGCCGCGCGCCTCGATCCAGCCCAGGCGCGAGGTATTACGCGCGCCCTTCCATTCCTTTTCGAGTTGACGCTCCACCTCGTCGAAGCGGCTGCCGGCGTGACGCTGGCGGCTGTCGCGACCGAACCGGTAGGCCGGGGCGTAGTCGTTCCAGTGGCGTCCTGCCGAGTAGTAGGGCGCCTGGGACAGGCTGGCCTTGAACTGGGCCTCGAGCGCGTCCTGGCCCTCCGCGGCCGCATCGGCCGGCGTGCGTTGGTCTGGAGAATCGGCGCTGTTGTTGAGGTCATTGGTCATGGCGGGTCCCGCGAGCACGCCAGCGCCGATAAGGCGTATGGGAGGACGTGCTGCTGGGGGCGACGCTAGACCCGCATCTGTCTGATACCGGTGAAACACGCCCGTTGTGGCCCGACTGCGCCAGCTGCGATTCAGCGCAGCGGCGTTTCCGTGTCGAGACTGGCCAGTACAGCCGCAGTGAATGTCGCCGGATCGAAGCGTTTGCCGGTCGGATCCTCGCCCCGCCGCACCAGCACCACGCCGCGCGACGGCACCACGATCACGTACTGCCCGCGGTTGCCCATCGCGGCGAAGGTATCGGCCGGCACACCGGGCGCGCGCTGCATCAGCCACAGGGTCGCGCCGTAGCCGAGCTCGCCTTCGGGCTGCGGTCCGGAGGGCGTCGTCGCCGCCCGCACCCAGCCGTCCGGCAGCAGGCGGCGGCCCTCGAACACGCCGCCCTGCTGCAGCAGCAGACCGAAGCGGGCGAGATCGCGCGCGGTCGACCAGACCTGGCTCGACAGCACGAAGCCGCCGCGCCAGTCGGTCTCGGCCACGGTGCGGGTCATGCCCAGCGGCCAGAACAGGTCGGTGAACGGTCGCGACAGCGCCCTTGCCTCGTCGCCGGTCGCCGCGCGCAGCGCGTGCACGGCCAGCACGCTGTCGTTGTTGGCGTAGCGGAACTGCGTGCCCGGCGGATGCGCCAGCGGCCAGCCGGTCGCGGATTCGGCCACGGTGGCGCCGCCGAAATACAGCGCGTCGGTGCGGTTGCCGGCGGTGTCGCTGTGCAGGCCGCTGGACATGCGCAGCAGCTGGTCGACGGTGATCGCGGCGCGCGGATCGCCGTGCGCCTGCCACTCGGGCACCGGCGCCGGCTTCGACGGATCGAGTTCGCCGGCCGCCTGCGCCACGCCGACCAGCGTGCCGGCCAGGCTCTTGGCCACCGACCAGGTACGCTGCGAGGTGTGCGGGCCGAAACCATCGCGATAGCGCTCGGCGACGATGCGCCCGTCCTGCAGCACGAGTACGCCGGTGGTCGCATGGCCGTCGCCGTACGCCGGTGTGTCGAACGCAGCGGCAACTGCGGTTTCGAGCGCGGCTGCATCACCGCGCGGCGTGGCGGTCGCGTCGCGTTCGCCGAGCGGCCAGGGGCGGTCGTCGAGATCCGGCGTCGCGGTATCGAAGCGCGGCAACGTGTCGATCGCATCGACGCCTGCGCCGATCGGCAGCTGCGCGCAGCCGAGGTTCGGGCGCCATGCGGCGATGCGCGGCGGCAGCGCGTCGTCGAACGCGACCGACACGGTGCGCGCCTCGGCATCGACCACCGCGTCCAGTGCCCGCACGTCGTCCTGGTAGTCGGGATAGATGCCGACGAGCTCCAGCGCCTGCGCCTGCCCGGGCGTGCGGCCGGCATTGAACTGCACGCTGCACAGCGTCAGCGCCTTGTAGCCGGCGGCGATCGCGCGTGCATGGGTCGCGCGTTCGCGTTCGGCCGCCGTCTGCGCAGCGGCGGAGGTGGTGAGGAGCAGCAGCGGCAGCAGCAACAGGGCGAGACGCATCGGCATTCCGGGCGGCGGGACTGAACGCCAGTGTAGGCGTCGCGCTTTGCCGCGCGACCGGCGACGGGCATCATGTCCGGCCGGACACACGCAATACACGGAGCAGGACATGACGGACACCATTGGCACGCGGCGCATCAAGCGTTCGAAGACGACGGCCCTGCTGTTGATGGGCACCGCGCCATTGCTGTTCACGGCCTGCCAGCGCACCGCGCCCGTGGAAGTGCAGGACGGGCTCTACACCTCGGTCGAAACCTGCGCGCAGGCCGTCGGCGACACCGCCACCTGCCGCATCGCGTTCGAGCAGGCCAAGCTGCAGGCGGCCGACACCGCGCCGCAGTACAGCAGCCGCGCCGCGTGCGAGGCCGAGTTCCCGGCCGAGGAATGCGTCGAGCAGAAGACCTCGACCGGTCATTCCTTCATCGGTCCGCTGATGGCCGGCTTCTTCCTGTCGCAGATGATGGGCGGCAACCGCGCCGGCCTCGCCCAGCAGACGCCGCAGGCTTCGCCGGCGTTCCGCGACAACCGTCAGGGCTGGCTGCGTCCGAACGGCGCACCGGGCGCCGGTCGCGCCGGCATGGCGCCGGTGTCGGCGACGCCGGATCGTGCGGTCACCGCGAATCGCGGCGGCTTCGGCCGCTCGGCCAACGGTCGCAGCACCGGCGGCTGAGGTGCGGCGCGTCGCAATCGTCGAGCGCGGCGACTGGCAGGCGCAGGCCGCCGAATGCGGCTTCCGGTTCCACACCATCGACGGCGCCCGCTACTGGGACGAGCGCGCGTACTACGCGTTCTCGATGGCGCAGATCGAACACGATCTCGAAGACCCCAGCGTCGAAGTCCACCAGATGGCGATGGGCCTGGTTGACGAGATCGTCGAAAGCGACACGTTGATGCAGCGCCTCGCGATTCCCGAAGCCTTCCGCGACTGGATCGCCGAGAGCTGGCGCAAGCGCGAACCGCATCTCTACGGCCGCCTGGATTTCGCCTACGACGGGACGGGGCCGGCCAAGCTCTACGAACTCAATTACGACACGCCGACCTCGCTGTTCGAGGCCGCGTTCTTCCAGTGGCAGTGGCTCGAGGACCAGCGCGCCAGCGGCCGTCTGCCGCGTGACGCCGACCAGTTCAACTCGATCCACGAAGCCCTGGTCGACCGCTTCGCCGAACTCGCATCGAGCCTGCCGCCGCCATTGCTATTCGCCGCCGTGCGCGACTCCGAAGAAGACCAGGGCACGATCGCCTACCTGCGCGACTGCGCATCGCAGGCCGGCCTGCACGGCGCGGCGATCGCGCTGGAAGACATCGGCCTGTCCGAAGACGGCCGCTACACCGATCTCGACGACACCGTGATCGGTTCGCTGTTCAAGCTGTATCCGCTCGAAGACCTGTTCACCGACGACTTCGGCCGCGCGCTGCCGGAATCAGGTCTGCGCCTGATCGAACCGCCGTGGAAGGCCGTGCTCAGCAACAAGGGCCTGCTGCCGCTGCTGTGGGAGCGCCATCGCGAGCACCCGAACCTGCTCGCGGCCGAATTCGACACCGGCGGCGACCTGCCCGCCGGCTGGGTGCGCAAACCGCTGCACTCGCGCGAAGGCGCGAACATCGAACTGCATCTCGCCGACGGTTCGCGATTGCACAGCGATGGGCCGTATGCGGGGCCGTGCATTCGCCAGGCCGCGCATCCGCTGCCGGCATTCGATGGTCACTACCCGATGGTCGGCAGCTGGATCGTTGGCGATCACGCCTGCGGCGTCGGCATCCGCGAGGATGACTCGCCGATCACGCGCGACAGCGCGCGCTTCGTGCCGCATGCGATCGTCGAAGCGGATGCGCCGGCGACGTTTTACGCTTGAGGCGGGATAGAAGTCCTCGTTCGCGCGTTGTGCATTACCTCGAACACGCTTGCGAGGTCGCGCGAATGCGCTTTGACCCTTCCCCCTCTGGGGGAAGGTGCCCGAAGGGCGGATGAGGGCGCTTTTCAACGCTTCCGTGTAGTGCCCCAGCCCTCACCCGACGCGCTTCGCGCGCCGACCTCTCCCGGAGGGAGAGGTGCTCGGTGGCCGCGCGCTGAAACATGATGCGAGGCGGATGCACGAGGGTGAGAAGAGTCGCTACCCGCTCGTTCACAAGCCCATTCCGCCGCTCCCGCCCCCACTCCTGCGATCATGTACGCATGACCACGCCGCTACCGTTCTCCGCGCTCGCGCTGCCGCCCGCCCTGTTGCAGGGCGTCGATGCCCTCGGCTACACGTCGATGACCCCGATCCAGGCCGAATCGCTGCCGCCGATCCTCGAAGGCCGCGATGTCATCGCCCAGGCGCCGACCGGCAGCGGCAAGACCGCGGCGTTCGGGCTCGGCCTGCTGCAGAAGATCGACACCGGCCTCATCGAAACCCAGGCGCTGGTGTTGTGCCCCACGCGCGAACTCGCCGACCAGGTCGGCAAGCAGCTGCGCAGGCTCGCGCTCGGCATCCCGAACCTGAAGGTTTCGCTGCTGTGCGGCGGCATTCCGCTCGGCCCGCAGCTGGCCTCGCTGACGCATCCGCCGCATGTCGTCGTCGGCACGCCGGGCCGCATCCAGGAACTGGCCAAGAAGAAGGCGCTGCACCTGCGCCACGTGCGCACGCTGGTGCTCGACGAAGCCGACCGCATGCTCGACATGGGCTTCGAGGACTCGATCCGCGACATCGTCAAGCGCGTGCCGCCGACGCGGCAGGGCCTGCTGTTCTCGGCGACGTTCCCGGACGAAATCCGCGATCTCGGCACTGCGATGCTGCGCGAGCCGGTGCAGATCGGTGTCGAAGGGGACGCGCCCGCGCCGAAGATCGAGCAGATCTTCCACGAAGTGGAACCGTCGCGTCGCGCGCCGCAGCTGGCCGCGCTGCTGCTGCGCCATCGCCCGGAATCGGCGGTGGTGTTCTGCAACACCCGCGCCGACGTCAACGAAGTCGCCGGTTCGCTCGCGCACTACGGTTTCGATGCGCTCGCGCTGCATGGCGACATGGAACAGCGCGACCGCGACGAGGTGCTGGTGCGCTTCGCCAACCGCAGCTGCAATGTGCTGGTGGCCAGTGATGTGGCCGCGCGCGGGCTCGACGTCGAGGACATCGGCGCGGTGGTGAACTACGAATTGCCGCACGATGCCGACACCTATGTGCACCGCATCGGCCGCACCGGCCGTGCGGGTCGCTCGGGCCTGGCGCTGAGCCTGGTCACGCCGCGCGAACTGCCACGCACCGCGCTCGTCGAAGGACAGTTCGGCGCACCGCTGCGCTGGGAGAAGCTGTTGCCGCTCAGCGGCAAGGGCAGTGACGTGCCGGCCGCGCCGATGGTCACGCTGCGCATCGATGCCGGCCGCACCGACAAGCTGCGGCCGGGCGACATCGTCGGCGCGCTGACCGGCGAGGCCGGCCTGCACAAGGACGCGATCGGCAAGATCGATGTCTTCGCCACGCGCAGCTACGTCGCCATCGCGCGCGGCAAGGCGCAGCAGGCGGTCAACCACCTGCGCGAGGGCAAGATCAAGGGCCGCCGCTTCCGCGTGCAGCTGCTGAAGACCACGTGACGTTCCCGCGCGCTCGCGTACCGTGATCGCCATGCGCCTGCTGATCATCACCTACGGCACCGAGGGCGACGCGCGACCGCTGGCCGCGCTCGGCCATGCGCTGATGCGCGCCGGGCACACGGTGAACATGCTCGGCGACGTCGACACGCTGGACTCCGCGCACGCGCTCGGCGTGCCGGCCACCGCACTGGCCGGCGACATCCGCGGCACGCTGTCGCGGATGCGGTCGATGCGCCAGATCGAACGTGCGCTGATCCGCATCGTCGAGGCGCGGACGCCCGAATGGATGCAGCAGGCGATGACGCTCGGCGCCGGCTGCGATGCGGTGATCGTGTCCGGGCTCACCGCCTTCGTCGGCCTGTCGGTCGCCGAGGCGCTGGGCAAGCCGGCAATCGGCGCGATGATGATCCCGATCAGTCCCACGGCCGCGTTCGCGTCGCCACTGCTGCCACTGCGGCTGCCGCGCGCGCTCAACCGCAGTTCGCATGTCTTCGTGAACCACATGGTCTGGCGCACGTTCCGCGCGACCATCAACCGGGGCCGCGTCGCGATCGGCCTGCCGCCGCGCAGCGCCGTGTGGACCACGCATCCGGTGCTCTATGGGGTGTCGCCGGCGCTGCTGCCGGGCGTCGACGACTGGCCGGACAACACCCTCGCCTGTGGCCAATGGACGGCACCACCGCAGGACCTGACGCCGCCGGATGAACTCGAGGAGTGGATCGAGGCCGGGCCGCCGCCCGTGTACGTCGGCTTCGGCAGCATGAGTGGCTTCGATGCGTCGCGCGTGCGGCAGGTGTTGATCGAGGCGCTGGGCGAGCGCCGCGTGCTGTTCAATCCCGGCTGGAGCGGTATCGACACCAGCGGCCTGCCAGCGAACATCCGCGTCATCGGCAGCGTGCCGCACGACTGGCTGCTGCCGCGCTGCGCGCTGGCGATCCACCACGGTGGCTCGGGCACCACACATTCGGCGTGCCGGGCCGGGATTCCCTCGGTGATCCTGCCGTTCGCGGGCGACCAGGCGTTCTGGGCGGGCCGCCTGCGTGCGCTGGGCATTGCAGATCGGGTGCTGTCGGGCCGGCGACCTTCGGCATCCGGCCTGCGTGCCGCGATCGCATTTGCCGGGCGCCCTGATACCCGCGCACGCGCTGCGGCGCTGGGTGCCTTGATGCAGTCGGAAGACGGATGCGCGACCGCGGTGGAGTGGATCGAGCGGTTCGTTGATGGCCGACCCGCACCGATCTGATTGCAGCCTCGCCTCGCACGATGGTGAACGGATGCGGCGCACCTCGGATTGGCCCGCCTGCCAGCGTCGGGTGCGGTCGGAAGAATGACGCGCTCCCCTGCGCAGGGGCTGCAGCACAGGAGCGACAACGTATTTGGCGCTTCGAGATGAGGCACCGGGGCTGTTGGTTTCACGCTGAAGTGACGGACCCTCACTCGACGCGCGTTGCGCGTCGATCTCTCCCGGAGGGAGAGATGTTGGGACCGCACGGATTCAGGACGACATCGGATCAGCCCGCATCGCGGAACCCGCGCACGTGTTCGATCAGTGCGCGCAGTTTCGGCGGCAGGTTGCGGCGGGCGGGGTAGTAGAGAAAGAAGCCGGGGAACGGCGGCAGGTAGTCGTCCAGCACGGTCACCAGTTCGCCGCGTGTGATCCACGGCGCGAAGGTCTCTTCGATGCCGATCGTCAGGCCGCCGCCGGCGAGCGCGGTGCGCACCATCAGCAGCATGTCGTTGGTCGTGACCTGCGGCTGCACGGCGACGTCGAAATCCTGCCCGTCCTGTGCGAACTCCCAGCGGTATGGCGCCACGCCCGGTGCGGGTCGCCAGCCGATGCAGCGGTGCGCGACCAGTTCGCGGGGATGCGTCGGCGTGCCGTGTTCGGCCAGATAGCCGGGTGTCGCCACGACGACCTGGCGCACCGGTCCGGTCAGCGGCACCGCGATCATGTCCTGCTCGATCACCTCGCCCAGCCGCACGCCGGCATCGAAACCTTCGGCGACGATGTCCGACTCGTCGTCGGTCACGGTCACGTCAAGCGTGATTTGCGGATAGGCCTGGGCGAAGCGCGCGACCAGCGGACCGGCGAGGAAGCGCTCCGCGATCGAGGTCACCGCGACACGCAGCAGGCCACGTGGCGGGCCGTCATCGAGTGCGTCGTCGAGCGCGGTGCCGATCTGCGCCAGCGGCTGCGCCAGTCGTTGATGCAGCCGATGTCCGGCCTCGGTCAGCCGCACGCTGCGGGTCGAGCGCGTCACCAGCGCCACGCCCAGCCGGTCTTCCAGCTTGCGCATGCCCTGGCTGACGGCGGAGCGGGTCACGCCGAGGCGATCGGCGGCGGCGCGGAAGTTGTCGCCTTCGGCGACCGCGACGAACACGCGCAGCAGGTTGAGGTCGAGATCCATTGGTTAGCCAGTCTAACCACAGCATCCAGTGATGGAGGGATTCTCGCGACACCGGGCGCCTTCTACCGTATCCGCACCGGGCCACGACGCCCAACGCAGGAGCTTTCCCATGCAGCAGGACCTCGCCAGCCGCATCGTGCTGATCACCGGCGCCAGCAGCGGCATCGGCGCCGCCACCGCGCGCGAACTCGCCGCCCGCGGCGCCACCGTCGTGCTCGGTGCACGCAGGGTGGATCGTCTCGATGCACTGGTGTCCGACATCACCGCCGCCGGCGGCCGCGCCGAAGCGCTCGCGCTCGATGTGGTGTCGGCGGACGACGTGCAGGCCTTTGCCGATCACGCGCTCGCCGCGCACGGCCGCATCGACGCCCTCGTCAACAACGCCGGCGTCATGCCGCTGTCGCCCTTGTCGGCGCGCAAGCGCGACGAATGGGACCGCATGATCGACGTCAACATCCGCGGCGTTCTGCACGGCATCGCCGCGGTGCTCCCGGCGATGGAACGGCAGGGCGCCGGCCACGTCATCAACGTCGCCTCGATCGGCGCGCACCAGGTCTTCCCCACGTCGGCCGTCTACTGCGCCACCAAGTACGCAGTGTGGGCGATCTCCGAAGGCCTGCGGCAGGAAACCACCACGTTGCGCGTGACCGTGGTGAGCCCCGGTACCACGACCTCCGAACTTGCCGACACCATCACCCACGCGGCGTCCGCCGAAGGCATGCGTGATTTCCGCCGCATCACCATCGAGCCCGACGCCATCGCCCGCGCGATCGCATTCGCGATGACCCAGCCCGCCGATGTCGATGTCAGCGAGCTGATCGTGCGTCCCGTCGCGAGCCCCTACTGATGGCCGCCCGCACAATGCCGCGTTGCTGCAGGCTCGCCGGCCTCGCCATCGCGATGGGACTCGCCGTGCCGGCGCTGTCCGCACAGGCCGGCGATGCGCCGACGCACGCCACGGCGCACGACAACGCCGCGCAGATCCGCGCCGCGTTCGAGGCCTGGCGCACCGGGCAGGGCAGTGTGTTCGACCTGCTTGCCGACGATGTCGTCTGGACCGTCGCCGGCGACAGTCCGGTCTCGGGCACGTACCGCTCGAAGCAGGTGTTCCTCGACGAAGCCGTCGCGCCGATCACCGCGCAACTCGCGACGCCGATCGTGCCGCAGGTGACGCGCATCGTCGCCGACGGCGCCCACGTCATCGTGCTGTGGCAGGGCACCGCCACCGCGCGCGATGGCGGCACGTATCGCAACCACTACGCCTGGCATCTCGAACTCGCCGATGGCCGCATCGTGCGGGTGACCGCCTTCCTCGACACCTGGGCGCTCACGCAGTTGCTCGACGACGCCTGAGCCGCTGGCACTCCGGATGCCGGGGAGGTCGCGCCTGCAACACGCGACCGAAGGCGCGGCCGTCACCTGCAAGGGCAAAGGAGACCGCCGAGCGTTGAGCGCGGCTCGACATTCCACGCAGATCAGCGCGGCGCGAGCGTGATGTTCGGATGGGCCGCGAGGATCTCCAGCACGATGTCGAAATACGTCGGTCCGCTGCCGGCCTCGAGTGCATCGAGTTCGCGCCGGATGCGCGTCTTGTCGTAGCGACCGGGCGTGTCGAGCTTGTCCTGGAGCCACGCGCGCGTGGCGTCGATGCCGAGCGCGTCGCGGGTCTGCTCGAAGTGCGTCCAGACCAGCGTCACCGGCGCATCGCCATCGAGTGCGCCGAAGCCGCCGTAGAGCATGTCGTCGAGCGCGTCGAGGCTGTGCCCCAACTGCCAGTCGACATCAGCCATGAACAGCCGGTTGATCGCGTCGTAGAACGAGGCGATATCGTGGATGCGGGTGCCGTCGAGTGTCAGTGTCCGGGACATGGATGCGCGCATGGGGAACGGGAGCCGGTCGCGCCCATCATCGCGCCAGACGCGTGAGCCGCGCCTCGGGACAACGCCGGCGGCCTCACTCCGCCGCTTCGGGCGCGCCCATGTTGCCCTTGCTGTAGAGGCCGGAGCGATCGAAACAGCATGCACGCCGCTTGCCGGATCCCAGCATGTCGCACGCGGTCGCCAGTCGCTTCGTCCGCGTCTGCGCCTGCTTGCCGGACGTGATCCAGTGGATCCAGTCGCGGCGCTGCACCGCCGTCAGCGTCGCCCACTGCGCCTTCGCCGCCGGATGATCGGCCAGTGCCCGGCGGACGTCGGCCGGCACCGTCGGCTCGGGCTCCCGGGCCACCGGCGACAGCACGAGTTCGATGAGATCGCCGGTCTCGGCGCCCGCCGCGTCACGCAACGCGCGCGGCACCTTGAACCAGTGGCTGCCGGCGCCATCGGGTGACAGCGTCGCCTGGAACGGATGGCCCGCGAGCGTGCCTTCGACGCTGACCATGCCGCGCGTCGGCAGGCGCGCGCTGGCGGATGGGGGCAGGACGAGGAAGGTCCACGTCGCAGCCTTCGGCGCGGCCGGCCGTAACAGCCGGGCCGTGCATCGGATCGGGAGTCGGGGCGTCGTCATGGCATGAACGATAGTCCGGACGACGGTCGTGCGCACCTGCCGTTGCCGGCGCGCGCAGTACGATCGACGTCCCTCGAGGAGGCTCGCATGTCCTGGTCCGCGACGCAGTACAGCCGGTTCGAAGACCAGCGCACCCGTCCCGCGCGCGATCTGGTCGCCGCCGTTCCGCGCGACACCGCCGCGCGCGTGGTCGACCTGGGCTGCGGTCCGGGCAATTCCACGCAGGTGCTGGCCGCGCGCTATCCGCAGGCGTCGATCCTCGGCATCGACAGCGCCGAGGACATGATCCGCGCCGCGCGCGAACGGCTGCCGGACATCGCGTTCGAGCACGCCGACATCGTCAACTGGCGCGCCGCGCAGCCGGTCGATGTGATCCTGGCCAATGCCTCGCTGCAATGGCTGCCCGATCACGGCCGCCTGTATCCGCAGTTGCTGGCGCAGCTCGCCGCCGGTGGTTGTCTGGCGGTGCAGACGCCGGACAATCTTGCCGAGCCGCCGCATCGCGTGGCCCAGGCGCTCGCCGCATCGCCGCGATGGGTGCAGCGCATCGGCCACGTGCAGCATCCCGCGCGTCACCCGGCCGCGTGGTACCACGCACTGCTGACGCCGCTGTGCAGCCGCGTCGATATCTGGCGCACGACCTACTTCCACCCGTTGGCCGGGCACGCCGCCGTCGTCGAATGGTTCAAGGGCTCCGCGCTCGGCCCCTATCTCGCGCCGCTCGACGCCGCCGGGCGCAACGCGTTTCTTGATGCCTACCTCGCGGGCATCACGCGCGCGATGCCCGCGCAGGACGACGGGACCGTGCTGCTGCCGTTTCCGCGGCTGTTCGTGGTCGCGCAGGTCTAGGCAGACGCGGCGCGCGTCGCCGCGCATGCAGCGTGGGCACTGCATTCGGTATGCAGCGACGTCGAAGGCACGCTGCGCTGCGGCAGTTCGATGTCGACCGGGTACGCCGCCTTTGGCGCGAGCCACGCGAAGAGGATGCCGGCCGCGAACATCACGACAAGCACCAGCACACACGCGCCCAGCAGCACCTTGATCCCGCGCGACATCGTCGCGACGCCCCGCCGCGGGCAGCCGCATTGCGGACAGGCGATCGCCCGGTCGCTGATCTCGCGTTGACATTCCGTGCAGTGCACCAGGGCCATCGGCCTGTTCCTCTCGATGAAGAACGCCCGCGCGTGCGGCGCCGGCGAAGCGTCAGCACCGTGCCCCAGCGTGGCGCAGCATGCAACTGCATGGGCGGCAGGTCATCGCAGCGGCATGTGTCTTTCATTGGATCTTTGCAACCGCGGGCACACACTCGGCGTTCCCTTCACCGGAGTGACCTGCATGGGCCTGTTTTCCAAGATCGCCGATCGTGTCTTCGGCCGCAAAACCGCACCGGCATCGCCTCCCGCACCCGCCAAGCCCGAAGTGGTTGTGTTCACCGGCAACGAGACCGACCCCAAGGTATCGCCGCCTTCGCACACGCCCGCCGCACCCGCGCAGCCGGCCGAGCCGGTGGATGTCGACGCAGTGCTGACCGGCCTGGCTGCGGAGAAGGGCGGCAAGAGCGATTGGCGTCACTCGATCGTCGATCTGCTCAAGCTGCTCGATCTCGATTCCAGCCTCGACGCACGCAAGGAACTCGCCGCGGAGCTCGACGTCAACGCGGGCGCCCACGGCAGCGCGGAGCAGAACCTCGCCCTGCACAAGGCGGTGATGCGCAAGCTGGCCGAGAACGGCGGCAAGGTGCCGGACGATCTGAAGGACTGAAGCGCCACCCATGACCACGGGCCGGTGCCGGAAGCGCACCGGCCCGTTCTTGCAGGCATCGGCGGCGTCTCGCTGTGCCCGGCAGGCCGCGCGCTGTCGATCGTGTACGCAACCGCGTACCACCTCGGCGACATGGCCTTGCTACCCTCGGCGCATGCCTGTCCGCCCTGTTCGCCCGCGCCGTCTCGTCGGCCTTGCGCTGTCATCGCTGGCCTGCCTGTCGGCCCCGCCGATGGCAGCCGCCGCCGATCCCTTGCCCGGCGCCACGCGCGAGCACCTGCACCTGTCGCTGGACGCCGCGGCCTGGCAGGTCACGTTCGAGAACGACGGCGACACCGCCACCTGGACGTACCGGCCTGCGACGGCGCAGCCCGGGCGCATGTCGGCCGAATCGGTCGCGGTGTCCGCGTTCGACCGGGCGCTGGCGCCGTTCCCCACGCGCGAACTGCCGCAGCGCAGCCACGCCCTGCTCGCGCCGCATGCGCCGGGCCTGCGGCTGGACGTGCGCCGCGACACGCCCCGCGATGGCCGCGAACGGCTGGTCTACGTGCTCGCCACCGGCCAGGCCGGCGACGGCGCGATCGTGGGCCTGGCCGTCGATGGCCTGACCGCCGTGCATTCGGCGGAGATCGAACTGCCAGCCGCCGTGGACGCCGCGCGCATCGACCATTGGGTCGACGTGTTCGAACGCGCGGTCGTCGTGCCGGGTTCGGCCCCGTCCACGGACTGAATCGCGCGTGGCGTCGCCACGCGAACCTGCACGTTGGCCTGCCGGAATGCCGGGCGCGCGGGTGCAGGCGGGCGGGGCCGCGTTACGATGCCGGTCCCCACGCCGCACCTCCAGATTCCGCATGAAGGCCCGCACCCCCGACGCATTGCAGGCGGCATGAGCAAGGCGCTCCGCCGTGCGGCGGGCCGGGCCCCGTCCCGGGCCGAACGCCTGCAGCCCTGGTGTGCCGCACTCGTCAGCGCGCTGCTGCATGTGCTGTTCGCGTATCTGCTGCTCACATCCCAGCCGATCGTCTTCAAGCCGCCGCAGGGATCGTCGGCCGGCAGCCCGATGGCCGTGCAGTACGTCGGCATCACCCCGCCGCAGCCGGTGACCTCACCCATACCGAGCCCACCGCCGGCGACGCCGCCCGCGCAGGCCGCGCCCGCACCGTCGCGCGTGCAGACCACGCGTGTCGAAGACCCCGCCGAACCGCTGCCGCCCGATGAAACCCCGCCTGCCGAAGCGCTGACCGACGTGCGTCCGCCGCGGCCCGTACCGCAGGCCACGCCGACCCCGCCGCAACCCGTGCAGTCGCGAGCCGCCGCCAGTCCCAATACCGACCGTCGCCGCAACCACACCTGGGGCCAGCCGCCCGGCATGCTGCCCGAGAGCACCGCGCCCATCGCGTCGGGCACCGATCGCAGCCCGCGCGTCGGCCGTGGCCGCGGCAACGATTCGGTCTCCGACCAGCCCAGCATGGAAGCCGGCGGCTACCAGGTCGTCTACGACACCACCAGCGAGACCCGCCTGCGCCAATGGCGCGACGAAGGCGTCACCGAACTCTTCATCCCCTTGCCCGGCACCCGCGACTACATGATCTGTCCGCTGGAAACCGCCATCCGCCGCGAGTCCAGCGACTGCCGCATGCTGTCGCCCGAAGATCCCGAGATGGCGAACATCGGCGACGCCCGCGAAGTCATCGGCTTCCACCGCGTCTACCGCCGCGGCGAAGTGGTGTGGCGCGGGCCGGGACCGTATCGCTGACCCGCGTGGGGTGTGATGTGGGAGCGGCCTTGGTCGCGACTCCCGGGATCCCTGCAACTCGCGACACGTCCGGTCCACCTCCAACCTCGTAACGCTGTTCAACCCGGCAGACATCCCATGGCACAGGTCCACATCGTTTCCGAAGGCATCGATCACGCCCACCGCATCACCAGCGGTCGGCACACCTTGATCGCCGACGAGCCCGCCAGGCTCGGTGGACAGGACGCGGGCATGGCCCCGTTCGATCTCTATCTCGCCTCGCTCGCCGCCTGCACCGCGATCACCCTGCGCATGTACGCCGCGAAGAAGGGCTGGGATCTGGGCACCTTCAGCGCCGATCTCGCCTCCAGCCGCGATGCCGACGGACGCCTGCAGGTCCACCGCACCCTGCATGCGACCGGCCCGCTGGACGACGCCCAGTGGGCGCGCCTGCTCGACGTCGTCGCCCGTACCCCGGTCACCCTGGTGATGCGCGAAGGCGCCATGATCACCAGCGCGCGGGGTTGAGGAGGCGATAGCGCGACGATCGATTGATCCGCTCCTCCCCCGCACACGGAACCTCTGCAAACAGAGCGTGTCGTGACTTCCAGTTCCGTCATTCCGGCGAAAGCCGGAATCCAGCGCCTTTGATCGCAGATGCGAGCGTCACTGGGTTCCGGCTTTCGCCGGAACGACGGAAATTTCGCAAAGACCCCGCAACGCGGGGAGGGCTCATGTCTCTGACCGACCCGCGACCGGCCCGGACACCCCACTAGGGTCACCCCGAGTGTTTCCCCCGCAGCCTCACGTCTACTGTCACGGCTGACTCCCTGCGGATGGATCCACCATGGCACCTGCCATTGCCCTCGCCGATAGCGGTCGCGTCTATTCCCTGCCGCAGCAGTCAGCGCCGCCACCGCCGCCGGTGGCCACCGATTACCGCGCCGGCAACCACGGCCTGAGCGACAGCATCCAGGGCACCGCACCGGACGCGCGCGACCAGTTGTTCGCGATGATGGCCAACGGTTCCTACGCGCCGGACAGCCCGGAGTACCAGCAGGCGCTCGCCGATGCCGGCTGGACCGCGCTCACCCCGCATGCCGATGGCGTCAGCCTCACCGACCAGCACGGCAACCGCATTCCGCTCGACCCGGCGCTGCTCAGCGACGACCGCTCGGGCTTCAGCGCCGATATCTACCAGCACGAGGACGGCGGCTACGTCGTCGCCTATCGCGGCTCGGAACTGGGCACCCAGCGCAGCGAAATCATGGACTGGGTCAACAACGGCCAGCAGGGCGTGGGCCTGGATTCCGAGCAGTACAGCAGCGCCATCGAACTCGCCAAGCGCGCCGAGCAGGTGTTCGGCGACGGCAACGTCGCATTGACCGGGCATTCGCTCGGCGGTGGTCTGGCTTCCGCCGCCTCGCTCGCCACCGGCGCCTCGGCCGTCACCTTCAACAGCTCCGGCCTGAGCAACGAAACTCTCGAAAGCCTGGGCTTCAGCCCCAACGCCATCCGCGACAGCGTCGCCGACAGCGGTCAGGTGCGTCGCTACGCCGTCAACGGCGACCAGCTCACCGCCGCGCAGGAAGACATCCCGCTGCTGCCCATCGTCGGCTCGCCGCCGGAGGCCGTCGGCCATGCGCTGCGCATCGATCCGCCGCCGGGGACCGGCTTCGGTGACCTGCACGGCGGTGGCGGCCCGAACGCCGTCTACGTCGAAGCCTTCAACCACGCCTCGCCCACCGATCCCGCACTCGGCCCCAGCAACGGTGACGTGCTCGGCGGCCTAACCAACACCGGCATCGATACCGCCGGCGATGTCATCGCCACCGGCATGGACGCGCTCGGCGACGCCATGCGCAACGGCCCCGGCGCCACGCCGCAGAGCTGGGTGGTCGGCAGCCTGCTCAATGGCGCCAGCACCCTGGTCGACCACGGCAGCGATGCGCTGGGCGACGTGGTCGGCGCCACCACCGCATTCGGCACCGACACCCTCGTCGCCGGCGTCGAAGCCGTGGGCGACCTGCAGTTCAACACCCTGGCATCCGGCATCCGTGAAGTCGTCGATCTGGGCAACGATCTCGGCGGCACGTTCTCCGAACTGAAGACCGGCGCCGGCGACTTCATCCATGACGTCTCGCAGGGCAACGGCGTGGCCGCGACCTACGGCCTGCTGGGTGACGTGGCCGATGCCGGCATCGACACCGTCGGCGATGTCCTCGACGGCGGCGTGCGCCTGGTCGGCGACACCGTGCAGAACACCACCAATGCCACCGGCGGCTTCGTCCGTGACCTCGGCCGCATCAGCGGTCTCGAAGCCCCGGCCGATGCGGTCGCCGGCTTCGTCGAAGGCACCGGCGCCGTGGTCAGCGATGTGGCCGACGGCCTCGGCGGCGTGATCGACGTGGCCACCGACAAGCTCGGCGACGGCGTGGAAGCCGTGGCGGACTTCGCCGGTGACGTGGCCCAGAACGTGAGCGACTTCGCCGGCGATGTCGCGCAGAACGTCGCCGAAGGCGCCCGCGACTTCGGTCGTGGCGTGGCGCAGGGCGTAGGCAAGGTCGTCGACTTCCTCAACCCCTTCAAGTGAACCCGCGCCGGGTCATGCAACCCGCAGCGAGGTGCGGCACCGGATGCGCCGCCCTGATCCACATGCGCGCGTCTTAACGCGCGCTGCGGCATGCTCCGTCCCATGACCCGCCGCCCATTCCCGCTTCCGCACCTGCTGCTGGCCGCCGTGATGCTGGCGGCCTCCGGTTGCACGCAAGGACACGAATCCATGACCACGGACACGCGCGCGTTCGACAATCCCGCACAGGCGCAGTTCGTCGCCGCCGTCCGCGACGGCAACGCCGCACTGGCCCGCGAACTGCTGGCGTCCGGCGCCAATGCCAATGCCACGACCGAGGAGGGCACGCCCGCCCTCAACTGGCTGATCCGCCAGGGCGACCGTGACGCCGTGCGCCTGCTGCTCGAACTCGGCGCCGACCCCACGCGCGGCGATGCCAAGGGCCGCACCGCCCTGCACGAAGCCGCACTGGCGAAGAACGACAACTGGATCGAACTGCTGCTCGAACACGGCGTCGCCGTCGACGTGCCCAACACCCGCAACGGCCAGACCGCCCTGTATGAGGCGCTGCGCTCTCGCGAACAGAAGAACATCGACCGCCTGCTCGCCGCCGGCGCCAAGCTCGACGTCCGCGACCGCAGCGGCACCACCCCGCTGCACCAGGCCGCCCTCGTCAACGACATCCCGTCGGTCAAACGCTTCATGGAAGCCGGCGCCGACCCGCGCGCCACCGACGAGACCGGTGCCACCGTGGAGAGCTATCTCTACGACGGCGATCCGTCCGTGCTGGCCGCGCCCGTGCGGCGGGATTACGAGTGGATTCGCGAACGCATCGGTGGGGCGACGACGCACTGAGGCGCATGCCGGGCGGTAAGTGAACCTGGCACCGTTATCGAGTGAACCTGACCCTGAGGTTTCCCCACGTTTTCACCAGCCAGATCAATCGCTTGGCGTGATCGCGGTGGAAACAAGTGCGCGCATGGCGCAGCCTTCAAGGTGACTAAGCCAGAGAAGGACT